>Ga0079225_10001256_pt1 | contig 14149 bp, 13 predicted proteins | sample Poulit2012_FD_76344 | JGI IMG/M metagenome (GOLD analysis project Ga0079225, IMG submission 76344) | Agricultural soil microbial communities from Georgia to study Nitrogen management - Poultry litter 2012 | ecosystem: Environmental > Terrestrial > Soil > Agricultural land | place: USA: Georgia...
AGTTTCCTTTTTAAATTGACGAGATAATAAATTCACAATATCCTCCGCCATTTTACGATATCCTGTCAATTTACCACCGGCTATCGATATTAAACCTGATTTTGAAATAAATATTTCATCCTTTCGAGAGATTTCACCAGGCTTTTTTCCTTCCTGGGAAATTAAAGGCCTTAAACCTGCCCAACTGGAAATGACATCCTGCTTTGTAATGTGAAGAGTTGGGAACATATAATTGATAGCTTCCAGTAAATAATCTCGATCCTCCACTGTTACCTTTGGATGGGCAATATCGCCATCATAAAATGTATCCGTCGTTCCAACATAGGTAATATGATCTCGAGGGATAGCAAAAATCATTCTGCCATCAGGCGAATCAAAATATACCGCCTGATTTAAAGGGAAAGCTTCCTTTGAAAACACTAGGTGGACTCCCTTGGTTAAATGGAGAGTTTTCCCTTCCTTTGAACCATCAATATCCCTTAATTCATCGACCCAAGGCCCCGCAGCATTGATAATTTTTTTAGCAAAGATATTATAAGTCTTTTTCGTTATTTGATCCTCGACGGTTACACCGACTAATTTTTCTTGGTCATAAATAAAATCTGTTACCTTTGCATAGTTTACAGCCTTTGCTCCATGTTCTACAGCCTTTTTAATTACTTCTATCGTTAAGCGTGCATCGTCGGTTTTATATTCTACATAATAACCGGCACCTTTTAAGCCATCTCGTTTTAACAAAGAAACTTTCTCTGTAACTTCTTTTGCAGATAACATTTTCCGTCTTTCGGACCGCTTCACTCCGGCTAAATAGTCATATACAAGTAAGCCTATATTCGAACTAAAGGACCGAAATTTCCACCTTCATGAAAGGGAAGTAACATCCATTCCGGAGTCGTTACATGGGGTCCATTTTCATAAACGATTTCTCGCTCCTTACCCACATCGGCAACTAGTTTAACCTCGAATTGCTGTAAATATCTTAAACCACCATGAACTAATTTTGTTGAACGACTTGATGTTCCTGCAGAGAAATCTTGCATTTCAACTAGGCCGGTGTTCATTCCACGGGTCGTTGCGTCTAGTGCTATTCCCGCCCCGGTGATTCCGCCACCAATTACTAAGACATCAAGTTCTTCTTTTTCCAACTGACTAAGGATTTTTGCCCGTACCTTGCTAGAAAACTTAACCAATCAAACCACCACTTTCTAACGTTTTACATTTCTATTATTATCTTATTAATGAAAAACAAAAAAACCACAAAACAATTAATGCTTAACATTAATTGTTTGCGGTTTCTCCATTTCTCCGTCCAAAATATTATTAACTTAGTCCTATATTAACATAATTTTAAATATACGCAAGTTATATATGATTTTATTCCCATAATTCAGGATTAGATGTGGTTACAGCAATGGCACCAGCCCGAAAGGCTTCGTTAACTTCTTCCTCGGTTCTAACTAAGCCACCTGCAATGATTGGGATAGTTGTTTGCTCATAAATTTCCTCAATAATATTGGGAATAACTCCTGGTAATACCTCGATACAATCAGGTTGGAATCTCTTGCTTAATTTAATGTTTTGCTCTAAAGCTAAACTGTCTAATAAAAACATCCTTTGAATAGCGAGCAATCCGTTCTTCTTAGCTAATTTAATAACATTTCCCCGGGTTGATAAAATACCATAGGGTTTTATATTTCGGATTAAATATTCCATACCATATTCATCGGGCGTTAATCCTTGAATAAGATCAAAATGAATTAGTGTCTTTTTATTCGCCCGGCGAGTGTAATCTACCAAGCTTTTCAGTTGGGCCAATCTTGTTTCTAAGAAAATTACCGTATCATGGTTGGACTGAAGTATTCGATCAAAGTCTTTCATCCTTCGTATAGCGGGCAAAACACCCTTTGGTATTTTCACAGTATTAGCCCTCCTCATAAATTTCCATTTTTAATCTCTCTTCCATTTCTTCCTTCGTGTATATAAGTTGCATGGGATTTCCCCCAACAAAACATCCTGGTGGAACATCCTTATGTACTAATGTTCCAGCTGATACAATTGCCCCGTCCCCAATGATTACCCCAGGTAAAATTGTTGTATTTGCTCCAATCATTACTTCATCTCCGATAACAACTTCACCAAGGCGATATTCCCGAATTAAATATTCATGGGCTAAAATCGTTGTATTGTACCCAATAATACTATTATCTCCTACCTTAATTTTTTCAGGAAACATAATATCCGGCATAACCATTAAGGCGAAGGCCGTCTGATTCCCTACATCCATCTTTAAAAAAGTACGATATAACCAATTTTTTAGTCGCAAAAAGGGTGTATAACGAGCTATCTGAATAACAATAAAGTTTTTAACTACTTTCCAAAAAGATACCGTATCATATATTTTCCATAGGGAATTTCCACCCTTTACAAAATATCGCTTTGTTCTACGCATACAATTACACCCCAAGTGTATTTACTTTATTAAATTTAATAATTCATTTAAATCATGAATCATATACGTTGGGTGATACGAACGTAAAAATTCCTCGCCCCGTTCTGACCAAGTCACACCAGCAGTTTTTATACCAGCCCTTTGCCCCGCTTCTATGTCGTGGTAACTATCCCCGACAATTATGGTGGAGGATTGGGCACCTTTTAAGGTATCCATGGCTTTATGAATACCCTCAGGATCGGGTTTTCCTACTGAAACATCGGATAAGGTAATAATCCTTTCAGGAGTAAAGTATTGATCTAGACCCGTTAATTGTAAACCGATTAAAGTCACATCTCTCATTTTATTTGTCACAATTGCAGTTTTAATATTTGCCTCCCTAAGGGAATCGAGCATTTCTAGTGAGTTCGGGAATAGTGATACGTATTGGTCATGGTTTTCAACATTAAACCTACGGTATTCCTTTAACATTTCCCCACCCTTTACTGGATCTAGAGACATAAATGTTTCCTCAAGGGGTGGTCCATTATATTCTATCAGATCCTCTTCTGTATAAGGAATATTATACATTTCAAAGGTGTGGATAAAAGATTTCCGAATTAATTCGTTTGTATTTAATAATGTCCCATCTAAATCAAATAAAATTGTTTTAATACTCATCAATTACCTTCCTTATTAAGATTTTTTCTGTCCATCGTAACGATATTTTTCCTTATATACTTTCCTTCGATATATAATTAACACAATTGCACTAATTATTAAGATAATCGAGAGAACCTCAGCTACCTTTAGTTGTCCTGTTAATAAACTATCAGTACGCATTCCTTCGATGAAAAATCGTCCGACAGAGTATGACATAATATAAGTTAGGAACAACTCTCCCCGTAAAGGATTTCTTTTACGCAGGACAAGTAATAAAATTAATACCAAAACATTCCAAACTGATTCATACAGAAAGGTTGGATGATAATAAATGCCGTCAATACACATTTGATTCATAATAAAGTCAGGTAAGTATTGGTGAAAGGCATTATAGGTCCCTTCAGATATTGGCCCGCCGTGGGCTTCTTGGTTCATAAAATTACCCCACCTACCAATTGCCTGTCCCAAAATTAAGCTAGGTGCGGCAATATCGGCAATTTGCCAAAAGGATAGCTTGCGCACTCGGGTAAAGACAATCGCTGTTATAACAGATCCAATAAGAGCCCCATGAATGGCAAGGCCACCTTCCCACACAGCAAAAATACTTGTCCAAGGTTTTCCTACATAAGATTTCCATTCAAAGATTACATAATACAGCCTTGCGGAAATAATTGCTATCGGTAGCGCAAAGACCAATAAGTCTAACATCGTATCCTTCGGCAAACCTAGATGATTGGCTTCTCTGTTTGCTAAAACAAGGCCGATAAAGGGGCGGCTGCAATGATTACTCCATACCAATATATCGGGATATTTCCAATTTGAATAAATACACGGCTGTAGGCTTCCGCACTACACATCATCATAATCACTCCTGCTTCTTCTCATTCTTTCCATTTTTTATAACTTCATTTAATCGCTCAGAAAATTGTTGTGCCGCATTAACCCCAATTCTTTTCATACGAAAGTTCATCGCAGCAACTTCAACGATTACGGCTAAGTTCCTACCAGGCTTCACAGGGATTCTCAGCCGTGGTATATCAATATCAATAATTCTAATCGTTTCTTCATCTAAGCCTAAACGTTCGTAATGCTTTGTTGAATCCCAGGTTTCCAAATGAATGACCATGGAAATCTTCTTTTGGTTTACAACAGAGCCCGTTCCGAATAAAGTCATAACATCGATAATACCCAACCCTCTTATTTCCAATAAATGCTCAATAATTGGAGGTGGACTGCCAATTAATGTATCATGATTTTGCTGATGAATTTCTACGCGATCATCAGCCACCAGTCGATGGCCTCTCTTTATAAGTTCTAGGGCTGTTTCGCTTTTACCGACACCACTTTTTCCTGTAATTAAAACACCAACTCCATATATGTCTACAAGAACGCCGTGAAGTGCTGTTCTCGGTGCAAACTCCGCTTCCAAATAACTAGTCAACTGGGAAATAAGTGTTGTCGTTTTTTGCTTTGACTGAAGGATAGGGACACCCTTTTCATTTGCTATCTTGATAAATATTTCTGGAACTTCCATTCCCCTAGATATGATAATTCCGGGAGTTTCATCATCGCATAAACCTTCTACTCGATTAAATTGTTCTTCTTCCGACAAGTTTAAAAAATAGGCCATTTCTGTCATGCCTATCAGTTGAATCCTTTGTTTTGGAAAATATTTAAAATACCCGGTCATTTCAATTCCAGGCCGGGATATATCGCTCGTTAAAATTTCCCGATTTAAACCAGATTTACCAGCTATAAGTTCTAAGGTAAAATGATCTAACAAGTCTTTGATGAGAACCTTTTTCACTACAACATCCCCTCTCGTACATCTGGCAAACTTCTTTTGATTATTGTAACACATTTCAAAGTTAAGGTCTTACTTTAATCATGGCCTAATTACTATGTAAACATGTCCACATTTAAATTAAAAGTATAGTGAATTGTTTTATAAAAATAAAACACAGGGAAACCCTTCGCCTCCCTGTGTTTGTATGTCTTTATGTTACAGTATCAACAATAACCCGATTTAATATCATCGTAATTAAAGATATTATGATTGCGGCCACGATTGCAATACCAAAATTATCAATAACGAAAGCATCTCCCATAATCCATTGGGCAAGCATTAAGGTAATAGCGTTAATAACAATTAGGAAAAATCCTAAGGTTACGAATGTAATTGGTAGAGTCAAAAGAATTAAAATCGGTCGAACGAGTATATTTAAAATAGACATAACGAAACTAGCAATTAATGCTGTTGTGAAACCATCTATGTGAAAACTATCAAATAATTGATCAACAGCAATTAAAGCCACCGCATAAATAACTAAAGACAATATCCATCGCACTAGCATTGTTTATCCCCCCTTAGGTCCCCCTATTTCAAAATCCCAAATGTAAAACTTTTCTTTACCTAATCTTTGTAGTAAATTTTGTCTAGTTTGTTCGGCCTCCTTCTCTTCTCCTTCCATTTTCTCAATCATTCCATAGGCTTGTGATTTATGTTTAAAAATTGATTGTAACTTTTTATCAAAAATATGGGATACATCATTAATAACATGGGGTTTTCCTAGCTTTTTTTCATAATTTGCCTCAATTGCCTGTACCCACAATGTTGGGCGAAGTTCCTCTGCCATTTTTTCTACCGCTTTTATGGTTGCGGCTCCTAGGGCATTATGATCGGGATGAACGGCATAAGGAGGGAAATGTGTAATGACGAGACTTGGCTTTAAATCCATTAATACACTTTTTATATGATCACTTACTTCTTCAATATCTTCAAACTCAATCATTTTATCGAAATAGCCTAGCAGTTTAAAGTCTATATCAAGAAAGTCGCATGCGTCCTGAAGTTCTTGTTTACGAATTAGGGGTAAAGTTTCTCGATTGGCTATATTCGGCAAGCCCATATTCCTTCCCATTTCACCTAAGGTTCCACATAAATATGTAACAGGAACCCCTTTTTTCCTTAGGTTCATTATTGTTCCCGCCGTTCCGAAGGATTCATCATCTGGATGAGGATATACAATTACTACGTGTTTTTCCATTACAATCACCATTCCTTTTCTAAATCTTTAATAGGTAAAGGGAGTTTCACTTATTTGTAAGGCAACCATTAAACGACCTTCCCTGTCATGGCCTGCAAGTAATAACTTTCCTTCAAAAATTGTCCAATCTGTTAAACCTTCTGCATAAATCCATCCGATTGCAAGCTTTAAACCTACACGATATGTATGCCCATCTCCTATGATTTTTGCTTGGGTAAAATTCACTTCGGCATTTCGAATATAAGCACCAACGTTATAACCTTTATTATCAAAATGGCTAGCATAGGCACCATTAGTTGTTTCTAAATGAATATAAACCTTTTTATTTAGAAAATCTTTTAATCTGTTTTGAACTTCCTTTTGATTAATCGGCTTCATATATATGGACCTTCCCTTCAATTGTATTCATCTATTTATTAATTTATCATGTTTAAACTGTAAAGGATAGTAATCAATAATTTAAAAAGAGGAAGTCCCTATTTAGGTTGAAGAGAACTTCCTCTTGATCCCTTAGCCCTGCTCTGTTGTTTGGATAAGTTTCTCCATTCGTTTTTGGTCTCTAGATAGTATATTCTTTAAATAATTCCCGGTGTGGGAATGTGCTACTTGAGCAATTTCCTCAGGTGTTCCTGAAGCAATTACTTGACCGCCTCCATCTCCACCTTCGGGACCTAAATCAATTATATGATCTGCCATTTTAATTACATCTAAATTATGTTCGATAACAACGACAGTATCACCATTGTCTACAAGTCGTTGTAATACATGTAATAACTTTTCGATATCCGCCGTATGAAGTCCTGTTGTAGGTTCATCTAAGATGTAAAAGGTTTTTCCATTAGAACGCTTATGGAGTTCACTGGCTAACTTCACTCGTTGCGCTTCTCCGCCGGATAAGGTTGTTGCCGATTGACCAAGTTTAATATAGCCTAAGCCTACATCGACAATTGTTTGTAATTTCCGCTTAATTCGTGGAATGTTTTTAAAAAATAGCAATGCCTCTTCGATTCTCATATCTAATATATCGGCAATATTTTTGCCCTTATATTCTACTTCTAAAGTCTCACGATTATAACGTTTTCCACCACATACTTCACAAGGTACATAGACATCTGGTAGGAAGTGCATTTCTATTTTATTTACGCCCTCCCCGCGACAAGCCTCACAACGGCCACCCCTAACATTGAAACTAAATCTACCTTTTTTATATCCACGCATTTTCGCTTCATTCGTTTGGGCAAAGACATCTCGTATATCATCAAATACCCCTGTGTAAGTAGCTGGATTAGATCTTGGAGTTCTGCCTATAGGGGATTGATCAATGGCTATAACCTTTTCAATATGTTCTAGGCCTCTTATTTCATCATGCTCTCCCGGATTGTATTTACCCCGGTATAAATGCTTTGATAAGGATTCGAGTAAAATACTGTTTACTAAAGTACTTTTTCCGGAACCAGATACTCCCGTAACCAAGGTAAACAAACCTATTGGGAACTGAACAGAAATGTCCTTAAGGTTATTTTCCCTAGCACCGACTACTTCAATGTATCGTTCATCCCGCTTACGGCGTTCAGAGGGTAAACTAATAAACTTTTCTCCGGATAAATATTTACCAGTTAAAGACTTTGTAGTTTTCATAATTTTTTCTGGTGGTCCACTTGCAACAATTTCTCCACCATGATCACCAGCTCCTGGGCCAATATCGATAATCCAATCCGCAGCAAGCATTGTATCCTCGTCATGTTCTACAACAATTAATGTGTTGTCTAAATCCCGCATGCTTTTTAAGGTGTTTATTAATCGATCATTATCCCGCTGATGAAGGCCAATAGACGGTTCATCTAAAACGTAAAGAACCCCCGTTAAAGCCGAGCCAATTTGGGTAGCCAACCGAATCCGCTGGGCCTCCCCACCAGATAAAGTGCCAGAAGACCTGGCCAAGGTTAAATAATCTAATCCGACATTTTCCAAAAAGGCAAGCCGATCTCCTATTTCCTTTAATATAAGTTCTGCAATTTGCTTTTCCTTTTCTGTCAATTCTAAGGACTCGAAAAAGTTCTTTGCCTCAGAAATTGAATACCGGGTGACTTCGGAAATATGAAGCCCGTTAATTAAAACAGACAAAGCCTCATCATTTAAACGATATCCCTTACAGGCCGGACAATGCTTGATGGCCATATATTGCTCTAAATTACCCCGAGTAAAATCTGAGGACGTTTCATTATAGCGCCTTGCAATATTGTTCATTACCCCTTCAAAATATATGTCTTGGTTTCGTTCCCTACCAAAATCATTAACATAACGGAAGGGGATTTTATCTTTGCCACTGCCATACAAAATGTAATTCAATTCTTGTTCAGTCAATTCTTTGATGGGCTTATCCATATCAATATCATAATAAGCACAAACACTTTGGAGCATTTGTGGATAATACTTGGAACTTATTGGTTGCCAGGCTTCTATTGCACCCTCGTTTAAAGTAAGATCCCAATCTGGAATAACTAGGTTTAGATCGACTTCCAAATTCGTACCAAGCCCATCACAGACGGAACAGGCTCCGAAGGGACTATTAAAGGAAAATAATCTCGGTTCTAATTCATCGATGGAAAAATTACATATTGGACAAGCATGATTTTCACTAAATAACATTTCTTCTCCATCAATAATATCAATAATGACCTTACCATTACCTAGCGGAAGGGCTGTTTCTAACGAATCATGTAGCCGACTTTGAACGTCATCCCGCACAATAATTCGGTCAATAACAACATCAATTGAGTGGGTCTTATTTTTATCCAATTTAATTTCATCGGTAATTTCACGCATTTCACCATTTACCCTCAGTCGAACGTAACCTTCCTTTTTCAAGTCTTCTAAAACTTGAGCATGTTCGCCCTTTCTTCCAGATACAAGGGGGGCAAGAACTTGCAATCTCGTCCGCTCTGGTAATTGCAGCACTCGATCGACCATTTGTTCGACAGTTTGTGAACTAATTTCTATACCATGTTTTGGACAAGTAGGCCTACCAACTCTAGCATATAAAAGCCTTAAATAATCGTATATTTCCGTGATTGTTCCTACAGTAGAACGGGGATTTCTACTTGTAGTCTTTTGATCAATCGAAATTGCTGGGGATAATCCCTCAATCATATCGACATCGGGTTTATCCATTTGCCCTAAAAACTGCCTGGCGTATGCAGATAATGATTCTACATACCTCCTTTGGCCCTCTGCGTATATCGTATCAAAGGCAAGGGAGGATTTTCCAGAACCAGAAAGGCCGGTAACAACGATTAATTGATGCTTTGGGATAGATATGTTTATGTTTTTTAAATTGTGGGCCCGTGCACCCTTTATATTAATTGATTTGTTGGGCATAAGTGTAAATCATCCTTCCGCTCGTAATTCAAAAATAATATCTCGTAATTCTGTTGCTCGTTCAAAATTAAGTTCCTTAGCAGCAGAGCGCATTTCCTTTTCCATCTCTTTTATAACTTCCTCTTGTTCCTTCTTAGGTAATTTAATAATATCAGATATGGTTTCCACAGCCTGCCCAGCATCCTCGGCAACGTAGGTTGCTTGAATTAGATCATGAATTTCCTTCTTAATTGTCCTTGGCGTAATATTGTGTTTTTCATTATAAGCTTGTTGAATTGCCCGGCGACGGTTTGTTTCGTCAATTGCTACTTGCATGGATTTTGTAATTTTATCAGCATACATGATTACCCTACCATTTTCATTCCGCGCCGCCCGTCCCATTGTCTGAATAAGTGACCTTTCTGAACGTAAAAACCCTTCCTTATCCGCATCTAGAATTGCCACTAAAGAAACCTCCGGTATATCTAGACCTTCTCTTAATAGGTTAATCCCAACAACGACATCGTATTTACGGACTCGTAAATCTCGGATAATTTCTATTCGCTCTAAGGTTTTAACCTCCGAGTGTAAATAGGCTACTTTTAGGTCCAATTCTTTTAAATAATCGGTTAAATCTTCGGCCATTTTTTTCGTCAAGGTAGTTACAAGTACCCGTTCATTTCGTTTAATTCGTTCATGAATTTCACCAATTAAGTCATCAATTTGCCCTTCAATTGGACGAACGTCTACTTCCGGATCTAGCAAGCCCGTTGGACGAATTATTTGTTCGACCATCTCAGGGGAATGCTCTAGTTCATAGGGACCAGGTGTGGCAGAAATATATATTAATTGATTCGCTTTCTTTTCAAACTCCTCGAACTTTAAGGGTCTATTATCCAAAGCCGATGGTAAACGGAAGCCATGGTCAACGAGCATTTGCTTTCGTGCCCTATCCCCATTATACATACCCCGAATTTGGGGTAAGGTTGCATGGGATTCATCTATAACAACTAAAAAATCATCTGGAAAATAATCGAACAGGGTATAAGGTGTTGAACCCGCCTCCCGTAAAGCCAAATGACGGGAATAGTTTTCAATTCCTGAGCAAAAACCCATTTCCTTTATCATTTCTAAATCATAATTTGTTCTTTGTTCTAATCTTTGAGCCTCAAGTAACTTATTTTCCCTGCGTAAATAAGCTAACTGTTCTTCGAGTTCTTTTTCAATATTTTTAATCGCAATTTTCAACTTATCCTCGCCGGTAACGAAGTGGGAGGCCGGGAAAATGGCAACATGCTCCCTGTCCCCGATAATTTCCCCCGTTAAAACGTCGACCTCTCTAATTCGATCGATTTCATCGCCAAAAAACTCAATTCGTATTCCGTGCTCCTGTCTAGATGCTGGTATAATTTCTACCGTGTCCCCACGAACGCGGAATGTTCCCCGTTGGAAATCGATATCGTTTCTAGCGTATTGAATATCTACTAGCTCCCTTAATAAATCATCTCTCTCCATAATCGTTCCAGGTCTAAGGGAAATCATATGTTTACTATACTCCTCTGGAGATCCTAAACCATATATACACGAAACGCTAGCAACGATTAAAACATCCCTCCGCTCAAATAGGGCCGACGTTGCTGAGTGGCGTAGTTTATCAATTTCATCATTAATACTAGCGTCCTTTTCGATATACGTATCTGTTGAGGGAACGTAGGCCTCCGGTTGATAATAATCATAAAAGCTAACAAAATATTCAACCGCATTGTTCGGAAAGTATTCCTTAAACTCACTATAAAGTTGACCTGCAAGGGTTTTATTATGGGCCATAACTAAGGTAGGACGGTTTACTTCGTTAATAACATTCGAAACCGTAAAGGTTTTCCCTGTTCCTGTGGCTCCTAGTAAGGTTTGATGTCTAACATCGTTATTTAATTGTTCAACTAAGCGACTAATTGCCTTCGGTTGATCCCCAGCTGGTTTATAATTTGCTACGAGTTCAAATCTATTATTACTCATAAACATCCTCCGTATAATTTTCAAACATGTTAAACGTATCCCATGATTAATATATATATTTTAACACACATACGAACAAACATTCTATAAATGTGCATATTCGTCTAAAGGGAAAAACGAGCATAAATTATGCCCGTTAAAAACAGAAATTATTTTTGAAAATGTTCCATGAAATTTTCATGTTCTGGATTAGCACCTGTTCTGCCATTTCGGTCTAGTTGTTCGATTTGGTGCAAGTCATCCTCTGTTAATGTAAAACCTTTAAGGGAAAAATTCTCTTGAATTCTTGTTGGTGTTATTGATTTTGGAATAACAATGTTTCCCATTTGTATATGCCACTTTAAAACTATTTGCGCTGGTGATTTACCCTTCTTGGCAGCAATTGATTTTATGACTGGATCGGATAAAACCCCTCCTCTTCCAAGGGGAGACCAAGCGGTAATAGCTATATCCCTCTCTTTACAATAAGTCCGTAACTCTTTTTGTTGTAAATAAGGATGTAACTCTATTTGATTCACCATTGGCATTATGTTTGCTGTGTTTTCTAAGGCTTGTAAATGTTTTTCATGGTGATTAGAAACTCCAGGTACTCGAATTAACTTTTCCTCATACAATCTTTCTATCGCTCGGTAGGTCTCTTGGTATTTTCCAGGTACGGGCCAATGGGTTAAGTATAAATCTATATAATCTAGGTCTAAGAGTTGTAATGATTTTTCGAAGGCTCGCAAGGTCTCGTCGTATCCTTGATCATCATTCCATACCTTTGTTGTTATAAAAAGGTCTTCCCTCAGTAGGTTTGACTGTTTAATAGCCTTGCCAACTTCCCCTTCATTAAAATAGTAACTAGCTGTATCAATTGCCCGATAACCCGCTTCTAACGCCGTTATAATAGCCTCAACGGTCTCTTCTGGATCCGTCATCTTATAAACACCCAAACCAATTTGAGGCATGAGGACACCGTTTGATAACTTTACATTCATTTATATCACCCTAACCATTAATTATTTATCCTGTTCATTGTACTATCCTTTAAACCGATTTTATAGTGAGGGTCATCGACAAAGATTAATCCTAATTTATAATGTTCCCCCGCATATAAAGCACTTTGAACAATTCTAACTTCTCCTAGATCATCAATAATTTCCAGCCGATAATTCGTACCACTTCCTTGTAAGGCCTTATAAAATTCATCGACCGTTTTAACCCGGATATTGTTAACTTTAGTAACCGTTTCTCCGGTTAAAATGCCCAATCTTCTAGCTGGTGAATATGGCATAACACTTAATATCTTTAACCCTTCTCTTGATCTGGTAAAGAAACCCTGATGCAAACCCTCTGCAGTTTTATGCTTAAACATAAAGTATTCTCTGCACACAATTGCTAAAATTACAGCTAAAATACTTAACCATCTAACATACATACTAGCAATCGATAAGATTGCCACAAAAAAACCGAGGATTCCAAAAGACAGTCCCAGTCTTTTAGCGATATCTGTCGCTAATTTTTTCCTAGCAGAAATGTCAAAACCTATAATCATAGGAAACAAAATCAGATTAAATTGCTCGCCTCCAACAGGGTAATAAGGTAGTAGATTAGATAAATTTCCAAGTTGCTCACTTGGCACTAAAAAAAACAATGGAATTACCGATAATCTTTTTAACTGATGCCGCCCAATCCATAGGCCCCGTTCACTTTTTATAAGTTCTGGGAAAGTGTTGTTCCGATCTTCATTCACTAATAAAAAGGCTTCAAACATTAATAATATACCTAGAAGTAAACTTAAACTCATTAAAGGTGAATATGTAAATATATTCTCATCAATCTTATTTTGAAATTGTAAGATAAAGGGTGATAGCAAAATTAATAAATATGTTAAGCCAACTGTATAACTAGCTGACAATAAGGAAAATCTCATATGTAAACTAAGCAAAATAATAACGACTACTAATAAGAGCAATGTAGGTAATGGAAAAACAACTTCTAAGCCAAAAAACATAATTGATACAAAAACCCCGACGATTAACGATGGTAACCATGTGTTTTTAAGCTCATAAAACATTGGAAAAACTTTAAAACCAAATTGTTTTCTCTCCTGATTAATTCGCTTACTTCCACTAATGACTAATAATATTATTGCCCAATATAGTAATGGATTAAAAAACAATCGTCCGGTTCCCTTTGCAATTTCGATGAATAACTCTTGCATATCTATCAATAGGATCACCCTTTCAACAAAAAAGTACATTTAATTTTATTATATCATTAAATACAATGTTTTTGCCTTCAATTATAAAGAAAGAATCCATGACATAGCATGGATTCTTTAACATTACTCATATAAAACTTTTATTGCTTCATCGAGTTGTAAGTCATCTTCTTTATTTCGGATTTTTTCGATTACTGCCCTTTCAATCATCGCGGCCGTTTCCGCATCAATAATTCCGTTTGAGTCAAGTCCTTTATCTCTTTGGAAACGTTCAATGGCTTTTTCAGTTGATTGATCGAAATATCCGTCGGTTCGGTCTGTTTTATAGCCTACTCCATTGAGCATTACTTGGATATTTGCAATTCTAGGACTATTATCATCATATTTTAAGGGTTCTTCAATTTGAATTGGATTGGAGTAGTAATAATCTGG
>Ga0079225_10001259_pt1 | contig 14126 bp, 17 predicted proteins | sample Poulit2012_FD_76344 | JGI IMG/M metagenome (GOLD analysis project Ga0079225, IMG submission 76344) | Agricultural soil microbial communities from Georgia to study Nitrogen management - Poultry litter 2012 | ecosystem: Environmental > Terrestrial > Soil > Agricultural land | place: USA: Georgia...
ATTATGCAATTTTTTCGTGAGTTAGGTTGGCTTGAAAAAATTTCTAATATACTGTCACCACTGACAAGACTTTTAGGAATGGAAAGAAATGCATCAATGACTTTAGTCGCTGGCTTAACGGTCGGATTAGCTTTCGGAGCTGGTTTAATGATGCAAGCGTTACGAGAAGATGGGGTATCGAAAAAAGATATGGTATTATCCCTTATTTTTCTCGTCTCTTGTCATGCGATTATTGAAGACACTGTTGTTTTTATACCATTAGGGATCCCCGTGTTACCACTATTAATTATTCGATTTACAGTAGCTCTTGTTTTAACGATGCTTATTTCATTTATTTGGCGAAAATTTGAACGCAGAAAGGGTATCAGTCATGGGCATTCATACGATTCTTTTTGATTTAGATGGTACGCTTATCGATACGAATGAATTAATTATCGAATCATTTAAACATACGTTTGATACATTTAACATTCCTTATACATTAGAGGAGCTAAGTACATATAATGGCCCACCGTTAGTTGATACGTTTAAAAAAGTTAATCCTAACTTCGTTGAGGAAATGTTAAAGACATACCGGGAACATAATTTATCACATCATGAGCAATATGTTCGTTTATTTCCGAATGTGCTAGAAACGGTTAAACGTTTACACGGAAAAAATTATAAACTAGCGATCGTCACAACGAAATTAAGAGATTCAGCACTCGTTGGGATTGAAATTACTGGATTAAAACCTTACTTTGAGACAATTATCACATTAGATGATGTTGTATGCGCAAAACCGCATCCAGAACCTGTTTATAAAGCATTAGGAGCTTTGAATAGTGAACCATCGAAGGCAATTATGGTCGGTGATAATTATCATGATATTATAGCGGGACAACGTGCAGGTACATTGACAGCTGGTGTCGCTTGGTCGAGGCACGGATCAGATTACTTTGTTCAATATGAACCGACATACATGTTAAATGATATGCTTGATTTACTTAAAATTATTAAATCATTGTCAGAAGGTGAGTGACAAATGAGACGGACGAAACGGTATGCGGTAGCGAATAGTAATTCATTATGGCAAATTTATCGAACGGTTTCTTTTTGGAAAGTCGTTAAAAATTTTATCGTTATCCAAATTTCTCGTTACACACCTTTTTTACGAATGAAAAATTGGTTATATCGAACATTTTTACGCATGTCAATCGGGGAGCAGACGGCCTTCGCTTTAATGGTGATGCCAGATACGATGTTCCCCGAAAAAATAACGATCGGTAAAAATTGTATTATTGGTTACAATACGACAATATTAGCTCACGAATATTTAATTGATGAATATCGGATTGGTGAAGTTGTCATTGGTGATGATGTGATGATCGGTGCAAATGTAACGATTTTACCGGGGATTATCATTGGTGACGAGGCCATCATCGCTGCAGGCAGTGTTGTTCATAAAGATGTTCCAGCAGGTACTTTTGTTGGGGGCCATCCAATGCAAGTTATTTATACAAAAGAACAAATGGAAACAAACAAACAAAAAAGTGTTGACAAATAACATACAAATAATAGCTGTATCCGTATGAATATTTAATCATTAAGCATACTAAAATGGTGAATGTACTTGTTAAAGAAATTGATTGTAAACGTTGTCAGCGACCGGTTATTTGGCCCATTTCAAGAGGCATGTTTTGTAAGCAGAATATTAGACGAAAATGATAAACTTCGTTAAGCTATAAATGAATGAAATGACAGTGTTTTAGTATTATAATTAATTCATTTGTTAGTAATTGATCCATTTAATTTCAAATAGAAAAGAGGCGTTTTTTTATGGCTAAAGAACATGTATATGACGTAATTATCGTTGGGGCAGGTCCTGCAGGGATGACAGCAGCTGTTTATGCATCACGTGCTAATCTCGATACATTACTGCTTGAACGTGGAGTACCAGGTGGCCAAATGGCAGATACGGAAGATGTGGAAAACTACCCTGGCTTTGACCATATTTTAGGTGCTGAATTATCGAACAAAATGTTTGAACATGCGAAAAAGTTTGGTGCTGAATATGCTTATGGTGATGTTAAAGATGTTGAAGACCACGGGGATTATAAAACAGTTTATGCCGGTGATAAATCATATCATACAAAAGCACTTATTATTACTTCAGGGGCACAATATAAAAAATTAGGTATTCCTGGGGAAGAAGAATTAACAGGTCGTGGTGTTTCCTACTGTGCGGTTTGTGATGGTGCATTTTTCCGTGATCAAGAATTACTCGTCATTGGAGGTGGCGACTCGGCTGTTGAGGAAGGCATGTATTTAACCCGCTTTGCTAGTAAAGTAACCGTCGTTCACCGTCGAGATGAGCTCCGAGCACAAAAGATCTTACAAGAACGGGCATTTGCCAATGATAAAATGGAATTCATTTGGGATACCGTTGCTGAGAAAATTAATGATGTTGATGGCAAGGTCGGTTCTGTTACATTGAAAAATGTCAAAACCGGTGAAACATATGACCACAATATTAGTGGAGTTTTCGTTTATATTGGTATGGTACCTTTAAGCGAACCTTTTAAATCATTAGGTATCGTTGATGATGAAGGCTACATCCCAACGAATGAAAATATGGAAACAAATGTACCTGGAGTATTTGCAGCAGGAGACATTCGTGTAAAAGATTTACGCCAAATCGTTACGGCAACAGGTGATGGGAGTATCGCTGCTGAAACGGCACAAAAATATATCGAAACACTCGTTGAAAAAGCAAAAGCATAATTTATCGGGATCAACTCAATTATCCGTAATTACATTTTAATTAGACTGTAACAATAGAGAAACATTGAGGGGGTATAATAAAAAGTAATAAGAGACCCCCTTTTTAAAATATATCTCTTTTGACACAGGTGAGCAAACCTGTGTTTTTTTTGGGTAAAAATTAATTATTTACGAATAATGACATAAATTTTTAAAAAAGTGTTTTTTTGTAAGCATTCAATGTTATAATAAAAATGACACTTGACACGGAAAAATGGTTAGTAATAAATATCCAGTCGAAGTAAATAGGAAAGAAGTTGTTAAAAAACAGGCAAAAAGCTTTGTCTGAATTTACGATGCGAGGAGAGGTAATCATGCAAAAAAATAGTAATCGTACACAACTAGTTATTATTACAGGCATGTCGGGTGCAGGAAAAACGGTTGCTATTCAAAGCTTTGAAGATTTAGGATACTTTTGTATTGATAACTTGCCCCCTTCACTCGTACCGAAATTTTTAAGCCTTTTAAGAGATTCAACGAATGACATTAAAAAAATAGCACTCGTCATGGATCTACGAGGTCGAGAGTTTTTTGATTCCATGTTCGATGCGCTCGATCAATTAGCTCAAGAAGAATGGCTTCAAGAGCAAATGATTTATTTAGATGCAAATGATGAAACACTTATTCGACGTTATAAAGAAACTCGTCGTTCTCATCCATTGGCCAACGATGGTTTGCCATTGGAAGGTATTAAAAAAGAGCGTGATATTTTAAGTGAACTACGCGGACGTGTGAAAAAAACGATCGATACGACCCGATTAACACCAAAGCAATTACGGGAAAAAATTATTAATTTATATTCAACAGAAGATCAAGCGATTTTTTCGGTTAACTTTGTATCTTTTGGGTTTAAACATGGTATATTGCTTGATGCAGATTTAGTTTTTGATGTCCGATTTTTACCAAATCCCCATTATGTGCCACATTTACAACCGCTGACAGGTTTAAATCCTGATGTCGCATCATATGTGATGAAATGGCCAGAAACTAAAGTATTTTATGAAAAACTTATCGATTTTCTTAAATTTTTATTACCTCAGTATCGCGAAGAAGGTAAAACTCAACTTGTCATTGCGATCGGGTGTACAGGAGGCCAGCATCGATCGGTTACTTTAGCAGAAGATCTTGCAAAACAGTTAGCCTCACAATTTGCAACACATGCAACCCATAGAGATATAGAACAATGAAAGGGGCATGAATAAATGGCAAACAACAGCCAACCTAACGTCGTCGTTATCGGCGGTGGCACTGGGATGCCTGTTTTATTACGTGGGCTAAAAAATTTACCTATTAATTTAACAGCCCTCGTTAATGTTTCAGATGATGGTGGGAGTACAGGTCGTATTCGTCATGAAATGAAAATACCGGCACCTGGCGATATTCGTAATGTGATCGCAGCTCTATCAGATGCAGAACCGATGTTACTTCAGTTATTTCAGCATCGATTTACAGCAGGAAATGGTCTTTCAGGGCATTCGTTAGGTAACTTACTTTTAGCTGCTCTAACATCGATTACAGGCGATTTTTATACGGGTATTCAAGAAATATCACGTGTTTTAAATGTTAAAGGTCAAATTTTCCCAATTTCAAATGAAAATTTATCGTTGCATGCGAAAATGAGCGATGGGACAGTCGTTTCTGGTGAATCAAAAATTCCTCTTCATCCATTACCCATTCAATCGGTCTATTTAAGTCCCCAACCTGTTGAACCATTACCACATGCGGTGCAAGCATTAGAAAAAGCTCATTTAATCGTTATATCACCGGGAAGTTTGTATACAAGTATTTTACCAAACTTAATTATTCCTAAAATTTCTGAGGCGCTCAAACGAACTCAGGGAAAAATTGTTTACGTTTGTAATGTCATGACACAAGTTGGTGAAACGACTCATTATACAGCGACCGATCATGTGCAAGCGATTATTGATCATATAGGAGAAAATATTGTTGAATCAATCATCGTTCATAATGAAACGATTAGTCAAACGATGCGAGATTTATATGCTGAAGAATATTCAGAACCTGTTGAACTTGATAAAGAACGTTTAATTCATTTAGGTTTAGAAGTTATCGAAGGAGATATTATTAATCATTCACGATCATTTTTACGGCATGATCCGCACAAGATTGCTCAATTGTTGTATTCATTAATCGAAAACTAAGTTTTTAATCGTTTAAAATAAAGGTGGTCAAATCAATGTCATTCGCTTCAGATATCAAAAAAGAACTATCTACGATTGAAAATGATCCATGTTGTGTTAATGCTGAGTTAGTTGCACTTATTCGAATGAATGGTGTTTTGACAGTATCTAAGCAACAGACAACGTTAGATATTCAAACGGAAAATGCGGCCATTGCCAGACGTATTTATAAACTCATTCGCACAACCTATAAACATGCGATTGAACTACTCGTCCGCCGTAAAATGAAACTTAGGAAAAATAATGTTTATATTGTCCGTTTAGTTGAAGATGTGATAGATTTTTTGCAACAATTAGGGATTATGACAGATCAAAAAGCAATCACTTACCAAATGTCTAAACAATTTTTACAAAAGCCATGTTGCAAGAAGGCGTATTTGCGTGGTGCATTTTTAGCTGGCGGATCGATTAATAATCCTGAAACATCATCTTATCATTTAGAAATATTTAATTATTATGAAGAACATAATGATGCTCTTTGTGAATTACTCAATTCATTTCAATTAAAAGCGCGCGTCTTACAACGACGAAACGGTTATATTACATACATTAAAGAAGCAGAAAAAATTACAGAATTTCTTATCATCATAGGTGCACATAATGCTTTATTTAAATTTGAAGATGTCCGCATTGTACGCGATATGCGAAATTCAGTCAATCGGCTCGTCAATTGTGAAACAGCGAATTTAAATAAAACAATTGGTGCTGCTTTTCGACAAATTGAAAGTATTAAATATATTGATGCGACGATTGGCTTAGATGCCTTACCTGAGCGTTTACAAGAAATTGCTCGAGTGCGCTTGCAACATCAAGAGGCAACATTAAAAGAACTCGGTGAGCTTATGGAAGAGGGACCGATCTCTAAATCAGGAGTTAATCACCGTTTGAAACGTATTGATGACATTGCTAAAAAAATTAAAAATGGTGAGTATGTTTCGACATGAAACTTTCCTAATGTGATTAAGTCATGTTATAATGTGAGATAAATTTATTTTCATGACACCTCATGGCTAAGACACAATGTTATTGACTTCGAAAAGTTAAGGAGTTGATAAGGATGGTGGAAGAGTCAGTAACGATCCAGTTGGATTCAGGCTTACAAGCACGTCCAGCAGCCCAATTTGTCCAAGAAGCTAACCGCTTTCAATCACAAATTATCTTGGAAAAAGACGGCATGCAAGTCAATGCTAAAAGTATTATGGGAATTATGAGTCTAGCGATTACAAAAGGGGAAACAATTAAACTAATAATTGAAGGTGAAGATGCACAAACAGCATTAAACCACTTAGTAACCTTCGTAAAAGCGACTTAATGTCTGTGATCATTTTAGTGCGACTGTAAAATACATCAAAGGAATGTTTCATGTTTTACATTTCGATCGAAACAAGAAAATCGTTGAGATAACTCAATAGAGTTCATATCAACGATTTTCCGCGATCAATGGTTAATGAATGTAACGATTAGTCGTTACATCATTTTACTTATCTTCTTGACGAACGAGAACTTTGTCAACAAGGCCATATTCAAGAGCTTCATTGGCAGACATAAAATTATCACGATCTGTATCAGCTTCAATTACATCAATTGGCTGGCCGGTACGTTCAGCTAATATTTCATTTATTTTTTCACGCATACGAATAATTCGCTTCGCATGAATTTCAATATCTGAAGCTTGCCCTTGTGCCCCACCTAATGGCTGATGAATCATAATTTCACTATTCGGTAAGGCAAAGCGTTTTTTATCCGCCCCTGCAGCGAGTAAAAAAGCACCCATCGATGCAGCCATACCTGTACATATTGTTGAAACATCTGGTTTAATAAATTGCATCGTATCATAAATAGCCATGCCAGCAGTAATCGAGCCACCGGGCGAGTTAATGTAAATAGAAATATCTTTTTCTGGATCTTCAGCTTCTAAAAATAATAATTGAGCAACAATTGAGTTGGCGACACTATCGTCAATCGCACTTCCTAACATAATGATTCGGTCTTTTAATAAACGTGAATAAATATCGTAAGCACGTTCACCGCGATTTGTTTGTTCAACGACTGTTGGAATTAAATGCATAAAAACTCCTCCTTTAGAGTAACTTTCTTCATCTATTTCAATCATAACTTAAAGGTCAGTAAAGGTCAAAAGAAAAACGTACGAACGATTGTATGATCATCAGTTTTTCCGATATTTATAAAAGTTAAACCTCTTTAATAAATGTTTATTTGTCAATGAAAAACCTAGCTTTCTGTAGGAAGAAAGCTAGGCTTATTTAATCGATCACATCGATTTCATACTGGGCATGTTCGTGAAGATCAGCATCGTCTTCAACATGAATTTGCACGTAATAAGTAGTTGCATTCGTAAATGTATAAGGGGCAGTATACTCTCCAGCTGTACGTTCAGTTGCATCGACCCATTCACGATCATCTCCCATAGCGTCATGCCATATTTCATAACGAACATTTGCTTCTTCTAATGGCTCTTCATCGATTTCTATTTGCACGTCTAAATCGATTTCTTGCTCAACTTGTGCTTCATCTAGCTCGCTAAAATATAATTCAAACCCTTCTGTATGAAAAACAGTTTCTTCATCGTCTTCATCATACTCGCCACCTTCACCGACAACAATTTCCTTTTTCGGCATCGTATGCATATCACGTGCAGTCGTATGAGCATACATTTCAAAAATTCCGTCATCATCAAACGTTATTTCTGTTGTATATGTGCCATCTTCATGATTAACCGCATCAATCATATCACTATTATCCCGATCGTTTTTCTCCCATACTTCAAAAACAACTTCATCAGCATCTGTTACTGATTCATCGCCATAGGTGACAATAGCTTCTAATTCGATCATTTCCCCAACGTCTGCCGTTTCTGGGACATTAAAATCAACTTCTAAAATGTGTAATTCATCATCGTCGTCACCACAAGCGATAAGTAACATTAAGAGTAATGTTGTACTTATGATGAATAATTTTTTTCGCAAATGTTGTTCCCTCCAAATAAAAAACTACTTTTATTAAGATTGAAAATTTATTTTAACAATCATTCACTGTTAAGAAAAAAATTGAAACAGTGCGAGTAATTAGTGATGTATGTTAACTGTTTAGCTTGCTTTAAAGATCTCTTCTAAGTCAGCTAAAATATTAGATAATTCACTTGATTGGACACCGTCATATTGTTTAATGATCTTTCCATCGGGATTGACGAGAAAAAAGTTTGTTCCATGAATGACTTGTTCATCTTCATCGCCTTCGACCGGTTCCTGGACCATTGAGCGAAATGATTTAATGGAAAGTTCCTTAATCGTATCAAAGTCATAGCCAGTTAAAAATGTCCATGATGATAAATCAGCTTCATAACTTTCAGCGTATTCTTGTAAAACTTCTGGTGTATCATAATCAGGGTCAACTGAAAAAGAAACGAGTTGAACATCATAATCTCTTTCAGTTATTTCTTCTTGTAAACTTTTCATATTTGCTGTCATTGGCAAGCAAACAGTCGTACAGTTTGTGAATATAAAGTCTGCAATCCACCAACTGCCTTTTAAATCATCTAATTTAAGTGTTTCTTCATCTTGCGTTGTAAAGGAAAAATCGGCAACCGTTTCTGACATATTCGTTTCGATGGGCTCTTGACTACAAGCGGCTAAAAAAAGTAAGAGACTAAGCAAAGAAAACAATAAAATTTTTCGCAATCTGAAGCTCCTTCCAGCAAATGATTTATTTATCATGCGCCATTTGGTTTACAACAATTTCAAGCGCTTCTTGAAATGTATAAATGTCACCGTTAAAACCTTTAATAAATCGTTTGGCATGATCCATCCATTCAAATGTAAGCACTTGTGGTTGACAACAGTTGATCTGAAGTGATGTATTTAATACATAAAAAGCTTTCTTAGCGTTAATCGTCGTCTGTCGCAAAAAATCACGCGCTAATAGCTGATCAATTTGTTCTCTTATTTGCCGATACCTTAAAAGTCCACAATGAGCACAACAAGCAATCTCTGACGTATGATCTTTTAAAATAATTCGATAGGCAAGCTGTTTTTGATAGTCACGATAACAATACACACATGCGTTTTTCTGTTGGTCGTTGATCGACTGAGCACAAGTGATTCCACCGAATGTTTTAATAATTTTCCCTTCAGCGATTAATGGGGCAAGATCTCGATGGATTGTCATTTCTGAGACACCAAACATTTTGCTTAATTGTGATATTTTTAAATGTTCTTGTTCACAAATTAATTTTTCAATTTGTTTTTTTCGTTCGATCGGCAACATGAGATGACACAACCTATTATCGTATTGTTTATTTATAACATCTTAAAACATATTATAACATTTAATAATTCATTGAATGAGTCTGATTTATGAATTATATGTGAAAGAAATGTGACGTTATCAATATTAATTACTTTATTTGAATATCTTATATGATAAGATGGAAGGGTACGTATTGTATGTTATGATGCGTGATTATATGTTTAGAGGGGAGTTTTTTCAGAGATTGGGTTGGATTTATGTTTTATTTGCAGCAATTGTTGAAATTTTTTGGGTCATTGGCTTAAAGTATTCGGAAACAATATTCGAATGGTTGGGGACAACTGTCGCAATTATTTTTAGCTTTTACTTTATTATTAAAGCGTGTGAACAATTACCCGCTGGAACTGTTTATGCTGTTTTTACCGGTTCAGGCGCTGCTGCGATCGCTATTATCGACTTTACCATCTTTAAAGCTGACTTTGCCTTAGCGAAAGTTCTCTTTATTGTTTTAATTATATTAGGTGTTGTTGGGCTTAAAATGACGACAGACGAAAAAACAGAAAAACAAGTGTCACAAGGTCAAGGGGGCGAGTAACGAATGGCTTGGCTCTATTTATTTATCGCTAGTTTTGGTGAAATTTTCGGTGTCATGAGTATTAATGTATATGTCCGTAAAAAAACATTTGGTTGGTTACTAATGATCGTCCTTACGATGGGATTAGGGTTTGTATTTTTATCGATGGCAATGCAAACGATCCAACTAGGAACCGCTTATGCCGTATGGACAGGATTAGGGGCAGCGGGAGCGGTTATTTTTGGAATTATCTTTTTTAACGAGTCAGCCAATTGGAAACGGATGCTATTTCTAAGTTTAATTATTTCTGGAGCGATCGGTTTACGTCTACTTGAATAATATTTACATAAGAATGGGTACTTGTCTTAAACAAATGAAAATATGTCGCATAAGTTAATAGAGAAATCACTGGAAAGGGGAGTGACAGATGATGCGTTGGCAAGTACCATTTGGGAAGCAGCATAAGCGACCATGCCAATGTCAACAACCAGTGAAGGAAATTGTTCATCCTGTACAAAATAATGTTGTTCATAAATGTTCCGAAGAAGTTGTGAAGCACGTTCACCCGATGCATACGACGGTAGTGAATCACCATCATATTAAAAATAAGCATATATATCCACAAACAACATCAGTTAAAAACACGTTTTCAGAAGTAGATGTTTTTAATAATGGCCCACAAACAGGACCGAATCAAGTCGCTGGCGCCATGATGCCAGAAAAGGGATTTGGCCATCATCCATCAAAAAATAAATATTGTCATAAAAAACGACGCCCATGGATATAAAAGAAGATTACTATAAATATCGCCATAAAGGTCAATGATTAATGACTTTTATGGCGTTTTTTAATAGTTTCTTTGTTTTCGTTTCAGTAATATGTATTCTAAAGCACCTGAACCGATAAAAATACCAGCTAAGATTAAAACAAAACCAGTCATATGATGTTTAAAGATTGGTTCGCCAAGAAAAATATTTGCGCCAATAAGGGCGAACAACGTATTTAAATTAATAAAAATGGCTGTTTCGACAGGACCAACTTGTTTAATGGCAAAATTGTATGTCATATGTCCAAATGCCGTACATAAAACAGCACTAAATAAGAAAACAGTCCCTAATTTCCAAGAGAATAATAAAGATAATTGGGAAAAATTATTTTCAGTGAGAACACTCGTTAAACCGATGAACAAAGCTCCGATGGTTAACATATAACCGGTTAATAAACGCGGGTCAAAACTTGGATTTAATTTACTAATTAAAATGAAACTAATCGCTTGTGAAAAGATCGAAATAAAAATAAAAATATCGCCTAAAGATAATGCAGAAAAACCTGCCCCACCACCTAATGTCGTCATAGCAACTCCGAGAAATCCGAGAACAAATCCCGTAATGCGTAAGCGAGTGATCCGATCTTTTAATAAAATAATCGACAGCATCATCGTCAATAAAGGTCCCATACCTAAAATTAAACCAGTATTGACACTAGACGTTCGTGTTAAGCCGAGTGCCAGAAATATGTGGTGGGCAATGACATTGAATAAACCGATATAAATAATAAAAAACAATTCATTTTTACGCGGTAAACGAAAAAAACCCATAAAGTAAGTAATTATTAGCACCGTTATTCCTGCAGTAAAGATACGGATAGCTGTTAACATGACAGGATCAATCGCTGAAACAAGCACCTTAAGGGCCGAGACATTAAAGCCCCATAACATCATGACAATTAATAATAGGAAATAAACTCTTCTCATATCTTCCCTCATTTCATGTTGTATTTACCTAGTATAGCAAATTTTTTATTCATGGAGTCGTAAATGGATTATCGAGATTGACATCATATGTTTTAATCACAAACGATTGACGTTACTTGAAAAACATATTAGTATAATTGTATACAAATATACGAAATGAGGTGAAAATGGGTGCGTCTTGACGATTCTTCAGAGTTAAGAAAGTTATCCACACGTGATTTTGCTTATGTTCGTTTAAAACAACTGATCATTTCGGGGGAATTTAAACCTGAAGAACCGATTGTTGAAGATCAAATAGCGACAAAACTATCGATTAGTCGTACACCTTTACGAGAAGCTTTACAACGTTTAGAGATGGAAGAATTAATCGTACGTCGTCATAATGGACGGTTAAAAGTGTCACCTATATCGACAACAGAAGTAAAAGAAATTTTTACGGTTCGAACGAAACTTGAAGAAGTTGTCATCCTAGAAGCGATGACAAAAGCAACAGAAGATGATTATAATCATTTAGCGAATATCATTTTACTCATTCGTGAGACGGCGAAACAAAACAATATTGAAGATGCGTTGTATTATGGAGGCCAATTTCACCAATATATTTATGAATTAAGTGGACATAAGCTTGCAAGCAATATTTTATCACAATTGAATGATCGGATTTATCGTTATCGTCGCCTAATGCCGCTTGAACAGTTTGAGAGGTTTAAAGCTTCGATTGAAGAACATGAATTAATTTTAAAATATATGAAAACATCGAATGAAGATAAAGCATTGCAAGTCATTCAAGAACATATGAACAATAGTTTACGAGCAATTATTCAAGCGATTAAAAACAAGAAAAATAATAGGGGGCTTTCAAATGAGTGAAAAATGGTTATTTAATACACAAGTGATTCATAGTGAACAGATACCGTGTGAGAAAACGGGGGCAATATCACAGCCGATCGTACCAGCTGTCGCCTATTCTTTTCCAGATGCAGCAGCTGCCGTTGATGTCGTTACTGGCAAAAAAGAAGGAACATATTATGGGCGTTATGGGAATCCAACGACACGCACATTAGAGAAAAAAATTGCTCATTTAGAAACTGCTGAAGAAGCACTTGGGGTTAGTAGTGGTATGGCAGCCATTTCAATTGCCTTACTCGCTTTTTTAGGACAAGATGATCATGTTCTCGTCACTAAGGATGTTTATGGGGGTACACATAAATTTTTAACAAGTTTAGCCCCACGATTCGGCATTACGTATGATTTTGTTGATTTTAATGATTTCACAGCTTTAGAAGAGGCTATTCAAGAAAATACGAAAGCTATTTATATTGAGACACCATCAAATCCTAGTTTAACGTTAATCGATATTGAAGCGGTCGCAAACATTGCTAAATCACATAATATTCCTGTGATTATTGATAATACATTCATGTCACCATATTTACAACGACCATTAGAGTTAGGGGCAGATGTCGTTGTCCATAGTGCCACCAAATATTTAAACGGTCATGGGGATGTGATCGCTGGATTTATTTGTGGAAACAAAGAAATGATTGATCATATGCGCTTTAACTTAATGGGTGATTTAGGTCAATCCCTTAACGCTTGGGAATCATTTTTAATTCTACGTGGTTTAAAAACCCTAGGCTTACGCATGAAGCAACATTGCCAAAATGCCCAAGCCATTGCCGAGTTTTTAGAAAATCATCCACAGGTCAAAAATGTCTATTATCCTGGTTTAGCGTCACATCCCCAACATCATCTCGCCAAACGTCAAATGGATGGGATGGGCGGCATCGTAGCTTTTGAAGTAAAAGGCGGGGTCGAAGCCGGGAAAAAGTTTATTAGTGAATTGAATTTAGCGATGATTTCCTTTAGTTTAGGCGATCCAGAAACACTTGTGCAACATCCGGCATCAATGACCCATTCATCGATTCCTGAAGATTCCTTAGCAGACTTTGGTATTTCTAAAGGATTAATTCGACTTTCATCAGGTTTAGAAGATAAAGAAGATATTATTGCTGATCTTGACCAAGCCTTACAGACGTTAATAGATTTTGCTAGCGAATAAATAAATGCTTCGGTTAAAGTATGTTATAGTTGATATACTATAACACTTTTAGTAAGGAGAGTTATGTATGGCAAGTGACCAAACGTTTTCATTACATGCAAAACTATTAGCGACGTATGATCGAGCGAATGACCAAGAAGGTGTGTCTGGTGAACGAATGGCGAAGCGGCTTGATCAATTATCACGAATTAATTTAACCGAACAATTTGGTTCTAATCGTCCCGGCTATTCTGAGGGCGAACAAACAGCGAAAAAACTTGTGGCCGAATGGATGGAAGCGGCTGGTTTAGAGGTTACATTTGATGGTGCTGGCAATGTTATTGGCCGTTTAGCAGGAAAAAATGATCATTTACCAGCGCTAGTAACGGGATCTCATGTTGACAGTGTGCCAAATGGCGGTCATTTTGATGGTGTGCTCGGAGTGATTAGTGCATTAGAAGTTGTTGAGGCATGGAAAGAAACTCATTA
>Ga0079225_10001260_pt1 | contig 14121 bp, 9 predicted proteins | sample Poulit2012_FD_76344 | JGI IMG/M metagenome (GOLD analysis project Ga0079225, IMG submission 76344) | Agricultural soil microbial communities from Georgia to study Nitrogen management - Poultry litter 2012 | ecosystem: Environmental > Terrestrial > Soil > Agricultural land | place: USA: Georgia...
AAATGTTTTGCATATACGGCATTTCAGCTACACAAGGCGGACACCAAGTAGCCCAAAAGTTGAGAAAGACCACCTCGCCCTTAGCTTCGTTAAAAGAAATTTGATCTCCTTCCAAAGCATTAAAAGACCAGTTGTAATTGGTCACTTGCTCATCTGTTCCGGAGGTTGACGGACTAAAAGCAAGAGTCCGTTGTACGAAGACCATTATCGGTTTTCGCGTTTGTGGAATCAGCATCAAGATGACGAAAACTCCAATTAAAACATCGCTCCATCGCCTTTCTATCCAAGATTTTTTCTTCTTTTCTTTTTTTGCCATAATGTGATAATTCCGACAAAACTAATTAAACAGCTTCCGGGAATTATCGAATTGTCAAAAGATTAACAGGGGGGGGGTGTCTAACTTTCAAAATAAACTGTAACTTCCTGAGGAAGATATTCCTACACAACAAAAATCTAATAGCTGAAAAAGGAATTCTTTTTGCTTAGCAAAAGAGGAGAGGAGTCTTATTCGCTGTATTTCAGTATATTATTGGCAAGGTGAAAGCTCTTTTAGGTTATAACTTTATCAATCTTCTATTTTTGAACCTTTTCAATCCCTTATCGTTTCCGCTTAAGGAGGAGGGCCGGGAATAAAGAAAAAGCTGAAAGTATGTTGATTTTCAGCTGTTTTTATCCTTTTAAATATCTTGGTTTTAAGAGTTTAGAGTTCAAATCTTTCATTCCTTAGATCAATTTTTTCTTCCTTCAACCTATCAACTCACAGTTCACAACTCACAACAATTCACAAATAAAAAACCGTTCCATTTTAAAATGGAACGGTTAGTATTAATTATTCAACAACCAAAGGTTTACTTTACCTCTTCAAAGTCTACATCTTCTACATCATCTGAGTCGGAAGAATCGTCTTCACCTTCGTGGGGTTGAGACTCATCTGCTCCTGGTTGTGGACCACCTTGAGCTTGTTGAGCTTCAGCTTGCGCTTTATACATTTCCTCAGAAGCACTTGTCCAAACTTCGTTTAGCTTATCTAAAGCAGGCTGAATTTTGTCAACTTCTTTAGTTTCATAAGCTTTTTTCAGTTCATCTAAAGCATCTTCGATAGGTTTCTTTTTATCCTCAGAAATTTTATCTCCAAATTCTTTCAACTGATTTTCAGTTTGGAAAATCATCGAATCGGCTTCGTTGAGTTTATCGATTCTTTCTTTAGCCTTTTTATCTGCTTCAGCGTTCGCTTCAGCATCAGCTTTCATTTTTTCGATTTCCTCTTCGGTCAATCCTGAAGAAGCTTCGATGCGGATGTCCTGTTTTTTACCGGTGGCTTTATCTTCTGCACTAACATTGATAATACCGTTGGCATCAATATCGAAGGTTACTTCAATTTGAGGAGTTCCTCTTGGCGCTGGTGGAATTCCATCTAAGTGAAACTTACCAATTGTTTTGTTGTCTTTCGCCATAGAACGTTCCCCTTGTAACACGTGAATCTCAACACTTGGCTGATTGTCTGCCGCAGTAGAGAAGGTCTGTGATTTTTTAGTAGGAATCGTTGTATTCGCTTCGATGAGCTTCGTATTTACACCACCCATAGTTTCGATACCTAAGGATAATGGAGTTACGTCTAATAATAATACATCTTTAACATCTCCTGAAAGGACTCCTCCTTGAATAGCTGCACCGATTGCTACAACTTCATCCGGATTCACTCCTTTACTTGGTGCTTTTCCGAAGAATTTTTCAACAGCTTCTTGAACTGCAGGGATACGTGTAGAACCACCGACCAATACAACATCGTTGATTTCATTGTTATCCAAGCCGGCATCTTTCATTGCTTTTTCACAAGGACCAATCGTTCTTTTGACCAAGTCCTCAATAAGTTGCTCGAATTTAGCACGGGTAAGTTGACGAACCAAGTGTTTTGGGCCCGTTGATGTAGCCGTGACGTAAGGCAAGTTAATTTCAGTTGAAGAAGCAGAAGACAATTCGATCTTAGCTTTTTCTGCAGCTTCTTTTAATCGCTGCAAAGCCATTTTGTCTTTACGCAGATCTAAGTCTTCTTCTTTTTCAAATTCGTCAGCAAGCCAGTTGATGATTTTGTTGTCCACATCATCACCACCTAACTGTGTATCACCATTGGTAGAAAGTACTTCAAATACACCATCTCCTAATTCAAGGATAGAAACATCAAAAGTACCACCTCCAAAGTCAAAGACGACAATTTTTTGATCTGTACCTTTTTTATCAAGACCGTAAGCCAAAGCTGCGGCTGTAGGTTCGTTGATGATTCGCTTTACTTCAAGTCCGGCAATTTCACCAGCTTCTTTAGTAGCTTGACGTTGAGAGTCGTTGAAATAAGCTGGAACAGTAATTACCGCACCTGTCACGTCCTGACCCAAATAATCTTCGGCGGTTTTCTTCATCTTTTGAAGAATCATAGCCGATAATTCTTGAGGCGTGTATTTACGACCATCTATATTTATTCTTGCCGTGTTATTATCGCCTTTTAATACTTCATAAGAAACCTGTTTAGCTTCATCAGAAACTTCAGAATACTTATGACCCATAAAGCGCTTGATAGAACTTACGGTTTTAGTAGGGTTTGTTACGGCTTGACGTTTTGCAGGTTCTCCAACTTTAATTTCACCATCTTCAACAAATGCGATAACCGATGGAGTTGTTCTTGTACCCTCAGCATTTGGTATAACTGCAGGGTCACTACCTTCCATTACGGCGACACAGGAGTTGGTTGTACCTAAATCTATTCCAATTATCTTACTCATATTATTTTGTTTTTATGATTTCTTTGATTTCAACCTAATTAAGTCAATCTTTATGCCAGCCAAAATTTTATGACAGCTTGTCAGGTAGGAGGATAAAAAAACGCCGGACAAATTGTACATTGCCCGACGTTAATCAGTATAAAAGTTATTTTTATTGTTCGATAAACTCAGCGTTGACGGTGATTTTCACTTCTTTCCCCACCGCATCTACACCAGAAGGCAATTTTCCGTCGAAATTTATATTGAAATCAAAACGATCAATAACGGTCATAGCTGTAAATCCAACGTGAGATTTAGATTTACCATCTTTAAATTGCCCGTTTTTCACTACATCAAAAATGACGGTTTTGGTGACATCCTTGACAGTCAAATCTCCTTCTAAGTAGTATTTGTTGCCGTACTTTTTATGGAGTTTGGCGTTTTGTAAGGTAATTGTTGGATGATTTTCTACATCAAAAAAATCATCTGAGCGCAAGTGATTATCTCTTTGCTCAATACGAGTGTTAATAGTGTTGGCATCAATAATCACATTAAATGTGGCGTCTTCAAAATCACGGATGCCTTTTGAAGTGATTTCTCCACTGATATCTTGAAAAAACCCATCGACAAATGAGATGCCGTTGTGTTCAACCGAAAACTGAACATTGGAATGCGCTTTATCTAATTTCCATTTTACTTGCCCAATAGATACCTGAACAACAAATAGAAATAGAAATCCTAAAAGTAAATTTTTCTTTATCATATTATATTTAAATTATTTAAGCGGCAAATTTAGGAAGTATAATATCAATATATTGCCAACTTAACACTAATATAAGGAATTATAGCATCCCCAAATTAATTACCTCTTGTTTGTTCAAATGTCTGAACCGCCCACGCGGTAAATCCTTTTTAGTAAGATCGCCATAAGTGACCCGGTCGAGTTCAACAACTTCATAACCCATCTTGGCGAAGATTTTCTGCACAATCTGAGGTTCGGTGGAAATGATTTCCATTCCTACATGGCGATTGTTTTTGTTTTTGACATAATTAACTTCAATAGGCTTTATCAAACCTTCTCGTAAACCAACCCCTTCTCTTATTTCTTTAAGATCTTCCAGTTCCAGGTTTTTGTTTAATTCGATGTGGAAAATTTGTTGTATTCCTTTTCGAGCCAATTTTTTCTCTAAGGTTCCATCGTTTGTAAACAGCAATAAACCCTTTGCACTGGTTTCAAGGGTTCCCACCGGAACAATTTTACTGCGACTCGCGTTAGCCACTAAATCCATCACCGTGCGGTTTTCTTTTTCTAAACTCCCGGTTACATAAAACCCTGAGGGTTTGTTGAGCAATACATACTCTTTTTTAACGGGAGTAAGACGTTGTCCATCGAATCTGACATCATCGGTCAATTTTACTTTATATCCCATTTGAGTGATTACTTCTCCGTTTACCGTAACATTTCCCGAAGCGATATAAATATCGGCATCGCGGCGGGAGCAAACTCCTGAGTTGGATATGAATTTATTTAAACGCATCCCCGCCTCAGGGTTTTTTACCTGCTTGTCAACAGCGGCGTGCTTGAGTTCACTTGAAGAGATTTTCCTCTTCTTTTTCTTTTGCTTTTTTTGCTGCTTCTTTTTGAAATCAAAGGGTTTACCTCTTCGTTGTTGAGGTTTTCCTTTTCTGCTCTTCTTATTGTTTGACGGCTTTTTTGCCATAGTTTAAATTTTAAACAAAGATACTACAAATGATTACATGATTACAAGAGAATAAATTATACCATTAAAGAAAAAGGAGACATAAGCATTGTATGCTTTAGAGGTCAAAATTATCTCCTCCGTAATCCGAGTTTCAAGTTCAGTGTAACAAGCTAAAAAAACCGCTTCGATTTATACCGAAACGGTTATAATTTAGCTAAATAAAACTTAGGTTATTTAACTTCTCCGCAACTTACGCGAGCTCCTGCGTCTCCGGCGGGTTGAGATTCAAAGTCATCTTCGCCTTCGTGAACGACAACAGCGGTTCCGATAATATTCTTAGTATCATCGTCGCAACCGATACACCATTCATCTGTTTCAAAGGTCACGGTGCCATTTCCATCTTTATCGGCTTCAAAGTTGCCGATATCTCCTTTGTGATAACCATCTGAATCTCCCCATTTACCGTGTCTTTCATCGGTTGGATTCCAGTGACCACCACTTGAGGTTCCATCATCAGAACTACAATCAGCTGTTTCGTGTAAGTGGATAGCGTGAGTTCCCGGTTTTAATCCTGAAAATTTGGCTTCCATTTTTACAACACCATCCTCTTCGGTGAAAGTTACTTCTCCTTTGACATTACTATTGCTTTTCGAAGACATCATTACGGTTTTGGTCTTTTTGGCCGAATCATCGATATCCATATCCGACTTGTCAGAATCCATCCCGGGTTCAATCATCGAAGGGGTGTCTTGATCTTCAGATTCTTTTTTGTTGTCCTTACAACTGGTAAAGGCAACGAGAGCGAGCGTAAAAAATATTATTCCTACTTTTTTCATGAGATATAATTTAGGTTGTTTTTGTTTTATAGAATAAAAGTACAGTTTCTTGTAGAGGTTAGAGGGGTATTAATAAAATATTAGCATTTGGAGGGGGTGGTTTTATGTTGAGATATTTACAAGTTTGAAGTGGTGTTTTCTTTGCTGCTTTAATCCGCCAGAAAGGGAATGCTACAAAATCTAAATCGAAAAAGAAAACAACACTCATTCTGCAGTAACGACCTTCAGTTGATAGATTAATAAACCTTATTGCCTTATTTTCCAGTCCTGATTTCTCCTTCCTACAGATAGAAAAGAATAAGATAATAAGGTTTTGATTTTTCTTTAAAGATTTGGTTACTAAGGTAATGGGGTTGATTCTCTTAATAAAATCATTTATTTTTCTATTATAGTTTATTCCTATTCAATTTCTCACCTTATCTTGGTTTTCTTTAAATGGGGAGAAGATGAATTGCCGCTAAAAATAACTTCCAGAAAAAATCAAAAGTCCTCACTTTGCTCCTCCGCTAAAACACCGGTCGCACGTGGGAGGGAAGTGGAAAGATATTTCAGCCAAAGGATTCGGGAGTGAATGAGAACCGAATAAAAAGAACATCATTTCTGCTCGATAATAATTGAATAACTCTTAACATAAACCGTTTTTTTTATTGTTCGGATTATTTTAGTTTTCGGTGATGGAAAAGAAAGCGTACATACCCGGATTTATATTTACAGCATTCACCGATGAAGAAAAATCGCTATTTGAGCGATTGTTTGAAATCTTTAAAGAATTAATCACCCATACTTCGGGAGATTTTGATGAGGCTATTCATTGGTTGAGACAATTGGACGAGGAATATGAATTAACTACACCGGATTATACGATAGACGATTTTATTGAAGACCTAATAAAGAAAGGATACATTCAAGAACGAATTAAACCGGATGGAAAAGGCGGAAAGATAATGACCTCCAAACTGGAACAAGCTATTCGTCAGCGCGCACTGAACCAAATTTTCGGGAAAATGAGAAAAGGAAGTTCCGGAAATCATAAGATGAAATATTCAGGAAGCAGTGATGAACGAAGTGGTGAACTGCGAAGTTATCGTTTTGGCGATGATCCCGAGCGTATCAATATAACGGAAAGTCTGAAAAATGCGCAAGTGAACCATGGATTGGGAGATTTTCAACTTCACGAAGATGACTTGGTGGTAGAAGACAGTCGGTTTAAAGCACAGATGAGCACCGTGTTGATGATCGATATTTCGCATAGTATGATACTATATGGAGAAGACAGAATTACGCCGGCAAAAAAAGTGGCGATGGCATTGTCGGAATTGATTATTACGCGCTATCCAAAAGACACCCTCGATATCATTGTTTTTGGAAATGATGCTTGGCCGATTGATTTAAAGGATTTGCCTTATTTACAAGTTGGTCCTTTTCATACCAATACCGTGGCAGGGTTACAACTGGCAATGGATATTTTAAGGCGAAAGCGAAACAGCAACAAACAGATTTTTATGATAACGGACGGCAAACCGAGTTGTCTAAGACTGGCTGACGGACAATACTATAAAAACCCGATGGGATTGGATCCGATGATTGTAGATAAATGTTATAGTATGGCAGCTCAAGCTCGTAAGCTTCGAATCCCAATCACCACCTTTATGATAGCCAGCGATCCTTATTTGCAACAGTTTGTCAGAACGTTTACAAAATCCAATCAAGGGAAGGCGTATTACACCGGAATTGATGGATTGGGAGAAATGATTTTTGAAGATTACGAAAACAATCGCAAAAGAAACATAAGGTGATTTGTTTTTCAATTCTAAATAAACTTATGAAAACGCAAGCGGAGTTTGAATGGGCAATCAGCGATTTAAGCATCCGGCTTGCAAGAACATCCAATTAAAACTTCACATTAAATAATATGAATATAAAAGATATTAATACGCTATTTGATTTAGAAGAAAGCGGCTATCAATCCAAAAGCATAAAAGAGGAATTACGCCAAAATCTTATCGAGAAAATCAATCAAAAACAAACTGTTTTTGAAGGTATCCACGGATTTGAACACAGCGTTATTCCCGAACTCGAACGCGCGATTTTATCAAAACACAATATCAACCTTTTGGGGTTACGCGGTCAGGCCAAAACACGATTAGCCCGTTTGATGGTCAATCTATTAGATGAATACATTCCGGTGATAGCCGGTTCGGAAATCAACGATGATCCGTTAAATCCGATTTCTCGATACGCTCGTGAACTGATTGCGGAAAAAGGAGGAGAAACTCCGATTTCCTGGCTGCACAGATCGGAGCGTTTTTCTGAAAAACTAGCAACTCCTGATGTTACAGTAGCCGATTTAATTGGAGATATCGACCCGATTAAAGCAGCAAATTTAAAATTGAGTTATGCCGATGACCGGGTCATACACTATGGTATGATCCCGCGTGCGAACAGAGGTATTTTTGTAATCAACGAATTACCGGATTTGCAGGCAAGAATACAAGTGGCATTATTTAATATTCTGCAGGAAGGAGATATTCAAATCCGAGGGTTTAAATTGCGGTTGCCCCTGGATGTTCAATTTGTATTTACCGCGAATCCAGAAGATTATACCAATCGCGGAAGTATTGTTACTCCTTTAAAAGACCGAATCGGTTCTCAAATTCTAACCCATTATCCTAAAGATATCAAAACCGGTAGGATTATTACAGAACAGGAAGTGGTTTCTGACGAAAATCGATTTGAGCAAATACATGTACCGGATTTAGCAAAAGATATTTTAGAACAAATTAGTTTTGAAGCCAGAAAAAGTGAATATGTCGATGTGAAAAGTGGGGTGAGCGCTCGAGTGGGAATATCCGCTTATGAAAATCTGCTCAGTACAGCGGAATATCGCAATTTAAAAACCGACCAAAATAAAACCGTGGTCAGACTTTCGGATTTTATGGGGATTATTCCTGCGATCACCGGAAAAATTGAACTCTTATACGAAGGCGAGCAAGAAGGATCGGCATTTGTTGCCCGACATTTACTGGAAAGTGCGGTGAAGACTTTATTCCCTGATTATTTCCCCCCTATCGAAAAATTGGAAAGAAAAGATGCAGAAACTCCTTATGATGAAATAGTCGATTGGTTTTCTAAAGGGCAACTGATTGAATTGCCAAATGATGCAAATGACGAGGAGTACAGAAACGCACTTGACAAAATTTTGCCGTTGAAGAAAACTGTGAAGCACTATCATCCCAATGCCGGCGAGGAAGAACATTATTTTCTGATGGAGTTTTTATTATGGGGCTTAGCCGTTCATGATAGATTGAGTAAACATAAAATGGAAGACGGACTTCAGTTTGAAGATTTGTTGGGGAGTTATATCAATCGACTGTAGGTCTTCTTTTGCTAATTGAGAAGAACGACGCCCCCTTTGAGATATTTTTTTTTGAAATAAAAAATCTACTGTAATTCATTGAAAAAAGACACTTACTACTTGATAAAGCTTGAGTAAGTAGATTTTATTTGAAGTTTTTATCACTGTCTATGACATAATTCGATACTGTTAGTGAATTTGCATTTCTGTTGTGAATAAAATAATTAAGAGTTTATTGAGTGGCGAATCGCGTGAAATTAACAGAAAATACAAATTATTGCATTAACTGTTAGTTATTGAGTTTATGGCTGCATTTATTTTTTATAATTCATATTTGCAGCAACGCTGATTCTTTAGGTCGTTGTTTATCAGGTGATTGCGCCTTCGTTTTTTAGGTTAAAAGACAAGGCGCCTGTTTCTAAACAAGACGATTTAAAAAGCTTCCTTGTCCCTTTCAATTTAATTGTTAACAAACTTTCCTTGAAAAAAGTTTGTGGGAAAGGATATTTATGATAATATTTGCGGTTACTAATCCAAATTATTAAGTCACATGAAGACAAAATTGACCTGTTTTTTAACACTGATTTTCGTGTTATTGATGCAAATGTCATTTGCACAAGATCAAACGAAAACTATTGAGGGGACTGTTACCGATGATAACGATATGGTAATCCCCGGAGTAAACATTATGATTGAAGGTACTGATCGCGGTACAGCAACAGACTTTAATGGTAGATATACTATTGAGGCAGCTGTGGGCGATGTGCTAAACTTTTCCGCAGTTGGTTTTCAAGACCAATCTGTCACCGTGGGTACGGAAGATGTTATCGACGTAACCCTGATGGGCGGTGAAGTACTGGAAGAGGTTATGATTACGGCTTTCGGTCGTAGATTAACCAGAAACGAATCTACCTCAAGTGTTGTTACCGTTGGTAGTGAGGAGCTTGAGAAATCCCCATTTGTAGATGTTAATCAAGCCTTACAGGGGAAGGTTTCCGGAATGACGGTTGCTGCTACATCCGGTACGCCAGGTGCTCCTGCTGAGGTTCGCATCCGTGGTATGCAGTCTTTAAATGCTTCGAATGCACCGCTTTATGTTGTTGACGGAGTTCCTGTAACTTCAGGTTCTTTCTCTTCGTCCGATCAAGTTTCATCAATTGATTTGATAGCGTTGATTGGATCTGACAATATCGAGAGCGTATCTGTATTAAAAGATGCGTCGGCTGTTGCGCCTTATGGTGCGGACGGTTCGAATGGTGTGATTTTGATCACAACCAAGTCCGGTAAACCGGGAGAGGCTAAATACAGCCTTAGCTATAAGACCGGATTTAATAATGACGCCGTAAGAGGAGTTAAGATGATGACCGGTGAGCAGAAATTAGAAGCCGCCAGATTGGGCTTTGTGAATGGTGGCTTTGTGGATGATATCAGCGATGCTACTGATTTTATCGAATCTCAGTTTCCGGGATTTGCTCTTTGGGATGAAGCTGGCAGACCTAATACGGTATGGTATGATGAGACAAGAAATAAAGATGCATTGATGATGGATGCTAATTTCTCTGTGTCTCAAGGTTCTGAAAACTCAAGATTTCTTGCTTCTTTAGGAATGAATAAAACGGAAGGTACTGTTGTAGGTACAGAGTTTAAACGAGTTACCGGTAATATCAATTATAATACGGATCTGAATGATAAATTAAACTTGCAGGTGACTGCGAATGTTTCAAACGCAGAGCAAGATGGATTTGCTGAAAAAGTTGCTGCTTTTTCTAGCCCTACCTTGGCTAAATATTTTATGTCTCCTTGGGTCCAGCCTTATAATGAAGATGGATCTTATAAGATTGGAAATGAGTGGGAAGCAGGTGCAGGAAGCTTGTTTAACCCGTTATATACGGCTGATAAGAACATAATGAATAACAATGTTGTAAGAGCCATACAAAACACAAGCTTGACCTATGATATTCTTGATAATTTAAGCTTTAAAACTGTTATGGGGCTGGATTATACACTTATTAATAACAAAACTTACTGGAACCCTATTCACGGAGATGGTAAGGATCACGGAGGTTATGTTGCGGAAAGATCTAATAGATATTTCAAGTACACTACACAAAACACTTTAGATTATAAATTTACTTTAGCTGATCAACATAATTTTAATTTGACAGCTGTTCAAGAGTTTAGTAAATACAAAACCAGAACCCTGTTCGGAGATGGAAGAAATTTCCCGAATGAGTTTTTACAAAACCTAAGTGCTGCTTCTGCTGATTGGGGTGCTTCTAGTACTTATAGCGATCAGATGAACCAGCGTTATGTAGGGTTGTTGTCATATAATTTTGACCAGAAATACTTACTTGACGCATCTTACTCCTATCAGGGTGACTCCAGATTTAGTAAAAAATTCGGTAATTTCTATTCTATTGGTTTGGGATGGAACGCCCACGAAGAGGAATTCTTAGCAGATGTTGATTTTATCGATGAATTGAGATTAAGAGCAGGACACGGATTGACAGGTAACTCCGGTATTGGACGTAACCTCTACCAAGCACTTAGAGGGTACACTTCCTATAGAGGTGAACCTGCGGGAGTTGTAACGGAGTATGGAACTACTGCAACTTGGGAAAAGTCAAAACGGATGGATGTGGGTCTTGAATTCGGCTTTTTTAATAGAAGATTGAGAGGGTCAGTTGGATATTACAGCAACGAAACTATTGATATGTTATTTAGCGTACCCACCCCATATAGCTCGCTTTTCTTAGGAAACGGAGTTCTCCAAAATGGTGGTAATATGACGAATAAAGGTCTTGAGGTAGAACTGAGTGGAGATATCATAGCTACAGAAGATTTCAACTGGAATCTTGGAGGTAACTTCTCTACATTAGCTAATAAAGTAACTTCTATGCCTGAAGCTGCAGAAACTATTGCAAGTACTTGGGTACGGGAGGAAGGCCATATGGTTTATGAGTGGAGAATGAAAGAGTGGGCCGGAGTAGATCCTCAAAATGGAGACCCTTTGTGGTATGTGAATAGAGAGACTCACGGTGATGAGACTACTAATGACTATGCAGAAGCTGAGGAGATCTATCAAGGGTCGAATAGTATGCCAACCTTTAGTGGTTCAATTTTGACTCGGTTCGACTATAAGAATTTCTTCTTAGAAGGACAACTGTATTTCGCGGGAGGTCATAAAATATCCGAACATCCATGGGCAGGTTATATTCAAACTACCGATTTGCAAAGAGCCATGGGATTCAATAGTTCTCAAGCCGCCTATGAAGGAGCTTGGAGAGAGCCCGGAGATGATGCTACCTATCCGAGATTTGATTATGGAGGTGGAGTAGCAGACGCGGCGAGTCCTTCAACAAGATGGTTACACGATGGAGATTTTATGAGGTTAAGAGATATCGCTATTGGTTATACTTTTGACAGAGATATTCTTCAAGGTACCTTCCTTGATGGAGTTACACTTGCTGTTAGAGGAACTAACTTGTGGACCTGGGTTAAGGATAGTAGCTTAAAGTATGATCCGGAACTGCCAGTTGGAAGTGGAGAAATTGAACTGATGACTCCTCCTATCAAATCAATAACATTTAACGTTAATTTAAACTTTTAAGAAATGAAAACGAATCTAATAACAATTTTAAGCATGGTCTTGGTATTTATTACCACTTCCTGCTCGTTAGACCCGACCTTAGCTGATGAAGAGTCAGTTGACATAAATAATACTACCCAAATGAGACAGATGATGGATGGGTCGTATGTTAGAATGGCACATTATCAGTATTGGGGTAGAAACATGATTATTGCTGGTGAAGTTAGAGCTGATAATGCTTTCGCTAATGGAAATAGTAACAGATTTGTCAGATGGTCAGCTATGAACTATCAGGAAACTGATGGTGATGTAGCCGAAACAATGTTACGTGCTTACGGTGCTCTTGCCAATGTTAATATCCTTATTCATGAGAATATGGAAAATGTGGAGGGCTCAGATGCTGATAAAAATCAGATATTAGGTGAAGCCTATGCCGCAAGAGCATTAGTGCATTTTGACTTATTGAGACTTTATGGTCAAAAATATTCTACCGGAGATAACTTGGGGATTAGCTACATTAAGCAATTCAAAGGTCCTCGAGATGTGCCGAGAGGAAGTGTAGAAAGCAACTATGAAGACTTGAAAAGCGATATAGCTGAGGCTATTAATTATTTTAACGCAGGACAAAGCTCTGAATATGCTTCTGTTAAAACTAACTTGAATCTTGATGCTGCTTATGCATTACAATCGAGAATTGGTACTTATATGAGAGACTATGACTATGCATACCAAGGATCAAGTCAGATAGTTGATAACTATAACATCACTCCTGAAAGTGATTTTGTAGAAATGTGGAAACAACAAACTCCACCAGCTGGTTCCATTTTTGAATTGTACCAGAGCACTACAGAGAACCAGGATATCAATGGCTTAGCACAGATTTTCCGTGGTTCTTATGGTGATATTGTCGGTTTTGATAACTTATTGGAAGATGCGGAATTTGAAGAAGGCGATGTTCGTGCTTCTGAAGATATGATTGCTGAAGAGGGTGGATATTTGCGGAATATGGGTAAATATCCTTCTATGGGACAGCTTTTAGGTCAGGATAACATTAAAGTATTCAGAATTGAGGAAGTTGTCCTTAACCACGCTGAAGCATTAGCCAATGGTGCAGGTTCCGGAGATGCGTTGACGTATTTGAATAAGATACCTCAAAGCCGTGGAGCTTCTACATACAGTGAAGCCTCTATGGAAAATATCCTTAAGGAAAGAAGAAAGGAATTTGTATTCGAAGGATTCCGTTTCTTTGATCTTGCCAGAATGGGCATGGATATCAGAGATATGGGGGAGCTTACCAATGACCACGGACATGTGGAAGCAGGAAGCTTTAAATTTGCCTTCCCAATTCCTCAACGTGAGATTAATTCAAACCGAGATGCGGTTCAGAATCCCGGATACTAATTGAAATAATTTCTTAACTGAAAAAATAAAGCACTCGATTTATCGGGTGCTTTTTTGTTTGAGATACTTTGTTGAATTTGATTCAGAGCATTTTGTTCTGATAATCCTTGGTCTTATGCTAAAATTAAATCGGTTTAATGTAAAATGACAGTACATTAAAGTCGACGAGCTAAGGTGACATAAAAATAGCATAAATGGCTAAAAGAGACACCTATGCTATTCAAAGAAGATTACAAATTATAAACTATTAAGCCATTTGTTGACTTCTTCTTTAGACTTTCCCGTCTTTTTCTGAAGTTTGCCTAACAGTTCATCTTCTTTTCCTTCCGAATATTTTAAATCGTCATCGGTAAGATCTCCGAATTCTTGTTTTACTTTACCCTTGATTTCATTCCAACGACCTTTCCATTTTAATTTACTCATAATGATTGATTTTTAGTTAATTATTAATTATAGCGTTAAAGTACATTGCTTTCTTCTTTTA
>Ga0079225_10001262_pt1 | contig 14119 bp, 13 predicted proteins | sample Poulit2012_FD_76344 | JGI IMG/M metagenome (GOLD analysis project Ga0079225, IMG submission 76344) | Agricultural soil microbial communities from Georgia to study Nitrogen management - Poultry litter 2012 | ecosystem: Environmental > Terrestrial > Soil > Agricultural land | place: USA: Georgia...
TCGGAGTCTCGACCTGCTGGAAGCACACCTTCATAGCCTTCAACTCCGCGCAGGTGTAGTTCGGGTCGGGCTGCGACCGCGCGGGCGATGTCGGTGAATTCATCTAGCGTGCGGGCGCCGGTGCGGCCATCAGGTAGCCCGAGTTCGACTAGTGCGCCCAGTGGGCGAGCCGCACCAAATTCTTGGAGGCGCTCGGCGAGCATGGTCACGCCGCTTAGAGAATCAACGATGACCATCAAGTCAAGGTCGGCGTCTGAATTGAGCAAATGCGCAAGGAGTTTGATGTTCGCCGGATCGACGACCTCCTGTGCGATCAGAATGCGGCGCGCGCTCACCGCGGCAGCAAACCGGGCTTGATGCGGTGAAGCAACCGAGACGGCCCACGCCCCAGCATCGAGTTGCAGTCGCGTGAGTTCGGGCGACATATGCGTCTTGATGTGGGGGGCTTGATCCACCCCGACGGCAGCGCACCAGCGCGCGTGCAGGTCGATGTTGTGGTGTAGCGCACTTTCGCGCAGCACCATCGTCGGCAGCAGCAGATCATCCAGCTGCCAGTTCTGCGCCCCGACTTCTTCGGGTGTGATGGCTGGATCGGGCAAACTGCGAAAGAGCGGAAGATTACCGGGCAGGTGCGGAGTATTAGCCATAAGAAAACCGTATCTCGTGCGCGAGCCAGTCTTGCAAGTTGGTTAGGAGCGGCAGTTCCAAGGATCTGCAAATATTGTGCGTTCCAAGGCTTCAAACTCTAGAAGCCTATTCCATTTAGCTGTTCGCTCCGAGCGCTGCGTCGAACCCACTTTGATTTGGCCAGCGCGCCAACCTACAGCTAAATCTGCGAGCCATGAATCCTCGGTATCCCCCGAACGAGCAGAGACGATGGTGCGCAAATTGCCCTGTTTTGCGTTGGTCAATACTTCTTGAGTATCGCTAAAAAGACCATTTTGATTCGGCTTGACCAAGATCGCAGTAGCCGCGCTCTCATCGATACCGCGAGTAAGTCGCGCATTTTGGGTAACAAAGAGGTCATCTCCGACCAGGTCGATTCGTTCAGCTAGTTGAGACGCAGCTATCTTCCAGGCAGACCAATCATCTTCTGCGAACGCGTCTTCGATGGAGATAATTGGGTAGTCACGCACCCAGCCCGCGTACACATTTAAGAGCTGACTGGCTGTGAAGCTTTTATCCTCAGAAGCAAACCGGTACGTGTCGTCTACATGAAATTCCGATGCTGCTGCATCAATTGCGATTCCCACTTCAGTTCCGGGCTGTAAACCCGCGAATTCAATCGCTTCTACAAGCAGTTCCAACACTGACTCATTAGTTGGAAAGCGAACGCCAATACCCCCCTCATCGGCAACCAAACCGGCTTCACGATATCCGCGAGCACGAGTTAACTCCATTGCAGAAAACCTGATTCGCTGCGCCCACTCGATCGCCTGGCGAAAGGTTTTTGCAGCAATTGGAATAACCAAAAAATCTTGAATGTCGATCGCATCATCGGCATGGGTACCACCCGAAACGATATTGACCATCGGCATCGGAATTTCTAGTGGCGCATCGCCACTCAGATACCTCGCTACCGAATTATCAGCAGAGTTAGCAGCAGCAACCACTGCTGCCAGCGACACTGCCAAGGTCGCGTTCGCGCCAATCTGATCGATGCTCGATGCCTCAACTACCGCTCGTAAGTTCGCATCTACAGCCCCATGGTCTCTAGCATCAATTCCTACAACGGCTGCGCGCAATTCTTGGTTTACTGCCCTGACTGCCTTGGTCACCCCAAAGCCTTGGTAGCGATCCCCGCCGTCTCGCAGTTCCAATGCCTCGTGCGAACCGGCAGAGGCACCTGAAGGCACCAACACTCGCCCTGCGGCCCCGTTAGCTAAGCGCAGGTGGCACGCAACTGTCGGACGCCCTCGTGAGTCGAGCGCTTCCCAAGCTGTGGCCATAGTAATGCGCGTTCCCATTCCAGTCTTACCTCTGTTCGTTCAGACCTGTGATCGCTTGCCAGAAATCATCGAGTGATGTGCCACTGCGTTGTAGCGTCTTTACAGCCGTCTCACGAACATGCTGCGCTGTATCTGCAGTGAGATAGTCAACTTTCGATACGCCGTCTACACGCGCCAAACACAGTGCCGCAACATGGTCTGGCAAATTTGTCACCGCGAACTTAAGATTCGACTGATGTTCCATGTAGGCAGCGTAAAAACCTTGCGCCACACTCAAAGCGTTCGCTTTTCCTGGAATCAGGGCCTTAAGCGTCAAGTGCATCAACATGAACGCGACATCAAACTCTGGCCGCCCAGCCACAGCGGTTTCTAAATCGAGCACCCAAAAATTATTGGAAGGGCCTACGAGAATGTTTTTAGGCGAAAAATCACCCAGGGTGACTGTCTGTGGCTGAGTATGCAAATCCCGCGCCAACTCCTGCAATTTTGCGCCTAGCGCAGGGTGCACACTCGCAAGATCTAGATAAAAGGGCTGAGAACGCAGCGCTCGAAAATCAACATCATTTTCAAACTGCTGCAAGACATCCGACGCTGAACTCGCGGCGTGCCACTGAGCCAGCACGCGCCCCAGTTCTTTTCCGATTGCGACGGCTGCCGCCTCAATGGGATCTTCGAGCAGAATCTGCTTCCAGGCACCCCAGCTCGGCGGGGCGGCTTCAAGCACAATTATTTGCTGAACCGGATCAACACTGAGCACACGAGGTGCTCGGCCGGGAACTAGTTGTGAAAACAACGACAAGCAGCGGGCTTCTGTAACTATCCGCTCGGGGTTCGCTACCCATACGCCCGGCACATCCAATTGTGCAAAAGCCTGTTTTACCACTACTTCATGCTCTGCGTCAGAAACACGAACCACAGCGCCCGACACCCCACCCGTCAAGCGAGTAACTTTCGTATCCGCACCGAAGGGTAAATCAAATCGTGCCAAGTAGGTGCGCAGATCCGAAGCCGAGGCAACAGCCAACTCGAAGTTGTCATCAGTTGACATCAAAAACAGCTTTCCATCAAAGAGTAAAACGGGGCCCAAGGCCGCTACTTGGCCTTGGGCCCCTTGTGATTATTACGCTGCGTCTTTTGTTCGTAACTGCTTAAACTCGCGCATCGTTGCAGTAATCGCAGTTTCCGAAGGCAGACGTTCGGTACTCGAAGCCCCGTAGAATCCCACGATCCCTTCAGTGTTTTTCAGCACGTATGCAGCATCTTCTGCGGTGGCGATTGGACCACCGTGGCACAAAATGATTGCGTCGTCGCGCACTTCTCGTACTGCGTCGGCAAGTTCCTGGACGCGGTCGACAGCTTCTTGCATGGACATCGTTGTGGATACACCGATCATGCCGTTCGAAGTCGTACCCATGTGGGGCACAATTACATCCGCCCCGGCTTCAGCCATTGCGCGTGCCTCGTCAGGGGTGAACACGTACGGAGATGTCAAGAGCTCCATCTCACGGGCGAGCCGGACCATTTCGACTTCAAGATCGTAACCCATGCCAGTTTCTTCTAGCGTGGTGCGTAGTTGACCCTCGATAAGGCCAACTGTCGGGAAATTTTGGATACCGCTGAAACCAATTTTCTTGATCTCTTCTAAAAAATAGGGCATGCGTCGGAACGGGTCGGTGCCACACACACCAGCTAGAACTGGGGTGCGTTCAACGACTGGCAGAACCTCTGCAGCCATCTCCATCACGATTGTGTTGGCATCGCCGTAGGGCATGAGGCCCGCAGCTGATCCCCGGCCGGCCATGCGATAGCGGCCCGAGTTGTAAATAATGATCAGGTCGACGCCGCCTGCTTCATTACATTTTGCCGACAAGCCCGTGCCTGCTCCAGCACCAATAATTGCTTTGCCTTGAGCAATCTGCGCGTGCAAACGCTCGAGCGCCTCGGTACGTTCCATTGTGTTTCTCCTTATGGGTAATTTCTGCCAAATTGCTTTAATTTGAGCAGTATTTAATCAAGCGATCTGCCATTGCGTGAGCGAAGGCGGGCTCGTTTATTGACGTTGGGATTTCGATGACTTCTACATGTGGCCCTATGTTTTCTTTGATGGTCGTGATGAGGACATCATCCGCCTCAGGGTCGTAGAAGGGCTGGCCCGAACTCGAGATCATCGAAATGCCAGCCGTAGGTATAAAAAGGGTCACATCGCTTTTGGCGCGGTTTAGCTTGGTAGCAACATTTTTGCCCAGCTGGGCACACTCGGCTGCGGTCGTGCGCATCAAAGTAACGATCGAATTATGTTGATAAAACACGCGATCGTTAAAGCGTTCCGGCACACTGTTCGGTGGACCAAAATTAACCATGTCCAGTGCGCCTAAACTAACCACTTGCGGAATCTGGCAGTCGCTTGCGGCTTCCAACCTATCGGGACCCGCACTCAAGATCCCTCCGACCAATTCGTCCGCGAGTTCGGTAAGAGTGATGTCTAGTACTCCAGCAAACATGCGGTCTCGAATTAATTTTTCCATGCTTCCGCCGCCAATACCTGTGGCATGAAAAACCAGCACTTCGAAGCCCGCTTCCTCCATTCGGGCCCGGGCAAAGTCCACGCACGGGGTTGTAACACCAAACATCGAAGCCGCAATTAACGGGCGATCGAGCTCTGCAGGTTTCACAACAACTTGTGCCATCGCTGCTATTGCAGCGGCGGCATTAGAAAACATGTTGCGCGTCACCCGATTTAACCCCACTGGGTCCACGACTGCTTGCATCAAAATGATGTCGCTGGAACCAATTATCGGCTTCGTGTCGCCCGCTGCGAGCGTCGTCAAAATCAATTTTGGGACGCCTACTGGCAGCTCACGCATTGCCTGCGATGCCAGAGAGGCTCCCCCACCCCCACCCAGCGCGAATACCCCGTCAATTTTTTGTTGGCTTTGCAACGCGCGCAAAATCTCGGTGGCCCCAACAGCCATCTTGGCTACGGCCCGACCCCTGTCGCCCCCATGTGCCAAAGCTGCGACCTCACTGTGCGCCGCCGAAGCAACTTCTTGCCGGGAGATCGTCGGGCTAATCCCGACGGGTTCATAGATTCCAACATCGACAAGGATCACCTCGACACCGTGCTCGCGTACACGGTCGGCAACAAAGGCGTATTCCTTGCCTTTTGTGTCAAAGGTTCCCAGCAAGGCAACGGTTTTCATCAGTTCGTCACATCCACACCGAGGAAGCGCCGCTGCACGTCTTCGTCAGAAATCAAGGCTTCACAATCGACTTGAGCACCGACCGCACCATTTGTCATGATGCGCGCTGTTTTGCCGACAGCGGCAGCAAGTCGAACATTTTGTTCTACCAGCAAAATTGCCACGCCAGCCGAGTTCAAGTCCCGCAGTGTCTGCCCTAACAGGGTCACGATAGACGGCGCTAGTCCTTCCGATGGCTCATCAAGGATCAATAATTTGGGGTCCGAAAGCAAAACCCGCCCAATCGCAAGCATCTGCTGCTCTCCACCGGACATTTGGCCGGCGCCTATTTTTCGTCGCTCATGGAGCCTGGGAAACAGTTCATAGACATCTGATATTTGCCAAGACGACTTCGAAGATGGGCGCAGCATTTGTAGGTGTTCATCGGTCGATAACGAGGGGAAAATCCCGCGACCTTGCGGCACATAACCTATACCGCGGCCTGCGATCCGATGCGGCTTTTCCCCGATGATGTCCACATCGCGGAATTCTGCTCTGCCACTGGCTTTGGGTAACAAGCCCATCAAGGCTCTGCACAGTGTGGTTTTTCCCATGCCGTTGCGGCCCAACACGACAAACGGTTCGTCGGTTACTGCAAAATTCACGTCTTGCAGAATCGGAACAGACCCGTAATAACCGTCAAGGTTTTCAACTTCCAAAACCGAAGCGCTCATGATGCCTCGCTTTTCCCAATGTAAATTTCATGCACTAGATCATCTGCTCTGATCACGTCGGGCGTACCTTCGCGAACTATTTGCCCCTCGTACATGACCGTCACCTTGTCGGCTAATCCCAAGGCGATGTCCATATCGTGCTCAATAATCAAGACAGTGATATCGCGTGGCAGACTCTGAATCGTGGCGGTCAAGTGTTGTCTCTCGACAGCAGCTAGTCCAGCGGCCGGTTCATCGAGCAATAGCATTTTCGGCTTATTTCCAAGTGCCATAGCAATTTCTACCTGTCGACGTTGCCCATGCGAGAGATCGGCAAGCAAGGTGTCCATGAACTCGTCGACTTCTAACATTTTCGCGAGCTCCAGCGCTTCGTCCTGCACGCTGGCCGACATCTTGCGCAAACTGAAGTGGTGGCCCTTATCACCTTGAATCGCTAGGCAAAGGTTGTTGCGCACACTTAAGCCGTCGAATACCAATGGGGTCTGAAATGTTCGCCCCAAACCTCTACGCGCCCGGTACGACACCGATGCGTAGGTAACATCAGTGTCGAAGACCTTTATGCTTCCCTCAGTCGGGCGCACCTCGCCAGTTAGCAAGCGAAACAACGTGGTTTTACCCGCACCGTTCGGGCCGATCACGGCTCGACGCTCCCCGTGCGAGACGTCGAAGTCGACGTCTCGCACGGCGCGCACACCGCCGAATTTCACACCCAAACCGTGTGTTTGGATCAGCACTGTTGTCTCAGTCACGTGTCATCACTCGGCATCGCAGGTGAAGTCACGTTCGAAGGGGGCTAAATCCAGGTACTCATCCAGGCTGAGGCCTAGAGTTTGCCCCACATCGGGAACAGTTTCCAAGACTTTATTTGTCAAAACTCCGGACTCATTTTCTTCGATTTCGAATACGAAGTTGGGCACGACACCGTTACGGTTTTCATCAAGTGAAATTTGGCCGGTGGGGCTGTCAATCACCAGATCAGAAAGCGCTTGACGGTAAGCCTGATGCCCATCCGACAGATCACCATCAACCTGGTCGAGAGCCATAAGGGTGGCCTTCATATTCGTGTAGAACAGGTAACCAAACAGTGAGGGAGCATCGAGGCCATCGGGGAAATTCTCTCGGTAGAGGTCAACGAATTCTTCCCACTCAGCTGTTTCAATGTTGCTAGCGGCGGGAGCAGCAGCGGGAACCCCAACCATGCGATCGCCCAGTTCTTGCAGCGTCGTGCCATCGATGGTGGAACTGGCAGCAACTAGCGGTACTTCACCGCCCGTGAACGAGTCATACTGCTCAACAAAGTTGACGGCATCAGTGCCTGCAACTGCTACAAAGACTGCGTCTACATCAGACGGAATTTGCTGAACTATCGATGCGTAGTCGCTAGTGCCGATTGGCACCCATGCTTTTTCTACAACTTCACCACCCGCCTTGCACAGCTCGTATTGGAAAGTACCAACCTGCGCGTATGGGTAGGAGTAGTCTTCGGCCACTGTCGCAATCTTCTTATAGCCCAGTTCGTTAGCCACATACGTTCCTAGGCCCGCAATCCACTGGCCGCCGTCACCGTTGAACCGGAAGAAGTTGTCTGCTGTATCGAACAAAGTAGTTTCAGTAGCTGCAGATGAACCGTTGATGAAGGTGTGATCCGGTTGCGTATTTGCGTAATCTTTGACCGCGATACCCTCATCACCACTTGAGGGGCCAACGAGGATGTCCACCTGTTGTTGTTCGACGAGGCGGCGAGCGGCTTCAAGAGCAACATCAGTGCTGCCGTCTGAGCTTTCGAACACGAAATCGACTTGCTTTCCACCAACGGTTACTCCGCTTACTCCATCGCGGGGGCCCTTACCGTCGAGGGTTCCGCCATATTCGATCATGGCGAGTTTCGCGCCGCGGTTCGAGTCCTCACCTAGGGCCGTAAACGGCCCTTCGAGCGTCGATAAAACACCGATACGAATCGAGTCGCTGTCTGCATTTAGCGGCGGGTTGGAATCCCCATTGCCCGTGTCGCTGCTTCCACCGCCAGCGTCGTTATTTACCGGAGCTTCACTGCACGCTGACAGTGCCATGGTACCGGCGATAATCACACTTGGGACTGCTAGGAAATATTTACGTCGGTTCCTAACTGACGTTTCATTTCGCAAACGTGAAATCTTCATTGATTTACCTTTCGTTTATAGATTTTACTTCGATGCCGCTGGAATTCGCTCATCAGATAATGAAGAACGGTTCTGCGTTTTGGAGCGGGATTTAATTAATCCCGTTAGCCCCTGAGGGGCCACTAAGAGCACGACAATAAAAACGATGCCGATGGCCGTGTTATAGCGGTCGCTTACCTGATTCATGAAGTTGCTCAGCAGAGTAAAGAGCACTGCCCCTACGATCGCTCCTTCTAAGCGGAACAGCCCACCAATTACTGCGATCACTAACACGTCAACAGTTCGCGTCACATCGATCGAACCCGGAGAGATCCGGCCGTTGTACCAGAGAGATAAAATGCCTCCAATAGCCGCCACTGAGCCTGCAAGAGTGAATGCCAGGATTCGGTACGCGTTAACGTTATAGCCAAGCGATCGCATTCGCAGCGGGCTATCTCGCACACCTTCAAGCGCAATGCCAAACGTGGACTTTGATACGGATTTGAGCAATAAATAGCAAGCCGCGAAAAGAATTAGTGTCGTCAGGTAAAAATACTTCGGCTCGTTGAGGTCAATGGATCCAGCTAGCAGCGGCAGTCGTACCCCGCTGATACCTGTGTGACCATTGGTCAACTCTCGTGCCTGACTCACGAACAGGTGGAATGCAACACCGATGGCGAGTGTGATCATCAGGAAGTAAATTCCCGTTGTGCGCACGATTATGAGCCCTAATATTGCGGCAATAAGTACAGTGACCACGACGGACAACACGATGGCGAGCGGGATCGCGACTCCCATCCGAGCATTAGCGATCGCCAGAGCGTAGGCGCTTACTCCGCCCAGCGCAGTTTGCGCCAGTGATGTCATGCCTGCTTTGGAGTGCAGGAATATCAAGCTCATCGCGATAATCGCGAGCCACAGGGATTTAACTCCGATTTGCAATACCCAGAAATTGGGGGCCCAAAACGGCACGCTGCCTGCGAGAATAAACAGGCCTATGAAGATAATCTTGTTTCTCATCCCGCCCTCCCAAACATTCCCTGCGGTCGGAACGCGAGGAAAATAACCAAAACTGCAAAGACGTAAAGCACGGAGTAGGTCGGGTCATAGACTGCAGCGAATTGGTCAACGAGTCCAACGAGTGCCGCGCTTATCGCTGTGCCAGATAAGCTTCCAAGTCCGCCTACGATCACCACGATTAGCGATACAAGTAAAAATTGTTGGTCTTCGCCTGGGCCGAGGGCAATAAAGGTGCCCCCAACGACACCGCTCAAGCCAGCCAGCATTGCGGCTAGCGCAAAAACTGCGCCATAAACCCATTCGACGTTGATGCCCAACGCTGAGACCATGCGCCGGTCATCTACAGCTGCACGCACAATCATTCCCGTCCTGGTGCGCTGCAAAATGAACCAGAGCAGTATTCCCACGAGCAAAGCTAAAGCAAACACCACGAGGCGATACTTGGGGTACGAGATGCCAAATACGATCTCTTGCGATCCGGTCGCCCACTGCGGTGGTGAAATATTTTTAATCGCACCGCCCCAGAAGGCAACCATCAGATCCGCCGCGATTATTGACAGCCCGATTGTGATCAGCGCTTCGCGCATATCGTCGCCTTGGACTCGTCGTAGAAGCCCTTGCTGTACAACGACACCGACTACGGCTATCGCTACACCGCCTGCAACCAACGCGAGCAGCCAACTACCGGTAGATGCCAAAACGATCGCACCTATATATCCACCCAGTAGATAGAAGGAACCATGTGCCATATTCACAACGCGCATGACACCAAAAATTAGTGAAAAGCCACTAGCTACGAGGAAGTAGAGTCCACCCAGCGTGAGGCCATTTAACGAGATCAGAGCAAACTTTTTAGGATCTTCAAGAAGTGTCTTGATCACGAACAGTGCAAATATCGCCACTAGGGCGACACCAATGATCCGCTGGACTTTGCGTCGCTGCTGTGTCGACGTGTACCAACGCGTTCGAGAGCGGGCTATAAACCCATGCATCATTGCTAACTCCTCGCTCGGGCAACCATTGCCCAAATCGCATTGGTATCAATATCAGTCCACTAGCACACCCACCTCAATACCCAAATTGCCAAAAGTGGTATTCATTTACCCCTACAACACATCTAACGCAGTCCAGTTTGGCCAAGTAGACATCCACTTCCAACTACAGCCATCCCATATCAATCCAGACTGGTACTGTCTTGCCAACTCCACTTCAACAATGATGAATATGGGTGGCATGGTGCGTTCAACACAGCGAATTGAAGTCTCTTGGTTAGCCCGCGCGCTCACGGGTTGGTCAGGTGGTAGCGGGGCACTGCACCGCCAATTAAGCGACGCGCTTCGATCACTAATAGAACTCGGGGAAATTCCTGCTGGTGCAAGACTCCCGTCCGAACGCCAATTAGCTGGGGCCCTTTCAGTCAGCAGAACTACTGTCATATCTGCATACGAGGCCTTAAAAGCCGAAGCGCAATTAGAAAGTCGCCAGGGAAGCGGTACGCGAGTACGTAGTAACTCACTTAACGGGCTCTCAGAAAGAGACAGCGGCCTTATCGGGGCTGGGCGATTACGGGGCTATTACACACCCGTCGCAGCAACGATCGATCTATCAACAGCGGCTATGCCCGGACTACCTCTCAGCGCCGAAATAGCCACGTCACTTAACTACGATGAAGTGCTGCAACTCACCGAAGAACACGGTTATTACTCACGCGGACTACCCGAATTACGCCACAAACTCGCGGAATATTTTTGCCAAGCCGGCGTGCCCACCACCATGGACGAGATCCTGGTAACCAGCGGGGCTCAGCAAGCTCTTGAAGTCGTAGCTTCCTCATTACTAATTCCAGGCGATGAGGTGATTATTGAAGATCCGACCTATCGCGGCGCCATTCAGGCTTTCCAAGCTCTCGGCGCGCGCATGTTGACGGTGCCAAGCGGTGAAAACGGCATCGACATCGACGTACTGCGCAAAAGGATCGGCGAGTCGGCGTGTGAGGCCATCTATGTGCTCCCGACAGTACAAAACCCAACGGGCTCGGTACTGTCCGATGCGCGCAGAAAAACGCTCGTTGATCTCGCCCTAAAACACGGCATAACTGTCATTGATGATGCTTCACCAGCAGATCTTTTATATAGCTCAGATGCCCCACCCCCACTAGCATCATTTGCTCCCGATACCCCCATAGTAACGATCGGGTCTTGTAGCAAACTTTTTTGGGGTGGGTTACGCGTTGGGTGGGTTCGGGCGCCAGCGAATATTATTTCGCGCCTGGCACGGGTCAAGCAGGGCATAACGGATCTGGGCACGTCAGTCTTAAGCCAAAAGATCCTTTGTGAATTACTGCCGCACGCTGATGAGGCCCGCGTTTTGCGCCAGCAACAACTCGCAACCGGTTTGGAGTGCGTCGGAGGCTTATTAACCGAGCTATTGCCAACCTGGCAATGGAAAAAACCAGCTGGCGGCGCGGCTTTGTGGGTTCAAATCCCACACGGCTCAAGTACCACGTTTAGTCAGGTCGCACTGCAACACGGGGTTTCAGTCGTACCTGGGCCAATTTTCTCAATCGAAGGAAACTTCGAAGATATTGTGCGGATACCTTTTGGCCTGCCACCACAAACGCTGCGAACCGGAATTACCCGACTCTCACTCGCCTGGGAAGAGCATCTATCACGCGGCATGCCTTACGGCATCGACTCGCGCCCGATTGCATAATCAGGCCCTTTATTGGAGCCCGTCATCGCACAGTTTTTCCAGCACGTCCAGCAGCGTGCTCGAGTCTTGCGCCCCCGCCACCCCGTATTTGTGGTCGAACACGAAAAACGGCACCGCAGTAATCCCATATGCCTGTGCCTGAGCGATGTCGTCCTCGACGGATGCCGCGTAGACGCCCGTCTCAAGCGCCGCGCGTGCACCCTCCGCATCCAACCCGGCCTTCCCCGCCAGGGCGACAAGATCTTCGATACCGGTCAGAGGCCGTCCCTTCTCGAAATAACTGGAGAAAAGCTCCTCCACCATGGCTACTTGCTAGCCCTGCGAGCACGCGAAATGCACGAGCTGGTGCGCGAGATTGGTGTTGGCGTGCTGCACGCTGTCGAAGTCATATTCGAGCCCATCTTCGGCTGCGACGGTCGTGACCTGTTCGAGCATCGCTCGCACCTGCTCGGCATCCATTCCCTTGTGCGCGACGAGGAATTCCGTTTCGGTTCCTGCGAAATCGGCTGGCGTATCCGGTGCGATCTCGAACGAGTGGAAGGTGACCTCCACGCCATTCTTGGCGTCGAACTGCGCGAGCGCATTAGCGAAGCGGCGCTTACCGGTGTAGCACCACGGGCACGCAATATCCGCCCAAATATCTACCGTGATCGATGCCATTAGTTTTCCGTTCTCAGTCGCGGCCGATAATTTCGGTTACACACTAACGCCGCAGCCGAGGGCTCAGGCCCTAAAGTGGGTGTTTATGGCAACGGTAAGCAGTTTCGGCACCCGATTCCATGAGGCGGTGCGCACCCTCTCACCAGGGTATTTCGCGCTCGTGATGGGTTCGGGAATCGTGTCGGTCGGGCTGCACTTGCAAGACTTCTCCGTACTGTCGCTGATCCTGTTGATCGTGTGCGCGGCTTCATACGTAGTCCTGCTTGGGTTAACCGCTTGGCGGCTGCTCTTTTTCCGCTCCGATATTGCGGCCGATTTCCGCGACCCGCGCCGCGCCTTCGGGTTTTTAACGTTCATCGCCGGCACCAACGTGTTGGGGGTAAGGCTGGCGCTTGCCGACCTCACTGGATGGACAGCGATTTTGCTCCTGATTTCAACAATCAGCTGGTTGGTACTGGGCTATGTCGTGCCATGGACCGCCGTCCTGGGCCGCAGTGCTCGGCCCGTCGTGGCGACCGCCAACGGCACCTGGTTCATATGGGTGGTAGCAAGTCAGTCCGTTGCAGTTGCCGCGGCTTCCCTCGAACCTCATACCGATCGCTTTGCGCACGCATTGGGAACCCTTGCAGTTATCAGCTGGTCGGTCGGGATCTTTTTATATGCAGCGGCGGGAATAATCGTTGCGCTGCGCATGATGCTTTATGACTTAAAACCAACCGATTTAGACCCGCCCTACTGGGTAGCAATGGGAGCATGCGCAATAACCGTATTGGCCGGGGCGCGAATTTTAGAAATGAGTGAAACGCCCATGGTGCACGCCACCCGCGGCATTGTGGCCGGAGCGTCGGTGATGTTTTGGGCATTTGGCACGTGGCTCATCCCAGTCCTCAGCGCAGCCGGTTGGTGGAGACACAAAGTCCATCGCGTCCCGCTGAAATATGAAGCGACGCTGTGGAGCATCATCTTTCCCTTAGGAATGTATGCGGTCGCCGGTATTTACTTGGGCGACGCCAACCAGCTGCCGGTAGTTGGGGCCATTGGCAGCGCTTGGCTGTGGCTCGCAGTGGCAGCCTGGCTAATCACATTCTTGGCAATGGCGATAAATCTCCGGCGTACCGTTTTCAGCAACCACATGAGCGCTCAGTAAAGCGCGACCGCGGTTGCCTTAATCGCCAGCAAGACATCTGTTCCCACCGCAACCTCCAGTTGCGCTACCGACTGCGGCGTGACATCCACGGCCACTTGCTGCCCCGCCAAATCACACAGGACCCGCACCACCTGCCCGCGCGGTTCAATCGCGCGGACGGTCGCTGGCAAGGTGTTGCGCGCGCTACCGTGCGGATTATTCCGATGCAGCGTCATCGCGGTAGCTGGAAAACTCGCCCATCCCGCCGTCGCGGCGCCCGCACTTGCCTCAAGTCCGCGCAGTCGCAAACCGGGAGCCAGTTCTAGCTCAGTTCCCTCCAGCACCCCGGAAAGAACGTTCACGCCCAAAAAGTTCGCTAAATATGCATCACGCGGCCGCGCCAAAACCTCGGCTGTCGGCCCGCTGGCTACTACGCGCCCCTTATTTAGGACGACGACATGCTGGGCCAGCACCAAAACATCCAGCAGGTCATGGGTCACCAGCACCGTGGTGCGCTGGCGCACATGTTCGGCGAGGACGGCGCGGATCTCCGGCGCACTGACCGCATCCAACGCGGCGAGCGGCTCGTCCAGCAGCAGCA
>Ga0079225_10001264_pt1 | contig 14111 bp, 13 predicted proteins | sample Poulit2012_FD_76344 | JGI IMG/M metagenome (GOLD analysis project Ga0079225, IMG submission 76344) | Agricultural soil microbial communities from Georgia to study Nitrogen management - Poultry litter 2012 | ecosystem: Environmental > Terrestrial > Soil > Agricultural land | place: USA: Georgia...
AATCTTGACCTGGGCGTAGCCAAACTCCTGCTTGTCGGAGCCCTCCACCGCCCCACCCAGTTGCACGGCCATGGTCTGCATGCCGTAGCAGATCCCCAGCACCGGCAACCCCAGCTCGAACACGCACTCTGGTGCACGCGGCGCTCCTGACCCAATGGTGGATTCAGGGCCTCCCGAAAGGATGATTCCGCAGGGGGCAAACTCGCGGATTTCCCCTTCGGTGATGTCGAATGCACGCACTTCGGAATAGACCCCAATCTCGCGCACACGGCGGGCGATCAGTTGGGTGTACTGGGAGCCGAAGTCGAGAATGAGCAGCTTGTGGGCGTGAATATCGGTCATCGAAGGGGTCTCAACCTGCACGGTAGTTAGGCGCTTCTTTGGTAATTTGCACATCGTGAACGTGCGACTCGGCAACACCGGCCCCGGTGATCTTGACGAACTCGGGCTTGGTGCGCATTTCCTGAATGTCGCTGCAGCCGGTGTAGCCCATGGAGGAGCGCAGTCCCCCCATCAGCTGGTGCACGATGGCACTCATCATGCCCTTGTAGGGCACGCGACCTTCGATGCCTTCCGGTACCAGCTTCTCGGCACCGGCGCCCTTATCCTGGAAGTAGCGGTCGGCACTGCCCTGGCTCTGGGCCATGGCGCCCATGGAACCCATGCCACGATACGCCTTGTAGGTACGGCCCTGGTACAGCTCGACTTCACCAGGGGCTTCTTCGGTACCGGCCAGCAGCCCGCCGACCATGACCGTACTGGCGCCAGCGGCAATCGCTTTGGCCAGGTCACCGGAGTAGCGTACCCCGCCGTCGGCGACCAACGGGATATCGTAAGCCTTGAGAGCCTCCGCCACGCTGGCAACGGCGCTAATCTGCGGCATGCCGACACCCGCTACCACGCGGGTGGTACAGATGGAACCGGGTCCGATACCCACTTTCACGCCATCGGCGCCGGCTTCGGCCAGTGCCTTGGCGGCAGCACCAGTGGCGATATTACCGCCGATCACCTGAATCTGCGGGAAGTGTTCCTTGACCCACTTCACACGGTCAATGACACCCTTGGAGTGGCCGTGCGCGGTATCCACGATGATGACATCGACCCCGGCATCAACCAGCGCCGCCACCCGGTCGGGGGTTTCCGGCCCCGTCCCTACCGCCGCCCCCACCAGCAAGCGACCGTCAGCATCCTTGGCGGCGTTGGGGAAGGTGCGTGCCTTTTCGATGTCCTGGAAAGTGACCAGACCACGCAGTTGAAACTGCTCGTTGACCACCAGCATCTTCTCGATCCGGTGTTCCTGCATCTTGGCCTTGATCACGTCGAGTTCAGTCCCTTCCGGCACTGTTACCAGACGCTCACGCGGGGTCATGATATCGGTAACGCTGTCACCCTGGTTGGGCTGAAAGCGCATGTCACGCTCGGTGACGATACCTACCAGGTTTTCCCCCTCTACCACTGGAAAGCCGGCGAAACCATGCTCCTGGGCCATGGCCAGCAGGTCTTCGAGCTTGGCTTTTGGGCCTACGGTCACCGGATCCTTGACGATCACGCTCTCGTGCTTTTTGACCTTGCGCACTTCCGCCGCCTGGGCGGCAACACTCATGTTCTTGTGCACGATGCCAATCCCGCCCTCTTGCGCCATGGCAATGGCCAGGCGGGCTTCGGTCACGGTATCCATGGCGGCGGAGACAAGCGGAATATTGAGGTAGAGATCGCGGGTGAGGCGGGTTCGCAGGTTGACGTCCTTGGGCAAGACATCCGAGTAGCCGGGGACAAGTAAAACGTCATCAAACGTAAGCGCTTCTTGGGCCATACGTAGCATAGTCGGCAACACCCAATGCTGGTGAGGAGGGAAAAAAGTAATCCACCATTATACGTTCTCGCGTGGCAAACGGGCAACGGGGGCAGGTTGAGCGACCGGATTCTTACACTCTGAAACACATGAAAAACATTTTTTGACTTACGGCGGCAATAGCATGTTCTAGCTTATGAAGTGCAAGTGAGGCCCATTCACCCAAGGAGAGAGCGATGAATTGGGACCAAATTGAAGGCAAGTGGAAAGAGCTCAAGGGACGAGCCCGTAGCAGTTGGGGTGAGCTCACCGATGATGAACTGGATCAGATCGGCGGCCGGAAAGATGAGCTTGTCGGCAGGATTCAGCAACGCTACGGTGTAGAACGCGAGGAAGCGGAACGCCAGGTCAATGACTGGGCGGGCAAGCTCTGAATTACCTGACAGGCAGACTCGCGGTAGCAGTAAAAGGAATCACTCATAGTAACGAGCACACGATCCAAGGTCTAAGGACAGGTCAAGGAGAGAATGATGCACAAGCGTACTCTGACAATTGCCATTGCCGCCATTACCGGTAGCCTTGCATTTGGCACTCAGGCTCTGGCAATAGAAAGCGGTCCCCAGGGTCTCTATTCCGCCGACGAAATTATCGGTGCCGATGTTTATCACGCGAATGATACTGATGAAGACATCGGTGATGTCGAAGACATCCTGCTGGATGACCAAGGGCAGGTCAGCGCCCTGGTGATCAATGCCGGTGGCCTGTGGGGCATGGGCGGCGATGAGGTCGTCGTCGATATCGAGCACTTCAGCATGGAAACCGAACGCGACGGTGACGACGTTTCCCATCGCATTCTGGTCGACGCGACCGAAGAGGAGCTCGAAAACTTCCCCAGCTATGACGACAACTGGTTCAATGAAGAGCGTGAGCGCCGGACCAATGAGGGAACCGGTGAGAGCGTCTGGCTAACCAGCGGTGACATGGCAGGCTCCTCTGGTGGCGTATACGGCGACGACGAAGCCGGGCATGACGACATCCGCGACGACGCCGAATAAGTCCAGCAAAATACTGGGCCAACCAGGCCACGCCGGACCCCTTGGGTCCGGCGTTTTTCATGTTATCACCTCTTTGTTTTACACAGCATGCTAGAGTGGTACCCCCAGGATCATTCTGACTTCGGGAACGCCACACCATGTCGCCGCCTACCAACGCTTTTTCCGTCAGCGAGGTGAATCGCCAAGCCCGGCTGATGCTTGAACAGGGCTTGGGTGAAGTGTGGGTCGAGGGCGAGCTGTCGGGTGTATCCCGCCCGGCCTCAGGGCATCTCTACTTCACGCTCAAGGACGCCTCAGCGCAGCTGCGCTGCGCCCTGTTTCGCCACCGTGCCCGCTTCGTTGCAGCCCCCATGCGTGATGGTGACCGGGTGCGCGTACGCGGGCGGATTTCCTTGTACGAACCCCGCGGCGACTATCAGCTGATCGCTGAAGCAGTGCAGCTAGCCGGTGAAGGGGAGCTGCTTGCCGCACTGGAGCGACTCAAGCAGCAGCTTGCCACCGAGGGTGTATTCACCAATTCGCGAACGCTGCCCTGCCCGCCTCGCCATCTACTGGTTCTTACTTCACCTAGTGGCGCGGCAATTCGCGATGTCCTGGCCGTACTGAAGGCACGCTGGCCGTTAGCCCGGGTAACACTGATCGGAGTGCCGGTGCAGGGGCGCGAAGCTGCTCCGGCATTGATCGCTGCCCTCGGCCTGCTCAATCGGCAATCAACACTCGACCCTGAGCGCGATGCGGTGCTGATCACTCGCGGCGGCGGTAGCCTGGAGGATCTGTGGGCCTTCAATGATGAACACCTGGCCCGGGCGATCTTTCATTCACGCCTACCGGTCATGTCGGCAGTAGGCCATGAGATCGATACCACCTTGGCGGACCTTGCCGCCGATATGCGCGCGCCCACCCCTTCCGCCGCCGCCGAGATGTTGGTGCCGGATAGCCATGAGCTGGCCCAGCGTCTGGTCGGCCTTGAGCGCCGGCTATCACGCGGTATTCAGGTCCGTCTTGACGGCGAGAGCCAACACCTGGACCATCTTCGCAGTCGGCTGCGCCATCCCGGCGAAGCCCTTGGCCGGCAGCGACACCTGCTGCGTGAACTGGAGGTGCGTCTATGCCGCGCCGCACAAGCCCGGCTCACCAACGAACGGCAGTTACTGCAGCACCGGCAGCAGCGCCTTGGTGCCTGCCATCCCCGCCGCGAGCTTGTTCATGCGGCAGAACGCCTGGATCGCGCCCGGCAGCGATTACAGCACACCATGCCGCGAACCCTGGCAAGCCAGCGTGAGCGACTCGCCGGCCTGGCGCGCCAGCTACACGCCATCAGCCCGCTGGCGGTATTGGGGCGTGGCTATGCCATACTCGAAAATGAAGCGGGACAGGTCATCCAGCGTGCGCCAGACGTCGAGCCGGGCCAAGCCCTTACCGCACGACTCGGTGAAGGACACCTCGACCTTAAAGTGATCCGCGTCATCAAACCCTCGTCAACCCAAGGAGCCTCATAATGTCATTACGCATCAATGACGTCGTACCGGATTTTGAAGCTGAAACCAGCCAGGGCCCGATTCGCTTCCACGAATGGCTCGACGGCAAATGGGCGATCCTTTTCTCCCACCCCAAGGACTTTACCCCGGTCTGCACCACCGAATTTGGCGCTGTTGCCAAGCTCAGCGATGAGTGGAAGAAGCGCAACACCAAGGTGATCGGGATTTCGGTGGACGGTGTGGCGGAGCACCAGGGCTGGGTCAAGGATATTGCCAGCTTTGCCGGCTGCGATGTCGGCTTCCCGATTATTGCCGACGAAGACCTCAAGGTCGCCAAACTGTTCGACATGCTGCCCGCCGATGCCTACCTGCCAGACGGACGCACACCGGCCGATAGCGCCACCGTGCGTGTGGTCTTCATCATTGGTCCGGACAAGCAGCTCAAGCTCACCATGACCTACCCGATGAACGTCGGCCGTAACTTTGGTGAGGTGCTGCGTGCCCTGGATGCACTGCAGACCGCCAGCGGTGAGAACGTTGCCACCCCGGCCGACTGGAATGTGGGCGAAGACGTCATTATTCCCACCAGCGTGTCCGACGAGGATGCCAAAACCAGATACGGTGAGTTCGAAACGATCTTCCCCTACCTGCGGCGGGCCAAGCTGCCAACCAAATAAACTGCTTTTGGTCGGTTAGCATCTCGACCAGCCTTCATCAAGCAGAGTCCAGTGCTACAGGGTGGCCTTGTCAAGGCCACCCTGTATTTTGCCTGGTGGATGTTGCAGCGCTTCACTCCGGCTTGAACGTGGCGGGTTCCAGTTCATGGCGAGCCAGTAGCTTGTAGAAGTCGGTGCGGTTGCGTCCAGCGATACGTGCCGCCTGGGTAACGTTACCCTCGGTGATCTTGAGTACCTTGACCAGGTAGCTACGCTCAAATCCGGCGCGGGCATCATTGAAGGTCGGCAGGGCACTCTCTTCCGCCGCCAGGGCCTGTGCCACCAGCGCTTCGGGAATCATGGGTGAGCGCGTCAACGCGACACACTGCTCCACCACATTGACCAGTTGGCGTACGTTACCCGGCCAGGCACTGGTGGCCAGCAGATTAAGTGCTTCCGGCGAGAACCCCTTGACGAACGGCTTGTGGCGCTCGGCCGCCTGGGCTACCAAGTGACGCGCCAGCAGCGGTACATCCTCGGCGCGTTCCTGCAGAGCCGGTAGTTTCAGGTTGACTACGTTGAGGCGATAAAAGAAGTCCTCGCGAAACTCCCCCTGCTGCATGGCCTGGCCAAGATCGCGGTGGGTCGCGGAGAGAATCCTCACATTGACCGGGATCGACTGGGTCGAGCCCAGCGGTCGAATCTGACGCTCCTGCAAGGCCCGTAGCAGCTTGACCTGTAGCGGCAGCGGCATGTCGCCAATCTCGTCCAGAAACAAGGTGCCACCATCGGCCGCCTGAAATAGCCCCTTGTGATCACCCACAGCGCCGGTAAAGGCACCGCGGGCATGACCGAACAACTCGCTCTCGAGCAATTGCTCGGGCAGAGCACCACAGTTGATCGCCACGAAGGGCTTGTTGGCACGCGGGCTGGCATCGTGGATGGCACGCGCCAGCAGCTCTTTGCCCGAACCCGAAGGACCAGTGATCAGGACACTGACATCCGAAGTGGCCACCATGCGCGCCTGTTCCAGCACCCGCTCCATCTCGGGGCTACGCGTGATGATACTGGCACGCCAGGCTTCATCGTCGTTGCCGCTTCCCGCAGAAGTATGCTCCAGCGCTTCGTCAATGGCGCTGAACAATGCATCACGGTCTACCGGCTTGGTCAGGAAGCTGTAGACGCCCTGCTGAGTGGCATGCACTGCATCGGGAATGGAACCGTGCGCCGTCAGAATAATGACCGGAAGACCCGGCATCTCCCGCTGAATCGCCTGGAACAGCGCCATGCCGTCCATCTCATCCATGCGCAGATCAGAGAGCACGATATCGGGAGACACGGCATCCAGCCGGCGTAAGGCTTCAGCGCCACTCTCGGCCGTGGTCACTCGATAACCACGGCTTTCCAGGCGCATTCCCAACAGCCGCAGCAAGCTGACATCATCATCGACCAGCAAAATATGGGCATTGGCCAACTTTTCCCCTGGCACTTGCTTGCGCCCTCCACTCTTGGACATCTGAACCAAATGAGCCGCTTCCATACGCTGTCCTCCCTATCGCTCGCTTAGGGCGATTGCTGTCGCAAATTCATGTTTTGTTCGATGGCGGTCAGCGCCTCAAGCTTATCCGCGAGTTCACTATTCTCGTTTTCCAGCGAGGCCAGCCGGGCGCGTGCATTCGAGTTCTGGCTGGCCAGGGAGCGCCGTCCCTCCAACTCGTTGCGCCAGTACCGTAACAGTGGCTGCAGATCGGCCGGCGCGGCATGGGTGTGTGCCTGATATAGCTCGGATGCCTCGCGCCACTGACGCTCGGTGCCCCAGGACAACACCACAGCGCGCATCAGTTCCCACTGGGCTTCATCTGCTACCTGATCGGCACTGAGCGACTCCAGGGTCTGACGCCGCCATTCGGCATCGCCACGCTGCGAGGTCAGACCATAAGCCACCCAGCCATGCAGCAAGCAGGCCCCTTCCTCGAAGGTGGGTTCCGCTGTATGGCAGGACACCGCGGCAGCCTGCTCCTCGGTGTCGGCAAAGCCGTCTTGATGCGGCAGCAGCTCACAACCACCCAACAGCAACACCAGACTCCCGATACCAAGGGCCAATCGTACTGTCATCACTCCTCGCTCCTTGCGTCATTACCCAGTCTCGTGGGGGATATTTTTTCTTGTAGGGCTTTTTCTTGTGCCGCTTTTTCCGGTGTCAAAGGAATTGCCCGACGCGGTAATGTCAAACGCAGGCACACAGCAAACTCCTTATCCTCGACCAGCGCCAGGCTACCATCCTGGATACGGGCGCAGTCGGCGGCTACCGACAATCCGATACCCGATCCCTTGAGCGGTCCTTTACGCCTGGTGCGGCCCTGATAGAAGGGTTCAAACAGGCGTGGGCGGTCCAGCTCGTTTATCGGTTCGCCAGTATTGGCCACATCGAGGAACAACTGCTCACGCCCGGCGTGAACACGAATCATCAACTCACCTTCATCTTCACCATAAGCGATAGCGTTGGAAACCAGATTGTCGAGAATGCGACCCACGGCAGTGCGATCCATCACCCATTCCACCGGTCCATCAAAAGCGGTGACGTGCATCCGCTTCTGCTCCAGCGCCAATCGATGCTTGGACAGAGTCATCTTGACCAGCGTTGCCAGATCCACCAGTTCCAGGTGAATCCGCTGGTTGTGTTGCAATAGATTGTAGTCCAGTAATTGCTCGATCAAACGCTGCAGCTCATGCCCACTGGCATCGATCAGGGAGAGAATTTCACGCTGGCGCGGAGTGACTTCACCCGCCACGCCGTCAGCCAACAGCGCCGAGCCTTCGCGCACACTGGCCAGTGGCGTCTTGAGCTCATGGGACATGTGACGCAGGAACTGCTGTTTCTGTGCCTCAAGGTCACTCAGCCGGGAGGAAAGCCAATCAAGCCGCTCTCCCAGCTGCACCAGTTCAGCAGGCCCCTGTATGCTATCGTGCCCACTGGTTTCGACACCGCTACCGATACCCAATATTCGCCGTTCGAGCTGGCGTACCGGGCGAATGATCAACCAGCTGAATAGCAACATCAGCAGCAGACTGGCGGAAACCAGCGCAGCAGTTTGTAGCCACAGTCGCGACTGTACGGCTTCCGCCTGGGCATTGATAGTTTCAATACTGGCATCGATCTGTTGATTGGTCGCGCGACGCACCGCATCGGTGTGCTCGGCAAAGGGCACGAATAGCGTCAACCAGATATCCAGTGCTTCGGCTTCCATTTCCGGCAACCGGGACAACAGCAGCAGTTGCTCTTCCAGCGCCAGGACATCGGGGTTATCGGGTAAAAACTGGCGTTGCTGGGCCAGCAATTCACGAAATTCCCGGTGACGTTCCGCATACAAACCCAGCAGGCTCTCTTGCTCCAGTACGGCATATTGGCGGGCGCTACGCTCCATTTCGACCGCAAGGTTACTCAACACGCGCGCACGCCGACTCTCCTCCACCGCCTGACGCGCACTGACATCGGCCAAATGCGACAACTCGGAAAGCGCTTGACCAGCCTGATACATCAACACGCCTAGCGGCAGCATCACAACCAGAAAGGCCAAGAGGACAAGTTGTAACAGGGAGCGTGGACGCCAACGGCGTGAAACCCGCTTGGTCATGATAAAAGTTCTGTTCAGGAGAGGGTATGTTTCCACCATGATACGTTCCTGAAAGATAACTGACTATCACACTCGGCTACTGCTTCAGCGCAAATGTCATCCGACGAAAAAAAAGGGCCGGCAGATGCCGGCCCAAGTACGCAGGGAACTGATAGAAATAGATGGCGCCACCGTAATGCACTAACACGACACATCTACGCTGGCCCGAAATTCGATCCCCCTGAGGGGATGAGGCATCCTTGCCAAGGGCATCCTTGCCCCGCTGGTACCTCTCCTTGCCGATTGGCGGTACCCGTCTCATCGCAACCTAAGTTACACATCGCGGAGCGAACGTTGACCGTCTCGACACCCGGTAGCACAGGGCATGGGGGTGGTGGTCCCGAGCGTTTCGACGATCGGAAATAATCCGAGCCGTTTGGATTATCTCGCGCTGCTCACCCTACATAATGCCAGATACGTGCCAGAAATCATAAAAACACTTTAAATTCATTACCTTAAATCAATAAAAAACATAACCTGAAACGTAATTCGGCATAAAGGAATGAATTCAGCAAATTTAGACGGGATTTCGTCTGCATAAAGAGACAGGAAACGCCGTGCGATAAATAAGTTGCTGCAAATCAAAGACTTGAACTGTCGCTCTTTAGCGACAGCTTTTTTTCATCCGTTGCCCCAAAGCGACAGCTGCCGCCTGGGGCACCGTACTCAAAGGGTCTTGACCAGGATTTTTGATTTACGGGCGTGGTTGTACGTGTCGCGCCTCAAGGGTGGCAGCGACTCGATGCTTGCCGCCGCAAAACCGTGTTCGACAAACCAGTGCGCGGTATGGGTGGTCAATACAAACAGCGAAGCCAGTCCGAGCCGCCGGGCGCGGCGTTCGATTCCGGCAAGCAACAAGGCACCGCGGTCACCACCACGATAATCATCATGCACCGCAAGACAGGCCAACTCGCCCATATCGGCCGTATCGAAGCGGTGCAGGGCGGCACAACCGATGATCATCCCGTCACGCTCGATCACCAGATAGTCATCGATGGCATGCTCAAGACGCTCACGCGAACGCGCCACCAGCATGGCACGCTGCTCCAGGGGTTCGAGCAGCTCCAACAATCCACCGATATCAGCCAGCTCGGCCGGACGCAGCTGCTCATAACGATGCTGCGTGATCATGGTACCGACGCCGTCGCGGGTGAACAGCTCGCCCAATAGGGCATCGTGATCGCGCCAGCTCAACAAGTGTGTGCGCGCCACACCGCTACGTGCTGCCGCACAGGCCGCGGCGATGTGGCGCGCCTGCTCATTACCCACCTCGACCTGTTGCAGCAAGGGTTCCACTTCAGCGGGAGTGAGCTGACGCTGCATGGCACCGCTGTCGTCGTAAAGCCCCGCCGCTTCTCCCAGCAAGATCAATTTATCGGCGGACAGGGCCATGGCGGCGTGTTGCGCCACCTCGGCCGCATCCAGATCGAACACCTCACCCGTACTGGAAAACCCCAGCGGTGGCAGCAACACCAGTGAACCCCGATCAAGCAGGCCCTGAACCGCCGTGGCACGTACCCGCCGTACTTCGCCACTACGGTCAAAGTCGACCCCTTCACGCACGCCCAGCGGCTTGGCCATCACCAGGTTGCCTGAAACTACCGTCAGCTCGACCCCGTGTAGCGGCGTATTGGGTAGCCCCAGCGACAACCTTGCTTCCAGCCAAAGACGCTGTTCGGCAGCGACTCGCTCGACACATCCCATAATGGCTTCATCAGCCACCCAGCGCCCGGTATGCCAGCGTGGGGTGATATTCGCCGCATGCAACGCCTGTTGCACCTGAGGCCGGATGCCAAACACGACGACCAGCCGCACACCCAGGGTATGCAGCAGTGCCAGATCCTGAATCAGCTGCTCGCCACGGCCTTCTTCGATGGCCTCGCCTTCGATCAGAATCACGAAAGTTCGGCCCCGATGCGCATTGATATAGGGCGATGAGTTGCGGAACCAGTCGACGAAGGGAAAACGCGTATTCAAGGCCGCTCTCCGGCAGCAAAGGAAAAGAAAAGCTCGCTTCGACTATATCAGAGCATTGAAAACAGCGGCATCAACGACTGCTTCCATTACCCGAAAATCGTGCGGAACAGGAAGAAAAACACAATCGCCAATACCGCCCCTGCCGGCAAGGTGATCAACCAGGACATGACAATGGTGCCAATCACCCCCAGGTTAAGCGCGGCGATACCGCGTGCCAGTCCGACACCCAGTATCGCCCCCACCAAGGTATGCGTTGTGGAAATCGGCAACCCTGTTCCTGATGCCAACACCACGGTGGACGCCGCCGCCAGGGTAGCGGCAAAACCACGACTGGGTGTCAGCTCGGTAATGCCGGTTCCCACCGTCGCCATGACACGGTGACCATAGGTGGCCAAGCCGATGACAATTCCGATGCCACCCAGCAGCAACGTCCACCAAGGAATCGGTGAAGCACTATCGATCATTCCGTTGGCCTGAACGACGCTCACTACCGCTGCCAGCGGCCCGATGGCATTCGCCACGTCGTTGGAGCCATGGGCAAAGGCCATGGCACAAGCGGTGAATACCATCAGCACCGCAAACACCCGCTCCACACCAGCATAACCAAAGGGGTCGAGAGCGCGCCGTTCACTCTTGATCCGGCTCCCCAGCACGATACCGACAACAGTAACACCGCCCCCCAGCAGTACCGAATAGAGCAAGCTTTGCGCAAACGTCAGGCTCAATCCCACATGCGTCAAGCCTTTGGTCAAGGTGACCATCGAAACCATGAAGCCGACCAAAAAGATATACACCGGCACCGTGCGCTTGGCCGCGGCAAAGGGGTCCCGGGCTTCGAAGATGAATTGCTGCACTGACTTGAACAGCACAAACGAGAGAGTCCCGGCAAGTAACGGCGATATCAGCCAGCTTGAGGCGATAACACCGACACTCCCCCACTCCACTGCCCCAACCCCCAGCCCCACGGCACCGAAGCCGACAACACCACCTACAATCGAGTGCGTAGTAGAGACCGGCCAACCCTTGGCCGAGGCGACCAACAACCACACCGCTGCCGCCAATAGCGCCGAAAGCATGCCATAAACGAACTGCTCGGGACTGCCCTCTAATAAACCCGGGTCGACAATACCACCGCGAATGGTAGCGGTGACTTCACCACCCGCCAGCCAGGCGCCCAGGAATTCAAACACCATGGCAATGAAAATTGCCTGTTTGACGGTAAGCGCCTTGGAGCCCACCGAAGTCCCCATTGCATTGGCGACGTCATTAGCCCCTACCCCCCAGGCCATGAAAAAACCAAACAGACAAGCAAGAACAATGAAAACGGTGCCGTACTGCGCAATGATCGACATGACAGGTCGAGGTTCCTGTATTCCGGTGTTCGGAAAGGCGGCTCGAGGCTCGAGCCACAAAATTAGCGTGTGGTGAGTATCTGTAATCGACTCCCCACTCGCTCGGCACGATCTGAAAGCTCTCCCACCCAGTCAATAATCTGGTAGAGAAACACCACATCCACCGGCTTGAGCCGATCCTCCAGGTGGAACAGCAACCGGCGGATCTCGACCTGTTGCTGATCGGCCTGCCGCTCAAGGGTATGCAGCTCTTCAATAAGTTCGAACATCACGTCAGCGACGCTACGGCCAAATCCCGATTCGAGCAGCGCCTTCAGCTCCTCCAGCGCCTTGCACGCCTGGGCGACACAGGCCACGGCGGTGCGCATGTAGTCACGCATCGGTTCGGCCAGCTCATCGGGAATGCGCATCTGGCGGCCAAGCATGATTCCGCTAATATCGCGCACCTTGTTGGCGATCTTGTCCTGCACCGAGATCAAATCGAGCAGATCGCTGCGCGAGACCGGCAAGAACAGCGAACTGGGCAAGTGCAGACGCAGCTCGGTCTTGAGCATGTCGGCTTCATGTTCCAGATGCGTGATGGTTTCGCGGATTCTAGCGGCCTCTTTCCAGTCGTCCACCAACGTGGCCTCGAAAAAAGGCAGCAGTTGGTCGGCACACTCGGCAGCCTTGGCAATATGCGCCAGTAACGGCTGAAACGGCGAACGACCAAACATCGCCGAAAAAGGATTTTGTCTGACCATGGCATGCAGCATCTTATGCAAGTGGCCGCATCAGTATAATGGCAAGTTGTCATAGGACGGTAATATCGCCACCCGCCCTCCGAGGAGCCCAACCCATGAGCATGGAAATCGAGATCAAGCTGGCCCTGGGCACAACGGGGCCCGAGCAGTTACGTCAGCACCCGCTGCTGCAAGCCGGTCATAACCAAGTACGCCTGCTGGGCAATACTTATTTTGACACGCCCTCTGGTGAGCTGGAGGCGGCACGCATGGCCTTGCGTCTGCGGCGTGACGGTAACCACTGGATCCAGACACTCAAGACCGACGGCAAAGGCAGCGGTGGCTACAGCCGTCGCCGTGAGTGGGAGTGGCCGGTAAGCACTGGCACCCTTGATCATGCGGTACTTGGCAAGCTATCCGGGTCATCAGGGCTGACACCAGACGTGCTGGCTCGCCTTCAACCACGCTTCACCACGGATTTTGAACGCGAGCTATGGCATCTGGAACTCACTGGAGCAAAGATTGAAGTCGCCCTGGATCAAGGTGAGATACTTGCCGCTGGACGGCGCGTGCCGATTCGCGAACTGGAGCTGGAGCTCAAGGAAGGCGACCCACAGGCACTCTGGGAGTTGGCGCTGACTTTCGCCGAAACGGTACCACTGCGCCCCGCCGATGCCAGCAAGGCCGCCCGCGGCAGCGCCCTGCTTGGCGGCGAATGGCAACTGCCCTCAGGTACTACGCCACAAGCATGGCTGCATCACGCCAGCCTGGCCCTTGATGCCTACACCGACACCGGCGAGCACCGCTGGCAAACACTGGCCCGAGAGAGCCTGCATACACTGGCCGCCAGCGGTTATAGCGAAGCTGGCCAGCTTGCTGCCAGGCTAGAAGAGCCTGATTGGCTGGAGATCAACCCCGACTTCAACTTTGGCCGTCAAGCGCTTCGACTGGCGCAGCGCTTGGCGGGATAGCTTCAGACAGCGATAACACGCATCGCGCTTCAGCCAGTGAATGGCGCCAGGTCACCACGTCCTTCACGCACAATGGTCGGCGGCAGCTCGCGCAGGTCAATCACACTGGTAGGCTCCAGATGGCAGGCTCCACCATCAATCACTGCGTCCAGCTGGTCACCATAGCGTTCGCGGATGTCCTCCGCATCGGTCATGGGCAATTCCTCGCCTACCGGAATCAGTGTCACGCTCATCAGTGGCTGATCCAGGGTTTCCAGCAATCCGCGCGTGATGCGGTGATCAGGGACACGCACCCCGATCGAGCGCCGTTTGGGATGCAACAACAGCCGCGGCACCTCGGTGCTGGCATTGAGAATAAAGGTGTAGGCTCCCGGCGTGTGGGCCTTGAGCAAACGGAATACGCGGTTATCCACCTTGGCATAGGTGCCAATATC
>Ga0079225_10001265_pt1 | contig 14094 bp, 13 predicted proteins | sample Poulit2012_FD_76344 | JGI IMG/M metagenome (GOLD analysis project Ga0079225, IMG submission 76344) | Agricultural soil microbial communities from Georgia to study Nitrogen management - Poultry litter 2012 | ecosystem: Environmental > Terrestrial > Soil > Agricultural land | place: USA: Georgia...
AGATCATTATTTATCAATTATTGAAAAAGAAAGTCGGCGACTGTCCCAACTAAGTAGCCAACTATTGACGTTATCAACATTTGATCAAGATGATTATGAAGTAACAGATACACCGTTTGATGTGGCCGCTCAAATTAAAGAAGTCATTTCAACATTAGAATGGCAATGGCGCCAAAAAGAACAGATGATTGAAATGAATGGCTATGAAGCTTACATGGTTGGTGAACCCCAATTAATCTATCAAGTTTGGTTAAATGTTATTTCGAATGCGATTCGCTATACGCCAAATGGTGGATCGATTATTATTAATATCGTTAAAGATGACACACAAATAACCGTGACGATTAAAGATACAGGAGTTGGTATTGGAGTAGACGATTTACAACATATTTTTGAACGATTTTATAAAGTCGATAAAGCTCGTTCGCGAGATGAAGAAAGTACTGGTTTAGGCTTAGCCATTTCTCAAAAAATCGTTGAGTTGCATAACGGAACAATTATGGCAGAAAGTAAAGAAGGGGAAGGCTCAATATTTACAATTACTTTACCATTACATCGTGACATTTAAATAATCGTTCATATGGAGGTTTTAAGATGGATTCAGTTGATATAAAAAAGTTACATGAAAATCCACCATATGGAATTATAGCCGTCTTATTTATCGGTGGCTTTGTCTCTTTTCTTAACAACACATTATTAAATATAGCGATTCCAACGATTATGGAAGAATTTTCCGTCGCACCTTCAGCGGTCCAATGGGTGACGACAGGTTATATGTTAATCAATGGTATTCTTATCCCAACGAGTGCATTTTTCATTCAACGTTTTACAAATCGGCAAGTGTTTTTAACGGCGATGTCTTTATTTGCGTTGGGGACAGGTTTAGCATTAATTGCTCCTAATTTTTTAATCATTGTTATCGCTCGGATGACACAAGCATCTGGCGCAGCAATGATGATGCCTTTACTGATGAACGTTATGTTGACAGCTTTTCCAGTTGAAAAGCGGGGAACAGCGATGGGTTTTTTTGGGATGGTCATGTTTATGGCTCCAGCGATTGGTCCACCGTTATCAGGTTGGGTCATTGAACAGTATTCATGGCGTGCTTTGTTTATGATTATTTTACCGTTTGCGATTATAACTATTCTGTTTGCGGTTTTTAAATTAAAAAATATTACCCCACAACGTCATGTTAAACTTGATACGATATCACTTATCTTATCAAGTGTAGGATTTGGTAGTTTGTTATATGGCTTCAGTTCAGCAGGTGAAAGGGGCTGGGCTGTTATCGATGTGTATGGAACGATCATTATCGGGTCAATCGCTCTTATTTTATTTATTGTTCGACAAATATGGTTGGAGGATCCGATGCTTGATTTTGAAGTATACAAATTTCCCATGTTTGCCTTAGCTTCAGTTATTTCAGTCGTTTTGTCCGTATCAATGTTTTCCGGGATGATTTTAACACCATTATACGTCCAAACGGTCCGAGAAATTTCACCGTTTTATTCAGGTCTATTAATGTTGCCCGGTGCAATTGTGATGGGGATCATGTCACCAATTACTGGTCGCTTATTTGACCGTTATGGGGCCCGGGGCATATCTTTATTCGGTCTGGCAATTACGGTAACGACGACATTTTTACTTAGTCGGTTAACATTAGAAATGGGCTATTTTCATTTAATGACATTATACACCGTTCGCATGTTTGGGATATCACTTGTGATGATGCCAATTATGACAAATGGATTAAATCAACTGCCCATGCGTCTAAATCCACACGGAACAGCGATGAATGGGACGTTACAACAAGTATCTGGTGCGATCGGTTCAGCTGTTTTATTAACGATTATGACGAAGCGAACAGAGACCGTTATGATGGAACAGATGGCAAATATTGAATCGATTGCAGGGATGAGTGAAAAGCAATTGATGGATGTTGCCATGTTAAATGGGATAAATTTTTCGTTTTTTATTTCAACATTAATTGCCCTTCTTGCGTTTATATTAACACTTTTTGTCAAACGTGTGACACCACCACCGATACCGAAAATGGATGATGTGGATCCTGACTATGACATTGAACCTGCGCCAAGTGAATAAAGTTTTAAAAACCCGTTAACTCAACGTTTAATTTTGATGTTAACGGGACTTTTCAATTTAACGGGGATCTTTTATGGCCCCAATAAATAAGATGGCATCTGTGTCATGATCCGTAATAGCGATTAAAAATGGACGATTGACTTCCATGTAAAATGGTTCCTCATCAACAACAGCTGACATTTCTACTACCATAATGGATGTGACCGCAGCGGCTTCAGTTCCTTCTTCATTCACATCAAGATAAGACTTATGTTTAATTTCACTGACGGATAAATGATCAGAGTCTTTGACAAGTTTTGTTAAGTCCGCTTGATCGTTAAATGCTGATGGCATTCCGAGTGCTGCTAAAGGGTCATTTAAGTTAACTTCATATTCAAGCGTAAACTTCGGCAGTAAAATTGTGCCTTCCTGTTCTGAAAATTGTTCTTGCCATTTTTCCCACTGCTCGTTGCTGAGGGATTGCATGAATTGATCAATTGATTGATCTTCATCGGGTAAAATAACAGTCATATTCATTTGTGAATCAGCACCATATGGTAATTGAATCGCTTGAAAGTCATTATTTTCTAAATAAGCAAATTCTTCTTGGAGCATCATAAGGGGTATATCAGATGTTTCGTCGTTGGCTAGGTGAAAAGGTTTGTTTTCCGTAGCATTTTCATCAAAAGGAATTGTCCAGGCTGCGTCTAAATAAATAGCATTCATAATCAGTAAAACCATATTGGGCGGAATGTCTTCAATCATTTTAGTTATTTTTTCATTCGTTGCTTCGCTCACCCAGTCATTAATCATTTGGATGGATTGTGTGTCATTAATATCGATCGCTTCAATCATTGCCTCGTAATAACCAGACATATTGCTTGTAAATTGATCTGTCAATTCGAAGTTATCATTGATCCATAATGAATTGGCAAGTTCTAATGTAATGTCATCGGTTTCTTTTCCGAGAGAGGCGAGTAAAGCGGCATTCATTTCATTTAATGTCGCCATGTCGATTCCCTCTGATTGTAATGTTTCGGCAATTTCATCCTTTGTTAAACCATCAGATCCGTTATATAACATTGAGAGAGCGATGAGTACACTTGTCGGTGAAATAAAAATATTATCTTTTTCAGTTTCTGCAATTTGTTGGAACAGTTTAAAGCCGAATTCGTTATGTGATTGCATAAAAGATTTATCAAGTTTTTTATGAGCAACATCAGCGGAAGGTTGTTTATCATTTTGACAACCTGTTAATATAATTAATAGGATCGTTAATGTAAAAAGTATATAACGCATAAAATTTATCAACTCCTTTGCGAATGTCGTTAAATATCGTCGAAACGGTTATGTGAACAAATCAACTAAAATACTTACATTTAAACTTATTGTATGTTAGTTAAACGATCATTACAAATTATTTTTTTATAAAAGAATGAATGTCTAAGAGCTATTTACCCGATGGATTATTTCTTTAAAAGCATGTTATGATAAGTGAAAGATTTAAGATGGAGGCTATCGTATGAATGTTGAAGCATTATTGGCAAATGATCAATTAATCAATACATTAATTGCACTAGGTATTTTCTTAATCTTTTTGATTGTACGTAAATTATTTATTAAATATGTTTATCAATTTATATTAAGAATAAGTCGGCGCTCACCGACAACATTTTTTACCCAGTTTTTATTAGCCTTTGAACGTCCGCTGCAATGGTTATTCGTTATTGTCGGTTTATATATTGCGGTTGATTATTTTCCCTATTTATCCCAAACAAATTTATTGTTTTCACGGATTATTCAATCATCAATTGTGATTATGGCTGCTTGGGGATTGTTTAATTTAGCCGGGGCTACACCACTCTTTTTTTCTCGGTTGAATGAACATACAAATGTAAAATTAGATGAAATTGTCATTCCTTTTATTTTGAAAGGATTACGACTTGTTATTATAGCAATTGCGATTAGTGTGATCGCACAAATCTTTAGTTATCCAATTGGTGGGTTTATTGCTGGTCTTGGGTTAGGTGGGTTAGCTTTTGCGTTAGCAGCTCAAGATGCTCTAGCCAATTTATTCGGTGGGTTTGTCATTATTACCGAGCGGCCGTTTTCAATCGATGATTGGATCGAAACACCAAGCGTTGAAGGAACGGTTGAAGATATTACGTTTCGTAGTACAAAGATTCGCACGTTTGCCCAAGGTATTGTAACAGTACCTAATTCAACATTAGCGAATGAAGCGATTACAAATTGGAGTGAAATGGGTAAGCGTCGGGTTTATTCAACGTTTGTCGTAACTTATGAGACACCGCTTGATCAAGTCAAGCAGGCGATTGAAAAAATCAATCATTATTTAAGAACGCATGACGATGTTCATCCAGAAACAATTTTTGTTGCCTTTGATGAATTTCATGAGAACGGTATTGAGATCATGGTTTATTTCTTTACAAAAACAACGAATTGGGGAGAGTATGTCGAGATTAAGGAAGCCATTTACTTTCATATCATGGATATTTTAGCAACTGAAAATGTCACGATTGCGATTCCTAGTCGCCGTCTTTATACAGAAGAAAATAATCAATGATAAATTTTTGAAAACTCGTTGGGGATTCGATCCAACGAGTTTTCGCATATAAAATTATAATTGCTCTGCACGGCATTCACTCGAAAATCCTGCTTTCCGGTGAGTACCATCACATAACGGTTTCATGGATGATTGACCACAGCGGCAAAGTGAAACAGCTTTTTTCGTTTCGAAAACGTCACCATTTGCATCGACGAGTTCAAAAGATCCCGTAATAATGTATGGGCCATTGTCATTCACACGAATCGTTGCTTTTGACATTTGTATAACACCCCCCCTTTTGTTGAATGGATATTTTACTATTTATAAAATTTTACAAACTTACTTATATTTTCCTAAAAAATGTTATACTTTGTCAAGTTGCTAGATGACTTCAAGTAATCACTTATCCACGTTGTCCACAAAGTTACACACAATTAAAGATTGATAAATCAAGGACTATTAACAGTTATTCACACTATCCACAAGCTAAATGGTAATTATCCACAAAAAGTACCCACAATATTTATGAAATTTGCCTGAGTTACCCACGGAAATCTCTTGCTTGTGGATAACTATTTTGTTAAATAATGCTGTATTTAGTGCTGATTGGCAACTTTTAAAGATGATTTACCACATGATTTTGTATGTTATACTATTGCATAAATGGAAAATTAATGATTCCTAAATGAATGGGTCACAATGAATATAGGAAGAGTTATTTTAAAATCTATAAGGAGAGATAAATAATGGCAACATTTGATGATTTTCTTAAACTTGATTTACGTGTCGGCACGGTGATTCACGCAGAAGATTTTCCTGAAGCACGTAAACCGGCAATTAAATTAACGATTGATTTTGGCGAGCTCGGGCAAAAACAGTCGTCTGCTCAAATTACCAAGCGATATAATCCAGAAGATTTGATTGGACGTCAAGTTGTTGGGGTCGTTAATTTTCCACCGATGCGCATTGCAGGTTATAAGTCAGAAGTACTTGTACTAGGTGGAATGGTTAGTGATGATGATGTTGTTTTGTTAAAGCCTGATGAACCGATTGAAAATGGGACCTCAATTAGTTAACAATTTTTGAGAGGAGAATTTAATAATGACTCATTTTTATGTTGTCGCTGGTGAGTCGCTCGTTCATGTACAGGAAAATCATGGGCAATGGTCACTGGAGGTTGTTGATGTTGCCCAGCGGTTTTTATGTTTAGCAGCAGATAAGAGACATTCAGGTCGTTTTTATGCAGGAACGTTTGATGATGGCCTGTGGAAAAGTGATGATTTTGGTCGGACGTGGGAACCTGTTGGTACAGGGATTACTTCACAACGTATTCCAAGTGTTGCCGTAAGCCCAACGGAAAAACTTGGTGAATACAGTGTCGTTTGGGCGGGGACAGAACCAAGTGGTTTATTCCGCTCGGAAGATGGTGGCAAAACTTGGACAGATTCACCAACGCTTTTAGACATTCCTTCAGAACCGACATGGAGTTTTCCACCACGGCCTCATACACATCATACGAAATATATTCAACCAGATATTCACCAATCTGAGCGCATCTTTGTTGGCATTGAGTTAGGTGGTGTCATGCGTAGTTTAGATCAAGGGAAGACGTGGGAAGACCGTAAACCAGACTCACAATTTGACTGTCATTCATTGACGATGCATCCCGATGTCCCTGGTCGCGTTTATGAAGCAGCTGGTGGCGGTTATGCCGAGACCCAGGATGGCGGCATCACTTGGCAGACGATTAATAATGGACTTCATCCATTTACGTACCTTGTACATCTAGCCGTTGATTCAGGAAATCCTGAAACGATTATTGCCTCAGCCGCCAAAAGCGCCCGTACGGCTTATCGCAAAGATACTGCTGAAACGGTTATTGTTAGACGTTCAGGTGATGAGCCATGGCAAATTGTTGACGATGGTTTACCTGATGCGAAAGGTTCAATCGTTTATGAATTGCTCGCACATCCAAAAAAAGCCGGAGTATTTTATGCGGTGAACAATTTAGGTATTTATGAATCAACAGATGCTGGAAAAACATGGAAACACTTACCCGTTAAATGGCCTGAACATTTACATGAAGAACGTATAAGAGGGTTTATCTGTTTAACTGATTAATTAACTACATTCCATAACGATTTCGTTTAGATCGCACATAACATAAAATAGGGAATGATTTTGAGTTCACTTATATGAAGCGAAAGTGAGAAGTGTGGTGCATTTATGTTAAAGCGTTTACAAATTTCTATTTTAATATTTTTAATTTTACTAATCGGATGTAGTCAGATAGCGACATATGATGATCATGAAGTCGTAGCAATTGTCAAAGACGAAAAAATTACAGTCGACGATATGCGTTTTTTATACCCTGATGATACGGCATTCGATTATTTGAACTGGATGATTAAAGTTGAGCTCATCAAGCAAGAAGTCGAAGCTATGGGTATTGATCTGTCTGAACAAATAAATGATGAAGTGAGCAATGATTGGTTTGCGGAACTACCACCTAAACATACAAAAGATGAAGGTGGTAAGCAAATACGTCAGTTTGCTGAATCACAAGCTAAAAAACTAAATATGAACCCCGAACAATATCAACGGGAGTATGCCAAAAAAATTATCGAACAAAATGTTTATGTCGTGACTTATCTCGAAGAAATGTTAGGTGAAGCGGCTTTTGACGATAAAGAAGACATGGAATTATTTAATGAGAAAGGTCATAACTTACTAGAACAACTAGTTGAAGAACATGCGGCTGAAATTGAGCGGTTAATCGAGTAAGTCAGTGAACAATATAACTTTTTTAATCAAAATAATAAACCGCCTTCTGAAAAACGATGAAACTAAATAATAGTTGAGCCGTTAATTTTCAATCGATGGAAAGTATTCAATAATCGGGTGAGATTATTGTGGATGCTCTGGTGGTGAACTTTTATGCCCTGTATTTTTCACTTCAGTAAAAATATTCCTTTTTTCAACGTCATTATTTATCTCACTTAACTGCTTGGTTAGTTGTTCTAAACGAGATTGATTCGTCATCAATGTATTAATGGATTCCTGTAGTAGCTGTACGTCTTTTTTGCTTGCGGGCTGAGCTTCTTGTTTAAGCGTAAACCCTAATTGACCACTTGGTTCAAGGGTCGCCAATTGAACGTCGCTAATAGAAGTAACATTTTTTTGCCTTAATTGCATTTCTAGCTGGTCCACCGTCAAACGGAGTTTAGCCATTTCTTTTTCATTCAAAGTTCCATTTTCAATGACAACCTTGGATTTTCCCGTAATTAGTTTTTCTAAGCCATCTGATTTCAACTGACCGTATTCCATTAAAAATAATGTAGCAACTAAAACAGCACCAATTACAAAAGTAACCCAAATGTTTTTACCGGTTACTGGCTGAATTAATAATGTTCCGATTGAAATCATTAATATTGTTTCTGCTAATGTCATTTGAGATATTGTTTTTCTTCCTGCCAAACGCAAAAGAAAAGTACCACCAATGATAATTAGTATCGCTTGCCAAATTAAGTTATAGTCCATGTAATCACTCCTCTCAATTAATATTTGTTATTTTAATTTCAAATATTCATTTTGGAAAATTAAAGGTTTAAGCTCTACTTATTGTCACAAACGAATGTGAATATAGCAAAAACCTATAAAATCCTCCATAACTTCTGAATGTTGAAAGTTAAAGCCTTTTTGGGACATTGCTACACAATTTCAATTGATCCCATCATATAAGCAGCTATCAAAACAAATAAGACATCCATATAACTAAACATCGATTGACAAAAGATCCTCGGGCAAATACATGCAAATTCAGATACATGCTTATAAATTTTGTTGTTTGCTAAAAAATGACCATTGATGATCATAGCCTCAGCTCAAATGATGAGCTAAGGCTATTAATGTTATGAATCTATTTATTTAGTAACGGCTTGAATTGAGTCGTTAACAATTTCGATCATGTCATCCATTTGTTCGTTTGTAATCGGGAATGGTGGCGCAAAGGCGAGTGTATCTTGACCTTCATAAACAACTGAACGGCAAATGAGCCCTTTTTCTAAAGCTTTAGCGACAACCTTTGGTCCGATTGGGTCTGTATCATCTTCTCGCTTGATTCCGATGGCGCCTAAGAGGCCAAGGCCACGGTATTCTGAAACGACATCATTTTGTTCTTTAATATATTCGAATCCTTTAAGCATTTGCTGACCCATTGTTTTGACGTGTTCGATTAGATTTTCTTCTTTAATAATGGCTAAGTTTTTCATGCCAACCGCAGCACCCATTGGATGACCACTGTACGTGTATCCGTGCCAGAAGTTTCCTTCCGTTAGTTCAATGAGTTCTTCGTGGAGTTGATCAGAAATAATCATCCCACCAAGTGGGGCATATCCACTCGTCACTCCTTTAGCCATCGTAATAATATCTGGTACAACATTGAAATGCTCGATACCAAACTTTGTCCCGGTTCGGCCAAATCCTGTGATGACTTCATCAGCGATAAATAAAATATCGTGTTCATCACAAATTTGACGGACTTCTTCAAAATATCCTTCAGGTGGTAAGTTGACGCCACCAGAACCTTGGACTGGTTCAGAAATAAAGGCTGCAATCGTATCGGCACCTTCTTTTTCAATGAGCTCTTTTAAAGAGTCAATTGAGCTATCAACATATAAGAAATCAGGGGCAATTGATGTTGTAAACGTATGAAATTGTTCAATGGCCGTTGCACTTGTTGATCCCATCGCTACGCCGTGATAAGCGAGTCTTCTTGAAATAATTTTCTTTTTAGTCGGCTTACCCTTAACTTTCCAATAATGACGGACAGTTTTAAATGCCGTATCGTTAGCTTCTGAGCCCCCTGATGTGAAAAATGTAGCATTTAAGTCACCTGGTGTCCATTCGGCAATTTCTGCTGCTAAGCGAATCGCTGGCTCATGACTCCAGTTACTAAATGTTGACGTAAAGGCTAATTTTTCCATTTGTTCTTTGGCAACTTCAGCGATATCTTTTCGACCGTGACCGACATTGACGTTCCATAATGATGAGAGACTATCAATTAACTTTCGCCCGTGAACATCTTCTAAATAAATGCCATCACCTTTTGTAAATACAAATGCTGGACCATCTTCTTGGAGCTGTTTCATGTCTGATGTTGGATGGATAAAGTGCTTTTGATCCAGCTTAACGAGTTCATCAATCGCTTCTTGACTATATTTCTTAGTCATTGTGTAAATACCTCCTTAATAATTTATAAATATTTATTAAATAAACGACCTCAAAGGTTGATTTTCTGTGCATGATGGCCGTTATATACAATAAAACATCATGATTTTTTATAATTTTTTTCAAGTTGCTGAATAAAATGTGTTCCAAGTTCGTCTGTCGATGATTGCCCGCCTAAGTCAGGCGTTAATAAATTTTGTTCATTTAAAATATCCTTAATTGTGTCGAGAATAAGTTTACCCCATGTTTCTTCAGTGAAAAAATCCATCATTTGGCTGACAGACCATATGGCAGCAAGTGGGTTTGCCACTCCTTTTCCTGCAATATCTGGTGCTGAACCATGCACAGGTTCGAACATCGATGGATATTCACGCTCAGGATTAATGTTTGCTCCGGTCGCTAAACCGATCCCACCGGTAATGCCTGCACCAATATCTGTGATAATATCGCCGAACAAATTCGAAGTAACGACAATTTCAAAACGCTCGGGATCTTCGATAAAATATAAACTTGCTGCATCAACAAGATATGAATATGTTTCAACATCGGGATATTCCTTACCAATTTCTGCAAAGACTTCATCCCAAAAGACCATTGAATAATTTAAAGCATTCCCTTTACTAATGCTCGTTAATGTTTTGTTCTGCTTTTGGGCTTCTTCATAAGCATAACGAATAATTCGCTCGGTTCCTTTGCGCGAGAAGACACCTGTTTGTAAAACGACTTCTTCAGGTTTGCCTTTAAATAACCAATCACCAGCTCCAGCATATTCACCTTCACTATTTTCACGAATGACGAGCATATCGATCTGGTCTTTCGTTTTATTTTTCAGTGGTGTTAATGAATCATTAAGTAATGTAATTGGTCGTAAATTAACATATAGATCGAACTCTTTGCGAATGCGTAACAGTAAATCCCAAAGAGAAATATGATCAGGAACACCTGGATAGCCGACAGCTCCAAGATAAATAGCGTCGAATGGACGTAATTGATCAATGCCATCATTAGCCATCATTTTTCCATGGTCTAAATAATATTCGCATCCCCAAGGAAATTCAGCAAATGAAAATGAGATGTTTGGATCTAATTGTTCGATCGCTTTTAATACTTTAACCCCTTCATCGACGACTTCAGGCCCGATGCCATCGCCAGGGATAAGAGCGATATTAAAATGTTTCATCTTTTGTCACCCTATCATTTTTAAAATGGCTTTGTTAAGAATCGGCGAGAATACGATCTTCGACATATTGAATATGTTTGTTAATCGTTTTTTCAATGTGTTCAGGATCTTTTGTTAACAAAGCATCATACAATTCTTTTTGTTCTTCATAAAAAGCTTCATAACTTGAATAATATTTGTCTAAATTGATTAAAAATGTTCGTATTTGTACTTGAATGGATTCGTATATTTTAATCATTCGTGAATTACCTGATAATTTGACAATATAACTATGAAATTCAAGGTCAAGATCGAACAATTTGCCCCAGTTTTTTGCGACGACTTGTTTTTTCATTTTCGTTAAAATGCTTTCCAAAGCTGTAATATGTTGGTCTTTTAATTGTTGAGCTGCTTTAATAAATGCGTGAGATTCGATCATCGTTCTTAGTTCGATAATTTCTTGCCAATCTTCATTGGAAAACTCGGCAACATGGGCCCCTTTTCGTGGTTTTATAATAACCATACCTTCGTTTTCAAGGATTTTTAAAGCGTCTCTAATGGTGCTGCGACTAACCCCGTACTTTTTTGATAAATCACTTTCAATTAAATTTTCGCCAAAATTGATTTCACGATTCCAAATACTTTGCCTCAATTTGTTAGCGACTAGCACACCTAAAGATTCGTGTTGAATAAGTTCGCTCATCGGTGTAGAGACACCTCCTTAGTGTTTAATGTACTTCTTGAACTTCTGGCATCAAAAAATCATTTTAAAGTTATGAATTAAGTTTTTTCCAGACGGATTCATCGATTAATGTCGGTGGCTTTTCACCGTTTAGTCCAGCGATTAAATTTTCAGCTGCAAGTTCAGACATTTTCAATTCAGTTTCATGAGTTGATGAACCAATATGTGGTAAGGTGACAACATTTGGCATGTCAAGTAATGGATTATCATGATTGATTGGTTCTTGTTCAAATACATCTAACCCTGCGGCAGCAATTTCTTTCGTTTGTAAAGCTTCAATTAAGTCTTTTTCAATAATTGTTTTGCCCCGTGAGCCATTAATAAAAATGGCCGAATTTTTCATCATTTTAAATTCTGCTAATCCAAGAAGTCCTTCAGTTTCTGGTGTCAGTGGTGTCATTAATAAGACAAAATCTGCTTGTTTCAGTAAGTCTTCTTTGCTAACATATTTGGCTTTGTATGTTTTTTCAGCCGTTTCATTGCGACTGCGATTATGATATAAAACGTCCATATTAAATCCATGGTGCGCTCGTTGGGCGATGGCACAGCCAATTTCACCCATACCGATAATGCCTAATGTTTTATGATGAACATCAACCCCATAATATTCATTCGTTAATGATTCATTCCAGTTTCTCGACTTGACAAGATGATCAAGTTCAGGAATGCGTCGAGCAGTGGCAATCAATATGCCAAAAATCGCATCAGCTACTGTATCTGTTAACACATGAGGTGTATTTGTTGCCATAATTCCCCGTTTCGTTAGTTCAGCAACATCTAAATTGTTATACCCGACAGATACATTACTAACAATTTTTAAATGCGGTGCATGATCTAACAATTGTTTGTCAACGTTAAGGGCTAAGCCGATAATACCTTCAGCTTCCTTTAAATGCGCTAAAAATTCTTCATCTGATCGTGTATCGATATTTTTAAAAAATTGAACATCATATGTTTCTTTCAGTTGATCAAGTACAGGTTTTTCAACTCTTTCATAAGCAACGACTTTTTTCTTCACGGTTGGCCCCCCTTGAAATGTATTTTGAAAAACAAGATCCACTTTTGCGATGACATAAAATCATGTAAAATGTATATCAAAGACAGTTGTCAAGACTTTTAAGGATGTAATATTTTACGTAAAATTACTTTATTGAGTTTATATTGTATATTGTCGACTATCGACTATACTTATAAAGTACATACATTCACAAATACTGTCAAGACAATTTGCTTATAATATTTTTAAAAAATAAAATTAGTCATATTTGCCCAGTTAATCGATCAATAAAATGAATTTCAGCATTAAAAACAATCTAGACACTTATCACTTAAAGTGACAATATTTATTTTTTACTTTCACATGATCTTTTGCAATAAACTTAAGTAGCCGTTAACGAGAAACAGTTTAATTTGTAGAAGTGGGGGAATGTGAATGCGAGCGTTACTTCATGCTTTTTTAGTCATTCTTGGAGGATGTAGTTTTGGTTTATTAGCACCGATTGTAAAATTAGGTGCTTTACATGGTATTTCAACAGCTGATTCAACACGTATGCAACTATTCATCGGATTTAGTTTACTCTTAATCATTAATCTATTTTTTGTTAGATATCGCCTCAAACGAAACATGTTTATTAAATTGTTATTTTCAGGTATTCCGATGGGCTTAACGACAACATTTATTTATAAATCATTAAATTATTTAGATGCCTCAATAGCGATTATTTTGCTTTTTCAATACGTATGGATGGGTTTAGTAGCCGAACTGATTTTGACGAAACAAAAGCCGACAAAAGAAAAAATCATCTCCGCTTCACTCGTTTTATTCGGATCCTTGTTTGCGGTAAATATCTTTGATGCACAATTTGCGCATTTGCCATTAATAGGTATTGTTTGGGGATTGTTAGCTGCTGTTAGTTTTGCTGCATTTTTATTTGTGAGCGGTCAAGTTGCGACATATGTTCCACCCCTTCGTAAAAGTATGGTGATGGCCTTAGGCGGTTTAATAAGCATTTTAATCATCTATCCGCCGACAGATATTAGTTTACTGGAAACAAATGTCCAGTTTTGGACGCACGGTCTTATCTTAGGTGTTTTTGGCGCTGTATTACCACCATTATTATTTAGTATTTCAATGCCTGTTGTCGAAAATGCTTTAGGAACTATTTTAAGCTCATCCGAATTGCCAACAACGATTATTATGTCAGCGATTATTTTATCCGAGCATATTTCATCCTTTCAAGTCATTGGAATTATTATTATTATGTGTGCGATTGTTTTAGCAAATGTGCCACATCTTAAACGGTCAAAAGCCCGCAC
>Ga0079225_10001267_pt1 | contig 14081 bp, 23 predicted proteins | sample Poulit2012_FD_76344 | JGI IMG/M metagenome (GOLD analysis project Ga0079225, IMG submission 76344) | Agricultural soil microbial communities from Georgia to study Nitrogen management - Poultry litter 2012 | ecosystem: Environmental > Terrestrial > Soil > Agricultural land | place: USA: Georgia...
ATACGGAACATACATTCCATACGTTCCATACGTTGTAACGTTACAATACACCCAATAACACATTGTATGTTGCGTTACATTTCCATATATTTCACCACTGAAACACATACATCAAACCACTTATAATTATGATAGACAAGTATCTTTCTACAGCTAAGAACTCCTCCGCCACTAACTCCAAGCCCGAGCCAATACCTCACGGCTTGCTGAGTTCCAGAAGTTCCCGCTTACCTTTCAGCTCCCGCATTTTTCCCGAGGTCTTAGCCGCTTCCTTTATAATTTTATCAGAGCGTTATCCAACCCTTCAAATTACCTCAGTCAGCCAGCTCATCTCCTTGTCACTAGAACTCCTTTTAGAAGAACTTGGAGACACCCTTCCGCGTTATCCCACTACCACAGAAGCTCTCGATATTTTACGCCAGAACGGTTTCATTAAACCTGGTTCTAAGCGCCAGCAGAGAGCTGCTTTTCAGGCGGAGCAAAAATTCTCCCTTGATAGCGCAAGAGACACCAGTCAAATGTCTCCAGTCGAACACTATAATTACTTACTCGAGCGTGATCCACAGGCGGCTGAAGAGCTCTTAGCTGAATGGAGCTCTCGGATGATCTCCGAGGCGGACTCGGGGACGGACTCCGGGACGGACTCAGACGAAGTCGCAAGTACCCCAGAGCGGGAAAACTCAGATCCGCAAACAAACTCTTTCAGTGGCCTAGCTACTGATGTCCCCCTCAGTGAAATTAAAACCATTGACGACGCTGAGAGCGACTAAGCACTCTTTGTGCAAATAATATACGAAGACAACTCTCAATTTCTTGACTTTCCGTAACATTTGGAATACACCAAAATGTTTTTTATATTTATGTACGTGAAACAACAACACGCAAAAAACACTTTCAAAAATGCCTAATCAGAAAATCTTCAACAAATGCGAGAAAGTTATCACGAGCTGCCTCACCACTGAGCAGCTCTCGAACGCCTGGAGTTTTTGCGAACTCGCTGCTCCACATCTTTCTAAGCAACAATACCTAAGTCTATACAAGCTTTTCGATCACTTCTATAGACTTTTCTCACTACTAAACCATAGACCAGGCAAACCATGACAGCAGAAAAATACACCCCAGAAGAATTACAAAACTTCATTCAGGGCTCTCTGAAACCATTCCCTGGAGGAACACTCCTCTCATTCAGCGATGAAGATGTAGAACGCTTCTTCGCTACAGCCTTCCAGGATGCAGATACCTTAGAAACAAATTACTTCTCCATCCTCTCTCCAGAAGATCTCGTCTATTTCTACATTATCTTGCACGAGATGTCTATTTACTACTCAGACGAGGGTCTACGAGATGTACTCGCCAGTACTACTCTCTTAATTAGAACCCTCTTCACTCTCTTCGCTCTCAGAGATGGGCTGGGCGATAACGAGAGTAACAAGTACGCTAAAACCATTCACGAAATTAACCGCTACTTGTCAATTACCTCAGACAAGCCCAGCACCTCACTTAATCTAAACTAACTCCAACTAAAAAATCACAAAACTATGTTAGAAAAAAGACTCTACACCGAAAAAGAAGGTCTCGATCCAGATATGCTTACAGCCCAGGAGTTAGCCTCTCTCGGCTACTCCACAGCAAGAGCAAAAAGCCGTCTCGTAGCGGCATCTAAATGCACCGACTGCGGTCGCTCAGTATTTGAACCAGTTACTCGTTATAAATGGTTCGGAGTGGAGATCCTCTCAGAGGGAGAATCTATCCACATGAGCTGCCTTAAAAAACGTAAAGATGCGCTGAGAAAAATCTTCGCCCTTTATCAGACAGAAGACTTAAATAAAAAGACGCTGTGAAATGAAACCTCTCATAACTCTCTTCTCAGAACTCCCAGACGGAGTTGTCATTAAAAAACTCTCTCCAAGTGTCTCTAATCCAGAAGACACTTGGCAACTCTCTTACAAAACCATAACCATTACAAACACCGAAGTGAAACCACTTATAGAAAACTTCCTCGAGATTCTCCAGAACTCTCGAACAAACCAATGGGAGTTATAACCATGAGCGGACTCCCACCCCTTATGCACCAAGTAGAAGCCGAAAACCCTCTCCGCACTAAGTACGGTGTGGAGAGTTGGCAGAGTTATAAAAACGGCTCTAGGACTTCCTACCCAGGTGAGCCAATCCGAGAGATCGCACAATCTCTTGTGTACATCTCAGAGATGCTTCAACGCACTCCTCGCTACATAGTCCTGGGGAGACCTATACTGGAAAAATTTGTAGCGTTAAAAATAGAAATCCCGAAAGAACTTGAGAACATCCCAATCACGTATGATTTAAGTCAACCATTCAAAGTAACATTCTTACTCTAGATGAAAGAATCATCTTCGTGCATTATTTGTACAAACTCAAAAAAAAGTTCCTTCATTTTCAAATAACTTTTGGAATAACCAAAAATGTTGCTTATCATTACACATACCAATAATACCAACGTCGGAAAATCCGACATTTTTTAATCTTAATAAAAACCACTTACTATTATGTCAGAAGAAATAAAAAACAATCCCAGCTACATCACGATCGAAACTGGATCTCAGAAACATCCAGAAGCACAGAATACCGAAGATGGACGTGTTGTAGCATCCGTTGAAATCTTCGTCGGAAAAGATCTCGAAGAAGCCGTTGAGAAATACGGCGAAGAGTTCATCTTGGAATCATATAAGCGGTCGGTAATAGTCTCCGTTCAAGGGAAAGTCCGACGAGCTCTTGATCAGGGAATCTCAGTAGCGAAAGTAGAGGAAGAGTTTAACCACTCTGACCCAACAGAGAAAGCGACAACTGTGGCTGATCCACAAGCTCTCGCTCTCCGAGCCTTCAACAGAATGTCTCCGGAAGAGCGTGAGAAATTCCTCGCCCTCTTACCGCAGTAAGAGCCCCATAGAAAGCAGAATGAAAGGTGGATGCCAACCCACCTTTCACTCTCACTTCTTGTGGTAGGGGTCTTGAAAAGCTCCTACCTCATTCTATTTATGTGTTCGAGCTAAGAGGGCTGACTACCCTCTTAGCTCTTTTAAAACACGATCACGACTAACAAAAAAAAAAACACCACTTATGGCAACGTTCTTGTCTACCACTAAAGAAGACTATCCAAAAACACCTACGAGGGATAACAACCTTGTGGTAAACACCCTCAGGCGAGAGTTCTTTCCTGCTATAGTAACTCCGTACGGAGATCAAGCCTACCTTATTAGGCAAAACGGAACTACTCAAGTTTTCTACCATTACGGAGATCCTGTAATAGAAAATACTCTGGTCGGAGAACTTCTTCCATATAAAAAACAGATCACTTTTAAGGAAGAAGATTTCGACATCACTACTTATTTAGGAATAACTGAAATACGCAACTATACCTCACTCCACGATTGCCCAATAGCACGAGCTTTTAAAAGATCTTTTCCAATACCTAACATACTTGTTGGTGTAAAGTATCTTATCGCAAGTCCAGTGGATAATCCCTCTCTAAAAAAGAAAGTCTTCTTCTACTTCCCTAAAATAGGAACCTGTTTAGCGCTCCTATCTCTATACCAAAGACTCATGGATAGCCCAGACAAAGAAGCCACTGCATACTTATGGGGGAACCTATCATGAGATCAGAAGGAAAGATTCCCCACTTTGTGCATATAGATCTCACACGTGACCTAGATATTTCATTCTCCGAAGCCGGACATCCCCTGGAGATCAGAAACTGGAACGAGTCTGAGAATGGGGTTCTTGAAAGAGTTCTCAAACGCCTTATTCCCGACGCTATTTCTTACGGAGTAGTGGCAGAAGAAGTAGCACACGTGAAAGTAACGGAGAACAAGATACGTTATTTTGAAGCTTTTTTAAATAAAGATGACATACTCTCTTCTTATAAAGCTTTCTATAACGGGGACTCAGATCTTGATTATCGCTCTTTCTTACTCTCAGAGTATTTTGAAACCTCCCCAGAAAACTCTTATCGGCTTGTCTTAGCTCCAGTACATTTTAAAACCCCTTTTGCCTCTGAAACTACCAACCCCGTCTCGGCGGCTTTGAAAGAGAACTTCCCAGATTCTATCCGCCAATCTATCCACGGCTCAGTAGGAGTGCTCGAATTCCCTGATTCAATTATATACTTCAGACTGAGCATTCACATAAATAACATAGAACAACAACGCTACTTGTATCAGCACTTAACAGTAAATCTCCACGGCTCAGAACCCTTTCCTAAACTACAAAATAACTAAAGATGTCAGAAATCACCCTAACAAAAACCCAAAAGAAAGCTCTCTCAGAGATTAATAACTTCATCTCTGACCCCGATCAAACTTACTTAACTCTCAGCGGCTACGCAGGTACGGGGAAGACTACCCTTATAAATGAAGTTCTCCGTGAGAATAAGGAGCTCAAAATTATTGTAACAGCTACTACTAACAAAGCTGTGAAAGTTTTGAGAGAGAAAATTTCCGAACCTGCCCAAATTATAACTATCCACTCCCTCCTGGGAATTAAACCAGTCCGAAAGGGAACTCTTGAAGTCTTCGAGACAAATCAGAACTTAGAATCTGACGGTATAGAGGACTTCGACTTAGTTATAATTGACGAAGCTTCTATGATCTCCTCTATAGACTCATGGGATGGGAATCGTTCACTCCTGACAATTATAAAAGAGGCTGTAGAATTCTCAACAACAAAAGTACTTTTCGTAGGAGATCCAGCCCAGCTCCAACCAATAAACGAGAGTCTTAGTGAAGTCTTCACCTACCCAGGTCCGGAGCTAACAGAAATTATCCGCTACGGAGATAGTATAGCTCTAGCCGCTTCTACTGTTCGTGAAGCTAAGAAACGTCTCCCCTCGATACTTGAACTCTCTCAACACACTGACATAGAGGTAGCAAAAAACTTTGACGAGGTCAAGGAGCTTTTCACAGACTTCCGAAAAAACCCTAACAGAGTTCGCTACTTGTGTTGGCGTAACGCTACGGTTGACTTACGTAATCAGAAGTTAAGAGAATTTGATCGAGGAGAAACTAACCTCCCTGACTGGCTTGAAGGGGATATACTCATAGCTAATAAGCCTGTCTATGCAAAACAAGATGGTCTTCAAGTACCTCTTTTGTACAACTCAGAAGAAGCATCTGTGCTGAAAGTAAAGGAAAAAAGTTTCTCTTTTGAACTCACTGTAAGAGCTGAGTCAGGTAGAACAGTAAAGTTTGAAGTAATCTCTAACCACTACGAGTCAAAATTCCAGACTCATCTGCGAAAACTCGCCAATAAAAGAGACTGGCGTAAGTTCTGGGCTACTAAAAATGCTTATGCAGATGTGAGACACGCTTACGCTCTCACCACTCACAAAAGTCAGGGCTCTACCTTCGACTCAGTAGTGGTAGACTACCGAGACATTATAGCCAGCAAGGATTTTGAAAATAAGAAGCAGCTCCTCTACGTAGCTATAACCAGAGCGGCTAAGAAAGTTTACTTACTCTAACATTAACACTAATTCAATCACAGCCACATGAAAATCTCACGATCTAACTTTATTATTGAAATGACTCCAGATGGGTTAAGAGAACTCGCTTTTGTTATTCAGAGAGATCTCTTTTCATCTGTAAAAAAGTACGAAGAATCTGAAGTAGACATCAGTAAAATTGACTTTTTTGCTACAGAGTATAGAAGACTCGCATGGCTTAAAAATATATCTGAAGCTCTTTCAGATCCCGATCTTTATAAGAGCACTATCCAGTATATAAATCATACCCTTTATAACTTCAAACTTTAAAAACTATGAATGAAGAAAAAATTATCCAAGATCATCTTAACCGTATTGACTACGAAGATGTTGTTCGAGATGAGGTACGAGAGATAATCTACCGTACGGTAGAGGCAACAATAAACAGAGAACTTCAAGATATCTTTGAAAAGGTTGCTGATACTCTCATAACAAAGTACTTAGAAGAGAAATTCCAAGAGTTCTTATCTAAAGAGATTGTAATCAATGATGGGTGGACTACTTCCACTAGGTATGAATCTTTTGATGAGTTTTTCAAGGAGGCTTTAAAGAAGAAATTCGAGCAAGAGCTTAGCGAATGGGGAACCCTCTCACTCACGCAGTCAGAGATGAAATGATCCACAACTAATTCATAACAAGATACCAGAGATAAGAAATGAAACCAACTATAACACATAAGATTTTTGGGCGGACCTTTGAAAAAAGTATTCTGCCTATTAAAGCTATCCGTAATCAAGAAGCCTTTGTACAAGATCTTCAAGAAGATCAGTTAATTAAGTTAGTGACACCAAGAAGGCTTATAAGTATTCTTATGGATATGAAAGAAAATCCAAATGACTTTCTTGTGGATGGTCTTTGTGGGGCATTAGATACTGCCTTAAACGTTCATGAAGATCTCTCTCGAATCCCTGTAAAAGTACGATCAGATTTTATAGATCTCTTTAAACCGATCTCTGCTTCTATTACGTCCTCTTACTGGTTCGAGTTGAATGAAGATAATGTTAATAAAAGAATGTTGGTATTATACTTCATGCTGTCAAGTATTTTATATCTAGAGAAACGTAGAAAAGAGGAAGAAGAATCTCTCACTCCTGAGGAGAAGCAAATAGAGTATATCCTCCAAAATAAATCATGCATCTTTTGCGAAAGCCCTTTGCAAGAAAAGACTACTGTTTACAAAGACTTTAGCCATACAGAATCTTTCTCTTTCTATTGCGGTCTTGAGGTAAGATTCCACAAACCAGAAGTAGGAAACTACTCAATGGATGTAGAGTATACTTGTGAAAACCAAGAGAAAAGTATGCGACGAATTTTATATCTTATGGAAAATGGAGGTAGTCATGGCAAGGACTGACGATACAGGAGTACCAAATACCTGCTTTTATATAGATGAAATAATCCAAGATGCTGACCATGTTTTTAATAAGCTGAAGATGGGCGACACTCTTGACGCTTTCACTCATAATGATTACTGCTCTCGCTTACAAGGCATCATGATAAATGCTGAAACAATCCGGACTCATAATGAAGATCTTAGAGCTTTCGCCTTGGAAAAGCATAGAGAAATTGAAGAGCTTGAAGATAAAATCTACGACCTCGAATATGAGAACTCACGACTAGAGGACTTAGAAGAGCAGATCTACAACCTCGAAAAAGAACTCAGAGATACTAAATATCAACTTAAACAATTAAAGCTTTATGAGTAGCAAGACACAAGAACGCCTCTTACTTCTCCTTATTCCTATGTTAGTCTTTGTGATAGCTTTCTACTCATACGTCGCCTGGATTGAAGTGAAGAAACAGCACACTATAATACAGGCTGAATTAGTGTATCCAGTAAAACTATCATTAATCCAGAACAACTACCAAAGCTGCCTCTACCGACTAACAATCACAGGCTTACCAAGCCCTCATAGTGATAACTCGCAGAAATCCTACACCTACTTCGACTCTTGCACAGTCGGAGATCGAGAAGGTTTCATAATACTTAAAACAATAGAAGACAATGATTAGAATTCCTGATGAACTACCAGTACCTAAACATCATACAATGGAGATTGTGGACTCAAGCAAGATCCAAGCCTTTCAAGACTGCCCAAGAGGTTTCTTTTTCTCTTACGTCCTGGGGCTTCGGAGAGATCTGCCTAACGTCCATCTTGACTTCGGAAGTGCTTGGCATGATGCTATGGAAGTCATGCTTATCCTCGGACAAGAACATGGTTATACAGATGATGTAGTCCACTTTGCTTATAACAAGTTCTTAGTCCGGTATAGAGAAGCCTTCCCTAATGAAATGACAGACCAGGATCGTGCACCTAAGAATCCTGAGTACGCTTACAGGGCTCTTAAAGCCTACGCTAAACAATATGCCAGTGATAATTTCACAGTGTTGTACACAGAAACTGCAGGGATTGTACCTGTTTCAGATACCAGAAAAATAGTAGTTAAGTTAGACAGCATACTCAGGGATAATGTAGACCAGACAGTAAACTCTATGGAACACAAAACTACTGGAAGAAACTCTAATCCATGGAGAGAGAAATGGCACATGATGTTCCAGATAGAAAGCTACACTCATCTTCTCTATTCCTTGTTCCCAGAAGAGGAGGTCGGAAAAGTTATAATAAACGGAGCTGTAATGACTAGATCTCGGGGCTTTGATGGTGTGAGAATCCCAGTACATAAAACAAAAGATCAGATGCTTAACTACTTATGGGCAGCTAATCATTGGATAGACATGATCGAGTGGAACTACCAGCAACTATCACAGGCATCTCCTGACGACCCAGTCATGCCAGCCTTTCCTATTAACTGCTCTAGCTGCTCCAAGTTCGGTTGCCGTATGGGAGGTATATGCACCACCTTCCCTAACCCTCTCCGCTTTGCTCAGAAACCTCCTCGTGGATATAAAGTAGACTTCTGGGATCCCTTACGGGAAAACCTCTCAGCCAGCAGTCATATTGCAGAAGAGATAGACGGCAAATTTACTGTGACTAAGAAAGAGGAAAGCCGTTTCGCTAAGGAGTTGGAAGACTTTGAGAAATCTCAGCAGGAGTCTATGGAAGAGATTACTAAAGAATCTAATGAAGACTTCTCAATGTTCTTACCAAGAGAATGATTAAAGTAACTTTGATTGTATGCACTATGTTTATTTTCACTTATTTGTACCTTACACGTAAGAGGAAATGAAAAAGTAATTTGACTTTTAAAACAATTATCCTTATATTAACTAAACACCAAAAACATGACAGCTAAAGAAAAGCCCATGAGTAAAGCCCAAAAAAGAATTGAAGAACTCCGTGATATATACGCTAAAACAACTGAGACTAAGAAAGCGAAAATTATGCTGTACGGAGAGTGGGGTTCGTACAAGAGCACAATAGCAGCTACCATGCCTCGCCCTATTTTAATCCATTCTTTCGATCCCGGAGGGGATAAAATAAAGCATCTGCAAGATGGAGTTAATGACGGCTCTATTATCATAGACAACTCATGGCAATCACGCACTATGAGTAACTCTGGTGATCGCTTCGGTGCTTGGAACTCTGCTTATAATAATCTTAAACGAATCGGAGTTTTTAACGAAATAGGAACGTTCGTTATAGACTCCCTCACCACCTTCCAACGGCTCGTTGTAGATGCGGCAGTAGAAGCTAACACTAAAAATTCTTATGTAAGTAAGAACATGCCTGTTAAGGTTCCGCAAATGAGGGACTACGGTGTACAAGATTCTGCTATGGAGTTTGCCATTAGTGATATCTTAGACCTACCCTGCCACGTGTTAGTTATTGCTCACTCTGAAGTTCATGAAGATACTGACAACAAAGGTAATGTCGTCGGACGAGAACATCGCCCCTTGATCACAGGAAAGAAACTTCGAGCTAAGTTACCTATGCTCTTTGATGAAATTTACATCTCCCGAGTCCAAGGGAATCGCTCAGAAGTATTAACTCGCCCAAGTGGGATGTACCACTCTCGAACACGTATTGGATCTCTTTTCAACATGCCTGGATCATTCCAGAATAAAGAACCTGGAGAGTTCCACCTAACTAGGGACATCCTCGTTCCTGCTGGCTACGCAGATAAAAGTGAAATTGTGAAGATATGAAAAAGATAATGAAAACCCTTGACAACTGGTGTGATCTTACTGAATTATTACCTCAGCCACTCCGCTTCATCATTCAAACTTGCGTGGCTTTGGTGGTAATGTTCTGTCACGCCATTCCAGCAATAATTATCGTAGGAATTTTCTTCTACGCTATTTCCTAACCACTAAAAATAAAACACCATGAATACTCCAGATAACTTCGTAACTGATACTAAAAACCCTTCTCTCGTTCCTAACGGAGAGTCAGTTTCAGAAGCTCCTATAAAAGAGCTTTTTAATATCTTAGAAGATGAAATATACCATCTCAGAACAGCTGTAGACTTACTGACTGAATCTACTCAACCTATCAGACCCATAGAAACTGTTACTGCTATAGAAGAAGCAAAAGGCTCTGAGAGAGACTCTTTGGAAAGTCCTATAGAGCACGAACTCAAGGCTATTATCGAAGCTATTAAAGTTGAACGCAAGAGACTTTACACAATACACAATGAGATCAGAGTATAAAATCCAAACTAAAACAAAAAGCATCTTCGTGCAAAAAATGCACAAAGTTGACGTCAACCACTAACAAAAACAAAAGGTGATATCTTATGGAAGATAACTTCCTAGACTTAGCACAACTCGACGCAATTCCTGATGAACATCTCTTAGACGATAATCAGGAGTATTCTCTTAACATTCTCAAAGCAAGGATCGGCGAGAGTAAAGGAGAAAAAACAGCTGGACAACCATACTTAATGGTAACTCTAAAAGCAGAAGGAGAGCCTGACTCCAGGCCTTTCAACGAGGTTTTCATGCTCCCCACTCGAGGTCTTGATCAAGACGTCTTCAACAGACGTGGACGAGATCTCAGAGAATTCCTTAAAGCCATTGAGTTCGACTACTCATCTGGTTGGAACATCTTAGAGGAACCCGAAGCTATTGAGGGACTCTCTTTCAATGCTGTAGTTCGGGTCACAGACGATGAGACTTTCGGAGAGCAAAACTCTGTGAAGACTATAGTCTCTTAAAAGCAAAAACAATAGTCCGACAAGAAAAGCCCGTGGCTAAGGGGTTGACCTCCCTTAGCTTCCTTACACTAAATAACCTAACCCCTGATAAAATGGATACAGATACAAGGATCTCTTTTTATATCGAAAGAGAAACCAAAGCTAAACTTCAGAGACATATAGGCTATGGCGACATCAAAGCTATTTATACAGTCTTCACAAATCAACTCATAAGACTTTGCGAGGACTTAGACCCTGAGCTCGTAAAGGCTGGGATTCTTAGTGAAAGCATCACACTAAGTCAAGTGGTAGATTTTAAAAAAGGTGAGTGATGCATCTAAGACAACTTAAAAAAGACTGGCTTTATTTATCTCAGGAAGAGAAGATCTCTCTCATAGAACGTACTAATGAGAGGAGACTCGCCGCCTTTGATATAAGAATAAAGAAGTCCGTAAAAGGACGAAAGAGCGCCACGAAGCGAAAGCAAACTACGAAGAAAAAAGCAACTGCTCAAAACCTCGTAGAACTCATGAGCAAGATGACAAAAGAAGAACAAGAAAACTTTAAACTAATGGCACTAATGCATGGAAAAACTAAGTAATATCCCACTAAATGAAATTGACTTTGGTATTCGACACAGGCAAGACTATGGAGATTTAGAAGCTCTCTACACAGACATTAAATCTCACGGACTCATCCACCCAATTCGTGTAGTAGATAAGCAAGCAGTTGGGCAGGAGGATCTTAAAGGGATCTCAACTGACCCTCGTAAACAGTATCTACTAATGGTAGGTGGACGGCGTTTTAGGGCGTACGAAAAGTATGAGATTTCCACAACTATCAATGCCATAGTTCATAGTAAAGTCTTATCCTCTTACGAGCTGAGAAAAATTGAACTTATTGAAAACATCTCTCGTAAAGAAATGACGTGGCAGGAAGAGGCTACGCTCACAGGAGAACTCCATGACCTAGAACAAAAGAAACACGGTAAGAGTTCTACAAGCGCTAAGAAGGGGCACTCCCTCCAAGATACCGCAGACATGCTCGGGAAAAGTAAGTCGTCCGTAAAAAATGAGGTGGATCTCGCAGCTGCTTTAAAACATCTTCCTGATCTAAAAAACATTAAAAATAAGAGTGACGCTATCAAAGTAATGCGTCAGATGAATAAGAGTTCTAAAGCAGAAAAGGTAGCCGCTAAAGCTCGAGAGTCTGCTGAGAGGAACCCAGAAGGTGTGAAGCAGAATCTTATGAACTCTTTTGTTTGTGGTGATTTCTTTGCTCACGCAGAAAAGCTACCTGAAAACACTTTTGATTTTATAGAGATAGACCCACCCTATGGTATTGACTTAGGGAATATTAAAAAAGGTTCTAAGCACACCACTCTCAATTATAATGAAGTCCCATCTACAGAATACGAAGCCTTCATGCGCCGTACCTTTTTGTACGCTAAGAAACTTCTCAAACCTAACGGGTGGCTTGTCTGTTGGTACGCCATTGCTCCTTGGCATCAAACTATTCTAAACCTCCTACATGATACGGGCTTCAAGACTAATGGTCTCCCTGCGTTATGGATCAAGGGTGTGGGGCAAACTAACCGAATGCATCAGTACTTTGGCTCAGCTTATGAACCTTTCTTCTACGCTCGCCTCAGTGACTCGGCTGTTCTTAATAAGCAAGGGGTTAATAATTATCTCGTTCACCCTCCTGTTTACCATGAAAGGAAAATCCACCCGACTCAGCGACCAATCTCTTTAATGGAAGAACTTATTGAGCGCTTCACTATTGACGGAAAGATTCTCGTACCATTCGCTGGTTCCGGAGTAACAATCCGTGCAGCTCATAACCTCGGACTTAGTGCCATAGGATATGATCTTAGTGAGGATGCAAAAAATAAGCATGATGCCTTTATAGGAAGATGGAATCCTGGAGAGAAGTTTTCTGATTGGGTCGAAGATGAGTAAGTAAATTTGGCTTGTAACGGGTTATAATTGTTGAACCATACATATATATTGATTCAATATTTAAAGCCCGTAAAACGTGAATTTACCCCCTCAAATCACAAATAAAATCACCAAATCAATGGATATAAATCACAGTGAAAAATACATATTAGAACGGCTCTTATCTTCCTACATAAAGCATGGGGAAGAAACTTATTTAAAAAACTCTGATCAACCAGCAATGGTTGCAGACATCTCTATTGCTAAAGAGTTAATAAAAAAAGTTCAAAATTTAAAAAGTAAAGCTCCTTATGTTTAATATTCCTCAGACTACCGCAGACATCATTAAACCTTCAGGGAATAAGAACAATCCAGAGATTGCTATAGTAGGAGGATCTCCAGGAGCTGCTGATGTGAAAGAACGTACACCATTCTCAGGCGCACCAGGACGTGTGTTACAAAGTCTCTTTTTCAAGAAGCAAATAATCTGGAGTACTTGTTACAAGACTTATGTAGTAAAAGAGCGTACAACAGATAAACTTGTTACCTATAAAAAGAGCGGAGTAGTCACAACAGAGAAGTTTGATCAGTACTGTGAGATGCTGAAGGAGGAGCTTAAGAGCGTAAACCCTAACGTGGTTCTTGCAGTAGGTAGTCATGCTCTTTACGCTTTAACAGGGGAAGTAGGAATAACTAATTGGCGTGGCTCTATTCTTGAAAGTACACTAATCCCAGGTTTAAAGGTAATTCCTACTCTTGATCCCCAGAGCGCTATCCGTCAGTACTTATTTCAGTACTACATGTTCGCTGACGTGCAAAGACTTAAGCAGGAGTGCACATCTCCTACCATAGTAAGACCTGAGTATAACTACATAACAAATCCTACCCTCGAGCAATCTTTCGCTTACTTAGAGCGATGTAAAAAGGCTGATCTTGTAGGCTTTGATATTGAGGTAACAGGTTTCCGCCATGACTTGAGTGAAGTTTCTACTATCTCATTCTCTTGTGATCAGAAAAGTGCTATCAGTATAACATTCACCCGAGGAGGTAAACCCCGATTCTCTCCAGCAAGTGAGGCAGAACTGTGGGATGTGATAGCGGAAATACTTCAGAATAAAAAGATTCGTAAAGTAGCTCAGAATCGTTTCTTCGACGGTCACTTCCTCTTCCGACGATACGGGATTGTGACAGAGAATTGTGAGGATACTATGATAGCCCACGCTTTACTCCGTCCAGACTTCCCAAAGGGTCTTGACTTTATTAACTCTATGTACGCAGACATTGGTTACTATAAGGCTGATGGAAAAGAGTTCTTCGGAGGTCTTGGGAATGAAGAAACTTTCTGGCTATATAATGCGAAAGACTCTATGGTACTCTCCCTTGTCTGGCCCAAGTTAGAAGCAGAACTCAAACAGATGAATCTCTGGGAGACTTACCAAGCTCAGAACGGGCTAGTCCCAAGCCTCGTCTTCATGTCTGAGCACGGGATGAAGATGGATGTAGAAGGTTTACAAAAGAAAAGTTCTGAG
>Ga0079225_10001268_pt1 | contig 14075 bp, 14 predicted proteins | sample Poulit2012_FD_76344 | JGI IMG/M metagenome (GOLD analysis project Ga0079225, IMG submission 76344) | Agricultural soil microbial communities from Georgia to study Nitrogen management - Poultry litter 2012 | ecosystem: Environmental > Terrestrial > Soil > Agricultural land | place: USA: Georgia...
AATATTAAAAACTCAAGGAATGCTAGTTACAAAACAAACAAATTTAGCTTCTTCTAAAATTATTAAAAGCCTATTATCAATTTCTTGTTTATTTGTTGCCAACATATTTTTAAAATTTGATGCGCTTATGATACACAAAAAATCAGCCTAAACAAAATATTATAATTTCTTTTTTAATTTTCTGGCATTTCTCTACTCTCAACGCCCATTTTAGTGGCATAAATACTAATTATTAATATCTGAACTGCATGATAAATCATTAAAGGTAATAATAAGATACCTATCAATGCTGATCCTCCAAATAAAGCCTCTGAAAAAACCGTTCCATGTACTAAGGATTTCTTCGTTCCACAAAAGGTATTGGTTATATTATCCGCATGATTAAATTTCAATAATCTACCTAAAGCTTGTATTAGATGATACATAAAGAAAAACAAAATAACTACTAAAGCTAACATTATCACCATTTGATTCAATTGCACACTAGTAAAAATATTATCTTCAAAAGAATGCACAAAACTTTTATATATTATCAAAAGTATTACCGCTTTATCAAATAAATCCAAACGTTTTTTATTTCTAATAGCCCAAGCATTCCAAAATTTTCTTAATGCTAATCCTAAAATTAAAGGAACTACAATTTCTGTTATCAATTGCAGATAAATATTTGTAAAGTCAAAGCTAACAGAAGTACCCTCTAAAAAGGGTTTCGCAAAAGGTAATATCCATAAAGGAGTAAATAGAATTCCTAAAATTCCTGAAATGCTAGCATTAAAAATTGCTGCTGGCAAGTTCCCTTTTGCAATGGAAACCATCACAACTGAGGATGAAACAGTTGAAGGCAAGGCAGCCATAAATAAAAAAGCCAACCATAATATCTCGTTAGACCCTCCTTTAAATATTGGATAAAATGCTAAAATAATTAAAGGAAATAATAAAAATGTACTGCTTTGAACTAATACATGTAATTTCCAATTTCTTAATCCTTTTTTTATTGCCTCAGTACTTAAACTTAAACCATAGAAAAAGAAAATAAAGGAAATTCCTAAACTACCAATTCTGTCTAAGGGAACGGGGCTATTTTTCGAACCTAATTGCGGAAAAAAATATGCTATTAGTACAGTAATAAGAATTGCAATTACAAAGCGGTCAATTTTTAGTTTCTTTAGCATATTTATAGTTATAATTGCTGCAAAGATAAGAGCCTCCAGGAAGCCAGAAAAAAATTACAGGCATTATTCTATTTTATTTTAAATATAAAATAGCTGCTTGAAAAGTATCAAACAGCTATTTATTTTTATCAAAATTAAATTATGAAAATATTAAATTCCTTTAAACCATTCTTGGTATTTCTCCCCCAAAACTGGAACAGGTGAAGTTTTCTCTTGCAATGCTCCAACTATTCCTATAATCCATAAAATTATAATAAATATAGTAATAAATATTCCTATAATCCAACCGATAATAGGAATTACATTAATTATCCCTAATACAAAGCCGGTCAAAGATATTCCTAAGGATTGACGAATATGAAAAGAAGCATAAGGATTTTTTCTATCCATATTTAATACAAAGGCTATAATAAGACCTATCAAAGTTAAATATGCTAAAATTCCCAACATTTTTGGACTAGGTCCATCACTTTTAGCAAGATTTTCATTTTCTGTTTGATTAAAATTGTTGTTTTGTTCCATAAATTTGTTTTTATAATTTAACTAATACCTTTCAAATATATAAATTAAAAAGAATAATACATAGTACTCTCATTATTATTTATAATTATTTAATAGATAAACAAAAATACGATAAAGATATTTTTATTTAATGAGGGAATACCCTGATTTTTATAACATACTAAAAGATAAAAAGCCTATTTTTATTTGTTTATTCTTAAAAGGTAATTTATCTTTGCAGATTATAAAAATGCATGATTAGAAACCATGCGCAATAATTATAATTATGAAAAAAGATATTCATCCAGAAAATTATCGTTTAGTAGTATTTAAAGACATGTCTAATGACACAATGTTTTTAACCAGATCTACAGCTCCATCTAATGAAACAATTATGTATGAAGATGGAAAAGAATACCCATTAATTAAAGTAGAAATTTCTAATACTTCACATCCTTTTTATACTGGGAAATCAGTATTTATTGATACTGCTGGACGTATTGAGAAATTCAACCAACGTTACGGAAAAAGAAAAAAATAATATTAATTTACTTTATAAAAAACCTCTTCTATCAAAAAGAAGAGGTTTTTTTCTTATTATTGCTATAATGAAAGCATATAATTTAAAGAAAACAAATATTCAAGACTTATACACCTTTTCAATGCCTTTTTCAGCTGATAATCGAGGAGCTTTTGCAAAACCTTACCAATTTTCAGCCTTTAAAGATTTTGAATTAAAAGAAATGTATTATTCTTTTTCTAAAAAAGGAAGCATTAGAGGAATGCACTTTCAAAGTCCGCCGCATGATCATGCCAAAATTGTATGCTGTCCGAGAGGTGCTATTTTAGATGTTGTTTTAGATTTAAGAAAAGAATCACCTAGTTATGGAGAATTTGAAACTTTTGAACTTTCTGAAAAAGAAGGTAAAGCTATTTATATACCAAAAGGTTGTGCACATGGCTTTCAAAGTTTAGAAGAAAACTCTATGACCTTATATTTAGTTAGTTCTGAATATGCACCAGATAATGACTTAGGAGTATTATATAATTCTTTTGGATTGCAATGGCCTTTAGAATTAACTGAAATCTCAGAAAGAGATTTGTCTTTTCCTGAATTAGCTGCCTTTAAATCCCCTTTCTAAAATGATAAAGGAAATTCAAAATAATAAAAATCTTTATAAAGAATTAGCAAATAAAGAAGATATTCCTTTATTCTTTAAAGTTTATTGGTTAGATCTGATTACAGAAAATTCCTGGAATGCTTATATCATTTTTGACAAATCAAACACTATAATAGGAATTGCAGCTATACCTCATCAAAAGAAAATATTTTGGAATACCCATAGAGCAGCTATTTTTCAACCCTATTCTGGTCCATATTTTTTTGATGTGCTCCAAAACACTTTAGAAAATCAAATTCTTTTTTGGGAAAAATTTCTCCTGGAAAATAATTCAGATTGGTTAGATCTAACAGGATTTCCTGATTTTTATAGCTCCAAGTTGAAAGAAATTAAAAATAACAAATTCGAATACTACCCCACTTTTACAATTGATTTAAAACAAAAAAATGAAGTTTTATTTTCACAAATTAAATCAAGAAGGAGGAATTATATACGTAATTGTGAGAAAACATTAACTATTCAATCAACAAGTAATCCAGATTTCAATAAATATTTAGCATGGTTGCAGCACTCTTATGAAAGAAAAGGTGTAAAAATGCCTTATACAGCTACTTTTCTTAATGGAGTATTTAAAAAGACTCAAAATGCTAAAAACTCCTTATTTTTAGAAGCTATAGACATAGAAAAAACGCAAAGTGTAGCTGCACTTTGGATTTTATATGATAAAAGAAATGCTTATCAAATGTGGAGTGCTTTTAATCCCAATGCCAGTCCTAATGGATGTATGGATTTATTGATTTGGGAAGCATGGAAAATATTAAAAGACAAAGGTATTATCTTATATGATTTTGAAGGTAGTAGAGATTCAGGAATTGCAAGATTTTTTAAAAACTTAGGAGCTAAAGAATATAAATACTTACATATTCATAGCCCAGCAAAAAACATTTTAAAATGGCTAAAAAAGATAAAAGATTTAAAAACAATATAGTTTTTTCTACCAATGAGGATTGGGAACCAGAATATATAGACGAAACGGAAGAATTATTAGAACCTAAATTACAAAAATTAAGAGTTCGATATGAAACCAAACACAGAGCAGGAAAAAAAGTAACTGTCATTGATGGTTTTGTTGGTCCTGATGAAGATTTACAAGATTTAGGAAAAAAACTTCGCCAATATTGTGGAACAGGTGGGAGTGCAAAGGATGGACTTATTTTAGTACAAGGAGATCATGTAAAGAAAGTTGTAGACTATCTAATAAAAAATGGTTATTCCCAAACCAAATAAACCTGGGATAATTCTAGTTTATTACATAAAAAAAACAGAGTGGATTATCTAAAAACCCACTCTGTTTTTATTATAAAATATGAAATTACTTTTCTAATTCTTCTAAACTAATTTCCTCCATATCAAAACCAGCTTCAATTAAAGAATCCCATAAACTTTCTTTATCTCCTACTAATAATACAATTAATTCATTATTTTCAGGGACTATATTTTTTGCTAATTCTTGCACTTCTTTCAATTTAATTTCAGATAAAATATCATTTTGCTTAGAAGTGTAATCTGCATCCAAATCATATTCTAACATTCCATTTAAAAAGCCTGCTTTTTGCATTCCAACTTCATACTTCCTAGCTTCACTTAAAGTCATTGAATTTCTTGTAAAAATCAATTCCTCTTTTGTCATTCCACTCTTTTTATACTCTTCTAAAATATGAAAGATATCTTTCAGAGCCTCAGCAGTTGCATCTTTTTTAATTCCAGCAGAAAATTGGAAAGAGCCAGTAAATTTATTACCTGCAAAAAAGGATCTTGCACCATAAGTCCAACCTTTTTCTTCTCTTAAATGCAAGTTTAATCTACTATTAAACGCTCCACCTAATGGGAAATTCACTATTGTTGATTTATAAAAATCACCTAAAGCATCGTATTTAACATTGTTTAAGTAACCCATTCTAAATTCAGTTTGAGCAGCTCCAGGGATGTCAATAAAATACACTTTTGCTTTAGCATGCATTTTACCATCAAACTCTGGAAGCTCAACTTTATGTTTAGGTAAGTTATGAATAAAATCAAGCTTATTTCCTAATTGATCTTTAGTAATTTGACCTACAACTACAATGTTGGTGCCATTAATAGAAAAATTATTTTTATAATAACTTTCCACATCTTTCAATGTGATATTCTTGATTGAGTTTTCTGTTCCAGAAGTAGGACTTCCAAAAGTATTATCTGTACCATACATTAAGTATGCAAAAGCTTTAGAAGCAACATTACTAGGCTCATTTTTATTATTCGCCAAAGACTCTAATAAACGTTTCTGATTTCTATCAAAATCCTCTTGTGTGAATTTTGGACGCAATAAACGTTCTTCTAATAATTTCAATGTAGCATCTAAATTTTTCTCTAAACATCGCACAAAAACAGTTGTGGAACTCATCCCTGAATTGATAGAAATACTACTTCCTAATTGTTTTAATTGATCATTAAATGCTTCTGAACTATAGTTTTGTGTTGTTTCACCCATCATCGCTGAAAACAAATAACTCAAACCCTCTTTACCTTTTGGATCTTTCAATCTTCCACCAGGAATAGTAAAGTATAGATTCACAACAGGTATTTTATCAGAATAAGTTCCAATAATTTTAACATTATCAGCTTGTGTATCCTTCCAAACTTTCGGTGCTGTTACTACAACAGGTTTGCCTGCCTTAGGCATAACAGAACGATCGAAGTTATCTTTTCCTTTTTTATACACTAAATTAGAAAAATCATGATGTACAGAATGATCTTTAGTAGTATCTACCTCATAATTTGGAGCAGCAGCTACATTATCTTCATTACCTTTGGTAGTAACACTTAATATTACAGCAGGTTTATTCTTAATATATTTATTATAAGCTTGCATAACCTGCTCTTTATTCAAATTCAAATACCCTTCTAAATCTTTTTCCATATATGCAGCATCTTTAGCAAAAGTTTGATAAGATGCTAAAGTCGATACTCTTCTAGAAAGACTTTCCATACCAAAAATCAAACTACTTTCAAACTCTCCCTTAAATCGCAATAAATCTTCATCTCTAATTCCATTTTCTTCTATTTCTTTAAAACTTTCCATTACAAGACGCTCCATATCTGCTAAACTCTTACCAGGATAGGGTAAAACAGTAACCCATAATTCGCCCGCCAATTCTGTAGTATAGTTGTAAACACTAGCACTTACTGCTTCACCTGTTTTAACTAGATTCTTATACAATATTGAGTTTACTCCATTACCTAAAATATCAGCTAATGCATCCAAGGCTGGAACATCCGGTCCATACATTTTATCTACTGGAAATACCATACGTAACATAGGCAAATTTGCATAATTATCATGCATTGTTACATATCTATTTTCATTCAACTTTGGTAATGGTAAATTCATAGGTTTTACTTCAGGACCTTTAGGAATTGATCCAAAATACTTTTCTACCCATTCTAAAGTCTGCTCTTTATCTAAATCACCGCCAATAGTTAAAGTGGCATTATTAGGTCCATACCATCTTAAAAAGAATTTTTTCAAATCTTCCAACTCTACCCTATTCAAGTCTTCAATATATCCAATTGTCAACCAAGAATAAGGATGACCATAAGGATATAAATTACGTGCCGACTCTTCCATTACCAAACCGTAAGGACGATTGTCGTACCTTTGCCCTCTTTCATTCTTTACAGTCGCTCTTTGTATTTCAAATTTCTCTTGTGTTACAGCATCCAAAAAGAATCCCATTCTATCTGATTCTAACCATAACATTTTTTCTAATTGATTAGCAGGTACCGTTTCAAAATAATTCGTTCTATCTCTATTGGTTGTTCCATTTAAAGTACCACCTGCTTCAGTGATAATTTTAAAATGCTCTTCATCCTTAACATTATCTGAGCCTTGGAACATCATATGTTCAAAAAAATGTGCAAAACCAGATTTATGTAGCTCTTCTCGCGCAGATCCAACATGATATGTTACATCTACATGTACAATTGGCGTAGATTTATCTTCATGTATTAAAACAGTTAAGCCATTATCTAAACGATACTCTTCATAAGGTATTTGTAAAGAATTTTCCTTTGCATGTACTGTTTTTATGTACTTTGCTTTAGCAAAAAGTGTGTTTTCTTTCATAGTAAAGGCAGTTAATGCTAAAATTGGTAAAAAAAACTTTTTCATTTTATAAGCTAATTAGATTTAGACAGGCAAAATACGAATATTAATAGACTTATTAAGTGTTTTTTCAAAAAAACCTATTTTATAAAAATTATATTTTCATAAAACTTCAAAGAAATCATATCTTTACATGTACAATTTTAAAACTTCAATATGTCCTTTTTATTCCGAATTTTCCTATTTATTTTTCCACTTTCATGTTTTGCACAAGGAGATACTATAAAAATATATTATAATAAGGATTACGATAGTGTAGAAATAGATGAGGATTACACATATTATTCATTAACATGGGTAGATGAAAAAAAAACTCATGAGAATTTATATTTTAAAAATGGAAATCTAAAAATTAGCACGCAGAAAAAAAACAATAAAAGGCATGGACCATATAAACATTATACTAAATATGGGCAAATTCAATGGGAAGGGCAATACAAAAATGGAAAGAAAACAGGAAAGTGGAAAGAGTTTCATCCACATGGAGAAGTTTTATCAATCGGAAGGTTTAAAAAAGACAAATCTGTAGGATTTTGGAGGTTTTATCATGAAAACGGCCAATTAGCAATGAAGCAAAAAAAGATTAATAATAATACCCAAGGAAGGGAAATAGCTTATTATTCAAATGGTAATCTTTTTAGTAAGGGAAAATATAAAAACAATAAAAGAATTGGAAAGTGGATCTGGTATCACGAAAATGGACAAATAAAATCTATTGGGAATATTTCTAAAGATGGTTATAGAACTGGTTTATGGAAATATTATCATGAAGATGGCTCTTTATTATGCAATTGCACATTTGAAGAAAATGAATCTTATATAAAATATTATGCAGGTAGCGATTCTGCTGCGCGATACTTTATAGAGGAAACTATTCAAGAAGTCCCTTCTATACAAGAAAGAATGAATTGGAAATTAGGTTTCCTAAATGGGAAGCAAGTCTTTTACTATAATAATGGGAATATAGCCGCTATAGAATGGTATAAAAATGGAAAATTAGACTCTTTAAAAAACTGGGATATAGAAGGACAGGAAATTGCAGCTTATTTAGATGAAAAAGGAACTTTGCAAAACCCTATTTTCAATGGAGATTTTAGAGCATTAGAAGATTCTGTAAAAAGATATCCCACTGAAGCATTAGAAAACAACATTTTTGGAATTGTTGATCTTATATTTTTTGTTAATACAGATGGAAGTTTAAGTGAATTTCGCATCTTAGAAAGTCCAGATCGAATATTAAGTCAAGAAGCTATTCGCATTTTAAAATTAAGCAGTGGTAAATGGATTCCAGGAAAAAAACATAATGTTCCAACGACTATAAAATATGGTGTCAGGATAGCATTTTAGCACAGTCTTCTCGGGAGATTTGCTTTATAAAACTTTTAGGTTTTATGGCTGTACTTTGGCACTGTAAAAGGATTTAATCGTGAAAGAGATAAAAGCAAATCCAAACAAAAAGAAAATAAAATGATTTAAATTTGACTTATTAGTATTTAAATAGTTTTACCAGACTATCTTTCCTATCAATAATTTATATCCATACCAAGCTTTTTGGATGACCATTAAGCAATATCGAAGGTAATCATTCAGGTAAATATTTCATTTAATCTAAAAAACAATTCTTTATAAACATAAAAAAAGGCAGAGATCCAAATTATGAATTTCTGCCCTCAACTCTAAAATTTCTAAATTATCTATACCAAACTGCATCTATATAATCAGCTTCACCCATAGTAAATGGCACCACCATAAATCCAAAATTATTCCCATATAAAGGCTGTGCATCAATTCTAAAAACTTCCACATCGTTTACATATCCATACCAAACATTTCCATATTGCTCTATAGTTAATACGTTCCAATCACCATCTCTATAAGCCGCAGATGTATAAGTAGGCTCTATAAGCTCCATAATATCATTTCCAAAACCATTACCACCTTCATCATACAATGCAAAATAACCATCATAATCTATAGTAAAAGTATATCCATAAGCTTCTGAGTTATAATCTTGTCCAAATACTATGCCCATCATATTATCAGAACCAATTCGAGCTTCAATAAGAAAATCATTATTGACATTCATATTTGGATTAACTGTTGCATAATAAGAAGGATACCAATCATCTAAATAATCAAATTTAAAAGTACCATTACTTACTTCACCATAAGCATAATTTGAAGGATCTGAAAATGCCCATCGGTTTATATTATTATTAAAATCTTCAACAAAAGTATATTTTGTTACACTATTTCCAGGTGGATTCGGTTGGGGATAATAAGTATTGTCTTTATAGCATCCGGAAAATATAAGAGAAGCCATTAAAGCTAATGGTATAAAAAATCTAGTTTTCATAATTTAAAATTTTTAAAATTGTTTTCTATGTTAACTAAGACAAAGGAATAAGTTAAAAGTTTAATTTTGCTAAAATTCTTGATTAAAAAGAAGATAAATTATAAGTAGAGCAAGAATCCCAAAAAACATAATAATTTTTAAAAGTCTACTCATGGCATGATAATGTTTTTGCATGCCCGAGCTATTTATTTTAAAAAACACATAAAATAAAGGAAGAATTAAAAAGAGCAATAAATAAAGACCCAAAGACCACCAACGGCTGAAAAACAATATTATTGAAGATAGAAATAAAACAGAATTAGCTATAAGAATAAGAATTTTACTAAAATTTCCAGCTTTTTTTAACCCTATAACAATAGGCAAGGTTTTACAATCTTGTAGCAAATCTCCTTTTATGTCTTCCATATCTTTAACTATTTCCCTTATCCATGTAAGAATAAAAGCAAAGAAAATATAGACACTTAGAATAAACCAAGGATTTATTACTCCATTTTGAATCCATAAATTCCAAGTAAAATATTCCCACATTTTCACTTCAAAGAGTGGGATAATTGCTATTGAAAAAACGGTTAAAAGTGCAATAATGATATTACCATAAATATAGGAGCCTTTGAAATCTGTAGCATAAAACCATAGAAGTAAACTACAACTTATTGGTAAAAGAATCAAAGCCCAATTACCAGCTTGAAATGCAACATAAACAGCCAATGAAATACCCAAAAAATTTAAAATACTATGAAGTAATATCGCATGTCTTCTAGGTATTACTTTTTCTATAATCACTTTATCAGGTTTGTTAATTATATCAATGCTAAAATCAAAATAGTCATTAATAATATAACCTGCTGCAGCAATAGAAACTGTGGATAAAACGAGAGAAAGGATATTAAAAATAGATAATAAGGGACGTATTTCTATACTTTTAAAAAAGGGATTTAATAGTAAAAACCATATAATTAATTGCGTAAATGCAATAATTAATAAATTATTATAACGAATTAATTGAAAAAATGCGGAAATTCGTCTCATAAATGCGTAATTTTATCTTTTGATATCAATGCAATATTCAAAATTAGATGCTGTTTGTAAAAATAAGAAATTATGTTTAGAATTGTATTTAACGCCTTAATAATTGCTATAGCTTCTAATATAGTTTTAGAAATCATGCCATGGTGGACAGTGATATTTGTAGCTTTTTTAATCTTATTACTTTTTAGATTACCTGCTAAAAGTGCGTTTTTATCGGGAGCTTTAGGAGGCGGATTGTGCTTTCTCGTTGCAAGTCTCTATGCTGATATTTTAAATGGCGGTTTATTAAGTAGTAGAATAGCAGAACTTTTTAAATTACCTTCTCCCATTATTATTTTACTAATAACAACCTTCATCGGTTTAATTAGTGGAGGTTTAGGAGGTTTATTGGCAAGCAAACTGCTTTTACTTTTTACACCTTCCCAAACAAATTAAGATGAGTGATAACAAATTAAAGTTTCAAATTCAAATTGTTATATTCACCAGTTTAATCTTTACATTAAAACTTATTGCGTGGTTAATTACTGATTCCGTAGCCATTTTCACCGATGCTATGGAAAGTACTGTAAATATTGCTACTTCTTTTTTTGGTTTATATGCAGTATGGTTAGCGAGTCAACCTAGAGATAGAAATCATCCGTATGGACATGGAAAAATAGAATTTCTAGCAGCAGTAATTGAAGGAACTTTAATATGTTTTGCGGCTTTTATTATTTTATATCAAGCAATTAGTCATTTTCAACATATACAAGAATTAGATTCTTTAGATTTAGGTGCTTATTTTCTAGGCATTACAAGTATTATGAATATTGCAGGAAGTATTTATTGGGAAAAAAAAGCAGATAAAGTTAACTCCCTTACTATACAAGCGACAAGTAAACATTTACGTGTAGATGCAATCACTTCTTTAGGAATTATATTTTCTATCATTTTAATGCAATGGACAAAATGGTTTTGGTTAGATCCTATTATTGGAATTTTAATTGCATGTTATATTCTTTACGAAGGATTTTTAATATTGCGGAAATCCATCGGGGGCATTATGGATGAGGCTAATATTAAATTACTAAGCTCTTTAATTAATCATATTAACGAAAACAGAGATAATGATTGGATTGATTTACATAATTTACGAGTGATACAATACGGAAGCATGCTTCATATAGATGCACATATTACCATTCCCTATTATTATACCATACAAGAAGGTCATGAATTAGTCGAAAAATTTGATAAAACCGTGAATGAATTTTCTTTTCATCAATACGAGTTTTTTCTCCATATTGACCCTTGTCAACCATATAGTTGCAAAATTTGCAGTGTTAAAAACTGTCCTGTGCGACAACATCCGCATGAAAAAACTATTAATTGGAATTTAGAAAATGTTTTAGAAAACAAGAAGCATACTTTATAATCAAATAGCACCTTTCTTTAGCTATGAATTAGTCAAATTAAAATTCTTTATATAAATTTTCTATAAATTGGCAATGTCAATAATTTATCGTACTTTTGTAGGCTTTTTCTTTAGAGAAGAAAGACAACATTTTTACATTTATTTTTATGAAGATTAGAAACATCGCAATTATTGCACACGTTGACCATGGTAAAACTACTTTGGTGGACAAAATTATCCATGCTACACAAGAAATTCGTGGAAGTGAAGCTACTGAAGGTTTGATTATGGACAATAACGAATTGGAGAGAGAGCGTGGGATTACCATTTTAAGTAAAAACATATCAGTTACTTATAAAGATTATAAAATCAATGTTATTGATACACCAGGGCACGCAGATTTTGGAGGTGAAGTGGAACGTGTATTAAAAATGGCTGACGGGGTAATTTTATTAGTAGATGCTTTTGAAGGTCCTATGCCACAAACGCGTTTTGTATTGCAAAAAGCATTAGAATTAAATTTAAAACCATTAGTTATTATTAATAAGGTAGATAAAGAAAACTGTCGTCCGGAAGAAGTTCATGATGCTGTATTTGATTTATTTTTTCAACTAGATGCAACTGAAGAACAATTGGATTTTCCTGCTTTATATGGATCTGCTAAGGCAGGCTGGTATAATACGAGTCCAGAACCGGCTGGTAGTATAGAAACTGTTTTAGATGCTATTATTGAACATGTACCTGAACCACAAGTTGAAGAAGGTCCATTACAAATGCAAATTACTTCTTTAGATTACTCCTCATTTTTAGGAAGAATAGCAGTAGGTCGCGTACAAAGAGGCAGTATAAAAGATGGCCAAAATATTGTTTTATGTAAGGAGAATGGGAAAAACATACGAGGTAAAGTACGTGAATTATATACTTTTGAGGGCATGGGTAAAAGAAAAACTAAAGAGGTTTTTGCTGGAGACATTTGTGCAGTTGTAGGAATTGAAGATTTTAATATTGGGGAAACTATAGCTGATGCCGAACATCCAGAAGCTTTGCCTTTCTTAGAAATAGATGAACCTACGATGAATATGGTTTTTGGGATTAACAATTCTCCATTTTTTGGTAAAGAAGGAAAATTTGTTACTTCTAGAAATATTAGAGATCGTCTGCACAAGGAATTAGAAAAAAATCTTGCTTTGCGTGTGGAAGACACTGATGATGCTGATAAGTTTTTAGTGTATGGTAGAGGAATTTTACATTTAAGTGTATTAGTGGAAACCATGCGTAGAGAGGGTTATGAATTAACAATAGGACAACCACAAGTAATCATTAAAGAAATTGATGGGGTAAAAATGGAACCTTATGAGAGTTTAGTGGTGGATGCTCCAAGCGAAGTTAGTGGTAAGGTGATTGAATTAGTTACCCAAAGAAAGGGGGAAATGCTTGTCATGGAGAACAAAGGTGATATGCAGCATTTAGAATTTGATATACCATCTAGGGGATTAATTGGAATTCGTTCTCAAATACTGACAGCAACAGGTGGCGAAGCGGTAATGGCACACAGATTTAGTGAATATAAACCATTTAAAGGGGCTATAACAGGCAGAAATAATGGTGTTTTATTAGCAAAACAAGCAGGAACAGCTACAGCATATTCTATCGATAGAATGCAAGATCGTGGAACTTTCTTTATAGTTCCAGGTGAGGAGGTGTATGCTGGTCAAATAATTGCTGAAAATGTAAACCCAGGCGACCTTAGTGTTAATATTATTGAAGGTAAAAAATTAACCAATATGCGCGCAAGTGGTTCCGATGCAGCAACTAATATTGCACCAAAAATTAAATTAAGCTTAGAAGAGTGTATGGAATATATTGAAGCTGATGAATGTATTGAAGTTACACCAATTTCCATCCGCCTGAGAAAAATCATTTTAGATGAAATAGAAAGAACTAAAGCTGCTAAAGCATTAAAGCAGAAAGAGGAAAAATAAGTTTAAGATTTAAAAACATACAGTAGCCGTCAAATTTAAGATTGCTGTTTTTTTATTTAATGATGTTTGAGGAAATTGATAAACGCTGGTTATGAGTGTTGGTTAGTAGTGTCGCGCAAATAACGTTAAATAGCGTAGTACAAATAACATCGATTAGTAGCGTAAATTAGTAGCGTAAATTAGTAGCGTAAATTAGTAGCGTCGCCCTATCAGGCAACGATCATGATGTCGCACCTTTGGTGCTAGAATTTTTATTAAAAGAGATTAATTGAGGAGTAACCCATTAACAAGCACCAAAGGTGCGGAATAAAAACATG
>Ga0079225_10001269_pt1 | contig 14070 bp, 7 predicted proteins | sample Poulit2012_FD_76344 | JGI IMG/M metagenome (GOLD analysis project Ga0079225, IMG submission 76344) | Agricultural soil microbial communities from Georgia to study Nitrogen management - Poultry litter 2012 | ecosystem: Environmental > Terrestrial > Soil > Agricultural land | place: USA: Georgia...
ATGTGCATGTTATTTATTCCTTGAGGTAATTCCATTTTCTTTTCTATAAAGCGTTTATTTTTTCTGCTCATTTTATAAAAATACACTTGTTTTTTATCCTTAGCAATAGACCAAATAAAATCCTTATTCTTTTTAATTCCATAATCAACTGTTAGTATAGCTGGCAGTACATTTGCTCTCAAATCTTCATAATCGGTATAAAAAGGCAAAATATCCACTATTTCAGCAGTTTCCAAATCTATTAACTTATTAGATTTTATTGTCTTATATACATTGTCTGCAAACTGTGCATTAAGTAAAAAATTATATCTCCCTGGATGAGCATTTAAAAAAGCATCTTCTTTTAGAATTTGCATCTTGTACACTCCATTTTTGTCCATTATGAATTTAGCAAGAGTAGGTTTCTTGCCATTAAGTTCCCCTTGCTTATTATTAATGGAAACTATTTGCCCGTAAATCCTCCCTGCATAATAATGTACCTTAACTAAATCTTTAAAAATATAATCCCCTTCATCTTTAATTCTTTTAACATTTTCTATTTTATGCGTAGATAGCAATTTCCCATTTTTGTATTTAATTAAACTTATGTCTTTTACTAAGTTATCACTAAAAGTAGAGTCAGCCTTAATTGTCCTTCTTATATAATTAGTCTTCAAAAAAACAAATAATGTATCTCCAACATAGAGTATATCATTAATTGCATAATTTCTATCTTTAAAAATTTTTTCTTGCTCATCATATTCCTTCTCTGAAATACCAAAAGTATTATAAGCAAAAACTTTTTTACGAGCAGATCGTTCAATTTCTATAGTGTACTGTTTTTCTTGCTTTATATAATTATACACCTCAATTTTGTAACCATTCACACTATATGTAAATAATAAACCATCTGAAGTATATAAATAATGCTCCATATTCTTTGAAATCAAAGGATATGCTGCAAACAACTCTTTTATTTCATGTTTTTGCCCATGCAAGAACTCTAAAAATCCATTTTTATATAAATTAGAAATTGATTCTGTAAATCTTCCTGTTTTATGAATGCTTTCAACTGCTACAACACTAGTACCTTTAGAAGTATATTCTTTATATAATAAATCATTCCAGATCAAAGTATCAACTAAAGTATTAAGCTTTAGACTATTATTTAGATAAGTCGAATCTTTTTTTAAATTTTCAGGAAATAGAATTTGCAAATAAAAATCATCTTTTAATTTACTCAAATCATGAATTACTTCCTTGCAACTATTGCAATCTTTCGGATTAATAGCTAAAGTAATTATGTAATTCTTATCCGCAATAGCATAAGATAGAAAATAGGATAAAATGAATAATAAAGTAAAAAACGTTTTTCTCATTATTTTCAAGATTAGAAGTAGTTAAAAGTAAAGATTTAAATTCCAAGATACTAGTAAACTATTGACATTTAAGTCTCATAGCAGTATAAGCAAATATAAAAACAATTAAATCTAAAGCTAATTTCATTTTCTTAATTTCTGGAAATTTAATACTTTTGTACACTATAAAATCACTTATAATTTGGGAAAAGGAAGCATAGGAATTTTTGATTCTGGATATGGAGGATTAACAGTATTAAAAGACATAGTTACTCTACTTCCAAACTATAATTATATATATTTAGGTGATAATGCACGTTCACCTTATGGTTCCAAAAGTTTTGATATAATCTACGAATACACTAAAGAAGCAGTGGAATGGCTATTTAACCATAATTGCAATTTAGTTATTTTAGCCTGCAATACTGCTTCAGCTAAGGCTTTAAGAAAATTACAACAAGAATGGTTGCCCATTTATTACCCCAATAAGAAGCTATTAGGAGTTATCCGTCCAACAGCGGAGCTCATTGGAACGAAAACCAATAATAAAACCTTAGGTATTTTAGGAACTAAAGGAACTATTAAATCTTGCAGTTACATCAAGGAAATTCAAAATTTCTTTCCTGAAGTTGCGATTTATCAACAAGCTTGCCCTTTATGGGTGCCTTTTATTGAAGAGGGTCTTATAGAAAACCATACTTTAAAGGAGATTATCATTACAGATCTCCAATTATTATTTAATCAAAATAAAGATATTCAAACAGTTTTACTGGCTTGCACACATTATCCTTTAATAAAGAATTTATTAGAAGATGCAACAGAAGGAAAAATAAAATTCATAAGTCAAGGTCCAATTGTAGCATGCAGTTTAAAAAAATATCTAGAAAGACACAGCAAATTAGATAAATCCTTATCAAAAGATGGAGAACAGTATTTTTATACAACAGACAATGCTTCCAGCTTTGAAAAACACGCCTCTTTATTTTATGGGAAAAATATTAAAGCACAAAAAATAAAAATCGCTCTTTCTTAATTTTTCAAATAAGTAATTGTTTTTTATTTAATTTATCCTTAATTTCACAGATATAGAAAATTTTCGAAATGATAAAAAGTAGATTTCCACTATTTATATTCGGTGCACTTTTATTAAGTTTAGGGTCAAGCTCTTGTGTTTCATCAAAAAAATATAATGAAGCTCAAGATGTTATTCGTAATTTACGAAATACCCAAAGAGAATTACGAGAAGATTTAGATGCAGCAAACAATAGAATCCAGCTAATGGAGGATGCAAATTTAGCTGCTTTAGAAGAGTTGAAAGATAAGGATGCAGAATTAAAAGCACAGTATGGTGCTTTAGAAGATCAAGAAGAGAAACTTAAATTTCTTCAAGAGTTAATTGATAAACAAAGAGCACAAACAGAAGCTTTGAGAAGCAAAATGGCCAAAGCTTTAGGTAGTTTTTCAAATGATGAATTGAGCGTATTTACCAAGAATGGAAAGGTTTATGTTAGTCTTTCTGAACGATTATTATTTGCTTCTGGAAGTGCTGCAGTTAATAAAGATGGTAAAGAGGCTTTAGAAAAATTGGCAAATGCAATTGCTGAACAGCCCGATATACATTTAAATATTGAGGGGCATACAGATACAGTTCCTATTCGCATACGTTATGAAGACAATTGGGCCTTGAGTGTCGCAAGAAGTACTGCGATAGTACGCTTATTAACTAATGATTATGGCATAGACCCTATACGCGTAACTGCCTCAGGAAGAAGTCAATACGAACCAATTGCAGATAATAGTTCTGAAGAAGGAAGAGCAAAAAACAGAAGAACAGAAATCATTTTAGCTCCAAAATTAGACCAGTTAATGGAGATTTTGGAATATGATGCGCCTTAGTTTTTTTAATTTTTATCATATTAAATGTTTGAAAAATTATAAACTTTGCTTTTTGTTATTTATATTGCCACTACTTTATAAAAATAAAGGAAAGTAAAACACAAAATGTTTACTTTTAAAAAACAATATTTATTTATATTCATTTAATATTCTAAGTACATACACATGCGAATAGCTTTACAAAAATGGATTAAGTCTAGCCTTTGCTTCATTGCTTTAGGCGCAATAACTTTGCCTGCTTTTGCACAAAAGAAGCGGAACTTTAATAATCCCGATATTAGATATATTGAAGAAAGAGGTTTTTCTCTTGGAGCAACCATAGGATTTACTGATCTATGGGGCGATGTTGGAACTAAATCTCCAATTGATCATTATATAAACTCCAATTTTTATAATGACCCTTTAAAAAATATGCGTGGAATGGTGCATTTCTTTGGAAGATACACATATGTTCCAGGTATTTCATTTCGAGCAGGAATTGGATACGGACAACTGTATGCTACTGATGCTTGGAATGAAGATAAAGCATTAAAAACTCAAAATTATAATGATGATGCAGTTCAAAGATATGTTAGAAATTTAGATGTACATGTTAATATTTGGGAGGCTAGCCTTCTTTTTGAATTTGCACCATTGCAGTTAATCGATTGGAGTACAGGAAGAATAGCTCCGAGAAGAGTACAACCTTATTTAATTGCTGGAATTTCAGGCTTTCATTTTAATCCTAGAGGGACATATAAAGATTTAGTTACGGGAACAGAAACTCTAGTTGAACTGCAACCACTACGAACTGAAGGTCAAGGTTTCAAATCTCCTGATATCGATTTCCCTGATCATTATAGCCTTTGGTCTGGAGCTGGAGTCGCTGGATTAGGTCTTAGATTTGATATTAAATCTAATTTTACAATAGGATTAGAATATCAATTAAGAATGACTATGACGGATTATTTAGATGATGTAAGCGGAGAATATATTGACCCCTTTTATTTTGACATTGCACATCAAGGAAATCCCAAACAAGCATATTTAAGTAGAAGAATGGCTGATAAATCAAGAGAAGTTATCCCTGGAATGGAAAATGTGCCTGGTTCTTTAAGAGGTTCTGAAGGAAATGATATGTTTTCTTCGGTTTCTATTACTCTTTATTGGAAATTAAAAGGAAGAAAAAACCCTTGGTGGTAAAAAAACCTTTCATTTTTTAAAATTATATCATTAAAAGCGCTGTTATTTAACAGCGTTTTTTTATATTTATATCTTTCTATAAATCGAAAAATCATGTTTGGATATTTAAAAGGAAAAATTGAAGACTTACAAGCTACTAAAACATATATAGATGTAAATGGCGTTGGATATGAGGTTCATATCTCCTTATATACCTACGAAGCAATAAAAAATAAAAAAGAAACTAAATTATATATATATAACCATATTCGTGAAGATCAATTTATTCTTTTTGGCTTTGAAAGTCTTGAGGAAAAAATTGCCTTTGAATGGTTAACCTCTGTGTCTGGAATAGGAGCACAAACAGGGCGAATGATTTTATCTAGCATGACTCCTGAAGAAGTGTATAAAGCTATAAGACAAGGTAATAAAAAGCAGCTGCAGACCGTTAAAGGAATTGGACTGAAAACTGCAGAAAGAATGATATTAGAGCTAAAAGATAAAGTACCTGAAATTGACGTGCAAATAATTGATTCTTCACCCAAACACAATACAATAGAAAAAGATGCGTTAAATGCCTTGGTGGGCTTAGGAATAGCAAAACCAATAGCAGAGAAAACCTTAAAAAAGGTTTTAAAAGAAAAACAGAATACTATTGAAAGTGTAGAAGCATTAATTAAAATCGCTTTAAAAAACTTATAATATTTATAATTAAATATCCTATTTTAAAGATCTCCTTCATTGAAAACGAACAAACTACATATAAAAAACTTAACTTTATCCATTCCCAAATGGAATTGGATTTTACTTACTCTTTTTGTAGTGAGCAATACCAATATTTTTGCTCAAAATCAAGACTCTATTCCCGAACAAGCTAGTACCAATCTTAAATTTCCTTTTCCTGACAAAGAAAACTTATCTTCAAAAGACGAATCCCAACGTTTTTTTGATTTAAAAAATCCTAATAATATTAGTGAAGAGGTAGAATATGATGCAGAAGAGAATGTTTACATTATTCAAAGAAAATTAGGTGGCAGAAATCTTGGTACCGCGATTTATCTAAATCCTGAAGAGTATTATGCATATAGAAAAAAACAAGATAGAAATAGATATTTTAAAGATAGAATTGAGGCGCAAAGTTTATTAAATCAAAAACCCGAACTTCCTACGCTTTCAAGAGAAGGATTATTTGATAGATTATTTGGTGGAACCAATTTAGAATTAAACCCTCAAGGAGATTTAGATTTACTTTTTGGTTATGCATGGCAACATATGGACAATCCGCAAACTATTGAAAGTATGCGAAAAAGAGGATATTTTGATTTTGACATGAATATGAATGTGAATGTAGTTGCTCAAATTGGTGAAAAATTAAAATTAAATATCAATAATAGTAGCATGCCCTCTTTGGGTCAACAAAACACAGAAAAAATTGAATATACAGGAAACCAAGACCAAGTTTTAAAGAAAATAGAGCTAGGTAATGTTGGTTTTCCATTACAATCTTCCTTACTTTCTGGACCTTTATCTTTACAAGGTATTAAAACGGAATTGCAATTTGGAAAATTAAATATTACTAGCGTAGCTTCTATTCAAAAATCACAAAGAAGAACTATAACCTTACAAGGAGGTGCACAATATGAAGAATTTGAAATAGAAGTAGATAGATATGATGAAAACCGAAACTTTTTACTTGGACAATATTTTTATGACAATTATGAAAATGCTGTTAAAGATCTTCCCATAATTCGCTCCCAAATTCATATTACAGAAGTAGAAGTATGGATTACTAATAGAACTGGAACAACAGAGGGCGTCCGTGATGCTTTGGCGTTTATGGATTTAGGAGAAGCTAATCCTTACAACTCCAACTTTCATAATACCAGCGGATTAAATATTCCCGATAATAAAACAAATAATTTATATGCAAGTTTACAGCAAAATCCTGCTTTAAGAAAGCAAGCTACCGCTAACAATGCCGCATTGGCTTTGGGCTTACAAAGTAGAATTGATTTTCAAAGAAGCACCATGCGTAAACTTCGTTCAACTGAGTATGATTTTCATCCACAGCTAGGATACATATTGTTAAACACACAAGTGAATCCTGATGATGTTTTAGCTGTTGCCTAGATATACTTATAATGGCGAAACCTATCAAGTTGGAGAATTTTCTGAGGAAATAACTCCAATAGGAGATGAACCCAAGATATTATTTTTAAAAATGTTAAAACCAGGCACTTCAGGACAGCCAGGTTTACCAACTTGGGATTGGATGATGAAAAACGTATATTCTATTGGTTATGGCGGAGGCTTATCTAAGGAGGATTTCCGCTTAGATATATATTACCAAGATCCTAAAGGAGGAGAAAAAAGATACATCACTGAAGGCAGTCAATCCGGTAAAGCATATATAGAATTATTAAATCTTGACAGGTTAAATTATCAACTGGATCCACATCCAGATGGCGTTTTTGACTATGTAGATGGAATAACAGTAAATGAACAATATGGCAAGATAATATTTCCCAGCTTAAAGCCATTTAAGGATGGAATAGAACCTTCTTTGGATGGGAATAATGATTTAATAGAAAAATATACTTTTCCAATACTTTATGACTCCTCCAAATCCGTGGTAAAGCAATATTCTCATAAAAACCGATATATCATTAAGGGTAGATATAAAGGTCGTTCTTCTAGTGGTTCAGATATTCGCCTTGGTGGCTTCCAAATTCCTGAAGGCTCTGTGAGTGTTATCGCTGGAGGTCAAAGATTACAAGAAGGAGTAGACTATCAAGTAAATTACTCTAGTGGTTCCATACAGTTCCTTAATGAAGGAGTATTAAATTCTGGTATGCCAATTACAATTTCTTATGAAGATAATGCATCATTTGGAATGAGAAGACAAACCTTTTTGGGGACTAGATTAGAATATTTTGCAAATGACAATTTAACTCTTGGTGCGACGTATATGCAAATGTCTGAACGCCCCCTTACTGCAAAAGTACAGATTGGAGATATACCAGTAAGCAATAAGGTTTTTGGATTGGATTTCAACTATGAAGCCGAAGCACCTTTTATTACTAAGTGGTTAAATAAATTGCCTTTTTATAGCTCCAATGCCCCTTCTTTAATTTCATGGCATACAGAGGTAGCAGGTATCTTACCAGGACACCATAAATCTATTGATGTAATCGATCCAGAAGGAACTGTTTATATTGATGATTTTGAAGGTGCAAGTAGCTCCTTAGATTTACGTTTTCCTGCCTCCAATTGGTTTTTATCAAGTGTGCCTTTAGATGCTAGGAATGAAATGAATCAGGAACTATTTACAGAAGCTAAGCAATCTGGATTAATTGCTGGAAGAAATAGGGCTAAACTGGCTTGGTATATGTTAGAACCAGATTTAGTTGAAGGGTCTAATAGACCTGATTATTTAAAACAGGATACAGAAAATATGAGCTATTGGAGAAAAATATATCCAAAAGACCTTTTCCCACAACGTTCTGTAGAAGCTCATGATCAAAATTTACCTACACTAGACTTAGCTTTTTACCCTTCTGAAAGAGGACCATATAATTTTGACACAAACGTGGAAGAGGATGGGTCCCTAAAAAATCCAGAAAGAAGATGGGGTGGAATTCAAAAAGCAATTGAAAATACTAATAGTGATTTTGAATCTGCCAATATTGAATATATTACTTTCTGGGTTATGGATCCATTTATTTATAATTCGCAAAGTGCAGGTGGTGATTTATACATTAACTTAGGTAGTGTATCGGAAGATGTGTTAAAAGATGGAAAATTATTTTTTGAAAATGGATTGCCTTATCCTGAAGATGCAAACAAAGTAGAAGAAACAGAATTTGGGCTTGTTCCCAAATTTCAACAACAAATTACACGTTCCTTTGATAACGATCCTGATGCTAGAGCAATTCAAGACGTTGGTTATAATGGAATTAATGATGAACAAGAGAGAGAAAAGTATTCTGATTTTTTAACAAATATGGAAAACCTGCTCTCTGCAGAAGCTTATCAAAAACTTTGGGAAGACCCTGCTTCTGACAATTTCAGACATTTTAGGAGTTCCAGATATGATCAAGAAGAAAAAAGTGTATTAGAACGCTATAAAAACATAAATAATCCACAAGGGAATTCACCAGTTAGTCAATCTGGAGATAAGTACTCTATGTCTGGAACAACTATTCCAAACTCTGAAGATATTAATAGGGATAATACATTAAATGAAACTGAAGCATATTTTCAATATAGAATTCGCTTTCAGCCCAATATGGATGTAGGCGATAATCACATAGTCGATAAGAAGATTATTAATGCTAAAATGCCGGATGGAACAGAACAAGATGAAACATGGTATTTATTTAAAGTTCCTATAGCTAATTACGACCATGCGGTAGGTGGAATAGCTGATTTTAGATCTATTGGTTTCATTCGTATGTTTATGCATGGATTTAAGGAACCAACGGTATTGCGTTTTGCTAAATTGCAGCTAGATCGTAGTGCTTGGAGAACTTATAATTTATCTTTAACCAATCCTGGTGAACAAATTCCACCCAATCTTCAAGATTTAACCAATTTCTCTATTACAACAGTTTCTTTAGAAGAAAATTACAATAAAGATCCTATTCCTTATAGAAGTCCTCCAGGGGTTGAGCGAGAGCAAGTTTTATCAGGAATGACTGGACAGGCAATAAATATGGATGAGCAATCTATGGCTTTTCAAATCTGTGGGTTACAAGATGGAGATGCGCGTGCCGCTTTTAAGGAACAACGTTTAGATTTAAGAAAATTTGAACAGTTAAAAATGTTTGTGCACGCAGAATCCGTTCCTAATCAACAACCTATATTAGATGGAGATATTCATGCATTTATTCGCATTGGTTCAGATATGATACACAACTATTATGAATACAAAATTCCTCTAAAAGTTAGTCCCAATGGAACAACTAATCGAACAGAAATTTGGCCAGATGTGAATGATATGCAGTTAAAAATTCAAGATTTAGTTCAATTAAAATTGAATAGAAATGCTATTAATCATCCAATTCTTGATCCATATACTGAACAAGATGAAAATGGACATGAAATAACAGTAGTGGGTAATCCAAATTTAGCAGAGATTAAAAATATCATGGTAGGCGTAGAAAATCCTGAACGTTCGCCCTCTAATCCAAATGACGATGGTCAAGAAAAGTGTGCAGAAGTATGGTTTAATGAGTTACGCTTAGCTGGTGTAGATGAAAAACCAGGATATGCTATGGCTACATCTGCTTCAATTCAATTAGCTGATTTAGGTAATGTAAATGTCGGCGCGCAAATGCATTCTGCTGGATATGGACATATTGATCAACAACCTGACCAAAGATTCCAAGACGATTTCTGGGCTTTTGATGCATCTACAAATTTAAATTTAGGGCGTTTATTACCTACTAATTTAGGGGTAGAACTTCCTGTATACGCTGCTTATTCTCAAGCAGTGAGCAATCCTGAATACAATCCTTATGATAAAGATATCTTACTTAAAGATTCTTACGATTTATTAACAAGCCAAAGGGAAAGGGATTCCTTAAAAAATATAGCTCAGGATTTTCAATCTATTAAAAGCATCAGCTTAAATAATGTTAAATTCAGAGGAAATCCTGAAAAACAAGGAAGAGCTCCTATGCCTTGGAGTTTAAGGAATTTCGATTTTAATTATACCTACAATAAAGCATATAAACGTAATTTCGATTTAGAAACAGATGCTTTAGAAGATCAAAAATTAGGAATTGCATATATTTACAATATCCCTTGGAAAGCAATCGAACCTTTTAAAAAATTAAAATGGAAATCAAAATGGGCTGTGCCAATTAAAGATTTTAATTTAAAGTTATGGCCCACTAGTTTTAGTTTCAGAAATGATTTACATAGAATTTTTGGCGAAACTCAATATAGAAATAAAGATGGCGATGATTATATAATGCCTACAAATTATTTTCAAAATTTCACTTGGAACAGAGATTATAATTTGCAATGGGATTTAGCTAAATCATTATCCTTACATTATTCTGGTTTAAATCAATCAAGAATAGATGAACCTTACGGTCCTTGGGATACACCAGAAAAGAAAAAAGAAGTTTGGAACAACTTTAGTAATTTTGGAAGAAATACTTATTATTCCCATGACATAAGTGCCTCTTATACTTTACCATTAAGAAAAATTCAGGCATTAAATTGGACGAATATTACTGCTTCTTATACTAGTAATTACCATTGGACGGCAGCTAGTCAGATAATGGAAAGCCAAGGAAATATTATTGCAAATAATCAATCACGGAGATTATCTGCTGATTTCAATTTAGCTCAATTGTACCAAAAGAATAGATACTTACGAGCAGCAAATCAAAGAAAACCTAATAAACCACAAAAAAGTAGGGAGAATTCAACAGACTTAAAAGCAGAAGGTGAAGAGGGGAAACAAGCACAACAAACGCCTCCTTCTAGAAATCAGTCAATTCCTCCTAAACCACAAAAAAAGGAAATAACCAGAGAGCATGTTAAAGGACAAGACACTTTAACAGAAAAAGAAAAAACAAAAGAATTTAGAATCCTTAAGCGAGCAGAAAGAAGAAAACATAGGGATAGGGTTAGAAATTGGAGAACAAGAAAAAATAGAATTACTCCAGAGATTTCTGAAAGTTTCAGAACTGCTGGACAACTGGTAACAATGGTGAAGAGAATAAATATAACTTATTCTGATAATTCTGGTACTACTCTTCCAGGTTTCATGGATAAAAGTGCAATCTTCGGATCTAAAATTCGTGGTAATAATTGGTATGATTTTGCTTTTGGAGCACAACCTGATGCGCAATGGTTACAATATCAAGCAGATTTAAACCGTATTACCAGAGATAGTGTATTTAATGGACAATTACAACAACAGTTCCAACAAAATATTAATGCACAGGCAACTATAGAGCCTTTAAAAGATATTAGAATTGAATTGAACTGGAAATTAAATTTCTCTAAAAACCATAATGAGACTTTTAAAATGGATCAAAACACACAAAGCTTTGAACATTTTAGTCCTTATAGTTTTGGAACATACAATATTTCCTATATAGGTGCGAAAACAATATTTACAAAAGTAAGTTCAAATAAACCTTCGGAATTATACCAAAGATTTTTGTCTTATAGAAAAGATATTTCTCAAAGGTTAGGAGAAAATAATCCATATGTAAACGGAACTCCTGATCCTAATGACCCAGAATATGCTAAAGGTTATACTAAATATTCACAAGAAGTATTAATACCTGCATTTCTAGCTGCATATACAGGTAAAAGCCCTAGGGAAATTTCACTTATCAGTAATAATAATTCTAATATTAGAAGCAATCCTTTCAAAGGCTTTTTCCCTTTACCAAATTGGAATTTAACTTATAATGGATTAAATAAAATACCTGCATTAAGTGAGCATATACGAAACTTCCAAATTCAACACAGATACACTGGGGATCTGAGTATGAATGGTTTTGTTAGCTCTTTTTATTATCAAGACTTATATGGAGTTGGTTTTCCATCATTTATTGATTCCAACTCTCATAACTTTGTGCCATTTTTCCAGGTCCCCAATATTACTATTTCAGAAAATTTTGGACCATTTATAGGATTTGATGCAAGTTTTAATAATGGATTAAATTTAGGATTTAGGTATACTAAAACTAGAATGTTAAGTTTAAGTTTAGTAGATTTTCAAGTGAGCGAAACTAACTCTTCTGAAATCACAGTAAGTTTTGGTCATAGAGTTAAAGGTTTACGCTTACCATTTACTTTATTTGGAGCAAGAGAATTGGAAAATGACTTAAATTTTAAATTTGATTTTGGATGGAGGAATGATTTTACAGCAAACAGCTATCTAGCTCAAGATGTGGTACTTCCAACAAGAGGACAAAGAGTAATTACCATTTTCCCTACGGTAGATTATATAATCAATGATCAATTACAAATTCAATTTTACTTTGATTATAGAAAAACAATACCAATTTTATCTACATCTTATCCTATTACAACCGCAAGGGGTGGTTTGAAACTTACTTTTATCTTTGCAGGCCAATAAAAAATACCTACAAAACTTAATCCAAGTTTTGTAGGTATTTTTCTATATAAAAATCTCTCTCTTTAAATTTATATTGCTGAATATAGCGTGGATGTTCCAAAACAGTGATTTTTGGATAAAACTGCATCTCTTTAAATAACCGCTTAATAAAGTCTGCATTTTTTTTCCCTAAAATGATAACAGATTCTTTATTTAAATTCCATGACAATTGCAACTCTAAGCTATTAATCATTACATTTTTTAAGGCTTCAAATAAAATACTTGAATCATAATAATTTGCATTCCTCCATTTTCCGTTCTTTGTTTTTTTAACTAAGGCAAAAGGTAAAGGAGAATTGATATAATAATTTTGATAAAAAAACGCTACCCCACCCCATGCTTGAATCATATCATAGACGAATACAGATGAAACTTCATGACTAGATACTTCTTCCATAAAAATATTGCAATGATCTTCTAAACGTTTAGTATCCGTAAAAGGTATCCCCGTAATTGCAGCTCCCAGCCTACCAGGATTGATTCCTATAATAAATTTGCGTGAAAAATGATCTGAATAATATTTGGTATAAAATTTTTCCATGCTTTGCAAAGCAGGTGGAAAGGCTATAAATGGATTGATTATCTTATAATCATTAGGCAAGATTTCATTAAAATTCACATCAAAGCTTTGATTAAATTTTATAATTTCTTCTGCAAAACTATTCTTCATAAATGATGCTTTACTTCTAAGTTAAAAAAGAAAAAGAAGAAAAGAAACAATATTTTTAGAAAAAAAGAATATTAAATAAAAAAAACGAGTTATTGCTTTTATTCAATAACTCGTTTTAATAATGTGGTCCCAGCTGGACTTGAACCAGCGACCACCTGATTATGAGTCAGGTGCTCTAACCAACTGAGCTATAGGACCAAACTAATAATTTAGTTTCAGACCGCAAATATAGACAATTATTCTTAAAAAAAGATTATTTATTTATTTTTTTTAAAAAAATCTCCTTCTAAGTGAGATATAGGCAGAACAAAAAAGTTATCAACATTAACCGCAAATAATTGTGGATAGATAAATTTGCATTACTATTTTCTTTTCTAAAAACTTATTCAGATTTTTGCATAAAGATGAAGTTTAAATTTCAAACTTCATTTTCTCACCCTAAAATTCCAATTATTATGAGCATCTTTGATAAAAGAACAAATTATAAACCATTTGAATATCCTGAAGTTCTCACCTATATTGAGGCTGTTAATAAGTCTTTTTGGGTACATTCAGAAGTTGATTTTACAGCAGACACGCAGGATTTCCATTCTCATTTGAGCCAAGAAGAAAAATCTGCAATTAAAAATAGTTTATTAGCCATTGCACAAATTGAAGTTAGTGTTAAGTCTTTTTGGGGCGATCTTTATAAAGTTATGCCTAAGCCGGAATTGAATGGGTTAGGAAGTACTTTTGCTGAAAATGAATTTAGACATTCTGAAGCTTATTCAAGATTAGTGGAGGTTTTGGGTTCTAATAGTGAGTTTGAAAATCTAATACATGTTCCAGTTATTAAAGAAAGAATTGAATATCTA
>Ga0079225_10001270_pt1 | contig 14062 bp, 12 predicted proteins | sample Poulit2012_FD_76344 | JGI IMG/M metagenome (GOLD analysis project Ga0079225, IMG submission 76344) | Agricultural soil microbial communities from Georgia to study Nitrogen management - Poultry litter 2012 | ecosystem: Environmental > Terrestrial > Soil > Agricultural land | place: USA: Georgia...
GTTATGCGGTTGGTGGCCTCTCTGTTGGTGAATCAAAAGAAGTGATGAATGCGGTACTTGATTTTACAACACCATTAATGCCAGAAAATAAACCACGTTATTTAATGGGTGTAGGATCTCCGGGGTCATTAATTGATGGTGCGATGCGTGGTATTGATATGTTTGATTGTGTGTTGCCAACACGAATTGCCCGCAATGGGACATGTATGACCTCAAAAGGCAGACTCGTTGTGAGAAATGCTAAATTTCGACGAGATTTTCGCCCCATTGATGAACAATGTGACTGTTACACATGTAAAAATTATACACGTGCTTATGTGAGACATTTAATAAATACGAACGAAACATTCGGTTTTAGACTTACTACTTATCATAATCTCTATTTTCTGTTAAAATTAATGAAGCAAGTCCGAAAAGCTATTATGAATAATGAGCTACGTGACTTTAAACAAGCATTCTTTGAAAAATATGGCTTAAACGAACCGAATGCGAAAAGTTTTTAAATGAAGAGAGGTGGAATATATAATGGATATGTTAATTACTTTAGCTCCAATTATTTTAATGTTTGTTATTTTTTACTTTTTACTCATTCGACCCCAGCAAAAACGTCAACGAGAAGTCGGTGAGATGCAAGCAGCTTTAGAGAAAGGCGATGAAATTATTACGATTGGCGGTTTTCACGCGACGATTCATGCGATTGATGAAGATACCGTTATTTTAGTGACGGAAGAGGGAACAAAACTTACATATGATCGTGCAGCGGTGAGAGAAGTCGTCAATTAATTTTAAAACTGTTCAAAAGCATCTTTCATTTCAAGAGCTTTTGAACAGTTTTTTTAGGCACTTATTCGATTAACCCCGATGATTCCACCAAACATTGCAGAAAAAATATAAAGTAGATGATAAAGTGTTTGTTCAATAGAAAACAATGTCGCATAGCTAACATATTGAATGAGTAAGGTGAAAATTGTAAAACTAATCCCAACGCTTAATCCGATCACCCAACCTTTCATTTCTCCTTTAAATCCAGCGACAAAACCTCCGACAAAGAGTGAGATGACACCAACAGCAAGTGTAATCCATGATAGTAATGGTTCATTAAATGTTGTGAACTTAAGGAATCCAGCAATGATCACACTCGCCAAGAACAATAATACTAACAGAACGACCCATCCATAAATTAAAGCTATCAATTGTTTTTTATGCAATTGAGTTCCACCCTCCCTTATTTAAGTAAAAATTTTATTGAAAAATGGTATTTGCTTAAGTTCGTTTATTTTTATAAACCGCAAAACAAATAGTAACAACAAGTAAATGATGACGAGTAAACTGATGATTAATAAAAAGTAGACGATTGAACCATTACCCGTCAAATAATGAGTTTTTGCAAACAAACTAACTTGCCATGATAAAAACACTAATAATCCCATCTTAAACAGATCTTTTGTAGCAATTTTAAATTGAATTTCTTGATATAACGTGCTTAAATGTAAAAGAGTCATTAGAACAACGTGGATTGACATCGCAATCGCAACACCCATCATGCCAAACGACGGATGTGACGTTAGAAAAATAAGGACAACTAATTTTACAAGTATACCTATAATACTATTTTTTAATGCAAATTTAGCAAGATCGAGTGCTTGTAACGTAGCTTGTAAAGGTGCTTGAAAATATAGTAACAAGTAAAAAGGCGCCATAAATATTAAAAATTTACTTGCATCTGACGTACCGTACATGTATTTTAAAATGGGGACTGCAAATATTGAGATGATGACAGTTGCTATGGCACCTGATGCAAACGAGAGTCGAATCGCTTGATGAATCCGAAAATGAATCATCGAACGTAAATTTTTAGCTTCAGCCTCGGAGATTGTTGGTATGAGTGCGATCGATAATGAATTTGTTATAAATGTTGGTAAAAAAAGAAGTGGTAATGCATAACCCATTAACTCACCGTACTGTTTTGTGGCAACGGTTGTTGTAAAGCCAGCAAACGCCAAACATTGGACAATGAGTATCGGTTCAATGAAACTTGAGATTGAATTAATTAATCGGCTACCTGTTGTCGGTAAAGCGATTGAAAATAACTCTTTCATCGTTTGTTTACCTTTAGAAAATTGGGAAAAAAACTGTTTTCGTAAAATAATGTTTTTATATTTATGAAATTGGTAAACCATAAATATAAGCGCACTTATTTCGCCAATGATTAAACTGATCATCGCTGCAGCTGCAGCAAATTCAACCCCGTATGGAAGCGCAATTTTTACACAAATAACAACGGCTGTAATGCGAACAACTTGTTCAATGATAAGGGCGTAGCTTTGTGGTTTCATATTATGTTTGCCTTGAAAATATCCTCGTAAAACGGATGTTAAAGTAATCAGTGGTATAGCCGGTGCCATCGCCATTAAAGGAAAAATCGTTCGCTCATCCGTAAATAAATGTTCAGCAATAAGTGGTGTTCCCAAAAAAATTAATACCGTTAAAGAAATGCTTAAAAGGGATGTTAAGGTAATAGCGACGATCATAATTTGTTTAATTTTCCACGTCTGACCTAAGGCAGTCGCTTCAGATATACGTTTTGATATAGCAATTGGCAAGCCGATTTGTGACAGCGTGATCATTAAAAAAAGTGTTGGCAATGCCATCATATATAAACCGATACCTTCTTCACCCATTAGTCGGGCAACGACAAGTCGGTTTATAAATCCGAGAAATCGTGTGATCATACCCGCTACAATAAGTATTAAGGTACCTTGTAAAAAAGTTTGTCGCATCAAAGTCAGGACCTGCCTTTAAAAATATATTATTATCTTATACAATGTTATGTATATGCTTTATGGGTGGCCAAGCATGACAAGTTCATAACTTTTTATGAAAATATTTTTTTATTTAAGAAAAATGGTGATCAATGATGAGTGAAAAAAAATATGTTGACGAATGGAAACAGGAAATTTTTCCAGCATTAATGAGTAAAAAAGATGAGTTAATACTTATAGGATATACCGAAGTGACTATTGAAGATATTTGGACATGTTTAGTCAATCATGTTTGGGTAAACAATCGTGAAAAAAACCTATATGAAGTTGTGCAAGATGTTTTACATTTACCATCACATACATATATGAACTATTTAACGTTAAATGTATTGCAAAGCGACGACATGTTAGCAGATACTGTCGCTTCACTTACCGAATTAATGCCTGTAGAAGAAGTAGATAATAACTAAGGCATTATTCTGGTTAATTTAAGGGAGGATCAGCAGATGAAAAAAAGAGGACGGCTTATTAGCTTTTTTCTAATTGTGCTAATATTTACCGGTCTGATCAGTACTACGGGGGTTAATATTGCCAAAGGCATTAATCTCGGTCTAGATTTACAAGGTGGATTTGAAATATTATATGAGGTTGAGCCGATCGATCAGGAACAAGAAGTAAATCGAACATTGTTAGAATCGACTGTTCAAACATTAAATGATCGTGTTAACCGTCTAGGGATCAGTGAAGCGAACATTGATATTGAAGGTGAAGATCGTGTACGTGTTCAATTAGCTGGCGTGGAAGATCAAACAGAGGCCCGGGAAATGTTAGCAACATCCGCAAGGCTTTCGTTTCGTGATGTCCATGATGTGGAATATTTAGATGGTTCTGATATTAAAGAAGGTAGTGCCAAGCAAGATTACAACCCAGATACGAATGCACCAATTGTTACGTTGCAATTAAAAGATGCGAATGATTTTGGTGATGTTTCAGAAAAGATTTTGAGCTTAGGTGAACCAGATAATTTGCTCGTTATTTGGATGGACTATCAAGAAGGGGATTCATTTTTTGAGGAAGTTGAAAAGGAAGAACCTAAATTTATCTCAGCCCCTAGTATCAATGAACGCTTACAAACAACAAATGTAATGATTAGTGGTAATTTTACCGTTGAATCAGCGAAGCGTCTGGCTGACATTATAAATGCGGGTTCATTGCCTGTACATATGGAAGAACTGTATTCGACTTCAGTTGGTGCTCAATTTGGTGAAAAAGCTCTAAATAAAACGGTATATGCTGGCTTTATTGGTGTTGGACTTATTTTTATTTTTATGATTGCTTATTACCGATTCCCCGGTCTTATTGCGTCAGTGAACTTAGCGATTTATATTTATCTTATTTTACTTGTGTTCAATTTATTAAATGGTGTGTTGACATTGCCAGGTATTGCGGCTCTGATCTTAGGAGTTGGGATGGCTGTTGATGCGAATGTCATTACATTCGAACGACTCAAAGAGGAAATTACCTTAGGAAAATCAGTCAAAGCTGCCTTTCGAGCCGGTTCTAAAAACTCGTTAAGAACGATATTAGATGCGAATATTACGACAATGCTCGCTGCTGTCGTACTCTTTATCTTTGGAACGAGCTCGGTTAAAGGGTTTGCAACAATGCTCATTGTTAGTATTCTTGTTAGCTTTATAACCGCAGTTTACGGCACACGAGTTTTACTTGGATTATGGATTAACAGTGGCCTTTTAGACGGAAAAGTAGGTTGGTTTGGTGTCAAAAAAGATAATATCCAAAATATTGCTGAGGCGACACATTATGAACCGAAATTTTTCAAAGGAAAACTAAATATTATTGAACATAACAAAAAAATTTTTATTACGACTTCAATTTTATTAATTTTAGGGGTTGGTTCATTCCTTGTCTTTAAATTAAATCCGGGCATTGACTTTACAAGTGGTTCACGTGTTGAGATATTATCAGATTCAGTGATTAATACTGAGGAAATTGAACAACATTTAGAGGAATTGAATCTTGAAGCAACATCGATCGTTGTTTCAGGAGATGATACAGATACAGCTGTTTTGCGCTATGACTCAGTCCTTTCAAAAGATGATGTTGCAAAAATGACCGATCATTTCACCGATCTTTATGGTCTAGAACCGAGCATAAGTGTTGTCTCACCAATTGTTGGTCAAGAACTCGTAAAAAATGCGATGAAAGCTTTAGCGATTGCTGCGATTGGTATGATTATTTATGTGACCTTTAGATTCGAATTTTTCTTTGGTATTACATCAATCATTACGTTATTACACGATGTATTTATTATGTTATTTATATTTAGTCTGTTTCGAATTGAATTTGATGTAACGATCGTTGCGGCCATTTTAACAATTGTTGGTTATTCGATTAACAATACGATCGTTATTTTTGACCGGATCCGTGAAAATATCCGCTATGATAAACGGGTGACATCTTTCAAACGATTAGCAGAAATTGTTAATTTAAGTATATTACAATCAGTCACTCGAAGTTTAAATACGACGATCACGACATCGATTGCCGTTTTATCGTTCTTGTTTTTAGGAGCAGAATCAATTCGAGGGTTTGCGATTGCTTTAATTATTGGTTTAGTTGCCGGATTTTATTCATCACTGCTGTTAGCCTCCCAACTCTGGCTTGTCTGGCGTGGTAAACATTTAAAAGAACGTCCTTTAGACTTTACAAAACGAAAGCGTGTCGAGGGACCACAAGTTTAACAAAAGCTTGATCATATGTTTAAAATCAATTGAATAATGTTCCCGGTTTTTAGATGCGATTCAAAGTTCTAGAAACCGGGTTTTATCTATTGTTTGTTTAATCGATCCTATGAGTGGTAATTATTAAGTAAAGAACCTTAAGGGAGGCTTCTAGAATGAAGGGTCAAACGTACGTTATTTTAACATTTGTATTTGTCATTTTAATCGCCATATTTGCCGTGACGAATGTTGAGTCAGTAGAAGTTAATTACTTTTTTTGGAAACGAGAATCACCGCTCATCTTACTTATTTTATTTTCTGTCTTAATGGGTGGCCTATTAACGATGGTTGCTGGTAGTATAAAATATTTTAATTTACAACGAGAAAACAGACAACTAGCGGAAAATATTAAACGATTAAAAACTGAATTAAGTAAGTATACAACTGTAGAATTTGATGATGAAGTTAATCAACAGGCAGAAGATACTAAGGCAAATAATCACCATGACTAAACGTGATAAGATTGTCACCTTAACATTACTTTTGTATAATGGAAGATGGGCAAATTAGAGGTGACAATATGTTAAAGAGTAGAGCAAATTGGCAGTTTTTCCACGCCGATGAGGAAGAAGAGCATTTTCCCGATGATTTAAACATTTCCAAAGTAACGAAGAAACTTTTAATTCAACGTGGCATGACTTCAAGAGGTGCCATTGAAAAATTTTTACAACCGGATTTAACCGATTTAATCGCACCAGATTTATTGGGGTCGATAGATAAAGTATATGACCGAATTCAGCGAGCAATTGCTACTGGTGAAAAAATTTTAATATATGGTGATTATGATGCAGATGGTGTGACAGCAACGGTTATTTTATTAAAAACATTAAGACAATTAGGGGCACATTGTGATTATTACATTCCAAATCGGTTTACGGAAGGATATGGTCCAAATGTGCAAGCCTTTCAACAAGCATTTGACAATGGTTTTACAGTCATTATTACAGTAGATACAGGGATAGCAGCGACTGATGAAGCAACATTTGCTAAGCAATTAGGCATTGATCTCATCATTACCGACCACCATGAAGTCCAAGAAAAATTGCCTGAAGCTTATGCGATTATTCATCCGAAATTATCGAACAATTATTCGTTTAAACAATTAGCCGGAGTAGGGATTGCCTTTAAATTGGCGCAATACTTACTCGGTTATTTACCTGAGCAATTTTTAGACCTTGTTGCATTAGGGACAATTGCTGATCTTGTCCCTTTAATTGATGAAAACCGCATACTTACAGCTCATGGCCTAAAAAAGTTAGCAACAACGACTAACCTCGGACTCCAAGCATTGAAACGTACATGTTCATTGAATGATGCGATTGAGTCAGATGATGTTGGCTTTTTATTAGCCCCACGAATTAACGCGGTTGGTCGTTTACAAGAAGCATCATTAGCTGTTGATCTATTGATGGCAGAAACAATGGAGCAAGCTGAAGAAATGGCAACGATCGTTCAATCCATCAATAGTGAACGACAACGAATCGTCCGGGAAATTGTGAAAGAGGCTGAAGCAATGATTGAAGCAGACGGATTACAAAACTTTATCGTCGTCGCTAAAGAAGGATGGAATGAAGGTGTTTTAGGAATTGTCGCTTCACGACTCGTTCAAAAATACGACAGGCCAGCGATCGTATTAACGATCCAACGAGAAAACAATTTAGTTAAAGGGTCTGGAAGAAGTATTCCAGCATTTGATCTATTTCGTCAGTTACTTAAAATTAGTGATTTGTTCACAAATTTTGGAGGCCATTCACAAGCTGCGGGACTCTCATTACCTTTGGAAAATTTACCCGAACTCATCAAAAAGTTAAATGAATTCGTTAATGAACAATTAGATGCTGAAGACTTCAAACAATTAATTGAAATTAGTGATGTGTTAACATGTGAAGACATATCTGAATCACTCGTCCATGAAATTAATGAATTAGCACCGTTTGGTATGGAAAATCCAAAACCTGTATTTTTATACAAACAAACACCTTATGATGTTCGTCAAATTGGCCAAGATAAAAGTCATTTAAAGTTGCAATTTCAAGCGGGTAATCAAACGTTTGAAGGCATTGGATTTGGCATGGGACATTTATATCCTTTTCTTACACGTGATACACCACTTGAAATAGTTGGTGAATTAAATATTAATGAATGGAATGGACACCGAATGGTTCAAATGGTTATGCAAGATATTAAAATCGATGATTATCAACTGTTCGATCATCGGGGAAAACGACAACTTGATTTATCGCCATTTATCGATGAACGAGCAAAACAACTAGCAGTTCATACATATTCGCATCAAGATGATTCTTTAACGATTAAGCAAATAAGTTATGATGATGATGCATTGATTCATTTTGATGAAATTGATGATCTATTCGTGTTTGACTTACCTAAATCATTAGAGGATTTAAAAATGATCATTCAGCAAACGAGACCTAAAAATATACATGTTTGTTATCATTTAGATCATAGTATTTATTTAACACCATTTCCAACACGTGAAGACTTTAAATGGTTATATGGCTATATCAATCACTACAAAACGATTAATCCAGCAACTCATATTCCAGAAATTGCACATCGAAAGGAGTGGACAGATGAAGTTGTTCAATTTATGATTCATGTATTTCTGGATTTGCAGTTTATTATCGAACATCATGGTTCTTTCATATTAAATCCACAACCCAAAAAACAAGCATTACAACAATCAAGCATTTACCAACAACGACTGGAACAAATCGACATTGAAAAGAAATTGTATTATTCAAATGCCCAAGACTTAAAACAATGGTTTTTACAAATGATGGATTTACATACGGTTGAGGAGGAAGTAGTTAATGGACTATAAAGAGCATATAAAAATTGTTAAAGATTGGCCAAAAGAAGGTGTTGAATTTAAAGATATTACACCATTAATGGCGAATGGACCAGCTTTTACAGCATCCATCGATGAGATTATTCAATTTGCCAAACAAAAAGAAGTCGATGTAATCGTCGGCCCGGAAGCCCGTGGATTTATCGTTGGTTGCCCGGTAGCTTATGCTTTAAATATCGGGTTTATTCCCGTAAGGAAAAAAGGTAAATTACCTCGTGAAGTTATTCAAATTGACTATGGTTTAGAATATGGTGAAAATGTATTAGCGATTCATAAAGATGCCATCAAACAAGGCCAACGAGTACTTATTACGGATGACTTACTCGCAACGGGTGGTACTATTGAAGCGACGATTAAACTCGTTGAAAAACTTGGTGGTGAAATCGTTGGTTGTGCTTTTTTAATCGAACTTGCTTACTTAAATGGAATTGAGAAACTACAAGGTTATGATGTTTTAACATTGATGAGTTACGATTAAATAGATGAAAGGGTCTGACGAATATGTCGATTGTCAGACCTTTTATTTTACATAACATTTGATATACTGACATTTTTTCAATATTAAAAGGTTTTTTACTTTACAATTAAGAAAAAGTTTTTAATACTTATACAATAATACGAATCATTCAGATAAAGGTGATTTTATGTCAAAGGGTGAAGTTTTAACAATTGAGCAAATTTTAGATCAGTCACGTCATTTTTTAGATGAAGATGATGTTGACTTTATTTACCGTGCCTATTTATTTGCTAAAGATGCTCATGCAGAACAATTTCGAAAATCAGGTGAACCATACATCATTCACCCTGTACAAGTGGCAGGTATTCTCGTTGGATTAAATTTAGACCCAGCGACAATTGCCGCTGGTTTTTTGCATGATGTTGTTGAAGATACCGAGATTACTCTTGAAGCACTTGAAGTGGCCTTTGACGAAGAGGTAGCGATGCTCGTTGATGGTGTAACAAAGTTAGGCAAAATAAAATATAAATCTCGAGAAGCACAACAAGCGGAAAATCATCGAAAAATGTTTGTCGCCATGGCTAAAGATATTCGGGTGATTTTAATTAAACTTGCTGACCGCTTACACAATATGCGAACACTTGGCCATTTGCCAAATGATAAACAACGGCGAATTTCTAATGAAACGTTAGAAATTTTTGCACCGCTAGCTCACCGCCTAGGAATTTCGACGATTAAATGGGAATTAGAAGATACATCATTACGCTATTTAAATCCTGAAAAATATTATAGTATCGTTAAACAAATGCAACAAAAGCGACGAGAGCGTGAGCAATATATTGAACGTGTGATGGGTGAAGTAACTGATGAACTAAAACAAGTGAACATCGATTCGGATATATCTGGGCGCCCTAAACATATTTATAGTATTTATCGAAAGATGGTTGAACAAGATTTAGAGTTTAACGAAATATATGATCTATTAGCGATGCGAATTATCGTTAATAGTATAAAAGATTGTTATGCTGTTTTAGGTATTATTCATACACATTGGAAGCCAATGCCCGGTAGGTTTAAAGATTATATAGCGATGCCAAAGCCAAACCTTTACCAATCACTGCACACGACAGTCATTGGTCCACAAGGCGACCCACTTGAAGTGCAAATTCGCACCCAAGATATGCATGATATTGCGGAATATGGAATTGCTGCTCATTGGGCATATAAAGAAGGTAAACAAGCGATTCGGGGAAAAGATACTTTTGAAGAAAAGCTAACATGGTTTAGAGAGATTCTTGATATGCAAAGTGAGACAATTGATGCTGAAGAGTTTGTTGAATCTTTGAAAGTCGATTATTTCTCAGATATGGTTTATGTGTTTACACCTAAAGGAGATGTTATCGAATTACCATCAGGCTCAGTACCGATCGATTTTGCCTACCGCATTCATACAGAAATTGGTAATCAAACGGTAGGTGCAAAAGTGAACGGAAAAATGGAGCCATTAAATTTCCCCCTACAAACGGGCGATATTATTGAGATTATGACATCAAAACATTCTTATGGCCCCTCACGTGACTAGTTAAACTATACCCAGTCATCGAAAGCGAAAAATAAAATTAGACAATTTTTCAAAAAACAACGTCGTGAAGAAAATATTTCACGAGGAAAAGAACAAGTTTATAAAGAAATCGAACAATTAGGCTTTGAACCAAAAGAGGCACTTACTGAGGAAAATTTACAAAAAGTTTATGAAAAATTCAATTTTACAAGTTTATCAGATATGTATGCAGCTGTTGGTTATCAAGGAATTACGGCGGCACTTATCGCCACTCGTTTAACCGATGATTTACGTAAAAAGCGTGAAGCAGAAGAAGTGAGTGGTAAAATAAAAGATGCGATTAGAGATGTTAAATCAAAACGGGCACAAAATGAATTTAAAGGGGATTCAGGGGTAGAGGTTGAAGGGGTTGATAATTTATTAACGCGGATGTCGAAATGTTGTAATCCTGTCCCTGGTGATCCAATTGTCGGCTATATAACAAAAGGCCGCGGTGTGTCAGTCCATCGACAAGACTGTGCAAATATCCAATCAGATGAAGCGAAGGAACGTTTTTTAAATGTCCGCTGGAAAAATGAACAGTCCAGAGGAAAGGAATACCATTTAGATTTAGAAATATTCGCTTATGATCGCAATGGGTTGTTAAATGATGTTTTACAAGCAGTTGCTGAAATAAATACAAGCATTTCTCGTGTGAATGGACAAGCTGACCGTAATAATATGGCAACGATCCAAATGACTGTATTAATATATAATACCGATCATTTACAAAAAGTTGTCGATCGTATCAAACAAGTCAAAGATGTTTATGCCGTTAAGCGTCAAGTACATTAAATGTTTAATATTATAAAGGAGATGTCTATGCGAGTAGTCTTACAGCGAGTGAACAAAGCGCAAGTAGTCATTAATGAAGAAGTTGTCGGAAAAATCGATCATGGGCTCGTCATTTTAGTCGGTATCACTCATGAAGATACCATTGAAGATCTTAAATATATGGTTAATAAATTAATCAATTTACGAATATTTGCAGATGATGCAGAAAAAATGAATTTATCGCTAAAAGATGTTGAGGGCAGTATCTTATCGATTTCTCAATTTACATTATATGGTGATACACGAAAAGGAAGACGGCCTAATTTTATGCAAGCAGCACGTCCAGAACAAGCGAACGAACTTTACGAGTTATTTAATCAACTGCTCCGTGATGAAGGTATTCAAGTGGAAACAGGTGAATTTGGTGCTATGATGCAAGTTAAATTAACAAACGACGGTCCGGTTACATTAATGATTGACACGGATCAAAAAAATTGAAGAACATAGCTGTTGCTTGACTTTTCATAAATTTTTCTTTAAGATAATAAACATTCAAAAGAATGGTTATATGTGATATCTAATGATGGAAAAAGTAGTTAGTAGTCGTTGAAACAGAGAGAAAATGTTTTAGCTGAGAGCATTTTCATCAAACCTAGCTAACGAAAGACATTCCTGAAGATCAATTTCGAAACTTAAGTAGAAAATTGACGTATGCAGGCGTTAACTGCCTTAAGAGAATGCATGTTTTTAGCATTAATTAGGGTGGCAACGCGGGTCAAATACTTCCGTCCCTTCATGACAAGGAGGAGAGGGGAGTTTTTTTATGCTTTTTTTCACTTGAACATGAACAATTATAAATATATTTAGGAGGTTTTAATGATGAGTATGCGTGCCCCACGTGGAACGGTTGATATTTTGCCTGAAGAAGCAAAGAAATGGCAATATGTTGAAAATGTCTTACGAACGATTAGTGATGTTTTTAACTATCAAGAAATCCGTACACCAATGTTTGAGCATACGGAAGTATTTCAACGAGGTGTTGGTGATACAACAGATATTGTCCAAAAAGAGATGTACACATTCGATGACCGCGCAGGTCGTAGTTTAACATTACGCCCGGAAGGAACAGCACCGGTCGTTCGTGCATTTGTTGAAAATAAAATGCATGGATTAGCGAATCAACCTGTGAAGTTATTTTATTTTGCGGAAATGTTTCGTTATGAACGACCACAAAAAGGCAGGATGCGGCAACTTCATCAATTTGGTGTTGAAGTACTAGGAAGTGCAGACCCGGCGGTTGATGCAGAGGTAATTAGTTTAGCGATGCACTGTTATGAGCGACTCGGTTTAACATCATTAAAACTAGTCATTAACAGCTTGGGTGATCGTGAAAGTCGCGCAAAATACCGCCAAGCATTAATCGAACATTTTACACCTCATAAAACGGAATTATGTTCTGATTGTCAAAATCGTTTACATGATAATCCGTTAAGAATTTTAGATTGTAAACGTGATATGGATCATCCAGCGATGGAAACTGCACCATCGATTCTCGATTATTTAAATGAATCATCCAAAAAATATTTCACCCAAGTTAAACAATATTTGGATCAAATGGAAATTGACTATGTTGTTGATGCTAACCTTGTTCGTGGGCTAGATTATTATAACCATACAGCTTTTGAAATTATGAGTGAAGCAAAAGGGTTTGGGGCGATTACAACTTTACTGGGTGGCGGTCGGTATGATGGACTAACTGAGGATCTCGGTGGCCCTAATTTACCTGGAATCGGATTTGGTATGGGATTAGAACGTCTACTCCTAGCATTAGATGTTGAAAATATTGAATTACCGATTGAGGAGACACTTGATTGTTATGTCGTCTCTTTAGGTGAACGAGCGAAACCATTTGCTGTCCAACTCGCCTATGATCTTCGAAAAAACAATATTCAAGTTGACCAAGATTATTTAAACCGTGGGATGCGAGCCCAGTTTCGGGCAGCTGATCGATTAAATGCGAAATATGTGATCATTATCGGTGATGATGAAATAACAAAAAACATCGTAAATATCCGAACGATGGAAACAGGTGATCAGATTGAAATTCAAGCTGATCAAGCCGTTCCATACTTAAAAGATGCAATTTTAGGAGGCAAGTGACATGAAAGAACGTATACTCGCAGGTACATTAACAGAGGAACATATTCATGAGAAAGTGTTACTTCAAGGATGGGTACAAAGACGGCGTGATTTAGGTGGGCTTATTTTTATTGATTTACGTGATGTTTCTGGACTCATTCAAGTTGTTTTTAATCCAGAAGTATCAAAAAAAGCTTTAGCTGTTGCTGATCAAGTGCGCAGTGAATATGTTGTGATGATTAAAGGCACGATTGTTAAACGAGATCCAAATACGGTCAATGATGCAATGAAAACTGGGACAATTGAAGTTGTTGCTCATGAACTTAAAATTTTAAACAAAGCTAAAACACCACCTTTTGTTATAGAAGATCAAACAGGTGTATCGGAAGAAGTTCGTCTTAAATATCGCTATTTAGATTTACGCCGACCATCTTTGCAATCAACCTTTAAAATTCGCCATGAAATTACACAAGCATTACGTCATTTTTTAAACAATCACGACTTTTTAGAAATGGAAACTCCGATTTTAACTAAAAGTACTCCAGAAGGGGCAAGAGATTATTTAGTCCCAAGTCGTGTGCAAGAAGGGAAGTTTTTCGCTTTACCTCAATCACCGCAACTTTTTAAACAGTTGCTTATGATGGGTGGTTTTGAAAA
>Ga0079225_10001271_pt1 | contig 14057 bp, 14 predicted proteins | sample Poulit2012_FD_76344 | JGI IMG/M metagenome (GOLD analysis project Ga0079225, IMG submission 76344) | Agricultural soil microbial communities from Georgia to study Nitrogen management - Poultry litter 2012 | ecosystem: Environmental > Terrestrial > Soil > Agricultural land | place: USA: Georgia...
AGTAGTTTGAGAATAATAGCCTTAGCCTGCTTTGCAGGGATATTAGGTTCTTTAACCCAGGCCCTGGTAGATCATATTTGGCATAATTATAAAATTATGCTTATGTTTTTCTTGCAAATGGGGCTAGGGGTCAGTTCTGTTATCTTGATGAAAAAGGAGCAAGAAAATAAAGATGGAAAAAATTAAAGTAATGCATGTAGTCTCTGATATGAATTTTGGAGGAGCGGGAAGGTACTTATTAGAAATATGTAAATATATAAACAGAGAAAGATTTCACTTAATAGTTGTAATTCCCATAGGCAGTATATTAAAAGAATATATTGGGGTCTATGATCATGTGGAAATTATAGAAATATATGGGGTTGATACCAGTTCCTTTAATATTAAAGGAGTAAAAGAGCTATTATCCATTACAAGAGAGGTTGGGGCAGATTTGGTTCACAGTCATGGCTGCTTGTCAGCCAGATTGGCTGCCAGGCTTTTAGGGGTAAAGACAGTTTACACCAGGCATAGCCTGGTGAATATGGAAGAAAGATCTAAAAAGATCTTATCTAAGCTTATAAATAAGTTTCTATCCAGTAAAGCAATAGCTGTATCTCAGGCGATTTATAACAATCTAATAGAAAATGGGGAAAGTGTAGAAAATATTTACTTGATCTATAACGGGGTACAGATGCCAGATAAGGAGTATAACCAGGAAAAATTAAGACAAAAATATGAAATAAAGAAGGATTATGTGATTACCTTAATAGGTAGTCTAGAAAAGGTAAAGGGTCAGGAGCATATGTTGCAGATTGTAAAGCTCCTAAAGGAAAAAAAGCCTAATATACAGATTCTGTTTGCGGGAGAGGGTTCAAATAGGAGCCTGTTGGAGAGAAAAATAATAACCAATAATCTACCAGTAGAATTATTAGGCCATGTAAAAGATATAGACGAGGTTATATCCTTATCAGATGTGGTAGTAAATACCTCAAATTCTGAGGCCATTTCTTTTGCCCTTTTGGAGGCCCTATCTCACAAGAAGCCTGTAGTGGCCTTTAGGATAGATGGGATAAAAGAAGTTGTAGAGGATGGAGTTAATGGGTATTTAGTAGAATTTATGGATTATGAGGATTTTGCTCAAAAGCTGATCTTACTTTTAGAAGATAAGAAACTTAGACAAAAATTAGGGCAGGCTGGTTTTGAAAAGGTAAATAAAAAGTTTCAAACAACTGATATGGTAAAGGCTATTGAAAAGCTATATGGGGAGATAGTAAATGAAATGGATTAAAAAGCTTAACCTACTTGATATTTTAATTATATCTTTTTTCTTGATATTGCTTTTGATTAGCCTTAAGCATCTATTGAGCTTTTCCCGTAGGAAAGGTACTACAGAGCCTATTATTTATACAATTCAGCTGGATAAGGTAGAAGAATCAGCAAAGGAACAACTACAGGCAGGAAAAGAAATCTTTGATGGAAACAAAAATTATAAAATGGGGAAGATAAAAGAAATTCAAGTCCTATCTTATAGGGAAGAACACAAAAATTTTGAAGAGGGAACCATAGAGCTTATAGAAATACCAGATTACTTTAAAGTCTTTTTAACTGTAAAAGCAGAAGCAAATAAAATTGGAAATGTATTTAGTATAAAAGGAGAAGAAATAAAGGTAGGAAAGGATCTATTAATAAAGGGAAAAAGCTTTATATTCCACGGTCTTATTACATCTATAGAAAGGCTAGACTATGAATAAAAAATTTAACTGGGTAGATTATCTAATCATATTTATATCAATACTAATACTATTATTGTTTATATATAGATTTTATTACAGGGACAAGAATCAATTGGTAAATAATAAGGACTACTTTAAAAAGGTTGTACTTCTAAAACTAGAGGAAGCTCCTGAATTTTATAAAGAGGTCTTTCAAGAAGGAGATAAGATTTACTTAACTAGTACAGATGAATTTGTTGGTCAGATAAAAAGGCTTGAAATAAGCAGGGCTCATACAAATTTAATAAGAAATGATGGAAGCCTAGTCCAGGCAGAAATACCTGAAAAATACAATATTTATTTATATGTGGAAAGTAATCTTCTAGAAAGGGAGGCCGGCTATTATATAGCAGGAGTAACGGAGGTTTTAGTAAATAATTCTGAAAACTTTTATACAGATAGGGCTATATTTTTAGCCACTATAAAAGCAATACTGGAGTAGAGAAAATGGAAGAAAAAATTATACTACAAGTCTTAATGGGACTAGATATAGGTGGGGCGGAGACACATGTGGTGGAGCTGGCCATAGAACTGAAAAAAAGAGGTTATAGGGTCATAGTAGCCTCCAGCGGTGGCCTATATGAGTCAAAGTTAAAAGAGAATAATATAGAACTTGTTAATCTACCACTTAACAAAAAAGATGTAATTTCTGTGAAAAAATCCAGGAAAACTTTGTCAGAGATTATAAGGAAGAAAAATATAAGACTTATCCACTGCCATGGTCGTATTCCAGCCTTTGTTGTGGGCAGGCTGCAGGATAAGTTAGACTTTACTATGATTACCACAGCACACGGCACCTTTAAGGTTAACCCACTTTTAAGAAGGCTGACTAAATGGGGGGATCAGGTTTTCTATGTAAGCCAGGATATAAAAGAATATCTTATTGAAAATTATAAATTAGATAGACAAAGGATGCATGCAACTATAAATGGAATTAATCTGGAAAAGTTTAGAAAAAGGGATAAAAAAGCAGAGGCTATAGTTCATATTTCCAGGTTAGATAAAAGCACCTCCAAGATAGCTTATTATCTTTTGGATTATGGAAAGTATAACCAAAAGGAAAAAATAATAATAGTAGGCCATGGCCAGGAATTTACTAAGCTGAAAAAAATAGCTAGAGCAATACCAAATATCAACTTAGTTGGTAGAAGTGAAGATGTAGGCCAATATTTGAATAGGGAAAAGATATTTGTTGGAATCAGTAGGGCAGCTTTAGAGGCCATGTGTTATAACCTGCCAATTATACTGGCCGGGAACTATGGTTATATGGGGATCTTGGAAGAAAAGAAATTAGCTAAGGCCATGTATAACAATTTTACTGCTAGAAATACGAAGGCTCTAAGCTATAGGTTATTAAGGGATGATTTAGACCATCTACTAGCATGTGGGGATGGAAATTACCAGTGGGAAAGGGAATTTATTAAAAGAAATTACTCTGTTAAAAAAATGACAGATGATTATGAAAAAATATATAACCTTTATTTATAAATAAGGCTTTGGTGATTTAATGGATAAGGTGGCTATATTTGGTGTAAATATAAACAATATAGGCTTAAAAGAGGCAAGTAAATACTTAGAAAAATATTTACAGGGAAATAAATTAAAAACAATCTACACCCCTAATACTGAAATAATAATGGCAGCCAAGGACAATGAAAGGATGAAGGATCTGCTTAATAAGGCAGATTTGCTGGTTCCCGATGGTATCGGGCTGGTTTATGCTTCAAGGATGAGAAATAAGCCTTTGAAAGAAAGGGTAACAGGCTTTGATCTTTCCCTTGTGCTATTAGATATGGCCAATCAATTTGGCTATAATATATACCTACTGGGAGGCAAGGAGGGGGTAGCTAAAAAAGCTGCTGATAATATAAAGAAAAGGTATAAAAACTTAAACATAGCAGGCTACCACCATGGGTATTTTTCAGGCAGCCATACAGGAGTAAATAGTCAGGAGGAAAAGAAAATAATTGATGAAATCAATGGAAACAAGGCTCATATTATCTTTGTGGGCCTAGGATTTCCTAGGCAGGAATTGTGGATTGATAAAAATAAGGACAGATTAAGGGGCAAGATTATTATAGGTAATGGGGGAGTTATAGATGTATTGGCAGGGGAGACTAAAAGGGCACCTGTAATTTTTCAAAAATTATATTTAGAGTGGTTTTATAGACTTATACAGGAGCCGGCAAGGATAAAAAGACAATTGGCAATACCAAGATTTATTTTTCATATTCTTTTTAACAAAAATATGATTAACTAGGCTCTCTTATAGGATAAAAATATATTTCACATAAACCACCGATTATTAGAATACTATTTAGTATAAGGACAATAATTGGAGGGGGTTTAGGGTGAAACGATACTTAATCTTTGGATTGGCATTAATCGTCATAATAGGAAGCCTTATAGTTCCTAAAATACTTAAAGGCAAAGAAGATACTGTAAGATATAAGGTAGTCGAGGAAGAGGATATACCGGAGCAAATAGTGGATATGTTGCCTAAATATATCATGGAGGAAAGGGCTCTTACCTGTAAGTATAAGGATGATATATATGTAATAGTAACTAGAGGGGAGAAAAAGTCTAAAGGTTTTTCAGTAGACATAGACAAAATAGTAAGAGAAAAACATTCAAAGGATAAATTCCAGATTACTGTTTATGCTAAGTTTGAGGATCCAAAGCCAGATGAGGTTTTACCTCAAGAGTATGATTATCCCTTTATAATAGTAAAAACTAGGCTAAAACAGATGCCAGAACAAGTTAATCTAGAAATAGAGTACATAGACTAATATAAAAAAAGGAAGCAGGCCTGCTTCCTTTTTACCATTATTCAGATGCAAAGTTATCAAAATAGCCTTGGACTAAAACAACAGGGGTTCCCTTATCTCCACTGCCACTGGTTAAATCACAAAGGCTTCCTAACAGATCTGTAATTTGCCTAGGAGTAGTACCTAAGGATTCAGCCTGATCCAATAAATCTACACCCTTGCTATAGATTTTTTGCTTTACTAAGCTTGAAATTTCTTCCCTATCAAGCTGGTCTAGTTTAGTGTCTACTATATATTTTAGCTTAATCTCACTAGGTGTTCCTACTAGCCCATCAGTAAAGCCTGGTGCTACCACTGGATCTGCTAACTCCCAAATCTTGCCCACTGGATCCTTAAAGGCTCCATCTCCATAAACCATAACTTCTATTTTTTTTCCTGTCTTTTCCTTAAGTACTTTCTGGATTTCTTCCACATAATATTGGCTGTCTCTAGGAAACAATTTTACTTCCTTTTCAGAAGCCAAATTAGCCCCAAGTAGACCATACTCTGGATTATATCCACTACCATCTATGGAGGAGGTTAATATATCCTCTAATCCCCATAGGGAATTGGCCCCAGCTTTTTCTAGAATTCGTCTAGTTCTTTTCCTATCATGCACATTGGCTATAAGTATATCCTTAGTATAGTTTAAAATTGTCCTAGGATCATTTGAGAAATATATATTTATATTACCATTTCCCATTTTTTTGTATAAATCAACATAATCTATACCGGTAAAGGGGTGGGTTACCTTATCACCAAATAGCCTTCTATAATCCTCTTCAGTAAGGGTATCTGAATATGGATTAATGCCTAACTCTTCCATCTTATCTATATCCATCAGATGATTACCTACTTCATCGGCAGGATATGATAATAGGAGGTGAATATTTTTTCCACTTTTAGCAATCCCTTTTAACAAGACAGAAAACCTATTACGACTTAATATGGGGAAAACAACTCCAATCTCATCTTTAAATTTTCCATCTATATCCTGGGCAATATGATCTACAGTTGCATAATTTCCCTGGGCCCTTGCTACTAGAGATTCTGTTATACCAATAACGTCCTTGTCTCTCAGTTGAAAACCCTCGCCTTTTGCCGCCTTTAAAACTGAATCTACAACAATACTGACCAGGTCATCCCCTTCCTTGACTATAGGTGTTCTTATTCCTCTTACAGTAGTTCCAACAGTTCTACCCATTTACCTGCCCCTCCTATACAAAAAATCAAAGCATCTACTATATTATATCATATTGTTTTAAATTACCAGTAGAAAAGAAAACTATTTACATTCTATAATCCCCCTTTCAGTGTATATATAGTCCACTGGAATGTCAAAATTCTCCCTTGGTAGTTGTGGAAGAGTTTGCATATGGAAGGCTAGGGATATTTTTGTAACTTGAGGCAATTGGGCTAAGAATCTATCGTAGTATCCACCGCCATAGCCTACCCTAAAACCTTTTTTATCAAAGGCCAACCCAGGCACAATAATTAAATCTATATCCAGAGGATCCCTAAGACGAATATATTCATCCTTGGGAGTTAAAATATTGTAATGCCCCAGTTCCAATTCATCGAAATCTTTTAGCTGAGAAACTTTAAGCTCTCTTTTTTCTGGGATGGTTATGGGAACCAAAATCTTCTTTCCCTGTAAAAGACTATTTTTAATAAGGTCATGGGTGTTAATTTCGTGGCCAAAGCTTACAAATGACATAATAGTCTTAGCTTCTTTATAAAAGGAGGAGTTAATAAACCTATTTACAATGATTTGGCTATATTTTTTATGTTTTTTTTCATCCATCTTCGACAGTTTATCCAACATTTCCCTTCTAAGTAATTTTTTTCTCAAATAAATCACCTCAAACAGTTTATTTATAGGTCAATCTATATTATAATATACTAAGAATATGATTTTAAAACTTTAATCTTCTATTTAAGAGAAGTAAATATTGAGGTGTACAATTTGATAAAACTAGTTAACATAAATAAGGAGTACAAAAATGGCGTCAAAGCTTTATCTGATATAAATTTAGATATAAAAAAAGGAGAATTTGTTTTTTTGGTAGGTTCCAGCGGAGCTGGTAAATCTACTATAGTAAAATTACTATTAAAGGAAGAAGAGCCAACCAGTGGTAAAATATATTTAAACAATATGGATATAACCAAGGTAAGCAGGAGAAGGATACATATAGTTAGGAGAAATTTGGGAGTAGTATTTCAAGATTTTAGACTGCTGCCTAACAAAACAGTTTATGAAAATGTGGCTTTTGCTATGGAAATACTGGGTATACCTGTCAGAGAAATCAGAAGAAGGGTACCCTTAGTATTAAGTATGGTTGATTTAAGCCGCAAGGCTTATAGTTTTCCTGATCAATTATCAGGAGGAGAGCATCAAAGAGTTGCCATAGCCAGGGCAATAGTTAACAATCCGCCTATTTTGTTGGCGGACGAGCCTACTGGAAATCTTGACCCAGATACGGCTTGGGAGATTATGAAAGTCCTAAATGATATTAATAATAGGGGAACAACAGTTATTATGGCTACCCATGCTAAAGAGATAGTCAATCATATGAGAAAAAGGGTAGTAACTATTGACAAAGGTTATGTTATCAGCGATGAGGAGAAGGGAAGTTATACCTATGAAGATTAGGCAAATAAAAAACATGACCAAGCAAGGTATACAGGGTGTTTGGAGAAATAGAGGGATGGGACTGGCATCAATTTCCTCAATTACAGCAGTTTTAATGATTTTAGGTGTGGTTTTAATACTTATTCTTAGCATCAATTCTCTGGTTGCTGATACCCAAACCAAGTTTGATGAAATTGAAATCTACCTGGTAGATGATATTAGAGATGAAGATATGAATAAAATAGAAAATATTCTAAGTAATAAAAGAGGGGTTGCCTCTGTAATCTTTAGATCTAGGGATGAGGCCCTTAGAATTATGAAAGAAGACTGGGGTGAAGAAGCCTATCTTCTAAAGGGATTGGAGGAGGATAATACCCTTCCAGATTCATATATAGTTGAGCTGGAGGATATTGCATATGCCCATGAGGTGGTAGAATCCCTAAGCTCTATAGAAACCATAGAAAAGATTAACTATCACAAGGAGATTATAGATAAATTAAAAATATTTGCCAACTATATCAGGATAGGTGGCATAATAATCATATCGGTTTTAATATTTGTGTCTATTTTTATTATCTCCAACACAATTAAACTTACTGTTACATCTAGAAGTAGGGAAATTAGCATTATGAAATACGTGGGAGCTACCAATGGTTATATAAAGGGACCATTTATCATAGAGGGAGTAGTATTTGGGCTGCTAGGTGCCTTGTTATCAATAGGGATAGTATATTATTCCTATGAGTACTTTTTTAATTCAGTAAACGAAAAAATATATACCTTTTTCACCATTGTACTTATAGCACCTTCAGCTATTTTAAAAGATATATCAATAATTTTTATTGCAATTGGAGTAGGAATAGGGGCTCTAGGTAGTCTGGTTTCCATGAAAAGATTTCTTAATGTATAGGGGGAGCATAAATGTATATAAAAAACAATAGAAAAAAGATTATATTTCTACTAATAATATTTGTTCTAAGCCTAAACTATATGCAAGTCTATGGACAGAAGATAGACAATTTAAAAAATGAGCAGAAAAATATTAAGCAACAAATTAAAGATGCTCAGGATGAAATAAAGACTATAGAGCAACAGTCTAGGGATGTGTCAAAACAGATAAGTGATTTAGATGCTGAGATGAATAATGCCACTATAGAATTAGACAAGGTGGAAAGAGAGATTGATAAAATACAAAGGAATATAGATAAAAATGCCAGGGAGCTAGAAGAGGCAGAAAAAAATCTTCAAGAAAGGCAGGAACTCTTTAACTCTAGATTGAGAGTTATGTATATGAATGGAAATGTGGGCTACTTAGAACTATTATTAACCTCTACCAGCATTAAGGATTTTCTGTCAAGAAGGGAAATGATCCAATCTATTGCTGCCCATGATACAGAATTAATCAATTATATGAAGGAGCAAAGGGAAACCATCCAGGAGAAAAAGAAGGAATTGGAAGGACAAAGGGCTTCTGTAGAGGTGGCTAGAAACAGGCTAAAATCAAGGAGAGATGATTTAGCCAGAGCCAGCCGGGAAAAAGAACTTCTAATGGGGCGTCTGGAACAAGACAAGGAAGCTTTAGAAAAAGAATACAACAAATTAAGTGCAGAATCAAAGAAAATTGAGGAGCAGATAAAGAAACTACAAACAAGTAGTGGTCCTTATACTGGAGGTAAGATGGCCTGGCCAGTAGCTGGCCATAATAGGATAAGTTCTTATTATGGTTGGAGAGTGCACCCGATACACAATGTATCTAGGCTACATACAGGTATAGATATACCAGCACCAACAGGTACCATTGTGCGAGCAGCAGCCGCAGGAAAGGTTATGACCAGTGGAGCCCAGGGAACCTATGGTAATACAGTAACTATTGACCATGGTGGGGGAATTTCCACCCTCTATGCACATAATTCAAGTCTACTGGTTTCGGCAGGCCAGACTGTTAATGCTGGGGATCCAATTGCAAAGGTCGGTAGTACCGGATTGTCAACAGGACCACATTGTCACTTTGAAGTTAGGAAAAATGGTACTCACGTAGATCCGTTACCATGGCTAAGGGGGAATTAATTTCCCCTTTTTTTATTTTATTTAAATCCATAGAATGGTATAATGTTGGGAGAGGTTTAATAAAATAACATAGTAGTCTAAAATATATGAGGTGAAAAGATGTCTAAACGTAGAATAGTAACAATATCTATAATATTATTGATAGTTACTAATATAATAACATTCGGTTTAACAAATGCGTTGACTATCCAATTAGATTCTAGGGTAATAATTCCCAAGAAGGAATATGATGAGTTATATTCTGCCTATAAGGATTATACTAAGGTAATATTAGTTGAATCCTTAATCAATGAAGATTATTTGCAAGATGTGGATAGAGAACAATTGTTAGAAGGGCAGCTAAAGGGGATGGTCCATGCCCTAGGCGATCCTTATTCCCAATATTTAACTGCAGAAGAATACAAGGATCTTATGGAACAAACATCAGGATCCTTTGGTGGTATTGGGGTGATAGTAACTCCTGGTGATGATAATCTAATTACAGTTGTATCTCCCATTGAAGATACTCCAGGAGAGAGAGCTGGAATAAGGCCAGGTGACAAAATAATTAAGGTGGATGGCGTAGAGTATACTGGAGATAGCATGGATAAGGCTGTAAATGTTATGAAAGGTGAGCCTGACACTGAAGTTACCCTAACCATAATGCGTAAGGGGAAAAATGGACAGGATGAAATGATAGACCTAGAAATAGTAAGAGAAGTCATAAGAATAGTTACTGTAAAGTCCAGTATTATTGACGATGAGATAGGATATATAAATCTAACCTCCTTTGATGAGTTAACATATGGAGACTTTAAAAAGGATCTGAAAAAATTACAAGAGGCCAATGTAAAGGGGCTTGTCTTAGATTTAAGAAATAATCCAGGTGGACTATTAGATGCTTGTGCTGATATAGCAGATGAATTTTTAGGAGAAGGGGTAATAGTATATACAGAAAACAAGCAGGGAGAAAGAAGATATTATAGATCTAAAAAGTCACATACAGACATACCCATGGTTGTTTTAGTCAATGAGGGCAGTGCCAGTGCTTCAGAAATTTTAGCTGGAGCCATTAAAGATCACAACAGAGGAGAATTAATAGGCACTAAAACCTTTGGAAAAGGAATAGTTCAAAGTATAAAAAGACTAGGAGATGGTTCAGGATTAAAATTAACAGTATCAGAATATTTTACTCCTAAAGGAATTAATATCCATAAAATAGGGATTGAACCAGATATTGTTGTTGAATTGCCAGAAGATATAGAAACAATTGGAGTTGAAAACATTAAGGAAGATACCCAGCTACAGAAGGCCTTAGAGGTATTAAAAAATAAAATTCAATAGTCTGAAAGTAAAAAAGGGGAAACTTAAATGTACGGGCTATATCAAATAATTTATTTCACAGTTATTGATATTCTTAAAACATTGTTATCTCCTTTTTTTCTTGTAATAGTCCTAATCATTTTTTTTCAATACAAGCAGGTAGGAGATAGACCCTTAAGAGCTACCATAGAATCAATTCTTTATGGGATTTTAGGTGGAATTATTGCCACAGTTTCATTTATTTATCTGAGAATATATATAGAGCCTAAAGACTTTATGTATATTTTAATATTTGCTATCATTTTGTCCCAAATAAATGCTAGATTTGTCTGTTTCTCCTATGGAGGTAGCTTATTAGTTTTGTGGCATTTAATTACAGGCTATCCTAAAATAAGGCCCTACCAGATTATGACAGTTGTAGCCATACTGCATATAGTAGAAAGTATTTTAATATTCTTAAATGGAAAGGCCCAGACTTCATCAGGATATTTTAAGCTAAATGGAAAACTTACAGCTGGGCTTTTATTTAATAGATTTTGGCCAATCCCCTTTGTTATCTTTATAGGTGATGTGATGATCAGGCCAATAACCTTAATAGGGATGCTTAACTATGCAGATTTTACTATCTCTGATTATCCTAGGTTAAAATTAATAGAAACAGGATTTACCCTATTTTGCTATAGTAGCCTCTTATTAATAATCACTGTTTCTTCTTCCAATCAATACCTGCCCCCAATCTTTGCCCTAGTAGGCCATGAAGCAATAATTTATCTAAGCAAGATTAGAGAAAAAAGACGGAGTGGATCACAAAGGCCTGGTATAAGGGGATTAAGGGTGATGCAAGTAAGAAAAGACAGTGTGGCTGAGGAAGTAGGAATAAGGCAAGGGGATATTATTTTAAAAATTAATGATGCACCTATTGAGAATAATCAAGATTTGTTAGATATAAAATCCCTTGATAAAAGAAGGATAAGGATAGAATATTTTAATTTTAGAAAAGGGCTGGTGAAGGTAGCCTATGAAGGGGATAAAAAAACCTTAGGAATCAAAGGTCTTCCTAAGGTTAATGATCAGATGTCTTAGATAAATCTACGGAATAGATAATATGGGTACTTTCATCCCTATCTGGAATAGCAGTATTAACATATAGCTTATTATCAACTTGGTTTAAGATAATTTTATCATCACCAATATTAATAATAGATATTAACTTATCTTTCTTAAGGTTATATTCGTAAAGGGTATAATCTTTCTTATTTTGATTTTTTTCAGTAACAACTAAAGTATCATCTGCCAAAGGAAAGTAATTAGAAACATTTAGGTTTAGAGGATCTTTTAATTCCCAATCCTCTATATCATAAATATATAGGCGGTCTTTTTTCCCTTCAGACTTTATGTATGATATTTGATTATTGTTAATAAATTGAGGCATAGTGCCAAAATCATTATATATAGACCTTCTAAAGTTCTTAGTTAAGGAAATTTTAGTCTCTTCACTTTTTAAATCTTCCTCTAGGACCAAGAAATAATCCCCTTGAACCTTTAAATCTAGAATCTCTTTATCCACATCAAATCTTTTTACACTGGTATCAGTAACCAAGCTATACTCATATATAATAGATTTATTTTCCAGCCTATCAACTAAATATAATTGGTTTTTATCCTTCCATTGAATAATTCTAGGGTTGATTGGAAGTTGGAAACTGACCTTATAGGGCCTTTCATTTGTAAGTTCAATTATAAATAGCTGGTTGTTTCTTTTATGTTTCTCTAAGAAGGCAATTTTATCTTCTTCAGGATGAAATTTAGCACTGATTATACCTTCACTGGAGGTATATAAAAATCTTTTCTCCTGGTTTTCAATATTATACATCCATAGAGTTTCTATAGGGTCTGACTTTGATCGTTCTTCAACCTTCTTATAAAGGATATATTTATGTGGTATAAAATCTAAAATATGTCCATCATCAATATATGAAGAGATTGAGTCTTTGTCCAAGGTTATAATATCTCCATTATCTGCATCCACAACTACGAATAAATTAATTATAGGATTATCCACAGTAGATCTATCAAATATGTGGTAATAATCTAATTTCCAATAATACTTGTCATTTTGTCTTTCAATATCAATATGTGGTAAGGTATTAGTAGAAATCTTACAATCTGCATTTACCCTATTAATTGCTTCATTGGCACTTAATCTGATTTTAATAGGCTTGTAATTTTCATTTACTATATTAAATTTAATATCATCAGGATTACCTGGGTCAAATTCTCCCAAATCAATTATAATATTAGGTACAACCAATTGTCTATCTTTGTTACTCCTATTTTCCACATAGATATTAACTTGATTACCTGTTTTGGAAACTTTTTTAACCTTAACTCCAGATGATTCAACTAGACCTAAGGAAGCTAATAGTTTATAGTTGGAACCTTTCTTAGCAATCTCCACATCAGGGTCTATATTCTGATAGGATTTAGAAAGACTGATTTTTTCTATATTAAAATCGATAACTTCTTCTTCATCCCTGCTATCTTCCTTGTCCTCAAGATCAGATGCTTTGAAAAGTAAGGGGTTCTGTGTTAAGCTTTTGCAACCAATTAAAAGTAAGCTTAAGGTAAATAAAATGAGCAAGTGCACAAGTCGTTTCATCATATTCACTCCTTAAATCATATTCTACAATATAAAATACTTTTCTACAAGAAAATATTATATAATATGTTTTGACAATATATTTAAATAGTATATAATATTGCCATGAACAGACGTTCAAACAGAGGTGAGTAAAGTGAACAAGTTTAAAATACATTCTGAATTTAAACCTACAGGCGATCAGCCGAAAGCTATTGATCAATTGGTAGATGGAATAAATAATAATCTAAAACACCAAGTCTTATTAGGTGTGACAGGTTCTGGAAAAACATTTACCATGGCCAATGTAATAGAGCAGGTGCAAAAACCAACCCTGGTTATAGCCCATAATAAGACTTTAGCCTATCAACTGGCCAGTGAATTTAAGGAATTCTTTCCAGAAAATGCTGTAGAATACTTTGTAAGTTATTATGATTATTACCAACCTGAGGCTTATGTACCTCATACAGATACTTATATAGAGAAAGATGCTTCAATTAATGAGGAAATTGATAAACTTCGCCACTCGGCAACTGCTGCTCTCTTTGAGAGAAGGGATGTAATTATAGTTGCATCAGTATCCTGTATATACGGACTGGGAGATCCAATAGATTACGAAAACTTGGTAGTATCTCTTAGACCAGGTATGATAAAGGATAGGGACGAGGTTATGAAAAAGTTAGTAGATATTCAGTATATGAGAAATGATATAAATTTTGTTAGGGGAACCTTTAGAGTAAGGGGAGATGTGTTAGAAATATTCCCAGCTGCATCCAGTGAAAACACAATTAGGGTGGAATTCTTTGGAGATGAAATTGATCGGATAGTTGAGGTAAACCATTTGACAGGGGAAGTTA
>Ga0079225_10001273_pt1 | contig 14055 bp, 11 predicted proteins | sample Poulit2012_FD_76344 | JGI IMG/M metagenome (GOLD analysis project Ga0079225, IMG submission 76344) | Agricultural soil microbial communities from Georgia to study Nitrogen management - Poultry litter 2012 | ecosystem: Environmental > Terrestrial > Soil > Agricultural land | place: USA: Georgia...
ATCTGCTAGTAAGATACTTGGGGATTCGTTTAGAGTTTGAATAAAGTACTCTTGTGAAATTTCACCGCCGCTCTTATGAGTGTGGGTTGGTTTAATTTGGGGGAGCATACTCATGGTCCCATGAATTGAGAAATTGGAAACCTCAGCATCCCTCTCACCTAGTAGTGTTTGAAAGAGTGTCGTTTTCCCACTACCATTTTTACCGATTAGACCAATCTTTTGGCCATGTTCAACATGAAGATCTCTTATATTTAACAACTCCCGTATTCCAATCGTCACTTTTAAATGCTGAATATTCAAAGCTTGCATGAAATTCCTCCTTATAGTTGGAGGCATAAAAATAGCCCCTCATCAAGAATGGGAGCGTTATGAATATGGGCAAATAAACGAATGGTGTCTAAAAAATATAACACTGCCCCTACCCCCATTATTCCAACACAACAAATAAATACTCGAAATTGGACATACTAATTCCATCGTCTCAATCATCGTATCTATTTTTTGGAAAAATAGGCTTAGTTTCTCATCGTTTTAATTTTGCCCTTCTCTCTATATAAGTTATTTACAAATTAACATGTTTTATCCCTACAGTCAACAGAGTTTCACTATAATAAAAACTGTATGGCCTTGAGCAGATTGAAACTAATCCATGTGATAGTCCTCTTAGTTAATGGAACTTTCAATGGCTTAGTCGAGCTGTTTTTAATATAATTATTATTAGAGCCCACTTTAAGTGCCTCTGATTTTACTCGCCCTACTTGTTTTGAATAGCTTTCAGTAAGTTCTGTGCTGTCTATGACAAGCATTATTTCAGAATTAATAAACAAACTTCGTGCATCCAAGTTAAATGTCCCAACGGCGAGTAAGCGTTGGTCAAACATCCATGATTTATTATGCAAAGAATCCTCATTTTGGAACGCATAAATCTCTACCCCAGTGTTGACAATTCTTCTCCGATATCCATAGTAATTGGGGTAAGCAAAAGGATTAGGAGAAGATGCCAGTGAGTTGGTTAGGATACGAACATCGATATGCTGAGTCATCTTTTTTAATTTCTCAAGAATGATATTGTTTCCTATAATGTATGGTGTTTGAATTTTTACAGATTCTTGAGCTCGCTCGGCTAACACAAGAAGTTGTTCTCCGAGTATCGGTTCTTTTTTAGCAGGATAAACCGGATTGTGAATGAGCGATACTTTATTCGTAGGAACAGTTTCTTCTATAAATTGCTTAAGTGATTTCGCATAAAACTGTGGGTTGGAATTTTTGTAATTGGCGGCAGAAGATAATAATTCAGCTATAACGGATAAATCTTTTTTCTCTTTCTCTTCTATCGTCCACTCTGCTCGGTATAACTTCTCAAGATACTCGTTCACTTCATAAATGACATCATCATTGCTTTTTTCTTTAGTATTTACGACAAAAGCTTCCAAGTCATGAGCCGCTGCCTTTTCAAAGCCCTTTGGTTGGAAATGGCGTTCATCTATATTTCGACCTCCAACGATGACATATTTATCATCAACCAGGATTAACTTGTCATGCATTAAGAATTGCAAATGTTTAGGCTGGAATACATTTACAGGATTATAAATACGGCAAGTGATATTCGGATGGGCATTGATCGCTCGATAGACTGAACGGTTTCGATAAGCTAAGTAAGTTAAACCATTGACTACGACATTGACATGAACGCCTCGCTCTGCCGCTTGATACACTTCTCCCAAAAATGCTTGTGTGCTCTCACTATCTACAATTTTGTACATAACAATATCCAATGATGTGGTCGCCTTTTCGAGAAGCGCCATCCGCAAATTCAAAGCGTCTGTTCCATCATAAATGATAGAAGCACGGTCATTGCCAATGGTGTCTCTAGTAAATTTTCTATTTTGTATTTCCGATAAGTGTTCATTACTTATTTGTACATCTTTTCGATGTGGCCATACGGAAGCAATGAATACATAGAGGATAAAACCTATTAAAACTAAAACTAAAAATTGAAGCATCATTTCACACTTTTCTACTTATTTTTAATATACTTATATAACTATTGTAACACCCTATTGAATGAGATGAGTGATATTCACTAAAAAGTAAAAAGGACTTCATCCTTTTCTTATCATTAGAACAAAATCAGTCTTTATACTGATCCCTAACAGAATCAATTTACTTATAATAAGATGTAGATACAATAAGGAGGCAAAGAGGTGAAAAATGCTAAGACATTGATACCTATAAACGAATTACATCAGACTGCTACACAAACTTATCTTAACCAAGAGTTTTTTGATTGGAATAAATTGAATAGAATTCCGTATTTTAAAAAAATTCAAAATGAGCGTAAATGGAAAGTCATGACGGACGAATTTATTGAAAAAATAAGACCTATTCACAAGAAATGGTCAAAGAACCTTGAAGAATTATCAAAAGATTCAGGTGGGCATCAAGTAAAACAGGAACTCAGGGTATTTCTCGAAAAAATAGATGTGAGTCAAATTCTATTTGATCAACCTTTTCTTTCCTTTTTTGTCGAAAAAGGTTACCTTGATGTGGCCGAACAGTTTATTCTCGGAGCACAGAAAGCAGAACCTACGTTAGAAAACCATGAACTGTTTCAAGCCTTAAGAAATGTTTGGATTATGAACAGCCTCCAGCTATATTGGCATAGACCTTTAGCATTAACGCCTTCGGTTTACTCGTATAGTTTGTTGTATCCTTATACGGACAATTATTTGGACAATCAAGAGGTAAGTCCATTAGATAAAATCCAATTTAACCATAAATTGGAGCAGGCATTAGCTGGTGAACAGCAGCTTTCTGATTCGTCAGCGGAAAAACGAATATATGAACTGATTGAACAAATAGAAATCCAATATAATCGCTTAAAATTCCCACAAGTGTATAAAAGTCTAGAATTTATTCATGATGCCCAAGTAAAAAGTCTGCAACAAGGACATTTAGATGTGTTAACAAATGAAAAACTGTTGAACCTTAGTTTCTACAAAGGAGGCACCTCTGTCCTAGCGGATGGTTTTTTAATAAAGCCAGATTTAAGGATAGAACAGATGCAATTCAGCTATCATTATGGAGCTTTTTTACAGTTGTTGGATGACTTACAAGATATTGAAGAAGATCAGCAAACAAATCATCAAACCTTGTATAGTACAGAAAAGTTTACATACGATGTAGATATAAAAATTGAGCGATTAATTGCTTATATTTATGCAGTGAATGAGATACATCCATATGATACGGCGGTCCAAAAAACAATGAAAGAAGTTATTCGCACATGCACTTTAATGATGGTCATGGAAGCTGTTGGTTCTAACCCCGAAATTGTTTCTCCCAGTTTTTATAGTAAACTTGAAAGCTATTCGAAGGTCCGTCTATCCTTTTTTAGTGAATACAAAAAGTCAATTAATGCATATTTTAATGGTATATAAAAGTACTTAAAAAGCCAATCAGTTTATTACTGAGTGGCTTTTTGTAAGGAAATGCGGTTTAATTATGAAATTACTGTCTTAATTATTTTATTCTTCCTGGTTGTTTAGCGTAACCGAAGTACGCATCCGCTAATATCTCTTCCATATCTTTGACCAAAGCAAGTCGCGGATTACATGGGGTACATTGGTCTTCATAAGCTAAGTAAGCAATGTCTGATACTTTAGCCATAAATTCATCTTGAGGAACTCCTTGAGCCTTGAAACTCATTTTAACCCCTATTTTTTCACCTAAATCATAAACAGCTTGTGCAAATGAAGCAACACCTTCTTCTGGTGTTTGACAAGGCAGATTAAGGACACGAGCAATTTCTTGATAATGAACATCCGCACGATACGTATTATACTTTGGCCAGTTTGATGTTTTAGATGGACGAGTGCCATTATAACGAATGACATAAGGCAACAATGTTGCATTGGTAGCCCCATGGATAGTGTGAAAGATTCCACTGATTTTATGCGCCATGGAATGAGAGATACCTAAAAAGGCATTCGCAAAAGCCATTCCTGCAATCGTTGAAGCATTATGCATTTTCTCACGTGACTCGAAGTCTCCCACTTTAACGGACTGTTCTAAGTTTTCAAAAACTAATTTAATGGCTTGTAAAGCTAAGCCATCGGTATAGTCATTCCCCATTGTACTGACATATGCTTCAACAGCGTGTGTTAAAACATCCATCCCAGTATTGGCTGCTACATGACTTGGTACCGTCATTACAAAAGCTGGATCTACAATCGCAATGGTCGGTGTTAATGCATAGTCCGTTAATGGATATTTCATATTATTTTCTTTATCTGAAATGACCGCAAAAGGTGTTACTTCAGAGCCCGTACCAGAAGTGGTTGGAATCGCTACGAACTTAGCTTTTTCTCCTAATAATGGGAAACGAAATGCACGCTTGCGTATATCCATAAATTTTTGCACCAAATCATTAAAATCTGTTTGCGGTTGCTCATAAAATAGCCACATCGCTTTAGCCGCATCAATTGGTGAACCACCACCTAAAGCAATAATAGTATCAGGCTGAAACTCATGCATTGACTCAGCACCTCTACGTACTGTTTCGATGTCTGGATCTTCCTCTACATCATTAAAGACATGATAAATCACTTTATTTCGACGAGAATGTAACTGTTCAATCACCCGATTTAAAAAGCCTAATTCAACCATTGAATCATCGGTGACAATCATTACTTTTTCAACGTCGCGCATCTTTTGTAAGTATTGAATGGAATCTCGCTCAAAGTAGATTCTTGATGGTACTCTAAACCACTGCATATTATTTCTGCGTCTCCCAACTTTTTTAATGTTTAAAAGATGGCTGGCGTTAACATTTCCACCAACAGAGTTATTTCCATAAGAACCACAACCTAAAGTTAAAGAAGGTTCAAATGCGTTGTATACATCTCCTATACCTCCAAATGTAGAAGGCGAATTCCAAATGACTCGAATCGCTTTAATAGCTTCACCAAAATCTTTAGACAATTCCTCATCCGCTGTATGAATAGCAGCAGAGTGACCTAAGCCGTGAAACTCCACCATTAATCGACATTGTTCAATGGCTTCTTTTTGAGATTTTGCTTTAATAAGAGCCAAAATTGGGGATAATTTCTCGCGAGACATTGGTTCCACTGCACCAACTTCTTGAATCTCAACAGCTAAAACACTTGTATTTTCAGGCACCTCAAACCCAGCATTTTTTGCAATATCCACAGCCCTCATTCCAACAATTTCACTATTTAATTTTGCTTCTTCTACATTTGGACTATGAGCCAATACTCCAAAACAATATTTTTCAAGCATTTCTTTTTCTTTCGCATTTACAATGTAAGTATGATACGACTTCATTTCATCTGTAAAAGTGGTATAAATTTCTTTATCAATAATCGCAGCAGACTCTGATGCACAAACCATTCCGTTGTCAAAAGATTTACTCATCACTATATCGTGAGCTGCTTGCTCTATGTTCGCTGATTTCTCGACATAGGCTGGTACATTACCAGCACCTACTCCAAGCGCAGGCTTCCCACAAGAATAGGCAGATTTCACCATTGCATTCCCACCCGTTGCAAGAATAGTAGCTATATCCTCGTGATTCATTAAAGCATCCGTAGCTTCGATTGAAGGCTCTTCAATCCACTGAATACAGTCTTTTGGTGCTCCAGCTTTTATAGCCGCATCATATACCACTTTTGCAGCGGCCATCGAACAATTTAGAGCGGATGGGTGAAATGAAAATATAATCGGATTTCTAGTTTTCAAAGCAATCAGAGATTTAAAAATTGTTGTAGAAGTAGGGTTCGTTGTTGGTGTTATTCCACAAATCACCCCTAAAGGATCGGCAATCAGCGTAATTCCATTCACTTCATCTTCGTCAATGACACCAACAGTTTTTGTATGACGCATGTGGTTTATAACATGCTCACATGCAAATAGATTTTTTGTAGCTTTATCTTCAAAAACACCACGTTGTGTTTCTTGCACTGCATGTTTAGCAAGGCTCCCATGTTGGTCCAAAGCTGCCACTGATGCTTTAGCAACAATATAATCCACTTCTTCTTGATCAAAAGTTATAAATTTTTCAAGCGCTATTTTTCCTTTTTCCACTAATTGATTGATAGTGTCAACTGGCTTTACTTTCTGTTCGATAACTTTTTCAACCATTTTTACATCTCCTTTTAATTTATACTATCTTTTTCATTTCAATTATAGACATGAAAAATTAGAAAGTAAAGTTATTTGTGAATATTTTAACAAAGTGGAAACGTATTCATTTGCTAAAAAATATATTTATTCTATGCACTTTGTGAAGCAAACACCTCAAAACAATACAATGCTGGAGATTTTAATATGAAGAATTGTGAATTTGTTAACAAGTGTAATTACAATATTTTCTCTTCTATTCGTTAAAATGAAGAACTCAAGTATAATTCTTGAGTTCTTCTTATTCTCTCTCTTTTTAGCTTTCAACTTCTCACTTGAAGTTGTACTAATCTCCTTCTTGTTTTCCAGAAAGCCTGCCGGACAGTGAATAGGGTCTCCACTATTTTACGGCGATACCCGATAAGTTTATTTTTCCATTTTAATAACTATTTTACCAGCTGCGTGCTTTGTTTCACTCAAAGCATACGCTTCTCGAACGCCCTCTTCTGTGAAAGGAAATACTTTATCTAAGACTACTTTTAAATCATTGTTTGCCACTTGGTTAATAAATAACTGCAGTTGTTCTGGTTGAATGCGATAACCAATTCGTTTCGCTTTGATATTTCTTTCATTTGTTTTGTCTTCATCAAAAGGCGTTGAAGAAGTTAAGGCACGAGCACCTTCGACCAGAGCCGGTAATGTTTCTTTCCCGTTCCCTACAGTATCAATAAGAAAGTCAAAGCGGTCGCTATAAGCTTTTGGAACGTCTGTTTTTTTGTAGTTGACGACATAATCGACATTTAAAGACTCAAGTAGTTCTTCGTTACGACTAGTTGTTGCTGTTACATTGGCACCATTTTGTTTGGCAAATTGAACAGCAAATGTTCCAACTCCTCCAGAACCACCTTGAACGAAAACACGTTCATCTTTCTTTACTTCAAAACCTTTAAAGTTTACTAGCTGATAAGCAGTTAAAGCGGCGATCCCTAATCCAGCTGCCTCTTCATGTGAGGCATTGTCTGGTTTTCGCACCACATACTTTTCTGGGATAGAAACATACTCAGCTAAACCACCTCCACGATTTAATTTATAGGAGGTAAATACCTTGTCTCCTTTTTTTAAACTCTGTAACATTTTCACCCACTTTAGCTACAACACCCGACAAATCAGTACCTAAAATTATAGGAGAGTCGACTTTCATAGGCATCTTGCCTTCACGTAAAACGTGATCGACTGGGTTAATAGAGACCGCATATACTTCAATAAAGTCACTTATTTAATGAAACCAAAATAAAAAGCTTGGAAAAATTCCAAGCTAAGGTTTCTTCTTTATTGCTTTTCTAGATGAATAATCGAATCGCACCATTCAGCTGCCAATTCTTCATCATGCGTAATGACTATAATGACAGCATCGGAACTTTTTAAACGTCTTAGTAGCTTTCCAAATCGCTTCATATGTAGGTAATCTAAACCACTTGTGGGCTCATCGAAAATGATAATCTCTTTCCCCGACAGCAATGCAGATGCAATGGCTACACGCTGCTTCTGACCTTCCGATAAACTCATAGGATGCCGGTCTATATAAGGCGTAAGATTTAGAGCGTCTAAAACCTCTTCTAGATATTCAGCATGTTTCGCGCCTAGAAGGACTTCTTCTTTCACCGAGTCACTGAAGAGCTGATAATTCATATCCTGCATGACTAAAAAGCTTTTTTGAATCAACTGTTTAGAAGAAATCTTCTTATTTTTCCATAAAATATTCCCTGAAATGGGCGGTTGCAAACCAGTCAAAGTGCTCGCTAGGGTTGATTTTCCTGTCCCATTTGAACCCATTAAGCCAATAATTTCACCCGGCACCAATTCTAAGTTAAGTCTCGATAAAATGGGTTGGTTTGAATACCCGATACTTAAGTCTTTAGTTTGCAGTATTCCTTGTTCTGATTGTTCTGAAGGGATTATTTTATTACTAATCTTTTCTTTATGCTCAGAAAGATCCATTGATCGTAAACCCAAAAAATGAAGCTCTTTATTTGTAAACTGCTGGAATTCCGCAGCTTTCCATTCTTTTTGAATGCTTCCTTCATCAAATAAAATATAGCGATCGACTAAATCTTTGGTCCATGAAAGGCGATGTTCTAAAATCACGATGGTCATATTACGTTCTTTTAATTGACGAACCATCTGTTGAATACGGGTAATGGCTTCTTGATCAAGGTTACTAGTCACTTCATCAAGGACCAGTACACTGGGCTCTAACATATTAGCAGAAACAAATGCGATTTGTTGCTTTTCACCACCGGATAATTTAAAGATATTGCGATTTAATAAGTGATTAATTTCAAAAGCCGATGCTTTTTCTTTCACTTGTTCACGAATATATTCAGGCTCTTCTCCTCTGTTTTCCAGTGGGAACGCTAATTCACTTGTTGTATCAACGGTAAAGTGCTGGGTTTTTGGATTTTGGAAGACACTCCCTACTACGGGAACATACTCTTCAATGTCAGCAACACCAGCTTTTAAATTTGCAGTGTGCATTTCACCATTTAAGTCCCCCTCTAAATAGTTCGGGCTAATGCCGTTGATCAAACGGGAAAATGTTGACTTTCCACTGCCACTTGCTCCACAAATTAATATACATTCACCAGCTTGTACTTCAAGGTTGACTTCTTTTAAAAAGGGATCTTCAGTATGTAAGTACTGAAAAGATACGTCTTTGCTTTCAATTATCGATTTCATGAAAAAATCCCTCCTAAGTGCAAGATCAGTGGCAAGATACCTAATACTATATAAATCCAGTCGTAGGTCTGCATTTGTAGTTTAACAATCGTCGTATGTTTTCCAGGTAAGCTAAGACCTTTTGTCAAAGAAGATATGGTCAAATCTTCGGATACCTGCGTCGCATTCATCAATAATGGGATTAATATAAATTCCAGTGTCTTTACAGGATGTTTTATTAAATCCCAAAAACCAGTGCCAATTCCTCTAAAAGCCATTGCCTGCCGTATATGATGATAATCTTCGCGAATTGTCGGAAAGAATCGTGCCATCACTGCTAAAGGAATCAATAACCAGTTAGGAAGACGGAGCTTTTTAAAAGCGGCAATCCATTCACTAACAGAAGTCGTCTTCATAGAATATGCGCCCGCGATGATGCTTGGTAGTAGATACCGAAGACCAAAAACCAAAAAAGAAATGATAAAAATAATAAATGCAAGATTAATCTTCGGGACTATATAGATAGAAATGAATATTTGGATTAAATAAATGAGTAAAAAGATTATGCCCCATTGAAATAAACCAGCAAGAAAAAAAGGTGCCGTATAGATAAAGATTAGTAGCAACTCTAATGGGAAACTAAGCTGCAAACTGATATAAACAGCACCTAAAATTAATAAATAGAGTTTTACTCGTGGATCTAGTATATAAGACATTAGACAATACCCGCTTTTTCAAAATGTTTTTTCATCATACGTTGACCAAATAATCCGCCAATGATAGCCGCTACAACGATTCCCACAACGAGAAGAATAAACGTATTTTGTGAAATACTCGAGAAAATATTTTCAATGTATGATGCATCTCTTCCAACTTCCACTAATTGTTCAACATATAGATTTGGGAATAAAAATAGTGGTACAACAGGCCCTATGGTACTAAAAGAAAAAACGAGGTAACTAAGTAACAACCCTACTTTACTTTTATATCTAAAGGTATAAGCAATGGCATCCGCTAATAATGCGATCACAATACAAATAATAAGTGCACCAGGAAAACGCCCCATAATAAAAAAGAATACACCCATGATAGAACCCATAATGGTGATGGCACCAAAACGAGGGACTTTAGCCACCATAAGCATGAAAATCGTCCCCGATAGTAAAGCAGCAATTACGGGAATAAAGACGTAAGAATACCCTGGAATGATAAATACAACCAGCAAAGCGGATATGGCGACCATAATGAAATATAATGCGGTATATACACCGACAGAAACTAAATCTTTTATTTGAATACTCTTCTTTTTTCTATTCACTTTCTACATCTCCTCAATAACTTCTATTAAATATACTAATTCACAAACTTTAAAAAATCAATAAAAAGTATTGAATGCCACAGTTTTTTCAAACTTTAAAAGAAGGCATTTCAAAAAGAATACGCCTTAAAATAAGAATAAAACCTATTTTAAGGCGCAGTCCGTGAAATTATAAATTATTGGAATCATAGTCAACTTGTAGGCCGGCATTTTCCAAACGGAAATTGACTGTGGCAGCAATTAATGCATAGATAACTGAAACGGTCGGTACACTGAGAAGCATCCCCACAATGCCAAAGAATGCTCCCCCAACGGTTACACAGACCATAACCCAGATCCCCGGTAAACCGACACTGGTGCCGACGACTCTTGGATAAATAATATTACCTTCAATTTGTTGCATAATGATAATAAACAGAATAAAGAAAATCGCCTGAGAAAAACTTACAACAGATATCAATATAAAACCAATGGCTCCTCCAAGTATTGCTCCATATATTGGAATAAGTGCGAAGGTACCGGTAATCACTGAAACAGATAAACTATAAGGGAAATTAAATACAACCATTCCAGTGTATACCATCGTCCCTAAAATAAACGCTTCAATGATAGAGCCACCAACAAAGCTAGAAAAGATTTCATTCGCTTTTATTCCTACATTTACTATATAGTTGGCCCATTTTTTAGACCATAAACTGTAAATGATTTTTTTGAATTGACGAGTGATTTTCTCTTTGTTTGTAAGTAGAAAAAATGCAAAGACAATCGCAATGAAAATTGTGACAACACTACTGATTGTAGTAGTAATAATGCTAATGACATTACCTAGTGCATTTGTCGCAAATGTTTGAATATAGCTAATTAATTGTTGTTGAAACGAATCTAAATCCACGTCCAATTCTTGTACAAACTGTACAATTTCTGGATTATTTTCGATAAAATTATAAAACCAATTAATGACATTAGAAATCTGTTTTGGAACCACATCTATGAATGAAGAAATCGTTTGTTGTAAATCTGGAATCACTAAAAAGATTAAAAAGAGAAAGATAAGAATGACGAATGTAAATGAAATGATTATAGCTAATGGTCTATACCAATTATTATATCCTTTTAGCCATTTAGTGAGCTGTTTTTCAATCATTTTTACCGGTAAATTTAAAATGAAAGCTAATGTACCTCCAATAATAAAAGGTTGAAAAGCTGAAGTCATAGTAACTGTAAAACGTTGTATGGCAGTTAAGTTATTGACGGCCCAGTAAATTAACACGACAGTGACTAACAGCCCGAGAATTCGACGCCAATTTTTTCTAAAATTCATATACATCCCTCTTCTAGTTTCAATAGATATAATAGGATTATACCAAAATTCTCATCTATTTGAGGGAGTTACATGAAATATTCTTTGGGAATGCTAGATCTTGTGATTGACTAATTAAAGTAGTGGAATTAAAATGAAGAAAATTATATAGGAGCTAAGAAATTGAGACAGACTTATACGATAACTGCCAATGGTCTCGAAGAATCTGCGCTAAAGAATAGTATGTTACTCTTGTATCGTGGTCCTAGTCTTGAAGAGAAGAATGAAATAATTGAAGCGTATAATCTTCCTGAAGATGTATTCGATTTCGACGACCTTCCAACAGTAGCTCCTAGAATAGAGTTTCTATACAATGAGAAACTTGGAGACACTTTGATTTTCGTCTTTTCAAACATCGTTCGAACGGAAGAAAATAGCAGTGTTGAAGCCCGTTTAGAAACGCATACCTTTATTTTAGGTCAAGAAAAGATGTTTTGGATTACGAATAAGGATACAGCCACTTTAAATCAAGAACTCATAGAGCTAAAAAGTTTCACCATTGATTCTTTGGAAAGTGTAATTTTAAATGCTGGCCTACTCTCTTATACTCATTTTACAGCTGAGTTAGCTAAACAAAAAAGGATTATTGACCAATTAAATCAAACAGTTGTTGACTCGACGAAGCGACAAGTTTTAATCGATGTATCAGAAACTGAAAGAAACATGGTAATGCTTCGACATACTATAGATACGCAAGAAGTTGCCTTTACACGCTTATTGCGAAATGAATCTTTTTTGGAAAAATTGGATAATTCTCATTTAGTTCATGACATTACATGGTATAACCGACAAGTCCAAAAGCTCGTTAGTGTATACCGCGACCTGCTTGATACCGCAAGCAGCCTTTTTTCGGATATCATGAGTAATAATTTAAATAAATTAATGAAATTTTTAAGTTCATTATCTTTAGTACTTGGGGCGTCAGGACTAGTTGGTGAATTATGGGGAATGAATACAGGTGGTTTACCATTTGAAGAAGCGCCATACGGTACTTGGATAATATTAGGCGCCGCTTTTTTAGTTGGCGTTTCAATGTATATGTATCTTAAAAACAGAGAATACTTTGATGATTAAATATTCAATATATAGAAAAGAGCCTGAAGATCAGGCTCTTTATTTATAATTCTTTCGGTTGAAGAAAATGCAGATTCGAGTAACTTTTGCTCTTTTATGTTCTAAACTGAATCTGCAATAGGATGGAGATGAAGACTGGATGACTAACAACCCACATCGTTACCCTCTCTCCATAAATCGATAGTCTTATGAATAAATTCTTTTAACTGGGTATTTTCTAAATCATTTGTTTTCCTCACCCTTATGCACCCTTTACCAACATTAAACGCGTCCAAAAGCTCTCCTGAAGGATCAATTTTATCAATTGAACCAACATATAAACTGACATAGTGTTTTTGAGCATTCAAAACAAAAACATAATTATCTTTTTCTAGATCTCCGTAATTCAGCATTTTATATCGAATGTTTTCACCGATTTTTGGAGCATACTCAAATATTATTTCACGAATCTCAATAAGTTTTTCTTTTCGCCAATCCTCTTCTAAATGTTTCATGTATTCTGAGGGTGTTTTTACATCGTATTGCATAGTATAAGTATCTCCTTAGATTAATTTTAAACCGATTCTTCTCTTTTTAATAGGTTTGCCGTTTTATGAAACAGCTCACTTAAATCAGCAATCGTATGATCCATGGCTCCTGATCGTATTAAGCTTGAAAAAAGAATAATGACTAATGGTCCTAGTAAAGCTCCCCAAAGTCCTGAAAGTCGTATACCAGCATAGATACCGATTAGCGTAAGTAATGGGTGTAACCCCGTCTGCACGCCCATTATTTTGGGTTCGATGATCCTCCTCAAAATAAAGAATAAAATACCTAGTAAAAGGACAAAAATGCCTTGATTCACATCCCCAATGAAGAATTCATATATTCCCCAAGGCAAGATGACTGCCATTGTACCAAGAAGAGGTAAAACATCAACAAGAGCTATAATCAAAGCAATGACAAAACTATAAGGTTGTCCATAAAGAGTCAGAGCGACAAACATATAGACAAACGCTACCCCAGCTAGAATGACTTGCGTTTTAATATAGCCAAATACACCTAAAAGAGCAGAATCTTTTAACAATTTTAACGACTCTAACAGCTTTATATTCATTCGTCTGAATAGATACTCTGTTATAAAATTGAAATCGGACAGAATGAAATAAAGGGATAAAAAGAATGTGATGACATTTAAAGAAAAGGTACCCGTTCTAGAAATAAGAAGACCTGTAAAAGTAACTGTATATGAAAGCAGATTATTACTAAAATTTTGAATAAATGTTAAAATACTCTTTGTAAAGTTTTCAAATACATCCAATATAGGTTCTGGCAAGGCAATCATTTGCATAGAAAGCCACCGCTCTATTCTTTCAAAAAAACGCACAATACTTTCCCAGTTATTTTGAATACCGGTCGCCAAACCTATCACTTCATTTATAAACGTTGCAAATGTAAAGTATACAAC
>Ga0079225_10001276_pt1 | contig 14049 bp, 14 predicted proteins | sample Poulit2012_FD_76344 | JGI IMG/M metagenome (GOLD analysis project Ga0079225, IMG submission 76344) | Agricultural soil microbial communities from Georgia to study Nitrogen management - Poultry litter 2012 | ecosystem: Environmental > Terrestrial > Soil > Agricultural land | place: USA: Georgia...
ACGGCGTATGCGGCGAATTTTAAAAAGCGTTTTGAAAATAAAGCCCGTCAGACGATTGATGATGAAATCGATGCCAGTCTTGACGAGGCTGACGATACGCAGGAAGACATCAACGCCCTCATCAGCAAGGCGGAACAGTCACTAGAAGATGTATTTGTGCCGGTGTACGTGGCACAGGGGTCTCTGGATGAAGTGATCAACCCGGAGTCCGCGAACGTAATTTATAACAATGTGTCCACAGAGGACTCGGAAAAACGATTGAAGTTTTATGAAAACTCCGGACACGTACTGACGATAGATAAAGATAAAAACGAATTATTCAGCGATTTATATGAGTTTATAGAAGAGATAATATAATGGGGGTATTCTCATGAGTAACTACAGAGAAATGGTTTTGGAAATCATGAATAAAGAAGATTATAAACCTGTGACGATTGACCATTTTATAAATGCGTTTGATGCCCATGATTCAGAGGATTTCAAAGAAGTGGTCAAAGTGATGGTTGCTCTTGAGGAAGAAGGCATCATTTTCCGCACGAAAAAAGACAAATATATGAAGGTGGCGGAAACCAACCTCGTCAAAGGAAAGCTGTCCATGCATAAGAGAGGATTCGGCTTCCTGCGCGTGGAAGATGAAGATGTCGACGATATTTTCATTCCGCCGACAGGCATCAATGGTGCGCTCGACGGTGATACAGTACTCGTTGAAACATTCAACGAGACTTCCGGCACCAATATGGAAGGGAATATTACAAGCATTTTGACCCGCGGCATTACAAGAGTGGTGGGCGAGTATGTGGATAACAAGTCCTTCGGTTTCGTACTTCCGGACTCGAAAACTTTCAAGACGGATCTCTTTATTCCAAAAGGACAGAATCTTGGCGCGATCGACGGGCATAAAGTGCTTGTTGAAATCACGAAATATCCGGAAGATGAAAATGCAAATCCTGAAGGGCATGTGACCCAGATTTTAGGTCATAAAAATGATCCGGGTGTGGATATATTATCCATCATTTTCAACCACGGCATCAATATAGACTTCCCGCAGGAAGTGTTGGATCAGGCAGAATCTGTGCCGGATACCATCCAGAAGGGTGAGCTCCGGGACAGAACGGACCTGCGGCACGAAAACACGATTACAATCGACGGTGCGGATGCGAAAGACCTGGATGACGCAGTTGCTGTGAAAAAACTTGATAACGGCAACTATGAGCTGACGGTCAGCATCGCAGACGTGAGCTATTACATCACTGAAGATTCGGCGATGGATAAAGAGGCATATGACCGTGCCACGAGTGTGTATCTGGTCGACCGGGTGATTCCGATGATTCCTCACAGACTGTCGAACGGTATCTGTTCACTGAACCCTGAAGTCGACCGTCTGACGATGAGCTGCCGCATGGAAGTGAATCATGAGGGCCATGTGGTCAATCATGAAATTTTCCAGAGTGTCATCAATTCGAACAGAAGAATGACCTACGATGCAGTGAACGGCATGCTTGAAGATGAGGACCAGGCACTGATGGCCGAGTACAGTGATGTCGCACCGATGATCATGGCTGCGGGAGAGCTTGCACAGATTTTAAGAAATAAAAGAGTCAAACGCGGTGCGATGGACTTCGACTTCAAAGAGGCGCAGGTACTTGTCGGCGAAGACGGCACGCCTGAAGATATCGTATTAAGAAACCGCGGACAGGGTGAAAAACTTATCGAAGAGTTCATGCTGCTTGCCAATGAAACGGTGGCTGAGCATTTCCACTGGATGGACGTGCCGTTCCTTTACCGTATACACGAAGACCCGAAAGAAGAGAAGCTTCGACAGTTCTTTGACTTTATTTCCACATTCGGAATTGTAGTCAAAGGGAAGGGCAATGAAATCCACCCGCATGCACTGCAGGAAATACTGGAGGAAATAGAAGGCAGGCCTGAAGAACTTGTCATCAGTACTTTGATGCTGCGTTCAATGCAGCAGGCGAAATATTCACCGGAAAGTCTCGGACACTTCGGACTGTCCACCGAATTCTATACTCACTTCACATCACCGATCAGACGTTATCCGGACTTGATCGTCCATAGACTCATCCGCAAGTATCTGATCGAAGGCAAGACGGATGATAAGACGATCAGCAAAGTCGATGCATTTCTGCCGGATGCGGCTGAGCATACATCTGACAGAGAGCGCCGTGCGGTGGATGCCGAAAGGGATACGGATGATTTGAAGAAAGCGGAATATATGAAGCAGTATATCGGTGAAACGTATGAAGGAGTCATTGCCGGTGTGATGAATTTCGGCATGTTTGTGGAACTCCCGAACACAATTGAAGGACTCGTTCATATTTCCAATATGACAGACGATCATTACCAGTATAATGAACGCCATATGGCACTTATCGGAGAGCGGACGGGCAACGTCTTCAGAATCGGCGATCCGATCGAGATCAAAGTGATGGATGTCAATATCGAAGAACGTCTCATCGACTTCCAGGTGATCGGCATGCCTGAACGTAAAAAATCCGAAAGACGCTCAAGACCGGTGGAAATAAAAGCCAAGAAGAAAAAGCCGGGAGACCATAAAAAGAGCGGAAGCAAGAAAAGGGGCAAAAAGCCGTTTTATAAATCAGTGGCCAAAAAAGGAAAAAGAAAGAAGTAATGTCTAATGAAAAAAAATCATACTAAACCACTTGCTCAGAACAGAAAGGCAAGACACGATTATACAATTGAAGACACCATTGAAGCGGGCATTGCGCTTAAAGGCACTGAAATCAAATCCATCAGGCGGGGATCGGCGAACCTGGTGGATGCCTACGCAAAGACATACAGAGGTGAGATGTATGTGTACAATATGCACATCGCACCTTATGAAGAGGGTAACCGTTATAACCATGATCCCCTCCGTACGAGAAAACTCCTGCTTCACAGAAAAGAGATCAACAAGCTGATGGGTCACATCCAGGAGAGCGGTAATGCCTTGATTCCCCTTAAGCTCTATATTAAAAACGGAGTATGCAAAGTGCTCCTCGGCATGGCCAAAGGTAAGAAGAAATATGACAAACGCGAAGATATGAAACGTAAACAGATGAAGCTCGAAGCAGACCGTGCGATGAAAGACCGGATGAGATAGGCTGAAGCCTTCATGAGCTGCTGTGCTTGAAGTATGGCTTCATCCCTGTTATAATATAATTCACTCGAAAATATCGAGACTATTCTAAATCCGGGGACGTTCCGGATTCGACAGGGGCTGTTTGGGCATTTTAAGCGTGTCGGAGGCTGCGGCTCCGTAATCAACGCTACACAGTTTATAATAACTGGCAAACAAAACAATTTCGCAGTAGCTGCCTAAGAGCACTCTGCATCATCCCATGAGCTTTCCTGTGGCTCATGACGATGATTCAACTTTAACAGGATATCCACAGAGTCTGCCGTCTTAAGACTCTGTGGAGAAACCAATAAGACTAGCATGGACTTGAGGGTTCGTTCATTACCATCATCCATGCGAAATTGAGAAATGAACTACACACGTAGAAAGAAATGTATCAAGGTCTCTGGACGCGGGTTCAACTCCCGCCGTCTCCATATGAAAAAGCTCAACCGGAATAATTGGTTGGGCTTTTTCTTTTAGCTTGATTAAATATCATTAAAATTCTATTCTGTATTTCTGTTCTTTTCAAACTCTATCATATGATTCTCCATCTGACATTCGTATCCAGAAAAAGAGATAGGTGCATAGTCTATAAATGTTTTGAATTTTTATGGCAAAACCATTTATTTTAAATAATTTCCAAATCACCTTGACTTATCAACGAAAGCAGTGTATTATACTAAGAGTAGTTTAAATTAACACATTTTAATTTTTTCATTCATCTGAAAAACCCTTAAAACAATTAATTTACAACGAACAAATATTTAAGTGCAAAAGCACTAGGAGGTTTTTTCTATGAATGAAGGAACAGTAAAATGGTTTAACGGCGAAAAAGGTTTTGGATTTATTACACAAGAGCAAGGTGACGATGTATTCGTACACTTCTCAGCTATCCAAGTTGATGGCTACAAGACTTTAGAAGAAGGTCAAAAAGTAAACTTTGACGTAGAAGAAGGTCAGCGTGGTCCACAGGCGACTAACGTTACACCGGTTTAATCTGCGAAAGATATAGAGCTTGAAGAGGCGGCTGCGGCCGTCTCTTTTTTTGTACATAAAATAACTCCCTCCAAGTCATATGAACCTGGAGGGAGTTTTATAATTAACATGAACTTTATTCTGGAGTAATGTCGAATACTGCTGAATCTTCCGCGTCGAGTGGTGAGAATACCAGTTCGATTTCAGAAGGATCTCCGGTAACAGCGTAGGCGAGGGAACCGGATGTGCTTTCTCCATCCTCTGTCTCATCCAGTATGATATCTCCTACCGGATAAGTTTCAGCTGGTTCACCGTCCACCATGATTTCCATATCGCGGCTGCCCATCAAGTAGGAGTCGCCGGAGTTGTTCTCAAATGAAAGATCAATCATGATGACTTCATCTGCATCGACTTCTGCAAACTCATTTCTTTCATCAGTATAACTCACATCTTCCACAGTCAAGGTCATACCGTTCAGTTCAGCTGAATCACCGACACTCAGACCGTCTTGTGTAGAGCCGGATGACTCATCGGAGCCGCTGCCGGATTCTTCTGTTTCTTCATCATCAGTTGGAGCTTCAGGCACATCTGGAACAGTTATGCCGTCGTCATCAAATTCACCATAGTCACGAATTTGTTCAGTTATTTCTATATGCAGTTTTTCTTCAGGGTTTTCCTGGCCTGGAGCGGTGGAAATATATGCAATGTGTATCAGGTCGCCACTTGCTTTATCAACGACTCCGACCACTGCATTTTCCATTTCATCTGTGTTTGCCCCTGTATATTCAACATTGAATATACTTCCGAAAGTTTCATGCAATGATTCTTCATCTCCGATATTATATATGAAATAAAATTCATCATCCTCTGAGATATCCAGCAAATCACTGTTTTCCATGAATGCTTCATGCAGGTTTGTGTAACTTCCATAGAACACTTCTTCACTTTCAGCAGTGCCTGTCTGATCTATCCAGCCGTTGCCATCAAATGCAGCGAATTGATCCGGGCTGGCATAAATGTTTGGAATGAGCTCTCCGGCTTCCTTATCGTATACTTGTGAAAATACTTCGAAACCGTCCTTTTCATCGATCTCTGCAGTTAATCCGTCGATATCAGATTCAGCAGGTGTGTCAGATCCTGCGCCGAAAGCATGTATGACCATATAAGTTTCAGCGAAATATGTCGTGATATCTTCTGTAGGTTTCAAAACTTCTTCGATATCTGCATCAGATTCTTCTGCATTATCCAAAAGATCTGCTAGTCCGGAGTTTCCTGCGAACATTGAAGTGATTTCTGTATCGTCACCTGACAATGTTTCCCCGGTAATTGAAGTAAAATCGAAAGTTTCTGCAGAACCCTCTCCTTCAGAGCTTCCGCTTTCAGAACTTTCTCCTGAAGAGCTTTCACTGTCCGAGCCGCCGTCCTCGTCCGACTCTGCTTCGCCTTCTACAAGTTCATAACCTGAATTTAGCAATTGTTCTTCTGATTGTTCCATACTGACGAATTGTGCAGATTCTTCACCTTCAAATTCAGCACCGTCAAGACCTGAAACTTCTTTCAGATCTGCCTCATCATAGTTGACTTCCGTTGTTTCAACAAAACCGTTTTCACCGTATTCAATATTATGTTCTACACCATCTGTTTCCGTATATTCCTTGGAAGCATCAGTAAGTAGTTCTTCAGCCTCTTCTTCATTTGATGCGCCGATTGCCTCGTAGTCCATTTCAGTTACTGAAGTTTGTCTTTTTACTTCATCACCGACGTAATAGTAGACGAGTTCGTTATAAGATCCGTTTTCTTCCAAAACGAAAGTTTTTGTTTGTTCTTCACCACTTGTCGCGTCCTCATCTTCAGATTCATCCGAATCTTCCTCATCCACGTCTTCTTCATCAAGATCTTCTGTGTCGCCACCGATACCGATGGTGGAATTATCATCGTCACTGCTCAGATCTAAAGAATCTTCATCATCACCGTCATCCCCGGAGTCTGATGAATCATCTTCTGAATCCGAATCATCCTCAGAGTCCTCATCCGAGTCAGAGTCCTCTTCTGAACCCGAATCATCCTCAGAGTCCTCATCCGAGTCAGAGTCATCTTCTGAGTCCGAATCATCCTCAGAGTCCTCATCCGAGTCAGAGCCATCTTCTGAATCTGAATCATCCTCAGAGTCCTCATCCGAGTCGGAATCCTCTTCTGAATCTGAATCATCCTCAGAGTCCTCATCCGAGTCAGAGTCATCTTCTGAGTCCGAATCGTTTTCTGAATCACTGTCGTCCCCCGAGTCATCTCCGGAATCGTCAGCCTCGTCGTCTGAGGTATCTGCTTCCTCATCCCCGTTATCCTCTGATTCATTATTTTCCGTTTCTTCTGTTGTTTCTTCGTCCGTATCCTCTTCCTCACCGCCGAGCCCGCATGAGCCCAGGATCAGCATTGTTGAAAGTCCGCCTGCCAATAAATATTTTTTTAACGACATATAATTGTCCTCCTGAATTTTAAAGTTTTAACACTTTACTTTATAAATAATCCAGAATATGAAATATTCTGTTATTACTATTTACAAATGTTTCATTCGATTTTTCATTATGTCTGTAATATCTGTTAATTTATGAGTTTAAAGAAGTTATATGTATAGTATAAGTAACAATTTATAATATTTCCACAAAAAGTTCACGATTTGTTCAAAAAATTATAAAAAATAAACTCCCATCGCCTGATGAGAGTTTTAAGTTAATTTTTATTTTCTTGAATATATGTTTCGCACATATTAAATATTTCTGTTGCTTCCGGTCTGTTTTCGGGATGTTTATCAAGGCATCTGTTGATTATGCTGCTTAATAATGGACTCATATCCTGAAGTGATTCAACGGGTTCAGCATCGCATTCAAGCTGTTCGCATGTAAAGCAGACGGCCACAACAGAATGGACCGTCTGCTTAAAATTGTTCTTAAAATTATACCCATGAATCCTATGAGCATTAGTCAGAAGAAACGCTTGACGCACTTGAGGAGCCTGAATATGAATCAGACGAAAAATCATTTGATGCTGCCGGTTGGATATCTTCGAAGTAAGCCATGCATTTCCCCTCCCTTCGTTCTGTCATTGTAATCATTCCATTCGAAAATTGAAGAACAATTGTCAGAATATAAAAAACTGATTAAAACAGGATGAAATTATTAATATTATGTAAAAAAAATGATTCCAATATGATATTTACCCGGTTGTATAAATGTGTAATTTGTAAGACGTTTTCATTGTTAATTTTTGTACTCACATTCATCTTTGTCTGATAGAATAGTGATATTGTTTCATCATTTTTTACATTAATGGAAGAGGAGGCAGGGAAAATGGATATATTGTTCAATCCGGTCATTATTTCGGTTCTTGTATTAATTGTATTGAGCCTTTTAAAGATCCATGTCATTTTCGCACTGATCCTGGCGGCAATTTCAGCAGGACTTCTTGCAGGGCTGCCGCTTGGCGAGACTGTGACGATTCTTGTAGAGGGCATGGGCGGCCAGTCCGAAACGGCGCTGAGTTACTTATTGCTCGGAATTTTTGCTTCAATGATTGCGATGTCCGGCATTGTTAAAGTACTGCTCAACTATTTGCTCAAAGTAATCGGAAAGAAGAAATATCTTCTTATATTCATATTTGTGATTATCGGGGTGCTTGCAGAAACGGTTGTACCTGTACATATTGCGTTCATACCCATTCTGATACCGCCGCTTCTTATGCTGTTCAACAAATTGGAGGTTGACAGAAGAGCAGTGGCGAGTGCGCTGACCTATGGTCTGAAAGCACCGTATATGATCATTCCTGTCGGTTACGGTCTGATATTCCACGGCATTCTTGTTTCGGAAATGCAGGAGAATGGCCTCGATATCACGTTATCCGACATTCCGGCTGCAATGCTGATACCGGTCATCGGCATGACGGTCGGCCTGGTGATTGCGGTTTTCATCACTTACAGAAAACCGAGAGAGTACCAGGATATAGAAACAGTAGATTCAGACAGCATCGTCTCTGAAGATTTGACGAAAACCCGCCGGACTGTGAACAATATCATCACATTATTTGCGATCGGGGCTGCATTTGCATTGCAGCTGTCCTTCGATTCGATGATCATAGGGGCGCTCGGCGGTATAACAATCATGCTTCTAAGCCAGGTCATTAAGGTGAGCAGAAGCGACGCTGCAGTAAAAGAGGGTGTTCTTATGATGGGCGCCATCGCTTTCATCATGCTGATCGCTTCCGGCTACGCATCCGTTTTGACTGAAACGACTGCGGTGGATGATCTGATCGGCACGGTATCCGGCTGGTTCGATGGCACACCGCATGCAGTGGCGGCAGTTGTATTACTGCTTGTCGGTCTGGTGATTACGATGGGTATCGGGACATCGTTCGGTACGATTCCTATCATAGCGGCGGTCTTTGTACCGCTTTGTATGTCACTCGGTTTCAGCCCGCTTGCGACCGCCTCACTGATCGGTACTGCTGCGGCACTCGGTGATGCCGGATCGCCGGCTTCCGACAGTACACTCGGGCCGACCTCGGGACTTGCGGCCGACGGCCAGCACGATCATATCTGGGATACGGTTGTACCGACATTCCTGCACTACAACATTCCGCTGATCATATTCGGTACGATCGCGGCAGTCATACTATAGAAGACATCGTCCGGCCGGACGGTGTTTTTTTATTAAAAATAAAGGATTAATAACATCTTTTTAGGGTAGAGAACATTGTAAGCATTATATTAGGAGGTAGTAAGATAATGGCACTTAAATATGAAGTAACAGCAACCAACACAGGCGGACGTAAAGGTCACGTTCAGACGGATGATAAAGCAATCGACTCAGCGATACTGCCACCGGATCAGGACGGCGACGGCGTCAACCCGGAACAGCTTTTCGCAGCAGGTTATGCGTCATGTTTCAATGGTGCATTCGACTTGATGCTGAAGCAGGGCGGCGTAAAAGATGCAGAACCGGAAGTGGATCTGACGGTCCAGTTATTGGATGATGAAGAAAATGAAGGTCCGAAACTCGGCGTTAAGATTAATGCGAAAGTTAAAAACATGTCTCAGGCAGATGCGGAGAAATATTTGGAGCAGGCACATCAGTTCTGCCCGTATTCCAAAGCGACACGCGGCAACATTGATGTTGAATTGAACGTTACCGCACAATAGTATAGATACTTTATGATGGGCACGGAACCTTTTGATGGGTTTCGTGTCTTTTTGTCTGGGGAGAATTTAAGAGAATGTTTGTATCATGAAAGTTAGTGGAAAATGGGTTTGATGTCATTTCGAATCGCTGAATGACACCACCGCAGCCGAGTTTGGTGTTTGGTGTCATTTACACAGCTTTTATGACATGAAAAAGTAATAAAAACCACTTTCATGCCAATCGAAGACTATTTATGACATGAAACCTTTGAACTGGAACATTTGATGTCATATGAAACTTGTAAGCATCGGCTCCATTTAACTGTAAATGGAAATTATGGAATTCATTATACCTTAATAAGCAAAACTTATATTTAAAATTAACTTTTTCAGCGAAAAACAATGGGCATCTTAACATTAACTTAATAATTAAAGGGTATACTCCAACTATAAACATTAATTTGACCATTCCCCTTTGGTCAAGTCCCCTTACCCAAAATCCTTCCCCTGGGATTTTGGGTACTTTTATTTTAAGGAAAGTATGTGTACAATAAAGCAAATATCAACTTGACTGACGAGGGATAAGAATGAACATTAAAAACATTGAAATATGCGAAGGGCTGCCGAAAGTGGTCGTGTCCATAAGCGGTACGTCGCTTGCTGATATACAGAAGGAAATCGTGCAGGTGAAGGAAAACATCGATGCGCTCGATATTGTGGAGATCCGCAGTGATGCATTCGATAATATGAGCCGTTCGGAGCATTTGGGATTAGTGAATGAAACATGTTCGGAATTGTCAGAACTTCCGATCATCTATACATACAGAACGTCCCACGAAGGCGGCAGCGGTTCTAAATCCTACGCTGAATATAAAGATCTTCTGATGGACGTCATTACAAAGTGCGATATCGACATCGTCGACATAGAATTTGTCACAGGCGGCAAGGTGCTTTCAGATATAGTGGACTGTGCGGACGAGCATGGCAAGACGGTTCTCCTCAGCCACCATAATTTCAAAGAGACGCTGCGCCTTGAAGAGATGCAGAAGCTGTTATACAACATGCACTCGGCAGGCGGTGAAATTCTGAAGCTTGCGTTTGCACCGAATGATGCAGACGATGTAGTCAATATGCTTAAAATAGTGAAGATGGGTAAAGAGGCGCTTGGCAATAAAGTCATCGGCATCTCAATGGGAGAGCTTGGAAAAATGACGCGTCTCGCAGGCGGCGAGTTCGGCTCCTGCCTGACATACGGCTATATTACGAAAAATAGTGCACCCGGGCAGGTGCATGCAGCCAGAATCAAGGGTGCACTGAAAGCTTATGAAAATTAAAAAATGTCCGAAGTGATCAAATTTGAATGCTTCGGACATTTTCATTTCACAGATTCTCTTTTAAAAACTTCCTGACATCGCCCGGTGATTTGGCGTTCAACGGTTGAAGGTGGGCGGTCTTTTTACCTTTTTTGAAAATCAGAAGGCCCGGGATGCCCGTGACATCATTTTCATCTGCGGCGGTCGGTATTTCATCACGGTTCAGCTCATACCAGTCCATATATCTGTACTCTTCCATGATCTGCCTGATGAAATGATTCAATGCACTGCAGTCCGGACACCAGTCCGCATAAAATTTAATGATGATATTGTCATTGCTTTGAATGATCTCTTTATAATCATCATATGTTCTTATCGCATCCATCAATATCCCTCCTGGCCATATTTTATAAATCATCTTAATATTACCATTTAAATATTGTACAATGGAAGTGAGGGTAAATTAGCATGAATACCCGGCGGACTATCGGGTATAGAATAATGACTGACTATCTATGGAGGTACCGGATGATTACTTTTTACGAATATTCCAAGTGTACGACATGCAGAAAAGGCAGGAAGTTTTTAGAGGAGAACGGCGTGGATTTCGAAGCGTACGATATGGTGAAACAGCCGCCTTCTAAAGAAGCGCTGAAACAGATTGTTGAAAAATCCGACCAGGACATCAACAAGTTTTTCAATTCCAGAGGTAAGAAATACAAAGAACTCGACTTGAAAAATAAACTTCCGGAGATGTCCGATGATGAAAAACTCGATATTTTATCATCAGATGGAATGTTGATAAAACGACCGTTAGTCGATGCCGGCCAGCATGTGCTTCTCGGTTTTAAAGAGGCAGAGTACAAGGAAACGCTTTTATAGTTATTAAGCTTGAGAAACTTTGTGAAATATGTCATTATATAATTGGGTAAATTATTATGAGGAGGTTTTCTGTTATGGCATTACCAAATGACTTAAAGTATTCAGAAGATCATGAATGGGTAAAAATTGATGAAAATACAGTAACAATCGGAATCACTGATTTCGCACAAGATGAGCTTGGAGATATCGTTTTTGTTGAACTTCCAGAAGAAGGCGACGACATCACTCAAGGTGAATCATTCGGAAGCGTAGAATCAGTTAAGACTGTTTCTGAACTATATGCTCCATTAAACGGTAAAATCGTTGAAGTTAACGAAGAGCTTGAAGACAGCCCTGAGTTGGTAAACGAATCACCATATGAAGAAGCATGGATGGTAAAAGTTGAACTTGAAGACACATCACAATTAGATGACCTGCTGGATGCTGACGGATACAAAGCAGTTATCGAAGCATAATTTTATGAACTCTGGACATTGTCTGGAGTTTTTTTAAAATAAAATAAAACTCCAAGGGTGATGGAAATGTATCTTTCTGATAAAGTACTCATAGTTGAAGGCAAGACTGACAAACGCCGTATCGAGGAAGTGCTTGTAGAACCAGTGCAGATCATCTGCACATTTGGTACAATGGGAGTCTCAAAACTTGATGAGATTTTGGAGCAGCTTGACGGTTCTGATATTTATATTTTATCGGACGCCGATAAGGAAGGCCGCAAAATCCGGAAGTGGTTCAAAAAATACCTCAGTGAAAGTACACACATATATATTGACCCTAAATTTGGAGAAGTCGGCAGATGCCCGAGAGACTACCTCGCAAACCTTTTGATGCGTCATGGTTTTTATGTCGACACGAGCTTGATTATGAAAGGTAAGTTTTATGATGAAAGAGCAGTTAGAGACACAGGATATATACAATCTTATTCATTCTGAAGAGAGATTTATTCTATATGGATATGCGCCGATCTGCGCAAACTGCAAAATAGCAGAACGTATGCTTAACTTGACTCAGGAAATTATAGATTTTGAATATACAGCAATCAATTTAAATTTCCATGTAGATTTCATCAATGATTATAAAATAACATCCGCGCCGGCGCTGCTGATATTTGAAAACGGGAAACTGAAAGAAAGTGTCTTCCGTTTTGAATCAGTCACAAACCTTTTGGATATACTGGAAGAATAGTATTGACTAAAGCCGGTACTGATGATAATATGATTCACAATCGAATAATGACTCTTATCAAGAGTGGTGTAGGGAAGTGCCCGTAGATACCACGGCAACCGTCTTTTATGACAAGGTGCCAAGTCACTGAATCAATCGATTCGAAGATGAGAGGCTGAATATAAAAGAAGCCTGCTCATTTCATACGAAGTGAGTAGGTTTTTAATTTATAATGGTTTGGAAGATAATCAATGATAGATATATTAAATGTAAATAAAAACTACAGTACAAAGTCTGCGGATATCACTGCAGTGGATGATGTCAGCCTGCAGATAGAAAGCGGCGAAATATTCGGTGTCATCGGATATTCAGGCGCCGGAAAATCAACGCTGATCCGTCTTCTGAACGGTCTCGAAGAACCATCATCGGGCGACATCGTCATCGGTGATGATACGATCAACAAATTGTCCAAAAAGGATCTGCGACAGAAAAGGCAGAAAGTATCGATGATTTTCCAGCATTTCAATCTGCTCTGGTCACGGACGGTCGAAGAGAATATCAGTTTTCCTCTGGAGATTGCCGGTGTCGCAAAAAAGGAACGTAAACAGCGGACGCAGGAACTGATTGAGCTCGTCGGTCTTAAAGGACGTGAGAAAAATTACCCGAGTGAATTGTCGGGCGGCCAGAAACAGCGTGTCGGCATCGCGAGGGCACTGTCAAATGAACCGACGGTACTGCTCTGTGACGAAGCAACCAGTGCGCTGGACCCCGAAACGACGGATGAGGTGCTGGAGCTGCTGCAGGAAATAAGAAATGAAATGAACTTGACGATTGTGCTGATTACTCACGAAATGCATGTCATCAGAAAAATATGTGACCGTGCCGCGGTTATGCAGAGCGGTAAAGTGGTTGAAACGGGCAAAGTGCTGCAGCTGTTCCAGAATCCATCGCACAGTGTGACGAAACGTTTTGTCAAAGATGATATCAATGACGAAGAAACGGCCCTTGCACTCGATGAAGTGAGAGAGCTGTTCCCGGATTCGAAAATACTTAAAATAGGATTCGTCGGCACCAAATCCAAAACGCCGGTCGTCTCCAAAGTGATCAAGCAGTTCGACCTGGATATGAACATACTGTCAGGAAACATCAAGCAGACGAACAATGAATCATACGGCCATCTTTATGTCGCGATGGATATCGATGGCGATACGCTTCAAAAAGTGATTGATGAGCTCGCCAATGATGATATTACAGTGGAGGTGGAGAAATAATGAATGAATTTTTCCAGGCCTTCAGAGATATGTTCAGTTTTGAAAACGTCAAATGGGACGTTGTATGGGAAGCGACAGCCGATACTATCTATATGACAGGCATCGCAACGTTCTTTACATTGATCATCGGACTTGTTCTCG
>Ga0079225_10001277_pt1 | contig 14045 bp, 15 predicted proteins | sample Poulit2012_FD_76344 | JGI IMG/M metagenome (GOLD analysis project Ga0079225, IMG submission 76344) | Agricultural soil microbial communities from Georgia to study Nitrogen management - Poultry litter 2012 | ecosystem: Environmental > Terrestrial > Soil > Agricultural land | place: USA: Georgia...
CCCCAACTGATGCCGACGGAATTTATGCTATCCATTTTTTTGGATACGTGAGCCGCCGCAGCCTGTCCCAGAAGACTGAGTTTTGCTTTGTGGGCATAATCAGAACTCGGAACGACAATTGCTTCCGTGAGGGCGTATGTTTTCTCCAGTTGAAGCTCGAGATCGACGGTATGGGCAGATTCATCCTTAATAAAAATCTCAACAATCTTATCTTCCCTTGCCTTGGCGAGCATTTTGGAAACGATGGGGCGGGAAACCCCGATCTTCCTGGCAATCTCGGCTTGCGTCATCCCATCAAAATAATAAAGTTTTGCCACTTTGACGATGAGCCTCTTGTCTTCTGTGATCGTTGCCATAGGTCAACCTCCTTATATCGTCACAATTATATCATTTAATAAAACTAATGCCATCCCTTTCGAGGGATGGCAAGATGAGTCAAAATATCAATTCAACTGGGTTTTCTGCAAGCTGTTTTACAGTATTACAGAAAGCTGCAGCGGGAGCCCCGTTTATCACCCTGTGATCAAACGACAGACTGAATGTTGTCACCTTTTTATTGGTAAGACGTCCGTCGTAGACAGCCGGTTTATCAATGGTGCCACCTATGCCGAGTATACCGGCCTGAGGTTTGTTGATAATCGGCGTAAACTGCTTGATGCTGTACATGCCGAGATTGGAAATCGTGAATGTCCCTTCCTGCATTTCCATCGGGGACAATTTCCCATCCCTTGCCTTACTGATCAGATCTTTACCCTCGTCTCTGATGGAAAGAAGGGATTTTGAATCGGTATTCTTTATAACCGGTACAAGCAGTTCTTTGCCAACTGCAACAGCAAGCCCGATGTTTTTGGCATCATGATACCGTATTTCATCGTTCTCGAAGGTGATGTTGATCTCGGGATGTCTGCTGAGTGCTTTGGAAGTAATGAGAATAAAAAGATCGTTGAACGAGACTTTATTGTCCGGATTCTGCTGATTTACACGATCTCTTAGGTCAATAAGACTGTCCATTTCAACTTCAAAGTCGATTGTTACGTGTGGAATGGATGTGCTGCTGTCTGCCATCCTGTCAGCGACGATTTTTCTTGACCCTTTCAGTTTCTCAGTGCGAACTTCAGTTGCCTGGTGGCTGACAGGAGTCTGCTGACGTTCGGCAGAACTGGATGCATGATCTGCGACATCCTGCTTATGGATGCGTCCGTTTCTTCCGCTTCCTGAAATATCTTGGATATCAATTTCCTTATTTCTGGCCAGGGCGCGTGCAGCAGGGGTAGCCCTTACTTTTCCAAGGTCGGTTTCTCTGATTCCCGATACAGTCTTTTCACTTTTTGAGGAGGTTTTTTCTTCTGGACCCCTATTATCGGAAGATGCGTATTTAACTTCTTCGCTGTCTTCCTCCTCTGTTTTTTCAGAAGAAGCTTCTGAGCTTAATCCTGGAGCGGTATCAGGTGCTTCTTCCCCTTCTTCCCCGATATATCCGATCACATGGTTGACGGGCACGACATCGTCGGCTTTGAAGTACTTTTTCAGGAGTGTGCCTTCGTGGTATGCTTCCACCTCTATGTTGATCTTATCAGTCATAATCTCAAGGATGGGTTCGCCAATCTCTATAGTGTCCCCTTCGTCCTTGAACCACTCGATTACAGTCCCTTCAGCCATAGTGCTGCTAAGCTTGGGCATGAATATTTCATTCGGCATGATTAACCCTCCTTAAGATTGGTAATTGACCATTTCCTGGATATTTTCGACGATTTCCTCTACAGAAGGTATAGATGCCTTCTCCAACGTCGGATTGTAGGGGACGGGTACAAATGCAGCTCCAAGGCGTCTTATAGGATAGTCGAGATAATCGAAAGCTTCGCTTTCAGCAATCAGAGAGGCAATTTCACCACCGATTCCGCCGAATTTGACAGCTTCATGTACTACAAGCAATCTTCCTGTCTTTTTGACAGATTCCACGGCTGTTTCTGTATCGAATGGTACAAGTGTCCTCGGGTCCACCACTTCCACATTGATCCCTTTTTCTGCGAGAAGTTCAGCCGCTTCGAGGGATTTGTGGACCATCATTGCGGTAGCTACAATCGTCGCATCTGTGCCTTCCCGTTTGATATCCGCCTTGCCGAGAGGGATGCTGTATTGTTCTTCAGGCACGTCCCCCGAGGTTTTGTACAACAATTTATGCTCATAGAAAACGACCGGATTTTCATCATCTATTGCGGCTTTTAGAAGACCTTTTACGTCACCTGCTGTTGAAGGCTGCACAACTTTGAGTCCAGGTATATGCGCAGCCCATGCCTCGAGACTTTGTGAGTGCTGGGCTGCAGCACCTGTACCGGAACCGGATGGTGTACGGAGAACCATAGGAATCGTTCCTTTTCCCCCATACATATAACGTATTTTTGCTGCCTGGTTTGCCAGGTTATCCATTGCGATAGTTATGAAATCGGAGAATTGCAGTTCCAGTATCGGGCGCATTCCCGTAAGCGCGGAGCCGACTGCGGTACCGGATATTGCAGCTTCTGAAATAGGAGTGTTCCTGATGCGTTCAGGTCCGAACTCTTCAATCATCCCTCTGGAAACACCAAATGCGCCTCCATATACTCCAATGTCTTCTCCGAGCATGTAAACATCTTCGTTATTTCTCATTTCCTGTGATAAAGCTTCTCTGACAGCTTCTAAATAAGTTATTTCTCTCATGTTTCCCCCTCCTATTCAGCGTAGACATCTTCAAGCAGCGTGGATACATCCGGTTCTTTGCTGTCAAGTGCGAATTGGACGCTCTCCTCAATCATATCCACAGCTTTCTTTTTGATATTCTCAGCATCCTCTTCAGTAAAGTGTCCGGTCTCAATGAGTTTTTCTTTCATCAGCCTGATCGGATCTCTATCTCTCCATTTCTTTTCCTCTTCACGGGTCCTGTATTTTTTTGCATCACTTTTCCAATGGCCTTTCCATCTGTAGGTTTTACATTCCACAAGACTCGGTCCATTACCTTCTCTTGCGAAACTGACTGCTTTATCAATCGCCTGCATGACATCGAATATGTCATTCCCATCCACGACGCTGCCGGGGATGCCATAGGCGGCGGATCTTTCAGCAATATTGCTGATATTAGTCATATCGTTTACTGAACCGGACATCCCGTACTGATTGTTTTCACATACAAAGATGACAGGCAATTTCCATATGGATGCAAGGTTCAACGCTTCGTGGAAACTCCCTTCGTTTGATGCGCCGTCGCCGAAGAAGCAGGCTACCACGTATCCTTCGTCTTTCATCTGGGAAGTGAGTGCTGCACCAGAAGCGATTGCAAACCCACCGCCGACGATTCCGTTTGCGCCGAGATTACCTTTCTCGAGGTCGGCGATATGCATTGAACCGCCTTTACCCTTGCAGTAACCGGTCTCTCTGCCGAAAAGCTCTGCCATCATATATCTCGTATCCGCCCCTTTTGCGATGCAATGTCCATGGCCTCTGTGTGTACTAGTGATTTTGTCACTGTCATCAAGCAGAGCGCATACGCCGACGGCAGATGCTTCCTGTCCCACCGCCAGATGCGTCGTTCCGTGTATTTTTCCCTTTGCAAAAAATTCATCGACTTTTTCATCGAAAAGCCTGATAAGCCACATCTGTTCGTAAAGTTCTGTCAGCTTCTGTGAGGAGACAGTTTCCGGCAAGTTCAGATTCATATGACAAACCCCTTTCTATTACATATGTTCAATAATAGAACATTTGATAAAAATGATAATTGATAAAGAGCATTATGTCAAACATAACAGAATTTTATTTTAAATCTTAATTTTCAGATATCGGTTGACATATCTATGGAAACGCTTTACTATTTACATAAGTTCTTTATTGAAACAGATGTAAAGGGGGATTGGAAGTGCAGACGTGGATATTCATTGCACTATTGTTTGTCATTTTATGGGGCCTTCAGTTTCTGCTCACTCACTATCAATTGAAAAATTATCATCAGACAATACGCGAGATGAGCAAGAGAGGCTCAGGATATTTGGGAGTAGGAAAAAGTAAACGGCGTTTTGGCAAAGGGGTTGTCATGGTTTTGGTGACTGATATGGATGATGTTGTAGTAGAAGCGAGAAAAATGGAGGGTGTCACAGTCTTTTCCAGATTCGAGGAATTCTCGGAGATTGCAGGTGAAAAACTGTCTTCCCTTCTATCCTATGAAGCGGAACCACAACTGCATCAGGCGATTATAAGCGCAATCGAGAAAATCGAAGTGACAAAAGTTGATAAGGAAAGGCAGGGATAGTCATGGACTTTGTAGTCAAGATTGCAGAAGGTTTCATCGGCATGTTCCAGGAAGGCGGAGATACATTCATGGGGATGGTAACAGATATCATTCCTTTGCTGATTGTATTGATCACCGCTGTTAACGCAGTTGTACGCTTCGTCGGTGAAGAAAGGGTAACGAGATTTGCGCAGAAACTCACGAAATACTTCATTCTCCGCTATACAATTTTTCCAATTTTAGCAGTGTTTTTCCTGACCAATCCGATGGCGTATACATTCGGTAAATTTCTGCCGGAAAAACAGAAACCGGCATTTTATGATTCAGCAGTTTCCTTCGTCCACCCGATTACAGGGTTGTTCCCGCATGCCAACCCGGCGGAATTGTTTGTATATCTAGGGGTGTCAGCGGGTCTCACGACACTCGGCATGCCTCTTGGGCCACTCGCTCTTATGTATTTTGTGACCGGTGTGGTGGTCATTCTGATACGAGGGATTCTGACGGAGATCATCACGGTAAGGATGATGAAAAAACAAGGGCTTTTAAAGGATGAATAGGGGGGTTTAGAAATGTATAAATCAGTTGAGATTTCAAAAGGTTCCGGCGGATGGGGCGGTCCTCTTATGGTCACCCCCAGTGAAGAAAAGCCATATATCGTTTCGGTTACAGGTGGCGGCATCGATCCGCTTGCTCAATATATTGCTGACCAGACAGGGGCAGAGGCAGTGGATGGGTTCAATACGAAAGTGGATTACGATGAAATGGCATGTGTAATCATAGACTGCGGAGGTACCGCGAGATGCGGCATCTATCCGAAAAATGGTGTGCTTACAGTAAATCTGCACGGGACCGGGCCATCAGGACCGCTCATGCAGTTCATCAAAGAAGAAAATTTCGTCTCCGGAGTAAGGGAGAAAAATATTGAAACGGCTGAAGACGAGGGAACACCGTCAGATGAAACCAATCCGGTCAAACCAGCTGCTTCCGGCAGGAAAACATCACAGGAATTGAAAGAAGAAGCAAAACAGAAAGTGGCCGACAACAAAAAAGAACCCGAAAAGAAAAATTTCATTGAACGTATCGGCCGTGCCATGGGCGGCGTAGTCAGCGTATTCTATCAGGCCGGACGTGAAACGATCGACCAGGTCATCAAAAACATACTTCCATTCATGGCATTCGTATCAATGCTTATCGGTATCATTACATTCACCGGCATCGGCGATCTTATCGCCAATGCAGTCACCCCGCTTGCGGGGAATATTCTGGGTCTGCTGCTGCTTTCGGTAATCGTATCACTGCCGATCCTGTCACCTGTGCTCGGCCCCGGTGCGGTAATCGCCCAGGTGGTCGGTGTCCTGATCGGTGTTGAAATTGGAAAAGGCAATATACCACCGGAAATGGCGTTGCCTGCATTATTTGCAATCAACCCTCAGGCAGGTGCGGATTTTGTGCCGGTTGGCCTGACCCTCGGAGAGGCAGAACCGGAGACAATCGAAGTCGGCGTCCCGGCAGTGCTGTTCTCAAGAGCGATCACAGGACCGCTTGCTGTGTTGATTGCATTCGGTTTCAGTTTCTTCATTTATTAACAGCAAAGGAGATTTTTAAGAAATGGAAAAATTAAACGCAACAATCCGTGAGCTCGGCAGTGAGTGGGAAATGATGAAAAGTGAAAATATGGTGATCCTATTCAACGAAAACTCTCCTCAGGAATTACGGGATATTTCAGTGGTCCATGATGGCGAGGCTTCAGAGGAAGTAGAAGCAGGGGATGTTATGGAACTTGGTGATAAATCTTATGACATATTGTTTGTCGGCGGCAAAGCGAATGAGACCCTCCGTGAGCTGGGGCATGCAACATTCCAGTTCAATGGTGAGAGAGATTCAGATCTGCCCGGCACGATATGCCTGGAGAAAAAAGAAATTCCCAACCTTGTGATAGGTCAGAAAGTCGTCATCAAATCTAATTAATCTATGGAGGTAGTAAATTATGCTTGGAATAAACAGAGAGCTTGAAAAGCTGGAGAAATCAGGTAGACAGATAAAAGTAGGTCTTGTAGGTGCAGGTCAGATGGGAAGAGGCATGATTTCACAGATTGCATCCATGAATGGGATGAAGGTCGTTGCAACATCGGATATACAGATTGATAATGTGACCCGGGCGTATGAACTGGCCGGAGTCCCTTCCGAAGAAGTAATGATCGCAGATGATCTCAGGGAAGCGGAAGAGGCGGTGAAAGTAAACAAAAGTGTTGCAATGACAGATTCCGATCTGCTGTGCCAGGTGGATGGCATCGATGTGATTGTTGATGCAACAGGGGTTCCGGAAGTGGGTGCTTCAGTCGCCATCGGAGCAATCGAGAATAAAAAGCACATCGTCATGCTGAATGTCGAGGCGGATATCACAGTCGGAGTCTATCTTAACAGTCTGGCAGAAGAGCAGGGCGTCGTATATACAGGGTCTGCAGGTGATGAACCGGGAGCGATAATGGAACTGTACGATTTTGCCGATGCGCTCGGTTTTGAAGTGGTTGGGCTGGGGAAAGGAAAGAACAATCCACTGAACCTCGATGCCAATCCTGAAAGCGTCGCAGAGGCGGCAAGAAAGAAGAAATCCAACCCTAAAATGATCGCTTCATTCCAAGACGGCACCAAGACCATGGTGGAGATGAATGCGGTGGCCAATGCCACAGGGTTCCTGCCGGACCAACCGGGAATGCACGGTTTTAAAGCCGGTGTCAAAGAACTCCCGGATATCTTCAGGCTCGAATCCGAAGGCGGACAGGTGAGGAATCATAAGATCGTCGATTTCGTTCAGGGCATCGCACCCGGTGTGTTCGCCATCATTTCATCAGAAAAAGAAGAAGTGAACGAAGAGATGAAATATTTGAGCATGGGGGAAGGGCCGAACTATGTACTTTACAGGCCGTATCACCTGACAAGTCTCGAGACGCCCCTGTCAGTTGCGAAAGCTTATCTCCATAACACACCGACCATTGCACCATACAAAGGGATGATTGCTGAGACAGCAACAGTTGCCAAAGTCGACCTGAAAGCAGGAGACAGCCTGGATACAATCGGAGGGTATACAATATACGGAAGAATCTACGATTATGAAGAGGCCAAATCCATGAATGCCTTGCCTATAGGACTTGTCAGCAATAAACTGGTACTGAAAAATGATGTCAAAAAAGGTGATGTCATCACTTACAGTGACGTCGACCATGATGATTCCTCCCTCATATGGAATCTCAGAAAAAAGCAGGATGAAATGCTTGAGCGGTAAATTATGATACTTATTAGAACAGCCATGAATCTGTGAACAGAAGGATTCATGGTTTTTTGAAAAATAATATCTATATGATTATCATTAAAGTTACAAGAAAAAATACAGTTTTCGGTTTCAGGTAAGTATCTGCCATATGAAAAACCGGGATGCAATGGAAGGAGAAGAAGATGCAGATTGACAAAGAGCTGATGATGATCGGAGTCGATTTTAAAACAAAGGGGGAGGTTTTGGAATCGATGGGCGCAAGGCTGCACGGGTTGGGATATGTCACGGATGATTTTATAGAAAATGTCCTGGACAGAGAGGAGAATTTCCCCACAGGCCTTCCCACTTCCCCCTGTGCTGTTGCCATTCCGCATACGGATACGGACAAAGTGTTGGAATCTAAAATTGCTCTGGCAATATTAAAGGAACCGGTGTCCTTTTCAAACATGGGTGATGCATCTTTAGAGGTCGATGTGAAAATCGTGTTTATGCTGGCCATAGAAGCTCCCGGCGAACAGGTGACCACCCTGCAGAACCTGATAGAAATGGTGCAGGATGAAGGAACCGTCTCGAAGCTCGCGGCTGTACAGAGTGTCGATGAGTGCAGCAGGGTGCTGGGGGATTTCAAAGCGCAGAAAAATTAGATTCGATTCGGACAAAAGGGGATGAGGGCTGTGCAGATTTTTGAAGATATAATGCAGTGGTTTCTTGATTTAGGGGCAAGTGTCATGCTCCCTATAATTTTTCTTGTTTTTGGATTGATACTGGGAGTGAAGTTCGGCAAAGCGTTTAAAGCGGCTTTGACCATCGGTGTCGGTTTCATCGGCCTTAATCTGGTGATCGGTCTCCTGACCGATAATCTCGGTCCTGCAGCTGAGGCGATGGTCGAGAGTTACGGATTATCAATGCAGACCATAGATGTGGGCTGGCCGGCTGCTGCTGCCATAGCATATGGAACCTTTTTGGGGAGTATGGCAATCATAGTCGGCATAGTGGTAAATGTTTTACTGTTGGTGACGGGAATGACGAAAACCCTGAATGTTGATATATGGAACTTCTGGCATATCGCATTCTCCGGTTCCATCGTCTATGCCGTTACAGGGAATTTTGCATTGGGGATATTCACCATGATCACACATTCAATGCTGATCTATTACTTGGGAGATATAAGCGCAAAATATGTACAAAAATACTACGGCCTTGCCAATATGTCCTTTCCGCACGGCCTCTCAGTGGCGGGGCTTGTATTGGCGCTGCCGTTGAACTGGATATTTGACCGGATTCCCGGGCTGAATAAACTCAACCTCAGCCCCGAGTCGATACAGAAGAGATTTGGGATCTTTGGCGATAATACAGTTCTTGGATTTTTCATCGGTGTAATAATCGGCCTGCTTGCAGGCTACGGTGTAGGCGACACGTTGGGTCTTGGTGTGGCAACAGGTGCTGTAATGCTTCTTTTGCCAAGAATGGTCTCCCTACTTATGGAAGGGCTTTCCCCGATATCCGAGGCGGCGACGGAATGGGTCAAAAAGAGGTTTCCCGGCAGAGAGCTTTTCATAGGAATGGACAGTGCGCTGGCAGTGGGGCATTCCTCAGTGCTGGCCGCCTCCCTGCTTCTCGTTCCGATCACTTTGCTCCTGGCAGTGATACTGCCGGGAAATACCACTCTGCCGCTCGGCGACCTGGCAACCATTCCTTTCATCATCTGCCTGATGGTGCCGGTTTTCAGAGGGGATATCTTCAGGAGTGTCATCGGAGGTGGAATCCTTCTTGCCGCTGCACTGTATATTTCTTCATGGGCGACGCCGTTCATTACCGAAACTGCAAAAGCAGCCAACTTTGATCTGGAGGGCAATACATCAATCACAGTGCTGAGTGACGGCGGCGCATGGACAACCATCCTGTTTGGCGGCCTGGGCGACATGGCTGGCTGGATTGGCATCGGAATTGTATTTTTGATTGTTTTAGTTCTGATAGTGTATAAGAATAAAGTCAGCGACGCGAAGAGGGGACAGGAATCATAAAACATAAAGGAGACGGAGAAAATGACGAAAAAACTTTTGATAATGTGCGGCACCGGTGTAGCGACCTCGACAGTAGTGACGGGGAAAGTGAAGACCTGGCTCGAGGAGAACGGCCTGGAGGATAAAGTCTCACTACATCAGTCGAAGATAAGCGATGAAATCAACAGGATTGATGATTATGATATTGTCGTTTCCACCACCATCGTGCCGGATGACATCAGAGATAAAGTAATTGACGGTGTGCCCCTGCTTACAGGAATGGGCATAGATGAGATGTATGACAGGATTGAGAAAAGAATCAATCAATGAGTCGGAATGGAGATTGAATATGTCGAAAACCGGCGGATGATACAATGCATCCGCCGGTTTTCATTTTATTATGAACATACCGGTTTCATCCCCCATCCTCCTCCAGTCTGACGAACCGGACGTGCTCGAGGAAGGTGCTGCTGATATTTCCGGCTTCGTCTTTTTCGATCAGCCTGAGTTCCTGGCTGAAGGTGTCCCCGACGGGGATGACCATCCTGCCTCCGGGTGCGAGCTGGCGGGTAAGTGCAGCAGGGATTTCACGGGCGGCGGCTGTGACCATGATCCTGTCATACGGGGCGTGTGCTTCCCATCCGCGGCTGCCGTCGCCGAGATGGAAATGGACATTGGCATATCCTTGCGAATCAAGTCTCTCTTTCGCCACCTGGTGAAGCGGCTCTATCCTTTCAACTGTGTAGACGTCTTCTGCGAATTTTGCCAGAAGGGCGGTCTGGAAGCCGGACCCCGTGCCGATTTCGAGCACTTTGCTGTCATCTTCAAGCTCCAGGTGCAGTGTCATGTTCAAGACGAGCGAAGGCTGGGATATGGTCTGGCCGTGCCCGATGGAGAACGGCATGTCCATATTTGCATCGTCTTTGTGTTCATCCATATATATGCTCCGGTCGAGGTTCCGGAAGAATGTTATGATTTCGTTTTTCGGATACTTCATGAAAAACTCACCTGCCTTTTTATGCCCATACCCGGATTCAGGCGGGATTATACGATGTGAAAAGAGATATAGCCGATTTTCTTTGGACTTTATCGATAATTTACCGGGCTTTCGGGAATATTATCCTCGTACAGGTGGTCCATGCTTTAAAATTACATTAAATAGTAATACAATAGTAACAATAAACAAAATTAAAATAGGAGGAATAGTGCCTGATGGCTAAAGCGAAAAATGTATTTGAATGTATGGCCTGCGGATATGAGTCTCCGAAATGGGCTGGAAAATGCCCGAACTGCGGCGCATGGAACCAGATGGAGGAGAAGCTGGTGCATAAAGAGACCGCGGGCAGGGGAACATTCGGCAAACCTGAACAGCAGGAACGGCACCGGAGCCGTAAGCTGGACCGTGTCAAAAAAAGCCATACTCCGCGGACACTGACTCAGAGCGGGGAATTGGACCGCGTGCTCGGCGGTGGTATCGTAGATGGTTCACTGATTCTCATCGGCGGGGATCCGGGGATAGGGAAATCGACGATCCTGCTGCAGACGGCCCTGAAATTATCGGAAGAGCATGAAGTGCTCTATGTTTCCGGTGAGGAATCACTCGAGCAGATAAAACTGCGTGCGGACCGGCTGCTTGAAGCGAGCGACAACCTGAACGTATACAGCGAAACGAATCTCTTCCATATCCACGATGAAATCAAGAACACCAAACCTGATTTCCTCATCATAGACTCCATCCAAACCATCTTCCATCCGGACGTCACAAGTGCGCCGGGCAGTGTCGCACAAGTGCGTGAATGCACCCAAAGTCTCATGAACATTGCGAAAAGCGGCAATATCGCTACATTCATCGTCGGCCATGTGACGAAGGAAGGTCAGATCGCAGGTCCGAGAATGCTCGAGCACATGGTGGATACGGTCCTTTATTTCGAAGGGGACCAGCATCATACCTACCGCATCCTGAGGGCGGTGAAAAACCGCTTCGGTTCAACAAACGAAATGGGCATGTTCGAAATGAAGAATGTGGGTCTCACTGAAGTGTTGAATCCGTCGGAGATATTTCTGGAGGAACGCTCCAAGAATGTTCCAGGGTCGGCGATCGTTGCGACCATGGAAGGGACACGTGCAATGCTCGTTGAAGTGCAGGCGCTCGTTACACCGACGCATTTCCATAATCCGAGACGGATGGCAACGGGCATAGACCACAACCGCCTGTCGCTCCTCATGGCGGTGCTCGAGAAAAGTGAAGGGCTGCTCATGCAGCAGCACGATGCCTATATCAAAGTGGCCGGCGGCGGCAAACTGGAAGAGCCGGCGGTGGACCTCAGCATCATTGTGAGCATCGCCTCGAGCTTCAAAGGTTCTGCAGTACGCGGTGACGACTGTTTCATCGGCGAGGTCGGCCTGACCGGTGAGGTGAGACGCGTCACGAAAATCGACCAGCGGCTGATTGAAGCGTCGAAGCTTGGCTTCAGGCGTGCCATCATTCCGGCTTCGAACATGAAGGGTCTTGAGGTGCCTGATGGCATCGAAGTCATCGGTGCCCGGACATTGAAAGATGCCCTGAAAGCTGCTGTTAAATAAGAAGATAAGGAGGTTAGGCCGGTATGCTGAAATATCTGTTATATTTACTTTATTTCCTCATAGGGATTTCGCTCGGGGTATGGCTGTTCCCGGAACTGGCTCAAGCGCTGCCGGTAGCGGTGCCTGCGATCATCGGCAATGTCCTCGTATACGGCGTGCTGGGCGGTTTGCTGTTCCTCGGTTTTTTCCTCTGGACCGTGCCGAAATTCGAGTCGCTCATAAGGAAAGGTGAGGGGCTGATCATGAACCGCAACCTTTCGGAAATCGTATTTGCCACTCTGGGAATGATCATAGGACTTTTAATTGCTGTCTTAATTTCATTATTGATAAACACTATGGACATTCCCGTTTTCGGTGATATCATTCCGTTCGTCCTTGCGGTCGTCCTGGGTTATCTCGGTTTCCAGATCGGCCTCAAGAAATTCAGTGAAGTGCTCGAGTTGCTCCCGAAAGGCGGGACGCCGAAGGATGCCGGAGAAGCGGCAGACGGGCAGAAGAAATTTCTTGATACCAGTGCAATCATAGATGGTAGAATAGTGGATGTATTGAAAACAGGATTTGTTGAAGGGGAGCTCATCATCCCGCAGTTTGTGCTTGATGAGCTGCAGCTCATCGCGGATGCGACGGACCCGATCAAACGGGACAAGGGTAAAAGAGGTCTGGATATGCTCAATGCGTTGCAGGAACTGAGCAAAAGCGTTAATATTATGCCGGTTGCCTATGAAAAACTTGATGTGGATCACCAGCTGATAGAACTGGCCAAAGAGGAAGATGGTGCTGTTGTCACCACAGATTACAACCTCAACAAGATCTGCCAGCTTCATCAGATCAAAGTGCTCAATGTCAATGAACTCTCCGACGCCATCAAGATGGTCGTCATCCAGGGGGATACATTAGATCTCCTCGTGTCGAAAGCCGGGAAAGAGGAAAACCAGGGTGTCGGCTACCTCGAGGATGGTACAATGGTAGTTGTAGAGAACGGCAGGAAACTGATAAACCAGACGATAAAAGTCGAAGTGACAAGTGTTCTCCAGACCAACTCAGGGAGAATAATCTTTTCAAAGAAAGTGAGCTAAATATGGGATATGTTGCAGTGATACCAGCCGCCGGTCTCGGCAAGCGGATGGGTTATGATTATAATAAAGTCTTCATCCAGATCAATGAAATGGCGATCATACAGATGACGATTGAACAATTTGAAAAGGACAGGAACTGTGATGCCATCTATCTTGCGGCCAGGAAAGAAGAAATGGACAGCATGATTGACCTGTTCTCTTCATCGTACAAAGTGAAGGGTGTATTCGAAGGCGGGAACGAGCGGCAGCACAGCATCTACAATGTGCTCAAAAATATCCCCGAATGCGAATATGTCCTCATACATGACGGGGCAAGGCCGTTTGTCTCACAGGATATATTGTTTGAACTTTATGAGAACGTCAAGCATAAGTCCGCTGTGGTCTGCGGTGTGAACGTTAAGGACACGATCAAGAGGATTGAAGATGGTAAAGTCAAAGAAACCGTTCCCCGGGACGAGCTTTTCGTGACACATACTCCACAGGCATTTAGCTACGACCTCATCATGAGGGCCTACAGTGAAGCGGAAAAGAATAATCTGAGTGTGACGGATGATGCAAGTATGGTGGAATCGCTGGGCGAGGACGTCCATGTCGTCACATCGAATTATGACAATATAAAAATCACGACCATGGAGGATCTGATCATGGCGGAAGCAATCATAAAAAGAATGGTGGATCATCATGTTTAGAATCGGACACGGTTTTGATGTACATGCTTTCGAGCGGGACAGACCGCTCATCATCGGCGGTATTGAAATCCCGCACGACATGGGCCTCAAGGGCCATTCGGATGCGGATGTCCTGCTGCATACGATGGCGGACGCGATACTCGGAGCACTCGCACTCGGTGATATCGG
>Ga0079225_10001278_pt1 | contig 14042 bp, 13 predicted proteins | sample Poulit2012_FD_76344 | JGI IMG/M metagenome (GOLD analysis project Ga0079225, IMG submission 76344) | Agricultural soil microbial communities from Georgia to study Nitrogen management - Poultry litter 2012 | ecosystem: Environmental > Terrestrial > Soil > Agricultural land | place: USA: Georgia...
ACGCGATCTCGGCGCGCGCATGATGGAGGTCGCCTCTGACGACGTCGAGCTCGCCGATGGGCAGGTGCGCGTCCGTGGCGCCGCGACGAACGCGGTGGCATTGACGGAGGTGTGGCGTGCCGCGCAGCCAGGGAGTGCATGGCTCGGTGCCGACGAGCCGGCGGGCCTGTCGGCACGGCATCGATTCAGTGTCGACCACATGACGTACCCGTACGGCGCACACGTCTGTGTCGCCGAGGTCGATGAGGGCACCGGCGGAGTCGAGGTCCTGCACTATCTGGTTGCGTACGAGGTCGGGCGTGCGGTCAACCCGACACTCGTCGAGGGCCAACTGCGCGGCGGCGTCGCGCAGGGCATCGGCGGCGCCTTGCTCGAGGAGTTCCGCTACGACGAGGCCGGCCAGCCACAGGCGACGACCTTCATGGACTATCTGATGCCGACTGCGTCAGAGGTGCCGACTGTCGATCTGGTCGTGTGCGAGGACTCGCCGGCGGCCACGAACCCGCTCGGCGTACGCGGTGCGGGGGAGGGTGGTCTGACCGGTGCCGGCGCCGCCATAGCGAGCGCGGTGAGTGACGCGCTCGGGGTGCCGTCGATGACCGAGCTGCCGATCACACCGGGCACGGTGATCGCGCGTCTGCGCGTCGATGACTGACGATCACCAGAAGGGGGACACTAGGATGACTGCACAAGGCGCTAGAGGAGGCGACGCGATGAGCACGATCGGCGGCCTCACGCCCATGCAGTATTCGTCCAAGAGCGACGTCGTGTGCGCGATGCTGCGCGAGCTGATCATCTCCGGCGAGCTGTCGCCCTCGGAGCCGCTCCGCCAACGCGATCTGGCCACGCGTTTCGGCGTGAGCCAGACGCCCGTACGGGAGGCGCTGCGCCGACTCGAATCCGAGGGGCTGGTCGTCAATGACCCCCATCGCGGCGCGACCGTCTCGGAGTCGCGCAGCGGCGTCATCGAAGACAACGCGCAGATCCGCGCGGCACTCGAACCGCTCGGTGCTCGCCTTGCCGCGAAGGCGATCACGACGGAGCAGCTCGCGACGCTGCGGGCACTCAACGACGAGATGGTCGGCATCGCCGAGGGAGACCCCCGCTACGGGGTGCTGAACCGCGAGTTCCACTTCACGATCTATCAGGCCGCGGCGTCGCCCATGCTGTTGTCGATGATGCGCCTGCTGTGGCAGGCGATGCCGGACGGTCCGCTGGTCACACGCAGCCATGCCGAGTCCGCCGAGCAGCACGCGGTTCTGATCGAAGCGCTGGCGACCGGCGATGCGGACGCCGCGGCGGAGATCACCCGTACGCACATCATGGGCACCAGCCACCTGGACACCGAGATCGCGCACTGACGAGCTGCGTTCCCGTTTCGCAGCCGTGTGGCCCGATCCGGATACCCGGATCGGGCCACAACGCTGCGAAACGGGAACGGGTTACACCGCTTGGCGTTCCTTGAGCTTCGTACGCATGAAGGACGAGAACGTGTCGGCCATTTCCTTGGGTGCCTTGGTCATCAGGCTGACACCGACGAAGAGCGCGACCGAAACCGCCAGCCCCCAGACTCCGGAGCCCTGTCCGAGCAGTTGGCCCGTCTCGTCCAGCGGCCCGGCCGTGATGGCCTCGGACTTCGTGTACTCCAGGACTCCGACGACGATTCCGCCGACGATCGTTCCCGACAGCACGCCGGCGGCCGTACCTCGCCTCCAGAAGAAGGTGCCGATGATCGGCGGCACCATGACCAGCAGCCCGGCAGATGCCGAGACCGACAGAACTGCGATCAGGTTGAGCTCGAGCCGTGCGAACAGGAACGCGAGGACCGCGATCACCGGAATCACGATCTTGCCGACGAGCAGCTGCCGGGCGTCGGTCGCACGCGGTGTCGCTTGGGCGAACACATCACGGGTGACCATCGACGACAGCGTGAGCAGGATCGAGTCGATCGTTGACACGGCGGCCGCCATGATCCCCACCATCACGATCACGCCGAGGACGGTCGGAACGAGATCGGATGCGAGGAGCATCGGGGTCGCGAGGTCGCCGTTGGCCAGACCGGGGAACTCGATCGATGCGGCGAAGCCCCAGGTCACGGCGACGAGGGTGTAGATGAAGCCGAAGGCCATGAAGCCGAGCAGCATCACGCGAAGGTCTTTCATCGACTTGGGCGTGTAGAGCCGCTGGCTGACCTGCGGGTTGGAGATGCTGAAGAAGATCCACGGCAGGGTCAGCCCGATGAACGCACTCAAGCTGAAGAATCCGTTGCCGGGCACCGTGAGCGAGCCGGGACTCGTCTCGCTGACCTTGTCGAAGAAGTCGCCGACTCCGCCGAGCCCATTGATCACGAAGATGACGACCACGGTGGCGCTGATGATCATGATGATGGCTTGCAGCGAGTCGGTCCACACGACCGAGCGAAGCCCCGCGACCAGGGCGAACGCGATCGCGAGGACGGTCGCCAGCACGGTGCCGGCGGTGAACGAGATGTTCTCGCCGGACATGCCCTCGAGTAGGTAGCCGACACCCGCGAGCTGTACTGCGGAGTACGGGATCAGGAAGACGCAGCTGGTGAGCGCGGTGACGATCGCCACGCCTCGGTTCTGGTAGCGGTGTCCGAGCATCTCCGATGGCGTGACGAAGCCGAACTCCTTGCCGGCCAGCCAGAAGCGGGGGCCGAAGATGAGGACGAGCGTGACACCGCACAGGTAGATCAGCTCGAAGCCGAGGGCACCGACCCCGCCGGCGTACGTGAGGCCGGCGAGACCGATCAACATGAACGCGCTGTACGTCGTGGCGCTGTAGCTCATCGCCGACAGGAAGCCGCTCATGCCGCGGTTGCCGAGGAAGTAGCCCGTCATGCTCGATTCGCTGCCATCGCGCGAACGTGAGAGCCAGGCGGTCACGCTGGCGAAGATGATGTAGATGACGATGCCGGTCCAGATGTAGGTGGCGTCCATGTCAGTCCCTCCACGCCGAGCTGACGATCACGTTGATGCCGATGACGACGGCGGACGCGAGAGTCCAGAACAGGAAGCTGCCGTACCACTCATCGACCTCGGTCAGGATCGTGTACGGGACGAGGTAGCAGAGCACGATGATGATGGCGACGATGACGAGCCACCAGGCTCGGGGATTCTTCACGGTGAACCTTTCTTCAGCCCCGTGGTATATCAAATCTCATCTCACACGAGATCTCGGTCACAGTCAACATCTTCGCGGATTTTGATATACCAAATTCCGCACACCGCACCGGATCCGCTGTCGTTGGTGTCGACGTACGAGGTGAACGACTACGCACCGAACTCTGCTGCCGCGGACCCGCGGAGTGCGAGCGCGACGCGTACGCACGTCGCGTCATGATGCGGTGGCGCCATGATCTGTATGCCCGCAGGCAGCGTCGCCGTGCCGACAGGAACGCTGATCGCCGGCATGGCAGTCACCGGCGCCCATCCGGTGTAGCGGACCAGCGCCGCCGACACGGGTTCAGACCGGCCACCGAACTCGACGGACTCAGCGCCCCGGCGCGGAGCCACGCACGGAGTCGTGGGCGTTACGAACGCATCCAGTCCGTCTCGTACGTAGAGCGCTGCCGTCTCCGCTGCGACCGCCCTGCGCATCGAGTCGATCAGCTCGCCATACGCGGCGAGCGATTCGCCGAGCGTGAGCAACGCGCGTGCCTCACCGCCGAATGACAGCGGCGCCGCGCGTACGGCTTCGGCGTGTTGGAGCGCCGACGACCGCAGCATCGTCAGCAGCGAGACGCTCGCGCTCATGCGATGCAGCTTCGTCTCGCATTCGACCAGTGTCGCTCCGGCGCGTTCGAGATCCCGCAGGGACTCGTCGTACGCACGTTGCACCGCCTCGTCGAGACTCCCGACCCTCGCCAGTACGCCGATGCGCATCCCGTCGAGCCCGGCTCGTGGAGGCGTCAGCGGTTTCGCGAGCATGCGCTCCACCATCGCCACGCATGTGGTCACGCCCGGCGCCAAGGCGCCGACGACATCTTGCTCCGGGCAGATCGGCGTCACGCCGTCGGACGGCACCGTACCGGTCGTCGGGCGGAAGCCGACGACGCCGCACAGCGCCGCGGGAACGCGTACCGATCCGCCGGTGTCCGTGCCGAGCGCGCCGACGGCGGCACCCGAGGCCACGCATGCGGCCGAGCCGCCCGATGATCCTCCGGTGATGCGGTCGGCGGCCCGCGGGTTCGCGATCTGGGGTGTGATGATCCCCCACGCCATTTCGTGAGTCGCGGCTTTTCCGACGCAGCGAGCACCCGCGGTACGCACGCTCTCCCACGCCGGTGCGGAGACGGCGGGCTCGCGCCACAGACCGCCCGGCGTGCCGTTGTGCGTCGGCAACCCGGCGACGTCGATGATGTCTTTGACGGCGATCGGGACTCCGGGATCGTCGCGACCGGCGACCGTGACCAGCCAGCCTCGGTTGAGTGCCTCGTCGAGTCGGTCCGGTGCCACGTCGCCGGACGGCCACGGGCTCCACGCGACGGCGTCAGTGGGTGGGTCCGGCCAATCGGGCGTTGAACTCGGCGAGACCAGCCCCTCGGACGCACTGAGGCCGTGATGCATCCAGGCTCCGTACTGCGCACGGGTCGACGCCTCGACGGGATCGCCGGGTACGAGCGGCTCGGTCACGATGCCTTCAACTCACTTCGTACGATCTTGCCCATCGCGTTGCGCGGCAGTGCGTCGACGACGATGATGCGTTTCGGACACTTGTACGCGGCGAGTCGGGATCGGCAATGCTCGATGATCGCGTCGGCATCGAATGCGTCTCTCGCTGCGGGCACCACCCACGCGGTGACCTCCTCGCCCCAGCGCGGGCTCGGTACGCCCGCTACGGCGGTTTCCACGACCTCGGGATGCGCTTCTACAGCGATCTCGACCTCCCGAGGCGCGACGTTCATCCCGCCGGTGATGATCAACTCCTTGAGCCGACCGGTGATGTGCAGCCGACCGTCGTCATCCCAACGCCCGAGGTCGCCCGTACGGAACCAGCCGCCGGGCCAGAAGGCCGCAGCGGTCGCTTCGACGTCGTCGAGGTAGCCGTCGAAGATCTGCGGCCCGCGTAGCACGATCTCGCCCTCGTCGGCGGGCTCGCCGTCGGGCGTACGCAGGTCGACCTCGACGCCGGGAAGCGGTGTGCCGACGGTGCCGACCGCGGGGTCGCCGTACGCGTTGGACACGTTGAGCCCTGACTCGGTGAGGCCGTACCGCTCAAGCGGCCGAAGGCCGGCCTTCGCGTACAACTCATCGGCGAGAGCAGGCGACAGCGGAGCCGATCCCGAGGTGATGAGTCGCAGCCGCCCCAGCGGCCGTAGTTCGTTCGGGTCGAGGTCGGCCAGTCGCTGGTGGATGCTGGGCACCGCGAACACGATCGATGCGCGCTCGTGCTCGACGGTCGCGACCAACTCGTGCGGATCGAACTTCGACAGCACTGCGAGGCTCGACCCGGCGACCAGGCTCGCGTGCACGGCGCTGAGTCCGTGCTGATGGAACAACGGCAGGGTGTGTACGAGCGTGTCGTCGGCGTTCCACCGCCACGCACGCATCGCTGCGCGTACCGATGCGAGGACCATGCCGTGTGTCAGCGGCACGCCTTTCGGGGTGCCCGTTGTGCCCGAGGTGTACGCGAGCAGGGCTACATCGGTGTTCGCGACCGGAGCGCCCGGATGCGTCTCGTGCTTGCCGGCATCGACATCGGCAAGCGTCACGGTGTCGACAGCCGGGTGCGTACTGTCCGCGATGAGTAACCGCGCGCCAGACCGGGCGATCAGGTCGTCGAGCTCGTGTTCGGTGTACGCGGGGTTCGCCAGGACGACCGTGGCCCCGACGTGCAGTGTGGCGAGGTACGCGACGACGAATCGCATCGAAGTCGGCGCGCTGATGACGACGCGAGCGCATTGTCCGACGCCCGAATGTGCGAGCACCCCGCCCGCGCGCGTTACGCGCTCGTGCAGCTGTGCGTACGTGAGGCGCTCGCCGTCGACGGCGATGGTGCCCTGCTCGGTGGCGGCCGCGGCGGCGAGTGCGGCGGGGATCGTGCCCGTGGCGAGTTCGGAACTCAGCGCTGCGGGATCAATCGAGTCGGGCTTCACTCCCATATGAGCTGCCCACGCACATCGCGTTGCGGCGTCGACCACGTCACCACCTCCGCGAAATATGGTATATCAACCGCTTGCGGTCGCCTTCGTCGCGACGATTCGGTCCATGTGCTCACGCCCCCATGCGCCCAGAGGGCCGAGGGCGTCGTTGAGCGAGGCGCCGAAGTCGGTCAAGGAATACTCGACCTTCGGTGGTACCTCAGGGTAGACCTCGCGATGCACGACACCGTCGGCTTCGAGCTCGCGCAACTGCTGGATCAGCATCTTCTCGGTGATGCCCGGCACCATTCGACGCAGCTCGCCGAACCGCTGGGTGTCCTCATTGAGTGCCCACAAGATGAGCACCTTCCACTTGCCGCCGACCACGTCGATCGCGGCGTCGATGCCGCACACGTACGGTCTGGGTTGTTTGTGCATCGGTCGCCTCACTGACTTCGGGGTAAGTACCCCACTTCAAAGTGGGTACTGGTGGATCGTAGCGCGGGCCTGCACGCTTGTCACAGGCGCTCGACGAGCGCTTCAACGACCTCACTTTCCAACCAGATAAGGACTTGCGCATGTCCCGTACGCCCGTGACAGTGATCGGACTGGGCCCGATGGGTCGCGCCATGGCGGGTGCGTTCCTGGACGCCGGTCATCCGACCACGGTCTTCAACCGCACGCCCGGCAAGAACGACGACCTCGTACGTACGGGAGCGCGCCGGGCCGACTCGGCGGCCGGCGCGATCGCTGCCGCCGACCTCGTCGTCCTCAGCCTCACGCACTACGAAGCGATGTACGAACTGCTCGGTTCGGCGACACGAGAATTGGCCGGTAAGACCCTCGTCAACCTCAGTTCCGATGCGCCGAGCGAGGCCGAGCGGGCCGCTGCCTGGGCCGCGGAGCATGGTGCCGACCTCGTGGCCGGAGGCATCATGGTGCCAGCCGCGCTCGTCGCCACACCGGAGGCGTACGCGTTCTACAGCGGACCCGCTGCCGTCGTCGAACGCCACCGTACGACGCTCGAGGTGCTCAGCCGCGTGGACTATCGCGGCGAACAGCCGGGGCTGGCCCTGCTGTGGTACCAAGCGCTACTCGACCTGTTCATGACCACGCTGGCGAGTATCCAGCACGCGTCCGCGCTCGTCGGCTCCGCCGACGTCCCCGCGGAGACGTTCCTTCCGTACGCGAGCGGTCTGATGAGCCAGCTGCCGTACTGCATGGAGGGTATGGCCGAGGAGATCGACGGTCGTGCGTACCCGGACAAGGGCGCGAGCCTCGCCATGATGTCCGCCGGCATCGATCACATCGTGCACGCGAGTGAGGATGCGGGGATCGACCCAGGGCTGCCCGGAGCCGTACGTGACCTGTACCGGCGCGCCATCGCCGACGGCCGTCGTGAGCAGAGCTCGACCAGCATCATCGAAATGATCAAGAACCCAGAAGGCAAGGAGCGTGCGGCATGAGCCCGTCGCCGGTCACCGTGCTCGGTCTAGGCGAGATGGGCCGTGCGCTCGCGGCCACGCTGGCAGCGGGCGGGCATCCGACGACGGTCTGGAACCGTTCGCCTGGGCGCGCTTCCGCGCTCGTCGACGCAGGCGTACGCGAGGCAGTTTCCTTCCACGATGCGGTGACGGCGAGCCCGCTGGTGATCGCGTGCGTACGCGACTATCCGTCGGCGCGTGGCTCACTCGAACCCGAAGCAGAAGCGATGGCCGGTCGTACGCTCGTCAATCTCACGACCGGTACGCCAGACGAGGCGCGGGCGATGGCGGATTGGGCCGTCGAGCATGAGATCGACTATCTCGACGGCGGAGTCATGGCGATCCCGTCGATGATCGGCACGTCTGGAGCGTCGTTGCTCTACAGCGGTTCGCTGGACGTGTTCACCCGCCATCGCGACGCACTCGACACGCTCGGAACGAGCCGGTTCGTCGGTGATGACCCAGGCCTGGCTTCGCTTCAGGATCTCGCCATGCTCGCGGGGATGTACGCGATGTTCGCCGGTGCGTACCAGGCCTTCGCGATGGTCGGCAGCGCTGGCGTCAAGGCGGAGGAGTTCGCCGACTCGGTCGGGGACTGGCTGTGCGCGATGACGGGAGCGTTGCCAGGCGCCGCCGCTCTGGTCGATGGCGGAGATTACTCGACCGACGTACAAGACCTCGAGTTCAACCGCACGGGTCTCGACACGATCATCCGCGCGAGCGAGGAGGCAGGCATCGGATCTGGTGTCCTTGCATCGATCCGTGCGATGGTTGAGCAGCAGATCGCCGCCGGGCACGGGGATGAACACGTCGTTCGGATGATCGAGTCGATCCGCTCCCGCTGAGGTGGCTCGAGCCCTCGACCTGAGGGCGCCCTACACGCCTCTACACGCCTCTACACGTCCTCGGGCCGAGACATTCGTCGCCCCAGTCGATCGCGGAGAACCCATCTGCAGCGCGTACGATCGCGGCGTGATCGTGACGTTCGACCTGTTCAGCGCGCTGCTCGACACGCGTACGGGTGCCGGCGCGGCGTTTCAAGCGCTGGCATCGAGCCGCGGCTGGTCGATCGACGGCCTCGCGCTGTACGACCGCTGGGACGTGCACAACAAGGCGGCCCAGAGGGATGCGGCGCAGCGACTCACGTCCGGCGACGCGTGGGAGTCGTTCGCGACGCTGTCGACGCGCGCACTCGGGCGTACCTACGAGGAACTCGGACTCGACGCCGACCACGTGGCCGACATGCGAACGGTTCACGCCAGCATTGCGCACTGGGCGCCGTGGGCGGACGTCGTACCCGCGCTCGCGCCCCTGAGCGGCGAGCACCGCCTCGGCATACTGTCTAACGTCGACGACGCGTTGTTCGAGCGTACGCAGGTCACCGGACTCGTCGACCCGGACTTCGTCTTCACCTCGCAACGACTCGGCGCGTACAAGCCGTCGGCGCAGATATACCAGCGGGCTGCGGATCGTACGGGTGGTCATGTCCATGTGGCCGCGTCGGCGCGCGACGTACGCGGTTCCCTCGAGGCGGGGCTCGCGACCGTACGCGTGGCACGGCCCGGTCACCGGGTCGACCCGGATGGGCCGAAACCGTCGTACGAAGTCGAGTCGCTCACCGAGCTCGGGCCCACGCTCGCCACGATGCACTGAGAAAAGGGTCTTCCGAGCACACCCGGAAGACCCCGTCCCGTGGATCGGGTCGGCTACGCCGTCGGGACGACGAGTATCGCCCACACGACAAGCGGCGTGAGCACGACGATCGACATGCCCCACTGCATGAGTCGTTTGAAGACCATGTCGCGCTGTTCGGGATCGGCGTTCGCGACCACGAGTGCGCCATTCGTCGAGAACGGGCTGCAGTCGACCAACGAGCTGGAGATGCCCAGAGCGGCGATCAACGCGACCGCGTTCACCTGATCGGTCAGCAGGAACGGCACTGCCAGGGGGATGAGTGCGCCGATGATGCCCGTCGTCGAGGCAAACGCCGACACGACGGCGCCGATAAAGCAGATCAGCAGCGCGGCGATGAGCGGCGCACCGACATCGGCGACGTTGTCACCGAGCCACTGGACGGTGCCCTGGTTCTCCAACAGCGTCACGTACGTGACGATGCCGCCGATCAGCAAGACCGTGCCCCAACTGATCTTCTCGACCGCTCCACGTGCCGAAGCCGGATAGATGAGCGTCAGAGCGACTGCGACCGACAGAGCGGTGAAGCCGACGTCGAGATCGAAACCGAGAGCGCCGATCATCAACGCAACAAGACCGAGCAACGTCGTGATGCGCTCGGGGTTGAGCTGGTAGTCGTCGTCGGCGGGGCTGCCGCCGGCACCGGTTGCCTCCTGGGCCGATGTCGGATGCGAGGCCCGCACGTCCTGATGCGTCGCCTCGTGGACGGCGCGATCCGCCTCTGCACCGACGCCGACGAGCGCCGTTTCGTCTTCACGGCCGCGACGGATCAGCTCGCGCCCGCCGAACGCGAGGTAGGTGATGACGGCCACTGAGAAGGCTGCCAGGAAAGCCGCGACGAACAGGATGGTCGGATTGCCGGGCAGGTTGTTGGAGTCGACGACCCCGTTGGTGATGCTGCCGAAGATGCCGATCGGGGAGAAGCTACCGGCGGTGGCGCCCTGCACCACCATCATGCCCATCATCACCGGATGGATGCGATAGCGCATCGCGAATGCCATCGCGATGGGCGCGACGATCGCGACCGCAGCGGGACTCACTGCACCGATCGCGGTGATGATCGCGCACACCACGAACAGCGCCCATGGCACAAGGGCCACGCGACCGCGTACAACGCGTACTGCCGCGTGCACGATCCAGTCGACCGTGCCGTTGTTCTTGGCGAGCGCGAACAGGTACGTGACTCCGACGAGGATCACGAACAGGTCGCCGGGGAACCCACCGAGCACGTCGTCGGTGGACACGTCGTAGACCGCGAGTCCGACCACGAAGGCGGCGACGAGGGCGAGAGCGCCCATGTTGACCCCGCGTACCGTGGCCACGAGGAACACGAGAGCGAGCACCAAGAGCGCAACGACTTCTGCTGACACGAGATGCCTCCTGCGTGGGCGGTTGGAGATGACCGCCACCCTCGATGGTTCGGTTCGTCCCCCGACGAGCGAAACATCTGGAAAGTGACCTGCGCCACTGTGCCAGTGGACTAGCCACTTGGCAACTCTCCCACCCGGGATTATGGTTCCGACATGAGTGCACGTGGGCCCGGTCCGTTGAAGCATCCGCGGTTGTACGAGCACCTGGCGACTCACATCGCGGAGTTCATCGAGGCGCAGGGTCTGTCCCCGGGTGATCGACTGCCTCCCGAGCGTCAACTCGCGGCGGACCTCGGCGTCAGTAGGGCGACTCTCGGTCGCGCCCTCGCCGCGCTCGAGGTGCAAGGAAAGGTGGAAGTCAAGCACGGCATCGGCGCTCTCGTACGAGAAGAGGGGGCCGGAGACGGTTTCGAGGACCGGGTCGCACAGCACGATCGCGACCAGGTCGCCATGACGCGCGAGGCGGTGCTGGCGGGTATCGCGCGCGCGGCGGCGTCCCATCCACACAAGTCGATGCGCATCGCGATGCTCGGCGATGACGGCACGGTGCCACCTTTCGGTGAACTGTGGCGATGTGTACGCCGGCTGGCGGGAGGCGGGTTGCTCTGCGAACTCGACGACGTGCTCGCTGCGCGGTGTCCGGACCCCGATGAATCGCCCGCTCTGCGTACCGCACTCGATGCACTCGCCGTCGCGGTCGTACGAGGCTGGCCGGAGGATGCAGCGACCGCGTGCATCGGCATGCTCGTGATCCGACCCTCGCGAGAGGAGCCACCCGAGATCGATCCGGCATCGGTCACGACCTGACGACCCATGAAAGCAGGCTGCGGGTCTCGATTCGGTGAACTACTTGCGCGTGATCTAGATAACAGGCCAGGATGCTTGCCATGGCTGGTGAGGTCTTCAAAAGTCGATTCACGTTTATTGCCGCTGCGGTCGGTATGGCGGTCGGTACTGGAAACTTGTGGCGATTCCCCCGGGTCGTCGGTGAGTACGGTGGAGGCGCCTTCCTGATCGCGATCATCATCGCGAACCTCGTCTGGGCGGTCCCGGTGTTGATGTCCGAGTCGCTCCTCGGCTCCAAGTCCCGGCTCGGCACCGTCGGTGCGTTCCGCGACTTCATGGGCCGCAAGTTCGCCTGGATGGGCGGCTTCATGGGCTTCATCACGATCGGCATCTTGTTCTACTACTCCGTCGTGTGTGGCTGGGCGCTGCGCTACCTCGTGTACGCGATCAGCGGCAAGTTCAACAACACCAACCTCGAGGAAACACAATCGACCTGGCTCGACTTCACCGGTAGTTCATGGCAGCCGATGCTGTTCCACGCGATCTCGATCGGCATCGTCGGCTACATCGTCATCCGTGGTGTGAAGCGTGGGTTCGAGTCGGTACTCAACATCGTCATTCCGGCGCTCTTCGTGATCCTCATCATTCTGTTCATCCAGGCGCTGACGTTCGACGGGGCGTCGGGCGGACTCGAGTACATGTTCGTCCCCGAATGGAGCGTGCTCGGCGACGCCGAGGTCTGGTTGCAGGCCTTCACCCAGATGGCCTTCTCGACCGGGGCCGGCTGGGGTCTCTACCTCACGTACGCGGTCTACATGCGCCAGAAGGAGGACATGGCGACCAACGCGGGCATCCTCGTCTCCGCGAACCTCCTCGCGTCGCTGTTCGCCGCCACGGCGATCCTGTGCACGGTCTTCTCGGTGCAGAGCGCCGAGTACGCGACAGCCGCAGCAGCGGAGGCCAACCAGGACTTCGCCTTCACCTACTTCGCGGCGCTGTTCGGTCAGATGACCGGAGGTGCGATCTTCGGTCCGTTGTTCTTCCTCGCGCTGTTCCTCGCCGGCGTCTCCAGTCTGATCGCGATGGTCGAGCTCGCGGGCCGCAACATCATGGACATGGGCCTGAGTCGACAGAAGGCGATCTCCATCGTCGTGGTCGCGACACTGATCGCCGGTATCCCCTCGGCGTACAGCGTCGACTTCCTGACCAACCAGGACAATGTCTGGGGCATCGGCCTGCTCATCGGCGGGCTGTGTGTCGCGATCGCCATGATCAAGTACGGCGTCGAGCGGGCCCGCAAGGAGATGGACGAGGTCAGCGACGTCAAGGTCGGCAAATGGTGGAGCGTCTGCATCTACGCGTTCCCGGTGATGTTCGTGGTCCTGTTCGGCTGGTGGATGCAGCAGGCACTGCAGGATGTGCCGGAGCCGTGGGACCCGTTCATACCGTTCAGCCTCGGGACCATGCTGTTGCAGTGGGGCGTGCTGCTGATCATCATGCTGATCCTGAACCGCTTCCTCGCCAACAGGGTGATGAGCGGCCCGATGTCGCCGTCGATGGGCCCGGGTGCCGCGTTCACCCGTGACCCACATCTGACCCGTTGGCGACGACCACGCGTCGGGCGTAAGGGAGGTGCGGCATGAGCGCCGAGATCCTGATCTGGACACTGGTCTTCTTCGGAGTCGACATCGGAGCACTCGTCTGGCTGTCGACGATCGCGATCCGCAGCGACCGCGACAAGGTGCACGGCGACTGAGCCCGCCCCACGAGAGAATCTGCATTTGACAGCACGGGTGCGGCCGAATGCAGATTCCCTCGTTGGCCCTCCGTAGGGTGGCGGCATGCTGAACCCGGTCCATCTGCGTACGCTCACCGCGGTCGTACGCACGGGGTCGTTCGCCGATGCGGCACGCCAGCTGGGCTACACGGCGTCGGCGGTGTCGCAGCAGATCGCGGCGTTGGAACGTTCCGCACAGTTGACGCTGTTCGAGCGCGATGCGCACAGCATCACGGCGACACCCGCGGCGACGTTCCTGGCCGATCGCGCCCGCGACGCGTTGGCGACCTTGGAGGGTCTCGACGACGACGTACGCGGCTTCGCGGCGGGTGAGGTCGGGCGCCTGCGTCTGGGCAGCTTCCCGACGGCGAGTGAGCGCCTGCTCCCCGGCGGGTTGGCGGCGTACCGCAACGACCACCCGGACGTACGCGTGCAACTCGACGAGGGCGAGCCGACCGAACTGGTTTCGCTGCTGCGTGATGGTGAACTCGATGTTGCCGTCGTCTATCGCTACGATCTCGTCCCCCAGCGTTGGCCCGCGGGGCTGGTACGCACGCCGTTGGTCGACGAACGATTGGTTCTGTTGCTTCCGGACGGCCATCGACTCGCAAGCACGGCGATGGTGAGGTTGCACGACCTGGCCGACGAGACCTGGGTCAGAACGCGGGAAGGGTCATCGGGTGCCACGTGCCTCGACCGCATCTGTGCCGAGGTCGACATCGTGCCGCAGGTGAGCGTGCGCAGCAACGACTACGACGTGATCCGTGAATTCGTGCGCACCGGCCTCGGGATAGCGCTCGTTCCAGCGCTTGCGCACGTACCCGTCGACG
>Ga0079225_10001279_pt1 | contig 14034 bp, 15 predicted proteins | sample Poulit2012_FD_76344 | JGI IMG/M metagenome (GOLD analysis project Ga0079225, IMG submission 76344) | Agricultural soil microbial communities from Georgia to study Nitrogen management - Poultry litter 2012 | ecosystem: Environmental > Terrestrial > Soil > Agricultural land | place: USA: Georgia...
TAGATTTTTATAAACAAACCCCGATTTTGAGCGATATTGCCTTATTTCGGGGTTTATTCTATATAAAATTACAACTTATTATGCTAATAATCAAGTATTTATACTAATTATGAAAGTGCCTAAAATAAATCTCATAAATAATGTGTGTTAAGACACTAAGCCGCTAAAACGGTATTTGCAAATGCGATCCTTAAAATCAACAATATGTTTCACTCTTAAAAATTGAGCTCAAAAAGACAAATAATATTGATGTTTTTCTTCCTTCTTTTAAAATGTTCTATCGAACTCATATTTTGTAAGATTAAAGAAGCATAATAATGAATTATTTAGCTACTACACAAGCATAAAATAATACTCATCAATTTACTGTAATGAAAAACGCACGGGAATCAAATATTTAACTGAGACTTTTTTCTCATCCTGCATGCCTGGTTTCCATTTCGGCATTTTAGAAATAACCTCAATTACTGCTTCGTCTAAATCTTTTCTTAAACCTCTGTTTATTCTAATACTTGACACTTCTCCTTCGTCAGTAATCACAAATTCCACATAAACAACCCCTTCAATATTATCAATAACTGCTGTTTGAGGATAATGTAAATTAGCAGCTATAAATTTATACATTTCAATTTCCCCTCCAGGATATTCTGGCATTTTATTAACCATTCTATACACCTCTTTTTCTGAGTTATCCTTTAAGTCAATAGAAATTCCCTCTACTTCTTGAGCAAATGATAGTAAGGAGATAAATAAAATAGGAATTAAAAATATATTTTTCATAATAGATTTGATATAAAAATCAAAATTACATTGTTTATTTTTAAAAAATATCCTTTATTAATAGAAGTTTATTTTTATACTATTATTCAAAGAAAGGATATAAAAAATAAATTTATTGAAACAATGCAAAATCAAAATCCTTTATCTATAATATAGAATGTATCGTCTTAAAATAATAGGATTATTCCTCCTCATCATTTTTCCTTATTTTTAACCAATAAAATCCAATCATTATCTAAATGTAAATATCCATATTCATAAACAAAATGATATACAGCACCTTTTTTTGTTAAATATTGATGCGTAAAATATGTAAATACAAAACCTTTCATTATTAATTCTTCCTGTTTAATTTTACGTGTTTCCTCCGTTTCTGCTAATAAGGTTTTTAATATCTTTCTATTGCTTGCAAGTATTTTATTTATCTTTCTAATCCATTTACTATTTTTAGATTTTCTCTCATTATTATAAGAATTTCTACAATAATCATTACAATATTTTTTATCAATTCTGCCAAAAAGTGTTTTTTCACAAAATAAACAGCTTCTTTTTTCTTCTTTTATATTTTTCATATACTATTGATTTTAAAACAATTATCTAATTAGAAACGTTTTTACACGGTTATAATCGAAAGTAATCAATTAATTACCGGATGAAATCTCAGCTGATTTTACCTTTGTACTAACAGTTGCAGAACAATGTCAATATTACAATCATATTTTGATTAACTTCTATCAACTATTATAATTAAACATTAAACATACTTATTTATTTAATAATTTAAAAATTGTCAATTATGATGAACGTAAAAAATCAAGTACAATTAATCGGTTATTTAGGAATCGATCCAGAAGAACTAAACTTCGAAAAAGGTGGTAAAATAACTAAAGTCAGTTTAGCCACGAGAGAATTATTTAAAGTGCAAGAAAAATGGAAAGAAAACACTTTATGGCACAAATTAATACTGAGAGGCAAACTTGGTGAAAGAGCAAAAAAGACTTTAAAAAAAGGCGATAAATTAATGGTAAATGGAAAATTAAGTTATCGTTCTTATACAAATGCTCAAAATCAGCAAGTGTATATAACAGAAATAGAAGTGCATAACTTTATCTTATTAAACAAGAACCAAATAACAGCTGCTTGAACCTATTGTCCTTAAGGATTAATAAAATAAGAATTACAAAAAATTAATTTAAAATTTAAAAATCTCAATCATGTTAAGTATTAGAAATCAAGTACAATTAATAGGTCATCTCGGATTCGACCCTACGGTAAAAGTATTTAATAACAATCAATTATTAAGTGTAAATCTTGCCACTACAGATCGTTATTTCTCAAAAGGAGAATGGAAAGACGATACGCAATGGCACAGATTAGTCATGTGGAACAAACTCGCTGAACGTGCTGAAAAATATTTATTTAAAGGTAGTTATGTTTTAATTCATGGAAAATTAGAACATAGATCCTATGAAGACAGCAACGGAACAGTGAAATATATCACTGAAATAAAAGTAAATAATTTTATTTTACTTGATAAAACAGCACAAGAAAATAATAAAATCAACTCCCTTGTAGAAGAAGCTTATGAAAAACTTGAAGTTGATGAAAATGAAGAGGAATTACCATTTTAAAAATTTTCTTATTTTAAGTAGTATTTGGGTATTGTAATACTAAAAAACAATTCTGTTCTGTTTTGATTATTATCATTACAGAACAGAATTACATAATACTATTTTTTAAGCCGAATTATTACCTTCGGTGCTACTTTGTGGTCATAGAAAAACTCATAATAGTATATAAATTTCTAACTAACAAGACTTTAAGATAAAAACCATTAAAATATTTTTAATTCAAATTCGGAGCATTATATTTTCATTTTACTTGGATTTATTGTTATATCTTTTTTTTAATTAGAGCATCTTTGCAGTATCAAGATATAGCAACATGTCATGAGTTTCTAAAAGCTTTCTAAAATAACTATCTTGAATAATAAAAATAAGAAAGTTTAAACTTCAATTTATTAGCAAATACGAAAAACGACTTAAATATTACTTTTTCACTTCATACAATAAAATAAAAAATATATTTAATAATGCTTTTACAGTCATTTTTAATATTCAATATTTTAAATGCAAGATTCCTTTCCACACTTAATAAAAATAAAAATTAAAATAGCATTTTATCATTTTTTCAATCTAGTTTTTATAAAAAATAATCGTAATTTTGATAAATAAAAAATGAATTCATGACAAAGTTTTATTATTTATTTTTATTTTTAATAGTAAATTCTTTTTCTTCCTTAGCACAATATTCCATTCAGTCACCTCTTACGGGACATGAAGGAATTAAATATACAGATGAAAGAATTAAAAACTGGGCAAGTTTCGTCACATTTGATAGAGGACCTAAAGATATACAATATCCCGAAAACGGTTATCCTACAATAGGAGATGAACAAACACCCTTAGGTCCCCCAACAGTTAATGTTCTAAGTTTGGGAGATGGTGGACAAGCGATTCTTCAATTTGAATATCCAATTACTAATGGAGATGGACCAGATTTTGCAGTATTTGAAAATGGATTTACTGATTTAGAGAATGACACTATGGCTTTTTTAGAATTAGCATTTGTTGAGGTCAGTTCTAATGGAATAGATTATTTTCGTTTTCCTTCTGTTAGCTTGATGCAAACAGATACACAAATTGACAACTCTACATTTGCTGATGCCCGCTTATATCATAATTTAGCCGGAAAACATATTGCAGGTTATGGGACTCCTTTCGATTTAGATGATTTACCAGAGCATCCTGATTTAGATAAGAACGCAATTACTCATGTGAAAATAATTGATGTTATTGGTAGCATCGATCCAAATTATGGTAGTTTAGATTCTTATGGAAATATTATTAATGACCCCTACCCTACAAATTTCCCAAGTGGAGGTTTTGATTTAGCAGCCATTGCTGTATTGCATGAAAATAAATCGCAAACAGTGAATGAATTAGAAGAGGAAAAGATTTGGTTTTATCCTAATCCAAACTCTGGAACAATTTATATAAATAATCATATTCAAGGAAAAATTGCAAAAATTATCGACCTTCAAGGAAGGATATATTGGGAAGGAAAAATCCCTAAAAACAATCAATGGAATTTAGACTTCTTAAGGAAAGGTTTTTATTTCCTTTATATAGATGGTAGTGTACAAAAATTACATAAGATAAATTAAAGTTTTCTATGCAAAAAAACATTTTAATAATTAGCATTTTATTATTTTTAACTGCCTGCGTAAAGGATAAGCCTGAAAATAAAAATGGAGATAATGACCTTTTAGATATTCACTCAAGGGTTTTAATTGTAAATGAAGGTAGCTTAGGTTTGGGGAATGCTAGTTTATCAATTTTTGATAAAAATGATTATAAAATGCACAATCAGGTATTTCAAAGAACGAACGATTTACCTATGGGAGATATATTCCAATCTGCATACCAAATAGAAGATGAAATATTTTTACTCATTAATAATTCCCATGAAATTTTAGTTATTAATGCCAAGGATTATAAATTTAAAAAAAGAATTCCAGTACGTAGTCCTAGAAACATGTTGCAAATAAATGCCGACTTAGCTTACGTCACTAGTTTATTTCATGACCAAATTTATATTCTCAATATTGACTCAAAGCAAGTAATTGACAGCATTCAAGTGCCTTATAAAAACACAGAAAACTTATTAAAATTTAACGACAACGTTTATGTATGTAATTGGAATAAAGAAAGTGAGTTTATTTATAAAATAAATACCCAAACGAATCAAATAGAAGAAAATATACCATTAGGGGTAAAAGCCAGTCATGGAATTATTCAAGATAAAAATGAAAATTTATGGATATTTTCCGGACAACCTAGTGATAATATTCCTTCTGCAATAACAATATATAATCCATTTACAAAAACTATAGAAAATCAGAAGATATTTCCTGGTGTTTCAGAACGAATGAAACCTATCACAACTCCAAACAGAGATACAATATATTTTCTTTCTGTAAATTACGAAGGTAATACCCAATTCAATGGTGTATTCTATTCTTTGGTTAATTCAGAGGAAATAAAGGAAGAACTCTTTTTAGCGGCAGAACCCTATCAATATTTTTGGGGATTAGCCTATGACAATAAAGAAAATCATATTTATATAGCTGACCCTAGAGGATTTATTCAACAAGGAAGGATTAGCATTTACAATACAAACAAAGAATTAATACACGAAAGCTCCGTTGGAATAGGTCCTGGAAATTTCTTATTTTTAGAAGAAAATTAAAAAAAATCAATTTGTGAGCAGAAGGAAGCAAAGTACCTAAGATTTTCTTAACTTTGCAATAGTATTTAACAATTATAGTAATACAAAATATACATGATTAATATTACATTACCAGATGGAGCAGTACGTCAATATGAAGCAGGTAGTTCAGCTTTAGACATTGCAAAATCTATAAGCGAAGGTCTTGCTAGAAATGTTTTAGCAGCTAAGGTTGACGGAGTAGTTGTTGATGCCTTTAGACCTATAGAAAAAGATGCAAACTTGCAATTATTAACTTGGGATGATAAAGAAGGACAACAAACTTTTTGGCATTCTACCGCGCATTTGATGGCAGAAGCTATAGAAGCTTTGTATCCAGGTGCAAAATTTGGAGTAGGTCCCTCTATTGAAACAGGATTTTTTTACGATTTAGATTTAGATGGACATTCCATCGGTGAGGAAGATTTAGCGAAAATTGAAGCTAAGATGAAAAGCTTGGCAAAAGAAAAAAATAGATATATTAGAAAAGAAATATCTAAAGAGGAGGCTATAAAATACTTTGAAGAAAAAAATGACCCTTATAAATTAGAACTTTTAGAAGATTTAGAAGATGGTAAAATTACATTTTATGAACAAGGTAATTTTATAGATTTATGTAGAGGACCTCATATTCCGCATACTGGACTTATTAAAGCATTAAAATTAACTAATATTTCTGCAGCTTATTGGAAAGGCGATCAAAATAATAAAAGTATGACTCGTATTTATGGTGTGAGTTATCCTTCCAAAAAGTTGCTGGAAGAATATCTGGAATTTTTAGCTGAAGCAAAAAAACGAGATCATCGTACTTTAGGAAAAGAGCAAGGTTTGTTTACTTTCTCAGAAAAAGTAGGTAGTGGTTTACCGATGTGGTTACCAAAGGGAGCATTAATGCGAGTTCGATTAATGAATTTCTTGCAAAAAGCGCAATTAGAAACGGGATATTTACCTGTAGTAACTCCACATATTGGTCATAAAGATCTTTATATTACCTCAGGTCATTGGGAAAAATACGGAGAAGATTCTTTCCATCCTATTTCCACTCCTAATGAAGGAGAAGAGTTTTTATTAAAACCAATGAACTGTCCACATCATTGTGAAATATACAAAGCAGAACCTCGTTCTTATAGAGATTTGCCTTTACGCTTAGCAGAGTTTGGAACAGTATATAGATATGAACAAAGTGGAGAATTACATGGCTTAACAAGGGTTAGAGGATTTACACAAGATGATGCGCACTTATTTTGCACACCTGAACAAGTAAAAGAAGAATTCAAAAAAGTAATTGATTTAACAATGTATGTTTTTCGTTCTTTAGATTTTCAGGATTTTACTGCACAGGTATCTTTACGTGACCCTAATAATAAGGAAAAATATATCGGCTCTGATGAAAATTGGGATATTGCAGAAAATGCAATTCGTGAAGCAGCAGCAGAAAAAGGATTAAAAACTATTGAAGTAGAAGGAGAAGCGGCATTTTACGGTCCAAAGTTGGATTTTATGGTAAAAGATGCTTTAGGTAGAAGCTGGCAATTAGGTACTATTCAAGTAGACTATAATTTACCAGAGCGATTTGAATTAGAATATGTGGCTCCAGATAATTCCAGAAAACGTCCTGTCATGATTCATAGAGCGCCATTCGGATCTTTAGAAAGATTTATCGCTGTTTTATTAGAGCATTGTGCAGGTAATTTACCTTTATGGTTGACGCCAACTCAAGTAAAAGTTTTACCAATTTCAGACAAATCAAAAGAATATGCAGAATCTGTTTATATAGTTTTAAAAACAGCTGGAATTAGAGTAGAAATCGATCATAGAGCAGAGAAAATTGGAAGAAAAATACGCGATGCTGAAGTGGAAAAAATCCCTTATATGCTAATCGTTGGTGAAAGAGATGCTGAAAATAAAACAGTGAGTGTAAGAAAACATGGTGAAGGAGATTTAGGTGCTACTTCTTTAGAGGACTTTATAGAAAAAGTCAATGTAGAAAGTATTATATAATAAAATGTAAATTGATTTATTATTTAAATCAAAAAGCTACATAAAATTTCGAAGGTGTTTCTAAATAAGGAAAATTCATAGTATTGATTTTGGACTTTATGCATTTAAAAGAATATAAAATAAAACCAATTTTTAATTTATCTATGATTTTCATATTTTGAAACACCTCTTTTTAAATATAAAACTATGCTACCCTATCTGCTCAGTTTTTATCTTCTTCTAAGTTTAATACAAATATCTTATAGCCTATTTTTTGTAAAATCATATAAAAAGATAAGTAAATTATCGCAGACTCCTGATTTAAATAAAGCTATAAGTTATTCTATAATTATATGTGGTAAAAATGAATCCAAAAATATTTCTAAGAATTTACCCAGCTTTTTAAAGCAAATTAAGAAGCATAAGGAATCTGAAATTATATTTGTTAATCATCGTTCTACCGACAATTCCAAGGAAATCTTGTATAAATTACAAAAAAAATATCCCCATTTAAAAATTCTTGAGATAAGAACAGGCCAGCCACAGAAAATATTTGGAAAAAAAGAAGCATTACTATATGCCTTTTCTGAAGCAAAAGGAAAATATCTACTTCTCTCGGATGCTGACTGCAAAGTATACCATAAAAACTGGGCTGAGAACTGGATTTCTTGGATGGAGAAGCATAATGCAGATGCGGGTTTAGGATTAGGAATTTATAAAAACAATGCAGGCTTATTGCAAAAATTCATTCAATTTGAGACCTTACAAAGCTATATGCAATATGGGTCTTATGCCATGCAAGGAAATGCATATATGGGTGTAGGTAGAAATATAGCCTATAAAAGAAAAAGCATTGAAAAAATAATGCATGACCAGTTATTTTTAGATTATTATTTAAAAGAAATGAGTGGAGATGATGATTTGCTAATCCAATACTTGGCTAAAAAACAAAATAACATATTGCCTTATTTTTCAAAAACACAAAGCACTATAACAAATCCTAAGAGCAATTATAAAAGCTATAAAAAACAGAAAATCAGGCATTTAAGCATTGGAAAGCATTATGATTTAAAAGATAAATTAAACTTAGGTTTTTATGCTTTGAGTATTGGTTTGTGGTGGCTACTTTCCACAATATTGCTATTGTTTTTTGTACTAAACCCTTATTTATTCAATAGCTTATATTTTTTATTTTCCATTTTTCTTTTTAGCATAGCTTTGATTTTTAAGTATTTAAATTATAGTAAATGGCATAAAATGCAAATAAAAGAAGAAAAATCTATTACATTTGTATTTATGGAATGGTTGTGGTCGCTATATCATTTAATTAACATTCCTAATATATTTTGGAAAAAAAATAATTCATGGAAATAATTTTAAAATACTTTCCCGATTTAACGGAAAAGCAAAAACTACAGTTTGGGCAATTGCAGGATTTATACCAAGAATGGAATGAAAAAATCAATGTCATTTCCAGAAAAGATATTGATAGTTTATATGAGAGACATGTTTTACATTCTCTAAGTATTGCAAAAGTTTTTCAAATCGATGCTAATCGTAAAGTGATAGATATCGGAACAGGAGGTGGTTTCCCAGGAATACCTTTAGCTATCCTGTTTCCTAACGCATCATTTACCTTAGTAGACTCCATAGGAAAAAAGATAAAAGTGGTAGAAGCAATTGCAAATTCTATAGGTTTGGATAATGTTGAAGCAATACACAGTCGGGTTGAAAAACTACCACCACATCATTATAATATGGTAGTTACAAGAGCAGTAACGAATCTAAAACAACTATCACAATGGAGCCGAAGAATACTTGATCCCCACAATAATGATGGGCTTTGGGCTTTAAAAGGAGGCGATATTAAGGAAGAAATAAAAGAATCAAAGTTGAAAGTTAAAACATGGAATATGCCCCATTTTTATAAAGAAGATTTTTTTCAAACCAAATTAATTGTCTGGGCTAAAATTTAATATTTTATAAAAATAAAAAATTCAGTACCATAGATATTAAAAAAAACATACAAAAACTTTTTATTAAGTTAAAAAAAATTCACTTTCCTGGTGCAAAAGGCGCATCAGTATATGATATTATATATATTTTTTTTAGTAGTTTTAATAATTTAAAATTACCTGAAAGAGCAGCATCTATTTCTTTCAATTTCTTAATGAGTATTCCCCCTACTTTAATTTTTTTATTTTCCTTAGTTCCTTTTTTGCCCTTAGAACATGTTCAAGAGACTATAATAAATAGCATTCGAATAATATCTCCAAATAAAGACTTTTTTGACAAAGTGTCGAATTTTGTCACAGATTTTATGAATACTAAACGAAGAGATATTCTTTCCGTAGGTTTTTTAACAACAATCTTTTTTAGCTCTAACGGCATAATGGGCTTATTGCGAAGTTTTGATAGAGATTCTCCAGCAATTAAGGAAATTAGTCCATGGAGAATGCGTTTAAAGGCTATTCGATTAACATTAATTATAGCATTATTTTTACTTATTAGCATTAGCTTGCTTATTATTCAATCAAACATATTTGAGGTTTTACTAGAAAACTGGTCTCTAAATTTAGGTTTGATTCGTTTTTTAAGTTGGTTAACCTTAGTGCTTATTATTCATTTAACCATAGCAATAGTTTATAAATACGGTCCTTCAGTAGATTATAAATTTGGTTTATTTAATGCTGGTGCCACAATAGCCACTCTGGCAATACTAGCCATAAGTTACATTTTTTTCTATTTTGCTTTCAATTTTATTCAATACAATAAAGTTTATGGTTCTATAGGTTCTTTAATGATGGTGATGGCTTGGACTTTTATTTTTGGTATGATAATTTTAATAGGATATGAGATAAATATCAGTATAGCCACATTCCAAATAAATAAAAAGAAGAAAAATCTAAAATCTTAATAATATTTTTATAATAACATGGTACTCTACAAAATAAAATAGATTTTTATCTTTAGTATATCAAATTTTAAAGAGTTTATTTTGTATATTTACAAAAAATAAACTTAAAATCATATGAGAGAAACCTTAGAAAGATTAAGTAAAATTCAAGCTCCGGCTTGCGTAACATTAGTATTGAATACACACAAAACACATCCGGAAAACAAGCAGGACAGCATTCATTTAAAAAATTTAATTACGAAAGCAAATCAACGATTAAAAAATGAATTCGGTGATGCTATAGCAAAAGATTATACTGAAAAATTAAATAAGATTGCGGATAGTATTGATCATTCACATAATGATCATGGTTTAATGTTATTTGTGAATGACAACATAGCAGAATATTTACGCTTACCCTTAAAACTGCATGATCGTGTAATCATTGATGAAACTTTTGCCACAAGACCTATAGTTCGTGCCTTAAATAGAGATACGGATTATTATGTACTTGTATTAAGTAAAGGTCGTGCTCGATTAATTGAAGCAAGTAGTGAAGAAGCTATAAAAGAAATACAATCTGACGATTTCCCAATTACAGATAATGATTTACATGCAGCGACACGACAAGAGGCTGCTGTAGCATCTCGTATTACAAATTTAACGCAAGAATTCTTCAATAGAATTGATAAAGCTGTTAATAAAGCAAGAAAAGAAAAACCACTTCCAGTAGTAATTTATTCTGAGGAAACTAATTATCATCAATATTTAAAAGAAGCAGACTATCCCAATACAATAATAGGTCACATTACTCTTAAATCATTTGATGAAAGTCCTTCAAATTTAATTAAAGAAGTATGGAGCGAGGTAAAAGAATTAACTATTGCTAAAAATAGAGCTAGAATATCAGAGTTAGAATCAGCTTTGAGTTCTGGAAAATATTTAAGTGATATCAATGAAATCTGGAAAGCAGCTCAATCTGGCCAAGGTAGAACTATTTTTGTTGAAGAAGGATATATTCAAGCAGTTGAAGAAAAAGACGGTGTTCTGCATTTAATTGAGTTTGATGAAATTAACCATAAAGACCATATTGATGATATTGTTGATGAAATCATTGAACAAGTTTTAAAATTTGGAGGAGATGTGGTCTTCTTAGAAAAAGGCAGTTTAGAGAAGTTTGATAAATTAGCAATGGTAACGCGTTATTAAATCAGAAAATATAAAATAAAGAGAGCCTTAAACTCTCTTTATTTTATTCACTATCTTATCCAATTAAAATATTAGATATTCTATGTTTAGATGGCTGCGCAGGATTATTAGTTTTATTGTGATAGCTCATATAATATATCTTTTAGCTTTAAAATTCATTTTTCCTCCTATTACTTTAACGCAGCTTCAAGTATGGACTAATCAAAAGGAATGGAATAGAAAATATGTTTCCTATCAAGATATGAGTCCCCACATTAAATGGGCCGTTATTGCTTCTGAAGATCAGAAATTTGCAAGTCATAATGGTTTTGATATTCCAGTAATAAAAAAATTATGGAAAGAAAAAAATAATAATAAGAAATTAAGAGGTGGCAGTACCATTAGTCAACAAACTGCAAAGAATGTATTTTTATGGCAAAAACGCTCTTGGATTCGAAAGGGCTTGGAAGTTTATTTTACTATATTAATTGAATGGGTTTGGGGGAAAGAACGTATTTTGGAAATATATCTTAATAGTATAGAAATGGGTCCAGGGGTATTTGGCATAGAAGCAGCATCACAAAAGTATTTTAATAAATCAGCAAAAAACTTAAATGCTCAAGAAGCTGCACAAATAGCTGCTGTTTTACCAAATCCAAAAGTCTATAAAGCAGCTCCTCCCAGTCCTTATATACAAAAAAGAAGCACATGGATTTTAAGCCAAGTTAAACAACTTAAAGGCAATCCAGATTTAGAAAAATTAATTGATTAATGTAATTCTAATAAAAGAGCAATATTGCAACCTCCGAATCCAGAAGCAGTTTTTATAAATCGTTTCGATTTGGAATTATCAAATTCTGAATATACTCTTTTATTAAAAATTGGGTTTTCATCCTCTGAGAAATAAGGATGCGGAATAGTGATATTATTTTCTAGTATTAAAAGACCTAATATTATTTCCACTAATGCACTTGCTCCTAGACTGTGCCCTAAATAATATTTTGGAGCAATAAATGGCACTGATCCCAAACCAGATAAATAATGGGCTTTACTTTCCATTTCATCATTGAATAATGTTGCTGTACCATGAGCCATTACAAATTGCAAATCAGATGTACAATGATTCTTAAAACATAATTCTATAGCTTTTGCTAATTCTTCACCTGTTCTAGAAGGACCGGATAAATGATTAGCGTCGTTGGTGCCGGCACTAGCTAAAACAGAAGCTTTAAAGGAGCGATTATTATCTTTAGTTAAAACCATAGCAGCCATTGCCTCCCCAAGGTTTAAGCCCTTTCGTTCTGGATGAAAAGGCATACATACCGAATCAGATAAAGCTTTAAAAGCATTAAATCCATCCATTATGAATGGACTTAAAAAATCAAAAGCAATAATAATAGCATGTTTTTTATCACTTATTTTTAATTCTTCATTAGCCTCTCTCAAAGCTAAACCTCCAGATATACAAGCAGTACTCACTATTCTATTAGGAAGAGTCTCCCATGAAAAATAGTGCAATACTTCTTTTAAGAATGAATTTAAATTATAAACATTCTCACCTATGCCTGCTTTGGTAGTACTCCAATAGATAATACAATTTTTCTTATCTTCTATCAATATTTTTTTTAATTCAGGAGAAGAATTTATAAATTTTTCAATAAATAAAATTAAGGATTTTTGAAGAAAACTTAATGATATTTTACTGTCTTTTTCTTCCACTTGTTTTAACCATTCATCAGGAAAAGTACTAACAGGATATAAATACTCTTTTCTGTTTTTTACACTAGTTTTACCATTGCTTAAGGCATTTAATACCTCTTCATTATTAGAGCCTAAACCACAAAGTAAAGAATAATCTACTATATTTATTATGCTATCCATAATCTTACATTATGAAGGTAAAAACACGCGAACTTCAGCTCTAGCTACAATATCTTCACCTAGCAAGACTTCAGCATCAACAATGTGTGCATTCATAACTTGATGCACATTTGTAGTTTTAGTTTCTATAACAGAACCAATCTCTGGTCTAAAATATATTTTTAGATTTTTAATTTGTCCTATATATCCTACGGTAGGATTTTGATCTGTATCTTTACCTAATTGCGATTGATAAGCTAAACCAGCAGCAGCAGTTTGAGCCATGTTCTCTATCAAACCTGCAGCTGAAAGAACATTATTTTCAACTAAAAGTTGATTTTTGTCAATTTGGAATTGAGTAATAGTATGAGAACTAGTTGATTCTAAAAGATTAGAAACTAAAACAAAAGGATCTCTATGAGGTAAAAGTTTCAAAATTTTATTCATATTTTTAAATCAATTAATTGTTCCAAAATTTATAGTAATTATACCACTGTTCATGATTTTTTTTCAATTGCTCTTCTAAAAGATTTTTATAATCCTCAAGAATTTTTGTCGCAACCAATTTAGAGGCACCTTCTTCATAGATTTTAGGTTTACTTGCCGTAAAATGATAAAAGTCTCTATTTTTCTTTATTGCATAAACAAAAGAAACTGGAGCTTTCATAACTGCAGCTAATAAAAAAGGACCTAAAGGAAAATAAGCATTTTTTCCTAAAAAGTCCAAATTTTTAATATTTTTATCATTTTCCACAAAACGATCACCATGAAGACAAACAATTTCATTATTAGATAGCGCTTTATGAATTTCATAAATATGATTCATATTATCTCGAATATAAATCGCATTATAAAGTACACTTCCAGTTTTATTTTCTATTATTTTTTTTATCTCTGGTTCCTCTCCATCAAACATCACTATATGCACCTTTATATTCATTTTAGCGAGTAATTGTCCTGCTAAATCATAAGAACAAAGACTTGCACCTATTAAAATACCA
>Ga0079225_10001280_pt1 | contig 14033 bp, 11 predicted proteins | sample Poulit2012_FD_76344 | JGI IMG/M metagenome (GOLD analysis project Ga0079225, IMG submission 76344) | Agricultural soil microbial communities from Georgia to study Nitrogen management - Poultry litter 2012 | ecosystem: Environmental > Terrestrial > Soil > Agricultural land | place: USA: Georgia...
GAGTTCGTGCCCAGCCAGTACGACCCCGCCGTCCTCACCGCCGGCCAGGTCGACGGCCTGTACTGCTTCTACAACGACCTGCCCGTCGCCCTGGACATCCAGGGCGTACCCGGCCACTCCATGCTCCTGGCCGACTTCGGCTACAACCCGATGAGCCAGACCTACACCGTGCGGCGCTCCACCCTGGAGGACGCGCAGCAGCGCGACCAGATCGTCCGCCTGTTCCGCGGGGACGCGCGCGGCTGGCAGCTCTACCAGGAGGACCCGCAGGCGGCCGCCGACCTCACCGTGGAGATGTACCCGGACGCCGGGCTCGACCTGGAGACCCAGCGGCGCCAGGCGGAGGTACAGCTCGACATCATGTACTCCGACACGACCGAGCGGTACGGCTTCGGCTGGTTCACCGACCAGCAGGTCGAGGAGAACCTCCGGTTGTTCGAGCTGCTCGGTATCGACGGGGGCTCCGCGGACCTGTGGGACCGCTCGGTCCTCGACGAGGTGTACCGGGACGGGCCCACGGCGTGACCTCCGCTGCCGCAGCCGGACGCACCGCTCCGGACGTCGTCTGCTCCGCCGTCGGGAAGAGCTTCCCCACCCGCACGGGTCCGCTGACCGTGCTCGAGCCGCTCGACCTCACCCTGCACCCGGGGACCGTCACCGCGCTCGTGGGTCCCTCCGGTTGCGGGAAGTCGACCCTGCTGCGGATCGTCGCCGGGCTCGAGCGACCCGACCGCGGTGGCACCGTGTCCATCGGGGGCGACGACCCGGCGGCCGTGCGGAAGCGTGGCGAGCTGGCCATCGCCTTCCAGGACGCCTCGCTCCTGCCGTGGCGCACGACGGCCGGCAACGTCGCCCTGGCGCAGCGCCTCGCGGGACAGCCGGTCGACCACGACCGGGTCGCCGAGCTGCTGCGGCTCGTCGGGCTGGCCGGCTTCGAGCGCGCCCGCCCCGCCCAGCTGTCCGGGGGGATGCGCCAACGGGCCGCGATCGCGCGCTGCCTCGTCACCGAGCCGCGCCTGCTCCTGCTCGACGAGCCCTTCGGGGCGGTCGACGAGCTGACCCGCCGCCGGCTCAACGTCGAGCTGCCTCCCCTGTGGTCGGGCGCCGTGACGACGACGCTCCTCGTCACCCACTCGATCCCGGAGGCGGTGCTGCTGGCCGACCGGGTGCTGGTGATGTCGCCCCGACCGGGCAAGGTCATCGCCGACCTGCCCGTCGACCTCCAGCGCCCGCGCCGCATGCGGCAGCTGCACAGCACCCGGTTCACCGAGCTGGTCGACCGCATCGCCGCCCTGCTCGGGGTCGACCAGGACGCCACGGGCTGAGGAATGGTCCTCCAGAGCGAACCGGCGCTCCGCCCGGTGCGTGAAGCGGCGGCCGAGCCCCGACCGGCCCGCACCACACCGGCCAGGACACTGCGCGGCGTCGTGGGCTGGCTGGTGGTCGTCGCGCTGTGGGAGCTCGTGGCCCGCACCGTCCTCGGCGGGCGCCACCTCGTCGGCGCGCCGTCGGGTATCGCGCAGAAGATCGTGGAGAACGCCGAGGTCTACGGCCGGGGCCTGTGGTTCACCACGCGCGAGGCCGCCCTGGGATACCTCCTCGGCAACCTCGCCGCGGTCGCGCTGGCCCTCGTGGTCGTCCTGCTGCCGGGCCTCGAACGGCTGGTGCTGCGGCTCGCGCTCGTCGTCTACTGCCTCCCGCTCGTCGCGCTCGGGCCGCTGCTGCGGCTCGTCTTCGGCTTCGGCGACGGCCCCCAGATCACCCTGGCCGCGTTGGCGGTCTATTTCCTCACCCTCGTCCCGCTGCTCGTCGGGCTACGCGCGGTGCCGCGGTCCTGGTTGGAGCTCACCGCGTCCTACGGGCGGGGGCGGTGGACGACGTTCGTCGTCGTCCGGGCCCGGGCGGCGCTGCCCTACCTCATGGCCGGGCTCCAGGCGTCCGTCCCGGCCGCCTTCCTCGGCGCGCTCGTCGGGGAGTTCACCGGTGCGGAGCGGGGGCTCGGCGTGCTGTCGATCCTCGCGCTGCGCAGTCTCGACACCGACGGGCTGTGGGCGCTCATGCTCCTCAGCGCCGTCGTCTCGCTCCTCGGGTACCTCGCCGTCTCCGCCGTCGCCCGCCGGCTGACGCCCGAGCAGCCCGCGGTGCTCCTCACCCCGCCCGGCTCCGACCCGCGGCGGCCGACCTGGCGGCGGTGGCTGAGCGGGGCCGGCGGGGTGGCCGGGGTGGCGGTGGTCGTCCTCGGCGCGTGGGTCGGGCTCCTCGAGCTCTCCGGCCTCGACGAGTACTTCGCCAAGCGCCCCTGGCACGTGTGGGAGTGGCTGGTCTCCTCCCCCGCCGCCCCGGACAACCGTGCCGAGCTCCTCTCCGCCGCCGCCGAGACGGCGGCCGTCGCGGTCCCCGGCTACCTCGCCGGGCTGCTGCTCGGCGTGGCGCTGGCGACGGCGTTCTCGTTGTCGACACGGGTACGGCAGACGCTGACCCCGGTGGCGGTGGCGCTGCGCTGCGTGCCGATCATCGCCATCGCGCCCCTGCTCGTCGGGGCGCTGGGCCGGGGTCCGTTCGGGACCGCCGTCGTCGTGGCGATCATGACGTTCTTCCCCACGCTCGTCTCCTGCCTCTACGGGCTCGCCCAGCTGCCCGGGCAGGTGGCCGACGTGTTCGCCACCTACGCCACGCCGGCGAGCCGGGTGCTGCTGCTCGGCAGGCTCCCGGCGATGGCACCGGCCTTCTTCGCCTCCGCCCGGATCGCCGCACCGACGGCGCTGCTGGCGGCGACGGTCGCGGAGTGGCTCGCCACCGGGACCGGCCTGGGCAACATGATGGCGGTGGACGCCGCGACCAGCCGGTACACGGCGCTGTGGTCCACGGTCGTCGTCGTCACACTCGTCGCGCTGCTCGCCTACGCGCTCGTCGAGTGGGTGGAGAAGCGGGTCCTCGCCGTCGTCGCCCCGGAGCAGACCCGCTGGTGACGGCCGGGTGGCTCACCCGGTGAGCGCCGCGGCGACCGCGGCGGCCGTGTCCCGCCAGGTGGGCAGCCGGCCGCGCAGCGCGGCGGCGGCGGACCGCCAGCGGTCACGGCGGCGCGGGTCGGTGAGCCAGGCGCGGAGGGTGTCCGCCAGCGCGCCCGGGTCCCCGGGCGGGAACGTCGCCCCGACGCGCTGGGCCTCCACGGCCCCGGTGCCGGCCGCCACCACCGAGGGGATCCCGCGGGCCAGGGCCTCGCTCACGACCATCCCGAAGGTCTCCGACCGGGAGGTGTGGACGAGCAGGTCGGTGACGGACCAGACGGTCTGCAGCCGCCGGCCCTCGAGCGGACCGGTCACCCGGACGCGGCCGGCGAGACCGGCCTGCGCGATGCGGTCGTGGACCTGCCGGGTGAGACGGGCGTCCACGCCGTCGGGCCCGACGAGCAGGGCGCTCCAGCCGAGGTCGGCGAGGTGGGTCAGGGCGTCGACGAGCGTGAGCGGGTCCTTGTCGGGGCTCAGCCGGCCGAGCCAGAGCAGACGGGGCGGCCGACCCGCCGGCGCGGAGCCGGGCGCGAGGGGTGCCGGCCCCACCCCGGGCCGGGCGACCACGGCGTCGTCGCGGCCGTACCGCGCGGCCACCTCCTCGGCCGCCCACCGGCTCGTGACCACGACGGCGGTGGCCGCGTGAACCGCCTGGTGCTCGGACCGCGCCACGCGCTCCCGCTGCTCGTCGGTCAGGGCGGTGTCGTCGGCCGGGAAGTAGTGGACGAGGAGTGTCACCCGCCGCCCGTCGGCCGTCGCCGCCCGCACCGCCTCCGGCGCGGCCGAGGCGACGATGTTGCCGATGAGCCAGCGGCGCTCGGCCGTGAGCAGCGCACCGAGCCGCGCTCGGTCACCCGGGGCGGGGAGCGGCCAGGACCCGCTGACGGCGTAGGGTCGCACGTCGACCCCGAGGCGCGGGAGGGCCGCGGCCACCTCGTCGTCGTACCGGTTCCCGCCGCTGGGCAGGTCGCTGCGCCAGCGCGCGAAGCCGACTCGGTGGGACACGACCGCATCATGCCCGGCGGCACCGACGGCGGGCCATCGGGCCGCGCCCGTCACCCGCGGAGAAGAGAAGGCCCCGGGCCTCTGCGGGACCGGGGCGGCGCCGCGGACTGCGGCGTCATGCTGGTGGAGCTAGCGGGATTCGAACCCGCGACCTTCTCATTGCGAACGAGACGCGCTACCAACTGCGCCATAGCCCCAACGCTCGGATGAGCACTGGAAACTTTAGCACCGCCGTCGACCGAGGGTGAACCCGCCGCCGGGTTGACGTCGGTCACAGGTCCGGCGGGCCGGCCGCGCCGGGCCGCAGTACCGTGGGGACGCCCCGCCCCCGGACGAGGACGGCCATGACCTATCACGTGGACTCCGAGGTCGGACGCCTCCACCAGGTGATCCTCCACCGCCCGGACCTCGAGCTGCGCCGGCTCACCCCGCAGAACCGCGACGAGCTCCTCTTCGACGAGGTGCTGTGGGTGGAGCGCGCCCAGGAGGAGCACGACGCGTTCGCCGGTGCGCTGCGTGAGCACGGGGTGGAGGTGTGCTACCTGGCCGACCTGCTGCGGGAGACGCTCGCCGTGCCCACGGCCCGCGCGCTCGTCGTCGAGCACACCTTCCACGCCGCACTGCTCGGCGCGGCCGCGGTGGAGCCGGTGCTGGAGCTGGTGGCCACGCTCGACGCCGCCGAGCTCACCCGGGTGCTCATCGGCGGGATGACCAAGCGCGAGCTGCTCGACCGCATCGGCGAGCCGCGGTCGGTGGCGCTGCACGTCCTGGGCCACGACGACTTCGTGCTGCCGCCCCTGCCCAACCATCTCTACGCCCGCGATGCCTCGGCCTGGGTGTACGACGGCGTGGGCGTGAGCAACATGCGTAAGCGCTCCCGGCTGCGCGAGTCGCTCCACTACCAGGCGATCTACCGCTTCCACCCGGACTTCGCCGGCGCGGGCTTCCACCTGTGGAGCGGTGCCGGAGGGCGCAGCGCGATCAGCGTCGAGGGTGGGGACGTCCTCGTCCTGGGTCGGGGCGCGGTGCTCGTCGGGATGACCGAGCGCACCACCCCGCAGGGGGTGGAGCGGGTGGCGCAGCGGCTCTTCGCGACCGGCTCGGCGACCCAGGTGGTCGCCCTCGCCCTGCCGCTGGAGCGGGCCTTCATGCACCTGGACACCGTGATGACGATGGTGGACGACCACACTGTCATCGAGTACGCCGGGCTCGGTGCACTGCCCTCCTACCGGATCACGCCGGGTGACGGGGAGGGGGAGCTCGTCATCACCGACCACCCGCCCGAGGAGATGCACGCCTCGATCGCCCAGGCGCTGGGCGTGGACTCGCTGCGGGTGCTCACCCCGGCGCAGGACTCGCGCAGCGCCGAGCGGGAGCAGTGGGACGACGCGTGCAACGTGTTGGCGGTGGCCCCCGGCGTCGTCGTCGCCTACGAGCGGAACACCACGACGAACGCCCACCTGCGCGCCCACGGCGTGGAGGTGGTCGAGGTGCCGGGGTCGGAGCTGGGCCGTGGGCGTGGCGGGCCGCGGTGCATGAGCTGCCCGACCGTGCGGGACGGCATCTGAGCCGACCCTGGTCGGCGCCGGCGCTCTGCGCGGCTGCGCGCCGGCGAATGGTGCGCTACGCGCCGACGGCGCGGCGGCGGGCGAGGACGGAGTCGAGATCCATCCCTCGCGCGGGCGGCTCCTCGACGACGGGACCCTCCACCGGCTCCGGGTCGGCGACCGGGGCGTAGGGCGAGCCCGCCAGGCCAGAGGCGACGACGCGGGGCTCGGCCGGCTCCTTGGGAGCGGGCTGCTCGCCGGCCGGCGTCTCGGCAGCCGGCGGTTCGTAGGGCGCGATGTCGCGGCGGGGCGCGGGCGGCTTGAGGGTGTAGCTCGGGGCGGGCACCGGGACGGGGGTCCAGCTGTCGCCGCCCGGCTCGTCGGACTCGGCCTCGGCAGCGGCTCGGGCTCCAGCGTCGGCGGTCGCTCCGGCGTCGGTGGTCGCTCCGGCGTCGGTGGTCGCTCCGGCGTCGGTGGTCGCTTCGGCGTCGGTGTCGGCGGCGGGGCCGGTCTCCGACACCGACGGCGCCGCGGGCGTGGCCTGCTCGGCGTTGCTCGTCTCCGCGGGCCCGGGACCCTCCTGCGCCGCCGGCGTGGCGCCCTGGTCGGCGGCCTGCGCAGCGTCACCCTCACCACTCGCCTGCGGTGCGGATGAGCCGGCGTCCGTGGACGCCGGCGCATGGGACCGGGTGCGCGGCGAGCGCGCGGTGCGGCCGGCCCGGCGGTCGGTGGCGCGGGTGGCGGCGGCGGACAGGTCGGCGAGGTCGCGCTCGAGCCGTGTCATCACCGCGCGGTCCGCCGCGTTGCGCCGCGCCGCGATCTTCGCGGCCCGTCGGCCGAGGACGAGGACGGTGCCGAGCAGCAGCGTCGGCACCACGCCTGCCACCACCGTCACGCTCGCCAGACCGAACGCCAGCCAGCCGACCGTGGTGGCGGCCAGCAGCACGAGGGTGAGGACCAGGCGCCGACGGGCTGCGGCCCGGCGCCGGCTGATCTCGGCGGCGCGCGCCGCGCGGGCGGCGGCCAGCCGCCGCGCCACGGCAGCGGCCCGCTCGCTCTGGGTGGTGGGCCTGTTCACCGCGGGTGCCTCCGTTCGTCGTCGCGGACCGTGCAGGTAGGGCCGGCTCCCCGCCGTCCCGTGGTGCTCCCCCGGTGCGGACCGCCGCACCGTCGCCCCGGTGGCCACGATGCGCAGCGTCCCCGAGAAGCGGTCCTCCACGCGCGACTGCCCGAGCTGGTGGCGGGTCTGCGCGAGGTGTGGGACGAGGTAGCCGAACAGGATGACGGCCAGTCCCACGACCACCCATCCCTGTACGTCCACGACACGAAACTAGCCGGGGGGCGGTGCACCGTCGGGACCGTCCCCGGCGTGTCTCGCCCGCGTGCGTCGCCAGCGCTCGAGCAGGCCGCCGGGGACCTCCTCCGCGACGAGCGCGAAGGTGCGGTGGTCGCGCCAGTCGCCGTCGATGTGGAGGTAGCGGCGGCGCAGGCCCTCGTCGCGGAAGCCGAGCTTCTCCACCACGCGCAGACTCGCCGCGTTCTCCGGCCGGATGTTGATCTCCAGCCGGTGCAGGCCGAGCTCGGTGAAGCAGTAGTCCCCGGCCAGGGCCACGGCGGTGGGTGCCACGCCCCGACCCGCGACGTGCCGGCTCACCCAGTAGCCGATCGCGGCGCCACGCAGCGAGCCCAGGAGGATCGGCGACACCGACAGCTGGCCGGCGAGCTCGCCGTCGACCTCGATGACGAAGGTGAGCGCCTCTCCCCGGCGGGCCAGGCGCCGGCTCTCGGCCACGTAGTGACGGAAGCTCGCCGGCGCCTGCGGGACGGGGCTGGTCGCCTCCCAGGGGCGCAGCCAGTCGGCGTTACGCGCACGCAGCTCCTGCCACGCGGCGCGGTCGCGGTAGCGCAGCGGCCGCAGCCGCACGCCGGCCTCCTCCAGCAGGACCATCAGCCGTCGAGGACGAGGCAGGACAGCCGGGTGCCCGGTGCGATGTCGGTGACGTCCTCCGGGACCACCGCGAGCGCGTTCGACCGCGCCAGGGCGGAGAGCAGCAGCCGGCCCGGGTCGCCCACCGGGGTGGCCCGGTAGCCCTCGGCCGGGGACCCGGCGAGGGTGACCCGGACGAACTCGCGGCGGCCGGCCGGGGAGTACCAGCCGGTGGTGGTCTCGGCGGTGACGGTGGGCCGGTACAGGTCGGTGTACCCGGCCATGGAGAGCACTGCGGGCCGGACGAACACCTCGTAGGCGACCTGGGCGGCCACCGGGTCGCCGGGCAGCGCGAAGAGCGGGGTCCCGTCCCCGATGTGCCCCACCCCGAGCTGGCGACCGGGCCACATGGCGACGTTGTCGAAGCGTACGGTGCCGAGCGGTGCCAGGACCTCCTTGACGGTGTCGTTCGAGCCGTGGCTCAGACCGCCGGTGGTGATGACCAGGTCGGCGCGCACGAGCTGGTCCTCCAGGGTGTCGCGCAGCGGGCCGCGCTGGTCGGGGACGGCGGCCACCCGGTAGGTGGCGGCGCCGGCGTCGTGTACCGCGGCGGCGAGCGCGTGGCCGTTGGCGTCGTACACCTGGCCGGGCTCGGCGTCCTGGCCCGGCTCGACGAGCTCGTCCCCCACGGAGACGACGACGACACGCGGCCGGGGATGCACCGTCACCCGGCCGCGTCCGACCGCCGCGAGCAGCGCGACCTGGCGGGCACCGACGCGCTCACCGGCGGGCAGCACGACCTCCCCGGCGCGGACGTCCTGGGCACGGCGGTCGACGTTCTCACCGGGCCCTGCCGCCGTGCGGACCTCGACCTTGGCGGTGCCCCGGTCGGTCTGCTCGACGGGCACGACGGTGTCGGCCTCGACCGGCAGCGGGGCCCCGGAGGCGATGCGCACGGCGGTGCCGGCGGGGAGCCGGGTGCGCTCGACGCTGCCGGCCCGGATCTCGTCCAGCACCCGGAGCGTCACCGGGGACGCCGGCGAGGCCGTGGCGACCTCGGCGGACCGCAGCGCGTAGCCGTCGAGCCCCGCGACGTCGGCCGGTGGCAGGTCACGGGGCGCCAGGACGTCCTCGGCGAGGACGCAGCCGACGGCGTCGGCGAGGACGACCTCGAGCGGGGGCTGGAGCGCGACGGCCGCGAGGCATGCGGCCAGGTGCTCCTGGACGCTCCTCACCGGGGCGGGACGCTGGCCGCCGGGTCGGAGCTGAGCTCCACGTGCCGGCCGGCGACGAACTGCTCGAGCCAGGCGGAGAACTCCGGGCCGAGGTCCTCGCGGTCGACGGCGAGCTGGACGACCGCCTTGAGGTAGTCGAGCTTGTCACCGGTGTCGTAGCGGCGACCGCGGAAGACGACGCCGTGGACGCCGCCCCCCTCCTCGGCAGGCATGCGGGCCAGGGTCTGCAGGGCGTCGGTGAGCTGGATCTCGTTGCCGCGGCCGGGCGGGGTGTTCTCCAGCACCTCGAAGACCGCGGGGTGCAGGACGTAGCGCCCGATGACCGCGAGGTTCGACGGGGCCTCCTCCACGGGCGGCTTCTCCACGAGCTCGGTGACCCGGACGACGTCGCCGTCGGGCACGCCGGCGAGGCTCACCGGCTCGACCGCGGCGGCGCCGTAGAGGTTGATCTGGGAGCGCTCCACCTCGAGGAGCGCGATGACGGACCCGCCGAGCCGCTGCTGGACGTCGATCATCGTGGGCAGGATCGGGTCGCGGGCGTCGATGAGGTCGTCCCCGAGGAGGACGGCGAAGGGCTCGTCGCCGACGTGCTCCTTGCCGCACAGCACGGCGTGGCCCAGCCCCTTGGGGGTGCCCTGGCGCACCGAGTGGATGTCGGCGAGGCCGGTGGGGCGCTGCACCTCGGCGAGCCGCTCGGCGTCGCCCTTGGCCTCGAGGGCGTCCTCGAGCTCGATGTTCCGGTCGAAGTGGTCCTCGATGGCCGACTTCCCGCGTGCAGTGACGAGGAGGACGTCGCGGATGCCCGCGGCCGAGACCTCCTCGACGACGTACTGGATGGCCGGCCGGTCGACGACCGGGAGCATCTCCTTGGGGACCGCCTTGGTGGCGGGCGCGAACCGGGTGCCGAGCCCCGCGACCGGGACGACGGCCTTGCGGACCGGGGTGAGGTGTTGGTGCTCCATGAACGAAGGTTACCCACCGGAGCGGACCGGAGGTGCCCGGGTGTCGATCCGGTCCCGACCCCGGACGCACGTGTGACAATGGCGCCATGTCGACGGCGATCCGCTTGCCCAGCACGTCCGGCCTGGAGCTGGAGGACGCGAAGCAGGCGTTACGCGAGGCCGTCCGGTCCTACCGTTCCTCCCGGTCCGCCCGTCAGCGGCAGCTGGCCGCCGAGGCGTTCGCCCGGCACGGCGTGGAGGCGGTGGGCGACGCCCGCTGCGTCGCCGCCTACGTGTCGGTCGCCGCCGAGCCGGACACCGGAGAGCTGCTCCGTGCCCTCCACGCACGCGGGATCACCGTCCTGCTCCCGGTACTCGGCCCCGGCCTGGTGCGCTGCTGGGGGCGGTACACCGGCCGTGACGACCTCGCCCAGCGTGCCCCCGGGCGCCCGCCCGAACCCTCCGGTGAGGTGCTCCCGGCGGAGGCGCTCGCCGAGGCGGAGGTCGTCATCGCCCCGGCGCTGGCGATCGACCGCACCGGGGTGCGGCTCGGGCAGGGCGGTGGGTGGTACGACCGCGCGCTGCTCCACCGCCGCCCGGAGACCCCGGTCTTCGCCATGGTCCACGAGGCCGAGCTCATCACCGACGACCTGCTCCCCCGGGCCGAGCACGACCAGCCGGTCGACGCCGTCATCACCGAGGAGCGGTGGTTCCTCCTCACCGGCTCCTCCTTCTCCGCCGGCGCCTGACCGCCGCCCCCGGGCGGTGTGGCCTGCCGGTCAGCCGCCGGGGGCGCGCAGGGTGCTGGTCGCCCCCGCGGCCTCCTCGACGGCGTCGCGGCTGAAGGGCCAGGGGAAGGCCTCCCCGGCGGCCCACGCCTCCAGCTGGTCGGAGTAGTACGCCGAGGCGGGGTGGCCGGAGACGCCGGTGAAGTTCACCCACAGGGAGCGGTCGAGGTCGCCCAGGTCGACGACCATGCGCATCGAGGGCACGGCCGTGACGCTGTAGTCACGCCGTCCGTCGTTCTCCGCGCCGGCGTCCCACCCGGTGGCGTTGACGATGCTCGACCCACCGCCGACGCCGACGGGGCCCGGGTTGGCGAACCACTGGAGCGGGGCCGGGACGTCGGCGCCGAGCACCGGGTGCTGCGGGGCGACGACGTGCAGCTGGGACCAGCGCCAGTCCTCCGGGTTCTTCCCCAGGGTCTGGGTGAGCTCGTTACGGGCCGCCGTGAGCGCCTGGAGGAGGATCTCGTCACGGCTCTCGACGAGGTTGATGGTGCGCCGGTCGTCCCACCACGGGTTCGTCGGGTCCTCGAGGAGCCGGCTGACGACGACGAGCCACCGGCTACCGCCGTCCGGGCTGAGCGTGGCGGGCAGGTCGTCGCGGAAGGTGAGGTCGAGGAGGTTGGCCCACACCGCGGCGAAGTACGCGGCGGCGGCGGAGTCCCCGCTCTGCTGGTACCCCTCGTCCGCCCAGTCGCGCAGCAGGGCGACGGCCTCCCGGACGAAGGGGTCGGTGACGGTGACGTCGAGCAGCGCGGGCACGAGGAGCTCGGCGTACGGGCTGAACTCGTCGCCCATCGCGGCATTGGCCCACTCGGCGTCGATCGGGGTGCCCGTGGCCGTCGCCTCCGCGATGAGGTCGCGCAGCCGCTGGGAGCGGAAGCCGTAGTCCCAGTCACCCGTGAGGAAAGGGCCCTGGCCGGCGGGCTGCACGGCCTGGTTCGCGGCGACGATGAAGCCTTCGGGCGGGTTGAGTGCGCGCGGCATGTCGCTCGCCGGGACGTACCCGGCCCAGTCGTAACGGCCGTCCCAGCCGGGGCGCGGCCAGCTGCCGTCGGAGGGCACGGGCCCGTCCTCGACGTCCTGGCGCACCGGGATGCGGCCGGGGGCCTGGTAGCCGATGTCGCCGGCGGTGGTGGCGAAGACGATGTTCTGGGCGGGAACCTCGAAGAGCGCGGCGGCGGCCGCGACGTCGTCGGCGTCGCGGGCGCGGTTGAGGGCGAAGATCGCATCGGCGGTGCGGCCCGGGGTGAGCGCGGTCCACGACATCGCCACGGCGTAGCCGCCGAAGCCGGGGGCCGGGGAGCCGTCGGGCACGGGGGCGTTGTTGGCGGCCGCGGTGTCCGGCAGGATCCCCGAGACGATCGGGCCGTGGACGGTGGAGGCCACGCTCAGCGCGTCGTCGGTGCCGCCGTTGACGCGGATGGTCTCGGTCCGGCGGTCGAGCGGGACCCGCTCCCCGTCCCGCAGGTAGGTGCCGTCGTCGTAGACGCGCTCGAGGTAGAAGTCGATGACGTCGGCGCCGAGGTTGGTCAGCCCCCAGGCGAGGTCGGCGTTGTGGCCGATGATGACGCCGGGCATGCCGGCGAAGTCGAAGCCCGAGACGTCGAAGGTGCACAGCGTGCTGACCTCGCGGCAGTGCAGCCCCACCTGGTGCCAGATCCCCGGGGCGCTCACCCCGAGGTGGGGGTCGTTGGCCAGGAGCGGCTGCCCGGAGGCGGTGTGCTCGCCGGAGACGACGAAGGAGTTGGAGCCGATCCCGTCGCCGTCGCCCAGGAGGCGGGGGCTGGCCTGGAGCGCCTGGTAGGCGCTCTCGACGGCGTCGACCGCCTCGGCCGGCGCACTCCACGAGGCGTCCTCGACGTCGGCCTCCGCCGCGCTCTCGGGCGGCGGGATGATCGGCAGGTTCGTCTCCTCGGGGTACCGCGGGTAGAGCTCCTCGACCCGCGCGACGTCCCCGCCGAGCACGCGCACGGCGGTGGCGCGGCCGAGCTCCTGGTCGTAGTTGGCCGACAGGTCCCACGCCATCGCCTTGAGCCAGGCGAGGGAGTCGATCGGGGTCCACGGCTCGATCTCCCGCAGCTCGGTGACCAGGTCGAGCACGGTGTACTCCACACCGAGCTGGCTGGCCTCCCGGTTCTCCAGGTAGGCGTTGACGCCGTCGGCGTAGGCCTCGAACAGCGCCCGGGTCTCCTCCGACAGGAGGTCCCACTCCTGCTCGGCGACGCGCCGCCAGCCGAGCGTGCGGATGACGCGGTCGGCGGCCAGCGCGTTCTCGTTCTCCCCCACGAGCTCGGACACCCGCCCGGCGGTGACGTGGCGCCGGTAGTCCATCTCGAAGAAGCGGTCCTGGGCGTGGACGTAGCCCTGGGCACGGAAGAGGTCGGCGTCGGTGTCGGCGTAGATGTGGGGCACGCCGCGCTCGTCGCGCAGCACCTCGACGTCGCGGGTGAACAGCTGCAGCGTGGTCTCCCCGCCGTGGTCGGGCAGCGGACGCCGCACGAGCACCACCGCCAGCGCGGCGCCGGCGACGAGCACCACGACGACGACGGCGGCGACGACGAGGACGAGCCGTTGCAGGAGGTTGGAGCGGAGCACGCACCCGAGCGTATCCGCATCGGCCGACGCCGGCGGCGACCCGCGCCGCGGGCTCCTCCCCCGCCCGCGGTGGCGTGCTGGGCGTCCACAGCGCCGCTTCGACCCTCCGGCGGCACGGACGCCGTCGGTAGCGTCGGACGACGACGTGTCCGAGTCGTGTCCAGCACCCCGGAAAGGCCCACCCCCACCGCCGCCGCACGTACCGACGCGGCAGCGGGTCGACAGAGGAGAGACGCATGGCCGCCCGCCCCGTGCCCCCGTCGCGGCGGCGCACGGCCCGCGTGCGGCGAGCGCTGTGGCGCCGGCGGCACGCGCTGCTCGCGGCGGCCGTCGTCCTCGGCACCTGGGTGGTGGTCCACGAGCTGCGGCCCCCGCCCCCGCCGACGACCGCCGTCGTGGTGCTGGCCCGCGCCGTGCCCGCCGGGACGGAGCTGGCCGCCGCCGACCTGCGTGCGGTCGTCCTGCCGGACCGCGCGGCCTCCCCCGGCATGCTCCGCGCGCCGCACGAGGCGGTCGGTGAGCGGCTGGCGGTCGGGCTGCCCGCGGGGTTCCCGCTGGCCGCCGAGGTGCTCGTCGGCCCCGGCCTGGCGGCAGGCGTGCCCGACGGCGAGGTCGTCGTGCCGGTGCGGCTCGCGGACGCGGCGGTCGCGCGAGCGCTGGGGCCAGGCGACCGGGTCGACCTGCTCTCGGCCGCCGCGGACGCCGCGGCGAGCGCGGGCGGGGCCGAGGTGGTGGCCGCCGGCGCGCTCGTTGTCGCCCGCGACGCGGGCGGCGGGGGCTCAGGGCTGCTCGGCACCGAGGAGACGGCGGCGCTCGTCTATGTCGCGGTGCCCCGCACGACCGCACCGGCCCTCGTCGGGGCGCGCGCGTGGGCCCCGCTGCGGGTGGTGCTGCCCTGATCGCCGGCAGGGCCCGCTCACGCGCTGCCGGGCGTCCGCGCGGCCCACCGGCGACGAGCGCGCGGCCCGCCGAGGCGCCGTCCGGGGC
>Ga0079225_10001281_pt1 | contig 14024 bp, 12 predicted proteins | sample Poulit2012_FD_76344 | JGI IMG/M metagenome (GOLD analysis project Ga0079225, IMG submission 76344) | Agricultural soil microbial communities from Georgia to study Nitrogen management - Poultry litter 2012 | ecosystem: Environmental > Terrestrial > Soil > Agricultural land | place: USA: Georgia...
CGACGACCGCCAGGAGCTCGCCGCGGCGCTGGAGCGGCGTTCGTGATCGCGCTGAGCGTCGCCGAGATCGCCGAGATCGTCGGTGGCCGGCTCTGCGACATCACCGCGACGCGAGCCGCCCAGACCCGCGTCAGCGGCACCGTGGAGTTCGATTCGCGCCGGATCTCCGCCGGGGGACTGTTTTTGGCATTGCCCGGTGCGCGGGTCGACGGCCACGACCACGCCGCGGCCGCGGTCGCCGCCGGTGCGGTCGCCGTGTTGGCCGCCCGCCCGGTCGGTGTGCCGGCGATCGTGGTGGACCCGGTGCCCGGCGACCGGCGCGCCGGGGTGCTCGAACACGACAGCGATGGCTCGGGGGCGGCGGTGCTGGCCGCGTTGGCGAAACTGGCCGCGGCGGTCGCCGCCCGCCTGGTCGCCGGCGGACTGACGATCATCGGGGTGACCGGTTCGTCGGGCAAGACGTCGACCAAAGACCTGCTGGCCGCGGTGCTGTCCCCGCTCGGCGAGGTGGTGGCGCCCCCGGGATCGTTCAACAACGAGCTGGGCCACCCCTGGACCGTGCTGAACGCCACCGCCGACACCGCCTATCTGGTCCTGGAGATGTCGGCGCGGCGCCGCGGCAACATCGCCGACCTGGCCGCGATCGCCCCCCCGTCGATCGCGGTGGTGCTCAACGTCGGCACCGCCCACCTGGGCGAGTTCGGCTCGCGCGAGGCCATCGCACAGACCAAAGCCGAACTGCCGCAAGCGGTTCCCGAGTCCGGTGTGGTCGTGCTCAACGTCGACGATCCGGCGGTGGCGGCGATGGCCGCGACGACCCGGGCGCGGGTGGTGCGGGTCAGCCGCGGCCCGCACCCGCCGGACCCCGGCGCCGACACCGTGTGGGCCGGCCCGGTGCGCCTCGACCCGCTGGCCCGCCCGCAGTTCGCCCTGCACAGCGCCGCCGGCACCGTCGAGGTCAGCCTCGGGGTCCACGGCGACCACCAGGTCGGCAACGCGCTGTGCGCCGCCGCGGTCGCCCTGGAGTGCGGGGCCACGCCGGAGCAGGTGGCGAGCGCATTGGGCGAGGCGCGCCCGGCCTCCACCCACCGGATGGCGGTGCACACCCGCCCCGACGGGGTGACCGTGATCGACGACTCCTACAACGCCAACCCCGACTCGATGCGCGCCGGACTGCAGGCGCTGGCCTGGATGGCCCGTCAGCAGGCTCCGCGACGCAGTTTCGCGGTGCTCGGGGAGATGGCCGAACTCGGCGCCGACGCGATAACCGAACACGATCGCATCGGCCGGTTGGCGGTGCGCTTAGATGTGTCTCGACTTATCGTCGTCGGAACCGGGAGAGCTATGAGCGCCATGCACCACGGAGCGGTCATGGAAGGTTCGTGGGGAGCGGAGTCGACCATGGTCGCCGACACCGATGCCGCGTTGGCGGTGCTGCGCAGCGAGTTGCAGCCCGGCGACGTCGTGTTGGTCAAGGCCTCGAACTCGGCCGGGCTGGCCACGGTCGCCGACACCTTGATCGCCGAGCACGGCGGAGGGGATTCCCGCCGATGATCCAGATCCTGATCTCCGCGGGGGTCGCGCTGGCGGTCGCCATCCTGGTCACCCCGGTGCTGATCCGGCTGTTCACCCGTCAGGGGTTCGGCCACGAGATCCGCGAGGACGGCCCCCCCAGCCACCGGACCAAACGCGGCACCCCGTCGATGGGTGGGGTGGCGATCGTCGCCGGGATCTGGGGCGGATACCTGGCCGCCCACCTCGCGGGGCTCTCGTTTCACGGCGCCGGGCCGTCGGCCTCGGGGCTGCTGGTGCTCGGGTTGGCCAGCGCGTTGGGCGTGGTCGGGTTCATCGACGACCTGATCAAGATCCGCCTGGCCCGCAACCTGGGGCTCAACAAGACCACCAAGACCGTCGGGCAGGTCAGTGCCGCGGTGATCTTCGCGGTGTTGGCGCTGGGTTTCCGCGACGCCGACGGGTTGACCCCGGGCAGCACGCAGCTGTCCTACGTGCGCGAGATCGCCACCGTCACCCTGCCGGTGCTGGTGTTCATCCTGTTCTGCGTGGTGCTGGTCAGTGCCTGGTCCAACGCGGTCAACTTCACCGACGGTCTCGACGGGTTGGCGGCCGGGGCGATGGCGATGGTCAGCGCGGTCTATGTGCTCATCACCGTCTGGCAGCACCGCAACGCCTGCGCCATCACCCCCGAGCTGGGCTGCTACAACGTGCGGGATCCGCTGGACTTGGCGTTCGTGGCCGCCGCGACCGCCGGGGCATGCATCGGTTTCCTGTGGTGGAACGCCGCGCCCGCCAAGATCTTCATGGGCGACACCGGCTCGCTGGCGCTCGGCGGCATCATCGCCGGGATCTCGGTGACCAGCCACACCGAGATCCTCGCGGTCGTGCTCGGCGCCTTGTTCGTCGCCGAGATCGCCTCGGTGGTCATTCAGATCCTGGCGTTTCGCACGACCGGGCGCCGGGTGTTCCGGATGGCCCCGTTCCACCACCACTTCGAGCTGCTCGGCTGGGCGGAGACCACGGTGATCATCCGGTTCTGGCTGCTCACCGCGATCGCCTGCGGTCTGGGGGTGGCGCTGTTCTACGGCGAATGGTTCGCCACGGTCGGCGACTAGGCGACTAGAGGACCGCGGTGGTGGGCTGGCTAGAACCGCTGAGCGCGTCGGCGCCGGTGCTGGTGGCCGGCGCCGGGGTGACCGGGCGCGCGGTGCTCGCGGCGCTGCGGGCGCTGCCGGTGCGCACCACCGTCTGCGACGGTGACCCGGCGGCGTTGAGCGCCTGCGCCGACGCGGGGATCGCCGCGGTGAGCACCGCCGAGGCGACCCGCACGATCGGCGACTACCGACTGGTCGTCACCAGCCCCGGATTCGCGCCGACCGCCCCGGTGCTCGCTGCCGCGGCCGGTGCCGGCGTGCCGATCTGGGGCGATGTGGAGTTGGCCTGGCGGCTGGACCGCGCCGCGGTGTACGGCCCGCCGCGCCGCTGGCTGGTGGTCACCGGCACCAACGGCAAGACCACCACCACCGCGATGCTGGCGGCCATGCTCACCGCCGCCGGACTGCCCGCCGTGGCCTGCGGCAACATCGGCGCCCCGGTGCTCGACGTGCTCGACCGGCCCGTCGAGGTGCTGGCGGTGGAGGCGTCCAGCTTTCAGCTGCACTGGGCGCCGTCGCTGCAGCCGGACGCCGGGGCGGTGCTCAACATCGCCGAGGATCATCTGGACTGGCACGGCGGCATGACCGCCTACGCCGCGGCCAAGGCGCAGGCGCTGACCGGGCGGGTGGCCGTCGCCGGCCTCGACGACCCGGGCGCGGCGGCGCTGCTGGCCGCCGCGCCCGCCGCCACCCGGGTGGGTTTCCGGCTCGGCGCCCCCGAGGCGGGCGAACTGGGCGTGCAAGACGGTTGGCTGGTCGACCGGGCGTTCGCCGGGGCCGCCGACCTGGCGCCCACCGAGGCCATCCCGGTGCCCGGACCGGTCGGGGTCCTCGACGCGCTGGCCGCCGCGGCGCTGGCGCGCGCGGTCGCGGTGCCCGCGGCCGCCGTGGAGCGCGCCCTGCGGGGGTTTGCCGCCGCCCCGCACCGCGGCGCGGTGCTCACCGTCGCCGCCGGGGTCCGCTACGTCGACGACTCCAAGGCCACCAATCCGCACGCCGCCGAAGCCGCGATCGCGGCCTACCCGCGGGTGGTGTGGGTCGCCGGCGGTCTGCTCAAGGGCGCCGCGGTGGAGGCCACCGTCGCGCGGGTCGCCTCCCGGCTGGTCGGAGCGGTGCTGATCGGCCGGGACCGCGCCGAGATTGCCAAGGCGTTATCACGACACGCGCCGGATGTGCCCGTCATCGAGGTGGTGACAGGGGAGGATGCTGGTGTGTGTGAGACTGGTGAGCCTTCTGTGACTACTGAGACTCGATGGGTCGGGTCCGGCGAGGGCAGCCTGGGCGCGCGGGTGATGACCACGGTCGTCGCCGCGGCCCGCGAGCTGGCCCGCCCCGGTGACACGGTGCTGCTGGCCCCCGCGGGTGCCTCCTTCGACCAATTCGGCGGCTATGCCGAGCGCGGTGAGGCGTTCGGCGCGGCCGTGCACGCCGCGACCCGGTAGCCGCCGTGCGTACCGCGTTAGCCCGGCTGCGGTCCCGGCGCGCCACCGGGGCAGACCGCGACGCCGACACCACCGAGACCACCGACACCGGCGCGGAGATCGACGCCGGCACGGCGCCCGCCGCTCCGGGGTCGAGCCCCGCGGGCGCGAAGCGGCGCTCGGTGGGCGCCTCGCTGGTCGCCGCGGTGGCCGTGCGCGCCCGGTTCGGCATCTGGCTGGGGCGCCCGATGACGTCGTTTCACCTGATCATCGCGGTGGCGGCGCTGCTGACCACGCTGGGGCTGATCATGGTGCTCTCCGCGTCCGGGGTGCAGTCCTACAGCGACGACGGCTCGCCGTGGGTGATCTTCGGCTGGCAGGTGCTGTGGACCCTGGTCGGATTGGTCGCCTTCTACGTGGCGCTGCGCACCCCGGTCTGGTTGATGCGGCGCACCGCGTTCACCGCGTTCGCGTGCAGTGTCGTGCTGCTGGTGTTGGTGCTCATCCCGGGCGTGGGCACCATCGCCAACGGCTCGCGCGGCTGGTTCGTCATCGCCGGGCTCTCGATGCAGCCGTCGGAGCTGACCAAGATCGCCTTTTTGGTCTGGGGAGCGAACCTGCTGGCCAGCCGGCGGATGGACCGGGCGTCGCTGCGCGAGATGCTGGTGCCGTTGGTCCCGGGCGCGGTGCTGGCGATGGGCCTGATCCTCGCCGAACCGGACTTGGGCCAGACGGTCTCGATGGGGATCATCTTGCTGTCGCTGCTGTGGTTTGCCGGGCTGCCGCTGCGGGTGTTCGCCAGCTCGCTGGCCGCCGTGGTCGCGGTGATGGCGGCGCTGGCGGTGACCGAGGGCTACCGCAGCGACCGGGTGCGGTCCTGGCTGGATCCCGGCGCCGACCCCCAAGACGCCGGCTACCAGGCCCGCCAGGCCAAGTTCGCGCTGGCCAACGGCGGATTCTTCGGCAACGGCCTGGGCCAGGGCACGGCCAAGTACAACTATCTGCCGCACGCCCACAACGACTTCATCTTCGCGATCGTCGGTGAAGAGCTCGGTTTCCTCGGCGCCGCCGGCCTGCTGCTGCTGTTCGGGCTGTTCGCCTACACCGGGATGCGCATCGCGCGTCGCTCCGTGGACCCGTTTTTGCGGTTGCTGGCCGCGACCACCACGATGTGGGTGCTCAGCCAGGTCTTCATCAACGTCGGCTACGTCGTCGGCCTGCTGCCGGTCACCGGTCTGCAGTTGCCGCTGATCTCCTCCGGCGGCACCTCGGCGGCCACCACCTTGCTGATGATCGGCATCATGGCCAACGCCGCACGCCACGAACCCGAAGCGGTGGCCGCGCTGCGCGCCGGTCAGGGCGACCGGATGAACCGGCTGTTGCGCCTGCCGTTGCCGGCGCCGTATTCGCCCACCCGCGCCGAGGCGCTGCGCGACCGGTTGCGGTCGCGCCCGCAGCCCCGCCGCGCCCCGCGCCGGGCCGAGCGACAGCCGCCGCGCGCCGCGCGATCGCGGACCGGCGCCACCGCCGCGCGGCGGGCCGGGCATCATGGAGGGGGCCAGCGCCGGGCTGGCCCGCGACGTCCCCGCCGGGGACGCGCGCCGGCATTGGAAGGTCCTCGTTACGGGTGAACGACACGGTCAGGCAGCCAGGCGGCCCCTCCCTCTCGGTGGTCCTGGCCGGTGGCGGCACGGCCGGCCACGTGGAACCCGCCATGGCGGTCGCCGACGCGGTGTCGGCGTTGGATCCGACCGCACGGATCACCGCGCTGGGCACCGCGCGCGGCCTGGAGACCCGCCTGGTGCCCGAACGCGGCTATGAGCTGGAGCTGATCACCCCGGTGCCGTTGCCGCGCAAGCTCAACCGCGACCTGCTGGCACTGCCGCTGCGGGTACGCCGGGCGGTCCGGCAGGCCCGGGCCGTGCTCGATCGCGTCGACGCCGACGTGGTCATCGGGTTCGGCGGTTACGTGGCGCTGCCGGCCTACCTGGCGGCGCGCCGGCGGGCGGGCCGGGTTCCGGTGGTGATCCACGAGGCCAACGCGCGCGCCGGGCTGGCCAACCGGGTGGGGGCCCGCCGCGCCGCGCGGCTGCTCGCCGCGGTGCCGGGCTCGGGGCTGCGCGGCGCCGATGTGGTCGGTATCCCGGTGCGTGCGGCGATCACCGGCCTGGACCGGCCGGGCCTGCGGGCGGCGGCCCGGGCGCACTTCGGGTTCGCCGAGGACGCTCGCGTGCTGTTGGTGACCGGCGGCTCGCAGGGGGCGGCGTCGATCAACGCCGCGGTCGCCGGGGCCGCCGCCCCGCTGGCCGCCGCGGGGGTGTCGGTGCTCCACGCCCACGGCGCCAAAAACACCCTGGACCTGCGTGAGCCCGCCCCCGGCGACCCGCCGTACGTCGCGGTGCCCTACCTCGACCGGATGGATCTGGCCTACGCCGCCGCCGACCTGGCGATCTGCCGGTCCGGGGCGATGACGGTCGCCGAGGTGTCGGCGGTGGGGCTGCCGGCGGTGTATGTGCCGCTGCCGATCGGCAACGGCGAGCAGCGTCTCAACGCCCTGCCGGTGGTCGACGCCGGCGGTGGCCTGCTGGTCGCCGACGCCGACCTCACCCCGCAGGTGGTTGCCGAGACGGTGATCGGCCTGGTCGACGACCCGGCGCGGCTGGCCGCGATGACCGCCGCCGCCGCCGGGGTGGGCCACCGCGACGCCGCCGCCCAGGTGGCGCAGGTGGGCCTGGAGCTGGCCGCCCGCCGGCGGGCGGAGCGGAGCGGCCGGTGAGCCCCCCGGACTCGGCGGCGCTGCCGACGGAGCTGCAGCGGGTGCACATGGTCGGCATCGGCGGGGCCGGAATGTCGGGGGTGGCCCGGATCCTGCTCGACCGGGGTGGACAGGTGTCGGGCTCCGACGCCAAGGAGTCGGCCGGGGTGCGCGCCCTGCAGGCCCGCGGCGCGACGATCCGCCTCGGCCACGACCGGTCGGCGCTGGACCTGCTGCCCGGCGGGCCCACCGCGGTGATCACCACCCACGCCGCGATCCCCAAAACCAACCCGGAGCTCCTCGAGGCCCGCCGTCGCGGCATCCCGGTTCTGTTACGCCCGGCGGTGCTGGCGAAGCTGATGCTCGGACGGACCACGGTGCTGATCACCGGCACCCACGGCAAGACGACGACCACCTCGATGCTGGTGGTGGCGTTGCAGCACTGTGGGCTGGATCCGTCGTTCGCCGTCGGTGGTGAGCTGGGGGAGTCCGGGACCAACGCCCACCACGGCACCGGCGCGATCTTCGTCGCCGAGGCCGACGAGAGCGACGGTTCGCTGCTGGAGTACACCCCCGACGTCGCGGTGGTCACCAACATCGAGTCCGACCATCTGGACTTCTTCGGCAGCACCGAGGCCTACACCGCGGTCTTCGACGCGTTCGCCGCACGGCTGGCCCCCGGCGGCACGCTGGTCGTCTGTGTCGACGACCCCGGCGCCGCGGCGTTCGCCGAGCGCGCCGGCGCCCGAGGGATCCCGGTGATGACCTACGGCAGCGGCCCGGGCCGGCTGGACGGGCGGTTGCTGGGCTGGGAGCAGCGTGGCACCGCGGCGACGGCGCAGATCCAGCTCGCCGGTGAACCGGACCCGCGGCTGTTGCCGCTGGCGGTGCCGGGCCGGCACATGGCGCTCAACGCCCTGGGCGCGGTGCTGGCCGCGCGGGCCGCCGGCGCGCCGGTCGAGGCCGTGCTGGCCGGGCTCGCCGGATTCGAGGGGGTGCGCCGGCGGTTCGACCTCGTCGGCACCGCCGCCGGGGTGCGGGTCTTCGACGACTACGCCCATCACCCCACCGAGGTCCGCGCCACCTTGGCCGCGGCCCGCGCCATGCTGGCCGACCCCGGCTCCGGGCGGCTGGTGGTGGTCTTCCAGCCCCACCTGTATTCGCGAACCAAGGCGTTGGCCGTCGACTTCGGGGCGGCGCTCAGCGTCGCCGACGAAGTGTTCGTGCTCGATGTCTACGGTGCCCGCGAACAGCCGCTGGCCGGGATCAGCGGGGCCAGTGTCGCCGAGCATGTCACCGCCCCGGTGCGCTATCTGCCCGACTTCTCCGCGGTGCCGCAGGTGGTCTCCGCCGCGGTCGCCGCCGGTGATGCGGTGATCACCATGGGCGCCGGTGACGTCACCCTGCTGGGCCCGGAGATCGTGGCCGCGGTGCGCGGCCGCGCCGGCGGGGTCGGTGCGGGGGAGCCGGCGTGAGCGATTCCGAGCACCCGGAGGCCGCCGACGCCACCGCGGCCGACGAACAGGCCGACCCCGCCCGGGACGGGGCCGAGTCCGCGTCCTCCGACGAGGAGTTCGAGGGTCCGCGCCGACGGGCCCGCCGCGAGCGCGCCGAGCGCCGGGCCGCCCAGCAGCGCGCGCGGGCGATCGAGGAGGCCCGCCGGGAAGCCAAGCGCCGCCTGCGCGGCAGCGCCACCGCGACCGCGGCGCGGCCGGTGCCGCGCGGGGCGGTGCGGGGCCTCAAGATGCTGCTGTGGGGGGCGCTGGCGGTGGTGGTCACGATCGGTCTCGGCACGGCGCTGTACTTCACCCCGGTGATGTCGGTGCGCAACCTCGAGGTCGTCGGGCTGGCCGCGATCGACCGATCCGAGGTCCTCGACGCCGCGCAGGTCGCCCCGGGCACGCCGCTGCTGCAGGTCGACACCGACGCGGTCGCCGACCGGGTGGCGACGATTCGGCGGGTGGCCCGCGCGCGGGTACAGCGCCAATATCCGTCGACGCTGCGGATCACCATCGTCGAACGGGTGCCGGTGGCGGTGAAGGATTTCCCCGACGGCCCGCACCTGTATGACCGTGACGGCGTCGACTTCGCCACCGGGCCGCCACCGCCGTCGCTGCCGTATCTCGACGTGGACCATCCCGGACCGGCCGACCCGGCGACCACCGCCGCGCTCGACGTCCTCACCGCGCTGCAACCCGAGGTGGTCGCCCAGGTCGGCCAGATCGCCGCACCGTCGGTCGCCTCGATCACGCTGACCCTCGTCGACGGACGCACCGTGATCTGGGGGACCTCCGACCGCACCCAGAAGAAGGCCGACACCCTCGCGGCGCTGTTGACCCAGCCCGGTGAGGTCTACGACGTGTCCAGCCCGGATCTGCCCACGGTGCGCTGACCGGCCCGAGACGCGGCGGGAAAAATTCGCGGAGCGCCCGTCGGCGCGCCTTCCCGGTTCCGACGGCGTTCGCCCCTACCGTTCTGTTTGCACGGAACTACTTGACATAACTCTAAGTCTCTGGTTGAGGTTGAGGGTTTGCCAGGGGTTCCGGTACCGATAAACCCGTCAGGGAGGAACGAATGATGACCGCCCCGCACAACTACCTCGCCGTCATCAAAGTCGTGGGCATCGGCGGCGGTGGCGTCAACGCCGTCAACCGGATGATCGAGCAGGGGCTCAAGGGCGTGGAGTTCATCGCGATCAACACCGATGCCCAGGCGCTGTTGATGAGCGACGCCGACGTCAAGCTCGACGTCGGACGCGAATCGACCCGCGGGCTCGGCGCCGGCGCCGACCCGGAGGTCGGGCGCAAGGCCGCCGAGGACGCCAAGGACGAGATCGAGGAGTTGCTGCGCGGCGCCGACATGGTCTTCGTCACCGCCGGGGAGGGCGGCGGCACCGGCACCGGCGGGGCGCCGGTGGTCGCCTCGATCGCCCGCAAACTCGGCGCGCTCACCGTCGGGGTGGTCACCCGGCCGTTCTCGTTCGAGGGCAAGCGACGCTCTGCCCAGGCCGAGGCCGGGATCACCGAGTTGCGGGAGAGCTGCGACACCCTCATCGTCATCCCCAACGACCGGCTGCTGCAGATGGGCGACGCCGCGATCTCGCTGATGGACGCCTTCCGCAGCGCCGACGAGGTGCTGCTCAACGGGGTGCAGGGCATCACCGACCTGATCACCACACCGGGGCTGATCAACGTCGACTTCGCCGACGTCAAGGGCGTGATGTCCGGGGCGGGCACCGCCCTGATGGGCATCGGGTCGGCACGCGGGGACGGCCGGGCGCTCAAGGCCGCCGAGATCGCGATCAACTCGCCGCTGCTGGAAGCCTCGATGGAGGGCGCCCAGGGGGTGCTGATGTCGATCGCCGGCGGCAGCGACCTGGGGCTCTTCGAGATCAACGAGGCCGCCTCGCTGGTGCAGGACGCCGCCCACCACGAGGCCAACATCATCTTCGGCACCGTCATCGACGACTCGCTCGGCGACGAGGTGCGGGTGACCGTGATCGCCGCCGGGTTCGACGCCAGCGGCCCGAGCCGCAAACCGGTGGTCGGCGCCGCGCCGGGCACCCCGGCGGGGCAGCAGGGGGCGACGTCGGCTGGAGCCTCCGGCGGCGGCAGCGGCCAGTCGATCGCGCCCGGGCAGGCGGGGCGGGTGTCGGCGTCGCTGTTCGAGCCCGCCGATGCGTCGAGCATCCCGGCACCGACCAACGGGGCGACGGTCAGCGTCGGGGGCGGTCGCGACGACGAGGATGACGACGACGTCGACGTCCCCCCGTTCATGCGTCGCTGACCCACGCCGGCCGATGAGCGTGCGGATCCGGCGGGTGACCACCACCCGGGTCGGCGGTGTCTCGGCACCGCCGTTCGACAGCTTCAACCTCGGCGACCACGTCGGCGACGCCCCGGCGGCGGTGGCGGCCAACCGGTCCCGGTTGGCCACCGTGATAGGGCTGCCCACCGAGCGGGTGATCTGGATGCACCAGGTGCACGGCACCCGGGTGCAGCGGGTGTCGGGCCCCGGCCCGACCCTGCCGGACACCGACGCGCTGGTGACCACCGAGCCGACGCTGGCGCTGGCCGTGGTCACCGCCGACTGCGTACCGGTGTTGCTCGCCGATGCGCGCGCCGGGGTCATCGGCGCCGCCCACGCCGGCCGGGTCGGTGCCCAGCACGGCGTGGTGTCGGCCACGGTCGAGGCCATGATCGCCGCCGGAGCCGAGCGGCAGGACATCTCGGCGTTTCTGGGCCCGGCGGTCAGCGGCGCCCACTACGAGGTGCCCGCCGCCATGGCCGACGAGGTCGAGGCCGCCCTGCCGGGCAGTCGCACCGTGACCGTCGCGGGCACCCCCGGGTTGGATCTGCGAGCCGGAATCACTTGCCAGCTCAGCTCTTTGGGGATCACGGCGATCGATGCCGATCCACGCTGCACGGTCGCCGACCCGGAACTGTTCAGCCATCGACGCGGCGCCCCCACCGGCCGGCTGGCGTCGCTGGTGTGGATGGAGTGACGGCCGTGACGGGAGTTCTGGCCGCCGCCGACGCCGGCAGCGGGGACCGTCCCGGGGTCCGCCGGCCGTCGGTGAGCATGGAGAACCCGGGTGAATCGGGATGGCGCGGTGCGCGTGTCGGTACCGCGGTTACCGCGACGCGGCGGTTACGGTCACCGTGAATCGTCACTCCAGTCACATCTTCATCACAGACATCATCTCGCTTAGAAGGGCCCCGCGATGAGCACACTGCACAAGGTCAAGGCCTACTTCGGTATGGCTCCCATGGAGGACTACGACGACGAGTACTACGAAGACGACGCCCGCGCCCCGATGCGCGGATACGGTCGGCGGGGCGACCGGTTCGTCGACGAGGAGTTCGACCGCTTCGAGCGCGACTACGAGGACCCTCGCGATCCCCGTGACCTGCGCGATCTGCGGGATCCGCGTGGCGACCTCGATGACTTCCCCCCGGGCGCCTACCGCGGTGGCTACGACGGCGACCCGCGGGAGCCGCGGTTTCGGCCGCGGGAATTCGAGCGCCCGCATGACATGGGCCGCAGCCGGTTCGGGGCCCTGCGCGGGGCCACCCGGGGGTCGCTGGCGATGGATCCGCGGCGGATGGCCATGCTGTTCGACGAGAGCAGCCCGATGTCGAAGATCACCACACTGCGGCCCAAGGACTACAGCGAGGCCCGCACCATCGGGGAGCGGTTCCGCGACGGCACCCCGGTGATCATGGACCTGGTGTCGATGGACAACGCCGACGCCAAACGGTTGGTCGATTTCGCCGCCGGGCTGGCGTTCGCGCTGCGCGGCTCCTTCGACAAGGTGGCGACGAAGGTGTTCCTGCTCTCGCCGGCCGACGTCGACGTCACCCCCGAGGAGCGGCGCCGGATCGCCGAGACCGGCTTCTACGCCTACCAGTAGGACCCCAGAGCACCCCGATCGACCGGGTCGCGCCGCGGCCCCGAGGACGCACCGGGCGTGCGGGTCGCCGTCGGGTGATCGGTAGGGTGGTCGGCGTCGGGCTGGCCGCCGGTCAGCGATCCGTGCTCATCGGAGTGGTCGGTTTAGGTGGCTTAGATGGCGTTGTTCTTCGGGATTCTCGGTTTTGCCCTGTTCTTGTTCTGGCTGTTGCTGATCGCGCGGATCGTCATCGAGTTCGTCCGATCGCTGAGTCGGGATTGGCACCCCCGCGGGTTCACCGTGGTGATTCTCGAGGTCATCATGAGCGTCACCGATCCACCGGTGAAACTGTTGCGCCGGTTGATCCCCCAGCTGACCATCGGCTCGATCCGGCTGGACCTGTCGATCATGCTGTTGCTGGTGGTGGCCTTCTTCGGGATGGAACTGGCGTTCAGCCAGGCCACGGGGTAGTTGCGGCGGCCCGAACGGCCTCGTCAGCGCCACCGGACCGTGTCAAAATTGAGATTGAAAATCCGTCTTATTTCCTGGGCAGCAGGGTAATCTGCGCGTCAGGTGTGACAGGATGGACGCCAGTTACTGCACAGGTACCGTATCGTTCAGCACGATCACATCAGTTCGATAATGCGACGGTCCAGACTTGAGGGGTTCGACAATGCCGCTGACACCAGCCGATGTGCACAATGTGGCGTTCAGTAAGCCGCCGATCGGGAAGCGCGGCTACAACGAAGACGAGGTCGACGCATTCCTCGACCTGGTGGAGGCCGAGTTGGCCCGGCTGCTGGAGGAGAACTCCGACCTGCGTCAGCGTGTCAGTGAACTCGACCAGGAGCTGACCACCGCGCGGGCCGGCGGTGGGGCCGCCGCGCAGCCCACTCCGGCGGTGCCGCTGTACACCCCGGAGCCCGAACCCGAGCCCGAGCCGGTGCGCGAGCCCTCACGTGCGGTCAGCGGCGGCACCGACGAGCAACACCTCAAGGCGGCAGCCCGCGTGCTCAGCATGGCCGAGGACCAGGCCGAGCGGATGACCAGCACCGCGCGCACCGAGTCGGACAAGATGATGTCCGACGCCCGCGCCAACGCCGACCAGATCGTCACCGAGGCCCGCCAGACCGCCGAGACCACGGTGGCCGACGCCCGCCAGCGCGCCGACGCGCTGCTCGCCGACGCGCAGAGCCGCTCGGAGGCCCAGCTGCGCCAGGCCCAGGAGAAGGCCGATGCGCTGCAGGCCGACGCCGAACGCAAGCACTCCGAGATCATGGGCAACATCAACCAGCAGCGGACCGTGCTCGAAGGGCGTCTCGAACAGTTGCGGACCTTCGAACGCGAGTACCGCACCCGGCTCAAGACCTACCTGGAGTCCCAGCTGGAGGAGCTCGGCCAGCGCGGGTCGGCCGCCCCGGTGGACACCAGTGCCGCGGGCGATCCGGGCGGTTACGGTCAGTACAACCGGGGAAGCAACTAACGTCGCCATCGCCTACCGCGATGTCGGGAGCAACACGGTTGGAGGATAGACGGTGCTGATCATCGCGTTGGTCTTGGCGGTCATCGGCTTGGCCGCCCTGGTCTTTGCCATCGTCACCAGCAACGCCCTGGTGGCGTGGGTCTGCATCGGCGCCAGCGTGCTCGGGGTGTTGCTGTTGACCGCCGACGCGGTGCGCGAACGCCGGCGCCGCAGCGTCAGCGCCGCCGAGAACGAGCAACCCGACATCGCCGACCCCGATACCGCCGAGGACGCCGCGGATCTCGAGGACACCGCCGACGGTGCG
>Ga0079225_10001282_pt1 | contig 14022 bp, 10 predicted proteins | sample Poulit2012_FD_76344 | JGI IMG/M metagenome (GOLD analysis project Ga0079225, IMG submission 76344) | Agricultural soil microbial communities from Georgia to study Nitrogen management - Poultry litter 2012 | ecosystem: Environmental > Terrestrial > Soil > Agricultural land | place: USA: Georgia...
AGGTCGACGAGGACCGACTGCAGCCGTTCGAGTTCCCCGATGAGGAAGTCCGTATGCTCCAGTACCCACAGCCTGAAGCCGGTGGCGACCTGGTCGTTGCGGCTGCGGGCCGTGTGCAGTTTCCCGCCGACCGGTCCGACGCGCTCGGTGAGGGCATGCTCGATGTTCATGTGCACGTCCTCGAGGGCGGTGCTCCACTCGAAGGTGCCGTTCGTGATGTCTGCGAGGATGTCCTGCAGGCCGCTTATGAGCGTGTCCGCTTCTTCCGTGGTGATGATGCCGGTTTCAGCGAGCATCGTGGCATGCGCGATCGAGCCGCGCACGTCGTGCTCAGCGAGTTCCCGGTCCACGTTGATGGACGCGTTGAATTCACTGACCAGCGCGTCCGTGTCCTGACTGAAGCGGCCGCCCCACATGCGCTTCCCGGGTTTGGCATTGCTGCCCATCAGGCGTTCCCCCGGCGCAGCTGCCAGGTGCCGCCCACCCGCCGCACGAGGCGTCTGGTGGACCGGTCTTCCGGTTCGTAACCCATGCGGCGGTACAGCTCCAGGTCCGCCGGCTCGCTCAGTGTCAGCACGAGCCGGGGGACGTTCATGCGGATGGCGAGCGCTTCCACCTGCGTCATCAGCCAGCGGGAATGACTGAACCCGTCATGGCCGTCTGCGACGCGTACGGGCCGGAGTTCCCAGCCGCCGCGTACTTCCCGCCAGCTGAGGAGCGACACGGGCTGCCCGGCAGCTTCGAACCAGAGCGCCCCGCCGAACTCGAGGCAGTCATCGAGGACGGAACGGCCGTCTTCGCCGGGGACGGCGTCGGGGCCCGCCAGCTCAGCGAGCAGGGGAGCGTCCGCCATGCCGGCCCGCCGCAGGCGGAGTCCGCCGCTGCGGCCGGTAGCTGTCCTGCCCCCGTCCCGGGCGGTGCTTTCCGTCACTTGTTTTCCTGCAGCTGCCGCAGGATGCGGAGCCGCAGGGCGTTCAGCTTGATGAAGCCGTCCGCATCCGCCTGGTCGTAAACGTGGTCCTCCTCGAAGGTGACGACGTCTTCACGGTACAGGCTTTCCGGGGCTTTCCTGCCGGTGATGCTGACGGTGCCCTTGTACAGTTTCAGGCGGGCCGTGCCGGTAACGGTTTCCTGGATGTGGTCGAACAGCACCTGCAGGGCTTCACGTTCCGGGGAGAACCAGAAGCCGTTGTAAACCGCCTCCGCGTAGCGCGGGGCCAGTTCATCGCGGAGCTGGAGGACGTTACGGTCGAGCGTCAGGCTTTCCACGGCTTTGTGCCCGTGGAAGAGGAGGGTACCGCCCGGCGTTTCGTAGCAGCCGCGGGATTTCATGCCGACGAAGCGGTTTTCGACGATGTCGACCCGGCCCACCCCGTGCCGGCCCGCGATCTCGTTGGCGCGGGCGAGCAGCGGCGCCGGATCGAGGCGTTCCCCGTTGATGCTCACCGGATTGCCGTGCTCGTAACCGATTTCCACCGTTTCCGGTTCGTCGGGCGCTTCCTCCGGATCGACGGTCAGTGCCCACATGCCGGCGGGTGGGGCGTTCCACGGATCTTCCAGCACGCCGCCTTCATAGGAGATGTGGAACAGGTTCGCGTCCATGCTGTACGGCTTTTCTTTGGTGACGGGCACCTCGATGCCGTGGCTTTTCGCGTAGTCGATGAGTTCCTCACGGCCCTTGAGGTCCCATTCCCGCCAGGGCGCGATGATGCGGATGTCGGGTTTCAGCGCGTAGCTGGTCAGCTCGAAGCGGACCTGGTCGTTGCCTTTGCCGGTCGCACCGTGCGAGATCGCGTCAGCGCCTTCCTGTTCGGCTATTTCCACCATCTTGCTGGCGATGAGCGGCCGGGCGAACGACGTGCCGAGCAGGTAGTAACCTTCATACGTGGCGCCGCTGCGGAGGACCGGGAAGACGTAATCGTTCACGAACTCGTGGCTCAGGTCGACGGCAAAAGCCTTGCTTGCGCCCGTTTCGAGTGCTTTGACGCGGGCTTCTTCGACTTCCTCGCCCTGGCCGATGTCGGCGGTGAAGGCGATGAGTTCGGCGCCGTATTTTTCTTTCAGCCAGGTGAGGATGACCGAGGTGTCGAGTCCGCCGGAGTAGGCCAGTACGACCTTCTTCACTTCCGGCTGCTGGGTGTTGTCTGCGCTGCTTGTCATGTCCGTGTATGCCTCCGCATGGTTCCCTTTGCAACTGCCGGCCTGCAATCTTATGCAGTCCAGTCTATGGGCATGCAATCTAACACGGGCCTGCAGCGGCGGTCAACGCGCCGGTCAGCCGCGCTTCAGTCGAGGCCGGAATCCGGCTCTATGCGCCTTCCATACGCTATTGCCGCTTCCGGGTTGCGCTGGAACAGCAGCGCCGTGCGCCGCCGGTACGAGATGTATTCGATGATGAATGCAACCACGTTAATTGCATAAAGGATTGCAACGATGAGTATGAGGGTTCCCGTTTCCAGCTCGAGCAGGGCAGGCCGGTCAGCGAGGCGCCACACCAGGTCGGTGCCGAAAATCCCCCACGGCACGAGCAGGAGCAGACCCCACATCTCGTCGGCCTGGCCGGAGCCGGGTACGAGCAGCGCCAGAAGCTGGTACGGGAACGGCCGCGGGGCATTCCGGGCCAGGCGCGGCCTGGGCACGAGCACCCAGAGCAGCGTCAGCGCCCCGAGCACGACGTACACGCCCAGGATTCCGTACCAGAGCCAGTGGGCGGGCAGCCAGGGGACGTCCATGGTGAACACGGTGACAGGACCCGTATAAAACGCGGTGAGTGCCTGCTGCCACGAACCGTGCCGGGCCATGAAGAAATCAGCCGGCTGCGGGGCGAGCGGCACCGGGCGCTCCAGGCCTGCCAGCCTGTCGAACAGCGGCTGGCTGTCCTCCCGGCCGAGGTTCCAGCTGATGGTGCTGAGCGCCGGAGCGTGGGCAGCAGCCCGCTCCAGCAGCTCCTGGTCATCGTCGAGGAGCGCCAGGTTGTTCAGCGCCGGGCCGAAGCGGGGCGCCGCCCGGTAATGAAGGCGCGCCCGGTCAGCCATTCCCGCCTGTTCAGCCGCGTAACCGAGCACGAACTGGCCCCGCTCCCCGCGCAGTTCCATGCTGTCGAGCGCCGCCACTGCCTCGGTCCCCGCGAGCGTGCCCGACGCGGCAGCAGCCGGCAGCGGCCCGCCGGGGGCCGCCCAGGCCGTCAGGCCGAGGAGGCACAGGCCCGCACCGTAAAGGAGTGCAAGCACGATCTTTTCAGTGGTGGAGAAAAAACGGATCGCCAGGAACCGCTGCAGGAAACTGTCACTGCCACCCGTCTCAGCGGCGCGGCGCAATGCCAGGCCCTGCGGTTCCCAGTACTTGAAGGTGAGCGTCACCTGCAGTGCCAGGATCACGACGACGATTGAACCGAACATGTACCAGCCGGACCGGCCGAGCGACAGGAACAGCCGTTCGACACCGGAAGCGGCCAGCTCCTCTCCGGAGGGACGCAACCATTCGCGTACGGCTGCGGCTTCCTGCCGGTCGCCCCGCTCCTCCAGCCAGCCGGCGTACCCCTCCAGGCCGTCAGCCACGAACGGAGCGCCGGGCGCCAGGAACGCCTGCAGCCAGCCCGCGTGGAAGGCAGCCGCTTCCTCATCACCGATGACCATGGCCCGCTTCAGGTGGGGAAGCGGGAACCCGTACGCGGCATGCAGGTCCGGGTCGGTCAGCAGCTGCGCGTCATAGCCCCGGGCCACGAAATCCTGCAGCGACTCCTGCCGTGCTGTTTCCGCCAGCTCGAACTCCCCGGCTTCCGCGAACACGGCGGCCAGTCCCGCCAGGTCATAAAACGTTTCTGCCTGCGCCAGCGCATCCGCCAGGTAACCGGCTGCCTCCTCGCCGGAAGTTTCTTCAGCCAGGCGCACGTACAGCCACGGATTCGTCGGATCCGCCTCAAGGCGGCGGGCCGGATCGGGCACCTCCGCTTCGAGGCGCAGCGCGCGGAACATTTCCGGGTCCGTGCCGAAACGGACCGGCTCCGCTGTCCTGCCGTCCGCGTCGATGCTCAGGCGTTCGCTGAGTCCGCCCGGCAGTTCGGCCACGACCGAAAGGCCACCGTTTTCCTCCTCGAGGAGCGCGACCCTGCCCGCCACTGCCGTCCGCCATTCAGCCGGCCCGTCATCGTCACCGAGCTTCAGCACGGAATTGCCGATTCCCACGTACGTGCCTCCAGCGGTTTCCAGCACGTGGGGCGCCTCGGCCAGCAGGTCCCGGACGGCGTCTTCCCGGGCTCCGGCGAACGAAAAAACCAGCAGGCAGAGGACGGTCAACAGCGGCAGCGGCAGTCGGACAAACATGAGGAAACCTTACCGCACTTCAGGGTTCCGCCGGGGTGGTGTGCCTCCGCCTGCCCGGCGGTTGTATAATCGGCGCAATGTTCAGGACAGGGCTCCTGCCTCAGTGATTAAAGTTGTAGCTATCGGAGACATACACGGCCAGTGGCCGGAGCTGTGGCGTGCACTGAAGTCAGCCGGCGTGTGCGACAGCAGCCTCGAGCCGACACCGGCACTGAGTGAAGGCCGCTGCCACGTAGTCTGCGTCGGGGACCTCGTCCACTACAAGGACGAACGCGCCTACGAGCAGGCGACCGGCTGCGAGCCGTACGACCCGGCAGCTGAAGACCAGCTGCAGCGCGCCGCGCGTGCCCAGATAAGGGAGCTGTACCGGTTCCGCACGTTTTACAGGAAAGCAGCAGGGAACATAACGGTCATCCTCGGCAACCACGACGAGTCCGCGCTGACGCACGAATACGAACTCGGAACCCGCACCGGCCTGAAACACAATGAATTCAACGGGGAAAAAGGCGGCCTGGAACTGCCTGCGGACCTGGCGGACTGGTTCCGCTCGTTCCCGCGGGAAAAAATCATCCATGGCGTGCACTTTGCGCACGCCGGACCGCTCCCGGGCATGCAGCAGTTCGATGATTTTTTCTATCACGACCCGGATACGAAAACGTGGTGGTACGAGAAACCCGAACTGGTCGGCCTGGCCGGGCACCGCTTCGGCGTGTACGGCCACACCGTGATGAAAAACGGCATATACGTGGACCAGGACAACGGTTTCGCGATGATCGACGCGCTCGGCAAAGGCCAGTACCTGGAGATGCTGCTCGGACATGACCGGCTCGATTACCGCGTGCTGCAGCTCTGAGGCCCGCTCCGGTCTCCGGCCGGCTCAGAGGGAGTAACCGCCCTCCTCGTCGTCCCGGACGAGTTCGCCGTTGCGCAGGACCAGCGTGCGGCGGCGCATGCGGTCGACCAGGTCGTGCGAGTGCGTGGCTATGACCACGGTCGTACCCTTGATGTTCACGTCATTCAGCAGTTCAAGGATTTCCCAGGAAGTGTCGGGGTCCAGGTTGCCGGTCGGTTCGTCACAGAGGAGCACCGGCGGGTTGCCGACCAGCGCCCGGGCTATCGCCACGCGCTGCTGCTCCCCGAGTGACAGTTCTATCGGGTACGCCTTCCGCTTGTGCGCCAGCATCACCTGGCGCAGGGCCAGCATCGCCCGCTGCTCCAGGTTTCCGCGTTCGCCGATTGCCCGCAGCGTGAAGATGAGGTTGTCGAGCACGCTCATGTTCGGCAGCAGCCGGTGATCCTGGAACACCATCCCGATTTTCCGCCGCAGGTGCGGCAGGCGGCTTTCCCGGATCGCTGACGTTTCCTGCCCCAGGATGAACACACGCCCCTCGGACGGCAGCATGCGCCTGAGGGTCAGGCCGAGCAGCGTGGATTTGCCGGCGCCGGAATGGCCAGTTATGTAGGCGAATTCGCCTTTGTGCACGTGGAAACTCACGGACCTGAGGGCATGCGTGTGCGTCCGGGAGTAAGTTTTCGTGACCTGCTCGAACTGAATCATCCTGCCCAATGCTACACCGCGCGGGCTGAACGGCACATTAAAAAACGGGGCACACCGCTTAAGGCGTGCCCCGCATGTGAAGTCCGCTCACCGGAGTCAGGATTCCTCGGCTTCCGCTTCCTTCTCTATGAGGACCTGCGTCACCTGCTCTTCGGCGAGCATGACGCTGGCCGAGACGACGCGGTCACCCTCGTCGAGGCGCATTACGTTCACGCCCTGGGAGGAGCGCGCGTACGTGGAAACCTGCGTTTCGTTCGTGCGGATGAGGACGCCGCCTTCGGACAGCACGAACATCTCCTCACCGCCCTGCACGGGGGAGAGGCTCACGAGGTTGCCCGTCTTGTCGGTGACGCGCAGCGTGATGACGCCGAAACCTCCGCGGCCCTGCACCGGGTACTCTTCCAGCAGCGTCTTCTTGCCGAGGCCGTACTCCGACACCGCGAGCAGCGACGTCTTGTCCTTGTCGGCTTCGGCGACGACCGCGAGGCTCACGACGTAATCGCTGTCCCGCAGGCGGATGCCGATGACGCCCTGGGTGGCCCGGCCCGTGTCCCGCACCGCGGTTTCCTCGAAGCGGATGGACTGGCCCTCGTGGGTGGCGAGCACGACGTCGGCGTTGCCGTCGGACGTGCGGACCGCCACGAGTTCGTCGCCGTCTACGAGGTTCAGGGCGATCAGGCCGGCGGCGTTGATGTTGCCGTAGTCGCTGATGGCCGTGCGCTTCACGAGGCCGCGGCGGGTGGCGAACACGAAGTAGCCTTCCTGGTCGAAGTCCCTGATGGTGAGGACCGTCTGCACGCTCTCGTCACCGTCGAGCGGCAGGATGTTCCGCACGTGCGAGCCGCGCGCGTTGCGGTCCGCTTCGGGCAGGTCGTACACCTTTTCCCGGTAGACACGGCCGCGGTCGGTGAAGAACAGCACGTAATCGTGCGTGCTGCCGACGAGCAGGAGGCTGTTGTTGTCGTCTTCCTTCGCCCGCTGCGCCGCCACGCCCCGGCCGCCGCGAATTTGCGCGCGGTAGCTCGATGACGGCGTGCGCTTGATGTAACCGCCCCGCGTCAGCGTGACGACCATCTGCTCGACAGCGATGAGGTCTTCCTTGTTGATGTCGTCCGTATGCTCCGCAATCTGGCTGCGGCGCTCGTCACCGAACTGGCGGCGGATGGCCAGCAGTTCCTTGCGGATGACCTGCCACAGTTCGCCTTCATCACCGAGGATGAGGCTCAGGCGTTCAATCTCGGCGGACACTTCCGCGTACTCCTCGAGCAGCTTCTCCCGCTCCAGGCCCGTGAGGCGCTGCAGGCGCATGTCAAGCACGGCCTGCGCCTGGATTTCACTGAGGCCGAACGACTCCATGAGGCCCTTCTTGGCCGTCGGACCGTCCTTGCTGGCGCGGATGAGGGCGATGACGGCGTCGAGGTTGTCGAGCGCCTTCAGGTACCCCTCGAGCACGTGCGCGCGTTCGCGTGCCCGCTTCAGTTCAAACTGCGTGCGGCGGGTGATGACGTCCCGGCGGTGCGCCAGGTAATGGCGCAGCATTTCCGGCAGGGACAGGAGTTTCGGGGAACGGTCGACGATGCAGACGTTGTTGACCGAGAACGTCGACTGCAGCTGCGTGTACTTGTACAGCTGGTTCAGCACGAGTTCGGGGTGGGCGCCGCGCTTCAGTTCGAAGACGATGCGCATGCCGTGCCGGTCGGATTCGTCCCGCAGGGCGCTGATGTCCTCGATGCGTTTCGAGCGGACCAGGCTGGCTGTCGTCTGGATGAGCGACGTCTTGTTCACCTGGTACGGAATTTCGGTGACGACGATGCTGATGCGGCCGTTGCGTTCCTCGAAGCGGACGCGCCCGCGGATGCGGATGCTGCCGCGGCCGGTGGCGAGCGCTTCGCGGATGCCGTCCTTGCCGATGACGCCACCGGTGGGGAAGTCGGGGCCTTTGATGTGCTTCATCAGCCCGTCCAGGTCAAGGTCGGGATTGTCGATGAGCGCCACGAGCGCGTTGACGGTTTCCGTCAGGTTGTGCGGCGCGATGTTCGTGGCCATGCCGACAGCGATGCCGGCGGCACCGTTGATCACCATGTTCGGAACGGCGGAAGGCAGCACTTCGGGTTCGACCGTAGTGCCGTCGAAGTTTTCCTGGTAGTCGACCGTTTCCTTGTCGATGTCCTGAAGCATCGCTTCAGCGACCGACGTGAGCCGCGCTTCCGTGTACCGGTAGGCAGCTGCGGGGTCACCGTCGATGGAGCCGTAGTTCCCCTGCCCGTCAACGAGCGTGTAACGCAGGTTCCACGGCTGCGCCATGCGGACCATCGCGTCGTAGATGGCGGAATCCCCGTGCGGGTGGAATTTCTTGATGACCTCGCCCACGACCCCCGCACTCTTCGAGTGCTTGCGGTTGGAGGCGAGACCCTCCTGGTGCATGGCGTAGAGGATGCGGCGCTGCACCGGCTTCAGGCCGTCACGCACATCAGGAAGCGCCCGGTCCACGATGACGGACATGGCGTAGTTGATGAAACTGGTTTTGATTTCGTCGGTTATCTGAACCGGAACGACGTGTCCTTCGTTCAAGGGTCTCCTCCCGTCCGACTCAGCCCGTACGCAGGAAACAGTCCGGACGGCCGTACCGGCCGGTGCCGGCGCGGCGTGTGGAAGCGCTGCGGAACTGTGGTCGGCGTGTCTGCCCGCTCCTGCCGCTCACTGCCGCGGCAGTGCTGCAGTCCAAAAATGGGCTGACGTTCGATTATAACCCGCCGGGAGGCTTCCGGGCAAACGAATGTGAGCAGCGAGCCGCGTCGGAGACGGTGATTGCCCGGGACTGCTGCCGGGCCCGGCGTGATAACTTGCAGCCATGATCGAACGCTATACGCCGGCTGATTTCCGTGAACTGTGGAGTGAGGCGAACCGTTACCGCGCCTGGCTCGAAGTGGAGATGGCGGCGCTTGCCGCCTGGGAAGAACTCGGTGACATTTCCCCCGGACCGCACGGCCGCCTGAGCGCCCGCTTCCGGGACGACCCGCTCGATGAGGCATTTGCGCAGCGGGTCGCGGAACTCGAGGCCGTCACCCGCCACGACATCGTCGCCTTCACCCGGGCACTGTCCGAACGGTACGGCGAAGACTCACGGCACATCCACCGCGGCCTGACGAGTACCGACGTCGTCGACAGCGCCCAGAACCTGCTGCTGACGGAGGCGCTCGACCTCATCATCCGGGACGTGCGCGCCCTGCACGGGACCGTCAGAGGGATGGCCGACAAATACCGGCACGTGCCCGTCATCGGCCGCACCCACGGCATCCACGCTGAACCGATGACGTTCGGCCTGAAATTCTTAAGCTTCCAGGCGGCCCTCGAACGCGACCTGGAACGCCTGACGCACGGGCGGGAGGCAGTGGCCGTCGTGATGACGTCCGGCTCGGTCGGCACGTACGCGCACGTGCCGCCGCGCCTCGAAACGCTCGTAGCGGAAAAACTCGGCCTGCAGCAGGACCCGGTGACGAACCAGACGGTGGCGCGCGACCGCCACGCGCAGCTGCTTTCCGCCCTCGCGATCCTGGGCACGACGATTGAACGCATCGCCGTGGAAATCCGGCACCTGCAGCGCTCGGAAGTGCGGGAGGCGCAGGAAGGCTTCGCAAAAGGGCAGACCGGTTCGTCCAGCATGCCGCACAAGAAAAACCCCATAGCCACGGAAAACCTGAGCGGACTCGCCCGGCTGCTGCGCAGCAACCTGCAGGCGGCACTCGAGAACGTTGCCCTCTGGCACGAGCGCGACATCAGCCACTCGTCCGTCGAGCGCGTCATCCTGCCGGACAGCACGACGCTGGCCGCCTACATGACGCGGCGCCTGAACGGCGTGCTCCGCAACCTCGTCGTTGACGAGGACATGATGCGCAAAAACCTGGACAGCCTGCACGGCCTCGTGTACTCGCAGCGGGTGCTGCACATGCTCATCGACGCCGGCATGAGCCGGGAAGCCGCTTACGACATCGTGCAGCGCAACAGCCTCCGCTGCTGGGATGAAGGCCGCCACCTGCGTGACCTGATCGCCCGCGACCCGGACAACCCGCTCAGTGCCGAACAGCTCGACGACGCGTTTTCCGAGCAGTGGTACCTGCGGCACGTCGACGAAATCTATACGCGTTTCGGAATGTGATGCCCGAACGGTTCAGCACCGCTGACGGCACCCGGCTGGCAGTCCACCGCTGGCAGCCGGACCGGCCGGCCGGGCACGTCTACCTGCTGCACGGCTTCGGTGAGCATGCGGGCCGGTATGGGGAGCTCGCCGGCGTGCTCACCGCGGCCGGCTGGGCAGTCCACGCGCTCGACCATCGCGGGCACGGCCGCAGCGACGGTGCCCGCGCCATCGTCCCGTCGGGTACTTCCGTCGCCGCCGATTACGCGGAGTTTCTGGCTGCTGAACCGTCCCGGGAAGGCCCCGCAATCGTGTTCGGCCACAGCATGGGCGGGGCCGCGGCGGTGCAGGTCGCCCTGCGCCTGCCCGGCACGTTCAGCGGCCTCATCCTCAGCTCCCCGTTCCTGGAACCGGCCCGGCCGCCCGGAGCGTTCGAACTCGGCCTGGTGCGCCTGCTGGCAAAACTCGTGCCCCGCGTCGTCATTACCCGGCTCAGCAGCGACAGCCTCTCAAAGCAGGAAACGGAAGCGGACGCCTACGATGACGATCCGCTCGTGCACCACGACGGGGTGGCCGCAGTAAGCGCTTACTCGCTCATCACTGCGGGCCGGGAAGCGCTTGCCCGGGCCGGCGCGCTGACGCTGCCGCTGCTCATCATCCACGGTGCCAGGGACAGCGTGGCGGGCGTGGACGGGAGCCGGAAGCTGCTCGCAGCCGCCGGCTCCCGGGACAAACAGATAATCGAATTTGCCGAAGGCCTCCACGAACTGCTCAACGACCACGAACGCGACAAGGTGTTCGAAGCCGTGACCGGCTGGCTCGCTGAGCGGTTCGGCAGTTCAGCCGCGGGCAGCCAGGGCGCCCCTGATGCGCTCGACGGCTTCACGGATGATGCCCGCTGAGGTCGCCAGGTTCAGGCGTACGAGCCCTGCCCCGCCGGGGCCGAAACTCGCGCCGGGATTCACCGCCACCCGTGCTTCCTCGAAGAGGAAGTCATCGAGTACTTCAGGGTCGATGACGTCACTGAAGTCAAGCCAGGCCAGGTACGTCCCGGCAGCCGGCGTGTAGCGCACGCCGGGCAGTTCGTTCTCCACGAGTTCCTGAAGCAGCTGCGCGTTCCCGCGCAGGTACGCAAGCGTGCTCTCCAGCCACTCCCCGCACTCGGTGAACGCTGCGCGGGCTGCCGCCTGGGCCAGCACGTTCGGCGGCGTCAGCAGGCCCCGGGCGGTGTTCCTGAAGTGCGTGAGCAGCTCCTCGTTGTGACTCATCGCAAAGCCGACCTTGAGGCCCGCGATGTTGAACGTCTTCGTCGGACCGAACAGCGTCAGCGTCCGCTGCGCCACCTCGTCGGACAGACTGGCGAACGGCACGTGCTTCCCGTCGAGCACCAGGTCGGAATGCAGCTCATCGGAAATGACCCAGAGGCGGTTGTCGACGACAATCCGGCCGAGCCGTTCGAGTTCTTCGCGGCTGAACACGCGCCCGGTCGGGTTCTGCGGATTGCAGAGGATCAGCAGCCTCGTGGCGGGACCGATGCTGTTTTCCAGGTGGTCGAAATCAAACTCCCAGCGGCCGCCGCCCCGGTGGATCATCGGGTTTTCCAGGAGTTTCCGGCCGGTGCTTTCCACGGCAGCGGCAAACGGGGGGTAGACGGGCGGCTGGGTGATCACTTCATCACCGGGGCCGGCGAGCGCCGTGGTTCCCAGGTAGATGCCCGGGATGATGCCGGACGCCGGCATGATGTTTTCCGGGGCGTAGGTGACGCCGTGCCGGCGCTGGAGGTGGCCGGTGACCGCGTCCAGCAGTCCGGGAATGCCGCTGCCGAGCGGGTAGCCGAAATCGTCGCAGTCAGCGTAATCACGGATCGCCTGGCGGATCGGCTCGGCGATGGGGAAGTCCATGTCCGCCACCCACAGCGGCAGGACGTCCTCCGGATAATTGTTCCATTTCGTGCCGTGCAGTCCGCGCAGCTTCTCTTCCGTCAGCGAATCGTAAGGGTGGGCCATGGTCTGAGTTTACCGCTGCATTCTGTTAGCGTGAGCGGGACGTGAAAGCAATCCTCGAACCACCCACCGGTACAAGGGCACTCGTTTCCGACCTGACGGACATGACCAGGAACCCGCGGCCCGTCACGGAGGATGACGGCAGCGGCATCGGACTCGTGCTGCCCGACGACGCCTACTTCCAGTACGCCTGGCAGACTGCGGACGGCCGCCTCGTTCCCGACCCGGACGCGCCCGAAACGAACCGGAACGTCTGGTACGGCAACGTCAGCGTCATCCGCGGACCCGAACAGCGCGACGATGGCCTGGCCCTGCGGGCCGCCCGCGTGAAACCGCGGGGCACGCTCAAGCGCCACCGCCTGGAAAGCGCTGCCCTCGGGCAGGTGCGGCGCGTGAACACCTACACGCCCGCCGGTTACACGTCCACGGCTGAACTGCCGCTCATCCTGGTGCAGGACGGCACCGCCTTCCAGCGCATCGGCCTGCTGCCGAACATCCTCGAAGAAACGCTAGCGGAAGGGGGCCGCCCGGCGCGGCTCGTGTTTCTGGAACCGGCCGACCGGGACAGTGAATACAGTTTCTCCGCCGCCTACCACCGCTTCGTGTTCGAGGAGCTCATTCCGGACCTGACAGAACTCGCGGGCCCGTACGATGAACTGTTCCTGCTCGGAGCGAGCCTCGGCGGCCTCGTTTCCACCACCCTCGCGCTGGAGCGGCCGCAGCTGTTCGCGGGAGTGGCCACGCTGTCCGGAGCCTTCCTGGGCTCACCCGCCGATCCGGACCCGTACGTTTCCGAAGGCGAGTGGCTGCTCGGCCGCATCACCGCCGGCGCTGAACTGCCGGAGCGCTGGTTCGTCGGCACGGGCACCCTCGAATGGCTGCACCGGCCGAACGAACGGGTTGCAGATGCCCTCAGGGACCGCGGGGTGACGAGCACGTACCTGGAGCTGTCGGCGGGGCACAACTGGGTGAACTGGCGCAACATGCTGGCGCGCGCCCTGGCAGCCCTGCTCGGCTGAAGCCGGCTGAGCCGGGAATCGTTCACGGTACGATTGGCGGTACTTGGGGAACGCTCCTGAACAGGGGGCGTCGCCGTGGAGGAAACAATGAAATTCAGAACTGAAACCGACACGATGGGTGAAGTGCAGGTGCCCGCCGAAAAGTACTGGGGCGCGCAGACGCAGCGCTCACTGGAGAACTTCCCGATAGGGGAAGTCCGCATGCCACGCGAAGTGATCCATGCGTTCGCAGTGCTCAAAAAAGCGGCGGCCCAGGTGAACGCTGAACTCGCAGACCTGGAAACCGGCAAGGCGGAACTCATCGGCCGCGTCTGCGACGAAATCAGCGCCGGAGAACACGACGGCGAGTTCCCGCTCGTGGTGTTCCAGACCGGTTCGGGCACGCAGAGCAACATGAACGTGAACGAAGTCATCAGCAACCGCGCCAGCGTGCTGGCCGGCGAAGAACGCGGCAGCCGCACGCCCGTCCACCCGAACGACGACGTGAACCGGAGCCAGTCGAGCAACGACACGTTCCCTACCGCCATGCACATAGCTGCCGTCCGGGGACTGACGGGGCATCTGCTGCCCCGCGTCGCCCGCCTCCGGGACGCGCTCGCTGAAAAAGCCCGCGAGTTCGAAGGCATCGTCAAGATCGGCCGCACCCACCTGATGGACGCCACGCCGCTCACGCTCGGGCAGGAGTTTTCCGGTTACGTGACGCAGCTGGACAAAAGCATCGAAGCGCTGCGGAACACGCTCCCGCACCTGCAGGAGATTCCGCTGGGCGGCACTGCGGTCGGCACCGGCCTGAACGCCCCCGAAGGTTTCGACAAGGCGGTCGCTGCCCGCATAGCAGACCTGACCGGGCTGCCTTTCCGGACGGCCGACAACAAATTCGAGGCGCTCTCCGCTCACGACGCACTCGTGGAAGCATCCGGCGCGCTCAAACGGCTGGCCGCGAGCCTCATGGCGATAGCGAACAACATCCGCCTCCTGGGTTCCG
>Ga0079225_10001285_pt1 | contig 14001 bp, 9 predicted proteins | sample Poulit2012_FD_76344 | JGI IMG/M metagenome (GOLD analysis project Ga0079225, IMG submission 76344) | Agricultural soil microbial communities from Georgia to study Nitrogen management - Poultry litter 2012 | ecosystem: Environmental > Terrestrial > Soil > Agricultural land | place: USA: Georgia...
TAAACTTGCCGGGAAGGCCCGCCGGCGGGATTCCATGCCCACCAGTTGGTGATCACCCGGCCGAGCAAAGACCCTTCGCAGGAAAACGTCGGTCTCTGGCATTGCTAGCCATCGTTTGGCCAGTTGGGCTGGGATCGGGCCGTGGCCGGTCACCCAGGCCGGGGTGTCTCCGTCAGCAAAGAGCGCTTCATCGGTCATCACGACCTGGACTTCAGCCGGCACCGCAGCCGGTGCGTGCCCGTTGACCCGTTGGACAAAAAGATCAGCCATGATCTGACCATGAGAACGCGCCTGGCCGGTGGGATCGGTCGGATCAGCCGTCTCGCCGGAGTTGACCACACTATTGGCATCCCTGGTCAGAGTCGCCAGAATGCCTACGGCTTGCTGGGTGGACACTAGCGCTGTCACCCACGCCATCCCGTATGCGGCTGGACGAACCGTAACGCGACGTTCTGAATACGCAATCTCATTGCGCTCAACCGCGCCGTGTTGGTCTAACCGTTCAGCATGCGCCCGAACCTTACCAGCCAGTTTCCGTGGGCCCAGCCCTTCAAACCGGCCAGCCATCAGTGCATCGACTTCCCCACGATGCTCGGGTGTCAGCCAGGAGACTTCCTTGACCACTGCCTGGGCGCGTTCTTCGTCGAGCTGACCTAACGCCAGAGCATTGAACGTTTTGGGCATGTCCTGGGACAACACTGTGGCCACCTGGAGGCACCGTGCACCCCGTGCCGGGGACTGACCACGAGCTAATCCGATCTCCGCGGCGAGGCCGTGACCGCGCTTGGACTTCGGGACTCCGCGGGCGGCTTCTTCCTCGTGGCGGTGTTGTTCTAGGTCTGCGATTTCCTCAGCTTCTAACGCGGCGATGCGAGCCTTTAGCCGTGCCAACGTTTGGAGCCGATCAATACATTGCGCAGAGGAGTCCGACGGATCCAACATGTCCAGCATGGCACGAACCTGCGCCATCCTTGCTGCACCTGTCATGGAATCCGTCATACGTTTATTATACCGGGTTAGACACGGAAAGAGAACCCGTAATGCCCAGAATTTACTGATATTTCACATTATAATACTTGAATACTTGAGTAAAAGTATTCGGGAATTTCGCAAGCTCACCAGGCCATTTAAATGCGTTGCTCGCCAGAGAATATTTATTCTGGCGAGCAACGAACAACTACGACAGCCTAGTCGTTGAGGTTGGATCCCTTCGACTCTTCGGAGGATTTTCCGTTAGTGTCAGGGGCCAAGACAGGCCCGTCTGTAGTGACGATTTTTTGCGAGGTTACGGCTGGCATACCTCGGTGATTCGCGTCTTCGAGCCGGGTTTCGTGTGCGATGCGAATGATGGCAGACCATTGGTCTTTGTGCTTAATGAGTTCCTCGAGATAGCGGTGTTCAGTTGCTTCCGCTTGCTGAGTCCAATAGTCCATCTTCTCTGCAGCTTCCTTGCGTTCCTCTACGGAGGTATCCTCGGCGAGCTGTGAGTAACGGTGTGCAAACTTCTCGGCGTTTTGCAGTGCACGAAGTGCCTTACCGCGAGGACTTGCGAGCGACCAGACGATGGTGAGTATCAGGATCCCAACGATGACCAACAGGGACATGCCCGTGGACGGCTCAGCGACTGGAACGTCCTGACCGTCATAGATGAACGGCAGGTTATTCTGGCTCAGTGCGTGCAGCATGAGCTTGACGCCGATAAAGCCAAGAATCGCCGCCAGACCGTAACCGAGGTAGACCAGACGGTCCAATAGGCCATCGATCAAGAAATACAGCTGGCGTAGACCCAGCAGCGCAAAGGCGTTTGCCGTAAAGACGATATATGGCTCTTGCGTCAGTCCGTAGATGGCGGGGATGGAGTCGATTGCAAAAATGATATCGGTCGCGCCGATAGCAACCATGACCAAGAGCATCGGTGTGACCAGGCGCTTACCGTCAACTTTAGTGATGAGTTTATCGCCATCGTATTGTTCTGAAACCGGCAAGATCTTCCGGGCAAGGCGAACCATGAAGTTGTCGGCTTCGGAGCCTGCTTCTTCCGCCGAAGAGAACTCTGATTTCAGTTGCTGACCGGCAAGTATCAGTAGGAAAATACCGAAAATGTAGAATGCGTCGGTCCAGACTTCAAGAATGGCTGCGCCGGCGAGAATAAAGATCGTCCGGCTGATCAGAGCGAAGGCGATACCGAAGAGCAGCACCTTTTGTTGATACTGCCGCGGCACATTGAAGCTCGTCAAAATGATCATAAAGACGAACAGATTATCTACCGATAATGCCTTTTCAGTAATGAAGCCCGCATAATATTCAATAGCGTGGTCGGTATCCCCGAAGGCAAAGAACACTAAACCAAATGCCAGGGCAATGCCGACATAAATTGCCGACCAAAGTGCTGCCTCTTTGAGCGTGGGGATATGAGCTTTTCTTACGTGGAAGAAATAGTCGAAGAAGATGAGGCCGATGATCACAGCAATTGTGACGCCCCAGGTTACACCGGTGATCTCCATATGAAGGGAGTCCTTCCTAATTTTAGGTAACTTCTAGCCCACAAGTCTCTCCCCCGACGTCTACAACGGGGCCCGCATCCGGCCGAACAGCAATGTTCGACGTGCTGACGTCTGCGGAACTTCTGGGATACTCCCTTGTTCGGCATTGACTATATCAGCAATGCGACGCTGGTAAAGACTCGCTTGACGGCGTGGGGGCAGACGCGCCAGGGTCGCTAGGCGTGGCCCTCGCGTTGCATATCGTGAAGCTCTTTTTTGAGCTCGTGGACTTCGTCACGCAGCCGTGCGGCGAGCTCGAAGTTGAGATCGATGGCTGCTTGGTGCATCTGATCTGACATTTGCTGAATGAGATCCGTGAGATCCTTCGCCGGCACTGCCGCCAGTTTGGCAACCTTACCGTCTTCCGAAGCCATGTTCGCTTGCTGCTGTTCTTCGGTAATCGTGGCTGTGTAACCGCGATTGCCCATGCCGTAGTCGAAGCCAGTTTTAATGCCGGCCATCCCGGACATCAAATCCTGCGTGTCTGCGTCTTCACGTGCGAGCTGATCCGTAATATCAGCAATCTTCTTCCGCAATGGTTGTGGGTCAATGCCGTGCTTCTTATTGTGCGCAATTTGTATTTCACGACGACGGTTCGTCTCGTCAATGGCAAATTCCATGGAGGCTGTGACCTTATCCGCATACATGTGGACTTCGCCCGATACGTTACGAGCTGCGCGACCGATGGTCTGAATGAGCGACCGGTTTGACCGGAGGAAGCCCTCTTTATCGGCGTCCAGAATCGATACGAGCGATACTTCTGGCAGGTCCAACCCCTCACGGAGGAGGTTAATACCTACTAGCACGTCAAAGACACCTTTGCGGAGTTCGGTCATGAGCTCAACGCGTCGGAGGGTGTCGACATCGGAGTGGAGGTACTGGACTTTGACACCGTGTTCCACCAAATATTCGGTGAGGTCCTCGGCCATGCGTTTAGTTAACGTGGTCACCAGGACGCGCTCGTTGCGTTCGACGCGCAGGTTGATTTCGTCCATGAGGTCGTCAATTTGTCCTTTGGTTTCTTTGACGACGATCTGCGGGTCAAGGAGGCCGGTCGGACGAATAATTTGCTCCACTACCCCATCGGCTTGTGACAGTTCATAGGGGCCCGGGGTGGCGGACATATAGACGGTCTGACCGATGCGTTCCAGGAACTCGTCCCATTTCAGGGGACGGTTATCCAAAGCTGAGGGCAATCGGAACCCGTGGTCTACGAGGGTGCGCTTTCGCGAGGCGTCGCCCTCGTACATCCCGCCAATTTGTGGGACAGTAACGTGTGATTCGTCGATCACCAGCAGAAAATCATCCGGGAAATAGTCGATCAGTGTGTGCGGGGCGGAACCTTGAGACCGCCCGTCAATATGACGTGAGTAGTTTTCAATGCCATTGCAGTAGCCCATCTGCTGCATCATTTCTAAGTCGTACGTGGTGCGCATCCGTAGGCGCTGGGCTTCCAGGAGCTTGTCCTGGGATTCAAGTTCGGCAAGCCGTACCCGCAGCTCGTCTTCGATATCTTTGATGGCGCGAGTCATACGTTCGTCACCGGCAACGTAGTGCGAGGCAGGGAAGATATACATTTCTTCCTCTTCTCGAACGATGTGACCGGTGAGCGGGTGCAGTGTTTGGATGGAGTCAATCTCATCGCCGAAGAATTCGATGCGTACGGCTAATTCCTCGTACATCGGAATGATTTCGACAGTATCACCGCGGACTCGGAAAGTGCCCCGGTGGAAGTCAGCGTCGTTGCGGGCATATTGCATCTGCACGAATTGGCGTAGCAGGTCATCGCGGTCCATGAGATCGCCGACTTTCACGGTCACCATTTGAGCGATGTATTCCTCGGGGGTACCCAAACCGAAGATTGAAGAAACGGTGGCGACGACCAGCGTGTCGCGACGGGTCAGAAGTGCGTTAGTAGCCGAGTGGCGTAGGCGTTCGACTTCTTCGTTGATGGAGGAGTCTTTTTCGATGAACGTATCGGTCTGCGGTACGTACGCCTCAGGCTGGTAGTAGTCGTAGTAGGAGACGAAGTATTCGATGGCGTTGTTGGGCAGGAGATCTCGGAATTCGTTGGCCAACTGTGCGGCGAGGGTCTTGTTTTGCACCAGCACGAGCGTGGGACGCTGCAAGCGCTCCACCAACCAGGCCGCCGTTGCAGATTTACCGGTACCGGTGGCACCCATCAGCACCACATCTTTTTCCCCGCCGTCAACCCGCTCGGCGAGTTCAGCAATAGCCTGGGGCTGATCCCCGGCAGGTTCATAGGGGGCCTCTACCTTGAAGGGCGCAACAACACGGTTAATCTCTCGGGCCATACTCATGACCCACATGTTACGCCTGTCGGAATGGCGTGACCACCTGTTCGCCCGCTGGCTAAGGGTTAGCTGAAGAGCATCAGCACGTAAACCACGAAGAGTATCAGGTGCGGCAGCGCGTGCATTGCGGTGAGTTTTGGCGCCAAGAAATTCGTGATGGTGACCAGCATAGTAACTGCCAACAGCGCAATATTGACGGCGGATTCGGCGAGGACTACGGTCTGCCCGGTTGCCAATCCGATCAGTAACACCGCCGGAATCGTGAATGACACCGTAGAGACGAGTGCCCCGTGGCAGAGGTTGATGACGCGTTGCATTTCGCCGGCCGATCCTGCTCGCAGTGCCGTGATTGTTTCGGGGAGGAACACAATAGCGGCAATCAGGACGCCGGCCAGTTCGATGGGCAAATTCGTGCGGCTTAGGCCGTCATCGAGCAGGGCGGCCATGTGCTGGGCGAGGATGATCACCGGGATAACGGTGATGACCAGCAGCAGGATACGCAGCAGTATTTCTGCGCGGTGTGCCCGGAAAATTTCACCGATCGGTTGACGCGGTGACGCGGTATCGTCATCGGCACCCCCGGAGCTATGACCGCGCGAAGCAGCGATGCTCATTGGATCGGTTTCGGCAAAATGATGTGGCTGGTGAAACATTTGCCGGTACAAGAAATATGTATAGCTCAGCAGGGTGCCCACCGCGATGGTGATGGCCACTCCGGGCGGATAAGTCCCCTGGTGGTCCAGTTGGGCTGGGAGGACGAATGCTAGTGCCAACAGCATGATGAGCATCCCCGAATAGCTAGCGGTTCCGGTGTGGTTGTGGCCTAGCGGTCCGTGCTTGTGTGTGGCAATGAATACGGCTGCACCGACCACCAGATTCAGGATGATCATCGAGACGGCCATGACCGAATCACGACCGATAGTAGTGTGATCGCCGGGGCCGAGCATCACCGCCGAAATGAGGATCACCTCAATGAGCACAATGGAGATGGTCAACACCAGGGAGCCATAGGGGTCCCCCATGCGCCGGGCAAGTTGTTCTGCTTGCGTGACCACGCCGAAGGAACACACCGTGATGATGGCCACGACGCCCGCCAAAACGAGCATGAGCGTGACGCCAGGAACCGGTGGAGTGAGGAGGTGTTGTGTGGCCGCCAAGACGAGAACAGCGACCCAACCGATGACGACGCGCGCCATCGCGTTCGGGGTGAAAACCTGTGAACGCGTGGTGATCATTGGTTCTCAGACAACTGCGCCCACACGGCGTCGACTTGGGCTTCGGTATCGGCCAGAGTGCCAGAGTTGTCGATCAGCCAGTCAGCCACCTCGCGGCGTTGGGCATCGGTGGCCTGCGCAGCAATGCGTGCAGTGGCGTCCTCGATACTCATGCCGCGGGCCTCAACCAGTCGCTGCAAACGGGTGTCGTGGTGGGTGTCTACGACAATGACACCATCGAATTGGTCTGACTGGCCGGTTTCGACCAGCAACGGAATGTCCTGAATAATAACGGCGTGCTCCGGATCGGCGGCCAGTGCCTTTTCGCGCAGCCGGGCGGATTCGGCTCGTACTGCCGGATGAACAATACCGTTGAGCCGCTCGCGGGCGGCATCGTCGTTAAACACGATACTGGCCAGGGCGGCACGGTCCAACCGACCGGCTTCATCGAGGAGATGCTCCCCAAACGTTTCCACGACTTCGGCGAGGACTTGTTGGCCTGGTTCCATGACGGCGCGTGAAATTGCGTCCGCGTCGATAATGGTTGCGCCGCGTTCAGCGAAGAACGTGGCAACGGTGGATTTTCCGGATCCGATGCCGCCTGTCAGGGCGAGATGACGCATGAGTTCTCCTGGGTAGACTTATGGACATGCAACATGCCGATTCTGCTCGTAATAGACGTTATACCGTGGTGGCTCACCGCGATTTAGTGAAGGTCACCTTAGATATCCGCCGTTCTGAGTTTATCGGTATGATCCGTCGCGTGGATTCTGAAGACGAAGCTCGTGCCTGGATTGATGAGGTACGGGGCGAACATCACGCGGCAACGCACGTTGTGCCCGCGTTTGTCCTGGGCGCAGATCGGGACGTGCAGCGGTCCTCTGATGACGGCGAGCCAGCGGGCACAGCCGGTATGCCCATGATCCAGGCCCTGACCAATTACCGGGCGGTGCATGACGGCGAAGAATTCTCGGATGTGTCGGATATTTGTGCCATTGTGGTGCGCTATTTTGGCGGGGTGAAACTTGGTGCCGGTGGTCTGGTCCGCGCATATTCAGATACTGCGGTCGCCGCATTGGAACAAACGCCGCTGATTGTCCGGAAGCGAATGCTGGTGGTGACCGTTGAGGCGCCGCACGCCGACGTGGGACGCGTAGAGAACGAGCTCCGGTCGGCCCACTATGAGGTCTTGGGTACTGAATACGCTGGTCGCGCGGCTACCGTGACGGTGGGCTTGGATGACGCCGATAACGCACTGGCAGACTTTAACGGCCACTTAGCCTCGATGACCGCCGGTGAGTCCCAGGGCGTGGCCATTGGTACTCAGTGGCAGGATGTGGCCCGATGACCAACGAGCTGTTTGCCCCCGATAATGTGGATCGGATGTTGCTGCGCGTGCTCGAAGAGACCTTCGTAGCGGAGCCGTGGCGGAAAACCGCACCGATTGTGGTGATCAATGATGCCACCGGTGCATTGAGCGACTGGGCTGTGAAACATGACCTTGATGTGCGCTTCGTGCAGGATTCAGCGGCTTTGGGTGCGGCACAAGCACCGGTCACCGGGACGGTTGCTACCAGCCTAAGTCCCGAGGCTCTCAACGGTGCGGCCACGGTGGTATATCGGCTCGCACGCCCCCTAGAAGCGTTGGAAGAACTCGCCTGGCAGGTTGCTGCCTGGGCAGATCCGCGGGTGCTCCTATTGGCGGGACAGTTACAACGGCACCTGAATTTTTCGATGAATAATGTGCTGGCGGCTGTATTCGAAGATGTCTCGGCATCGCGGGGCTATCACAAGGCCAGAGCCTTGCGTGCCGCTTCACCGAAGCCCGTGATCGGTCACGGTCCACCGCGCATGCCCAGAAAAAACAGTGTCACGATTGCTTCTGCCTCGCTTGAACTTCGCGCTTTCGGGCTAACATTTGGTGCAGCCAAATTGGATCCAGGAACCCGATTCTTACTCGAAACACTGTTCACGCAAGCTGTGGATTCCTTTGCGGCGGGGAGCACCGCAGTGGATTTGGGATGTGGTAACGGCACCATCGCTGCCGTATTGGCGAAGAAGACCCGGGATGTAGCAATCGTCGCGACCGATGATTCTGCTTCAGCGGTCCGATCGACCTTGGCGACTCTGGCTGCCAATAATATCGACGACGTGGACGTGCTCCATCAATCCGGGCTCGTCACGCTTGGAGATGCCTCGGTCGATACGATTGTCTTGAATCCACCGTTTCATGATGGCACTGAAATTACCGGTGATATCGCGCAGTTTCTCTTTTCCGAAGCCGCACGCGTGTTGAAACCCGGGGGCATCTTGTGGACGGTTTTTAATGCATCCCGCGGGTATCGAAAATCGTTGACGAAGCTGGTGGGGCCAACGGAACAGATTACTCGCAATCAGCGTTTCATTATTACCCGATCACAGAAAGTATAGGGATATGTCGGACCTCTACGTCAAAGTCTGCGGCATCACGGATGTTGAGCAGTTGGAATGGGCCATCGATCTCGGCTATGACGCCGTGGGACTGATGCGGGCGCCGAAATCTCAGCGCCTGGTCAACGTCGAGACCGCTCGTCGTCTCGCAGAACATGCTGCGGGCCGGATTGAGACATTCGCGGTGGGGCTTACACTAGATCAGGTCGAACCGGTCCGAGACGCGGTTGATACGGTCCAGTTGTATGAGTACGCCGATGTTGCATCGTTGGCATTGGCTTCTGATACTCCCCCACACTCGACAAAGGGCCTTGACTACTGGTTCTATGATGCCTCGCACGGCACCGGTACGTTTACTGAGATACCGGATTGGGTACGTGATGTTGATGCTCGGTTTGTTTTGGCCGGTGGGTTGAATCCGGACAATGTTGCCGAGGTCGTGACTCGGTATCAGCCTGATGGTGTGGATGTGTCCTCAGGTGTGGAGTCTTCAGCGGGCGTGAAGGATTATGCGCTCATGAAAGCGTTCATTGATGCTGTCCGCGCCGTTTGAGAGCTGACTCGAACACACTACTTAAAGGCCGAAGGCCGCTACTCCCAATGAGTAGCGGCCTTCGGTTATGTTTTTGCCTCGTGGGCTGACGGGTTAGTTACCGGTCAGTTTTTCACGCAGTGCGGCAAGTGCTTCGTCGGAAGCCAAGGTGCCTGCATCTTCAACAGGGGTTTCTTCGTCCTCGGAGGAGTATGAAGCGGAACCACTAGGAGCTTCTGCTGGACCGGATGCTGCGGCTTCTTCTGCCTCGAACAAGTGGCGGGCAACCTGTTCCTTGTGGGCTTCCCAGCGGGCCTGAGCGTCAGCGTACTGCTGCTCCCATGCGGCGCGTGCTTCTTCGAATCCTTCAATCCATTCGTTGGTTTCAGGATCGAAGCCTTCTGGGTACTTGTAGTTGCCGTCTTCGTCGTAGTCGGCAGCCATACCGTAGAGGGCTGGGTCGAAGTCGGTGCCTTCTGGGTCGACACCTTCGTTGGCCTGCTTGAGCGACAGAGAGATACGACGACGTTCGAGATCGATGTCGATGACCTTGACGTACAAGATTTCGTTGACCGATACAACCTGCTCGGCGGTATCAATGTGGCGGTTAGCCAGCTCGGAGATGTGTACGAGGCCTTCGATACCATCTTCGACGCGAACGAATGCACCGAATGGTACAAGCTTCGTGACCTTGCCCGGTACGATCTGACCCAGAGCGTGGGTGCGGGCGAAGACCTGCCATGGGTCTTCTTGAGTGGCCTTGAGCGACAGGGATACGCGTTCGCGATCCATATCGACGTCGAGTACCTCTACGGTGACTTCCTGACCAACTTCGACAACCTCGGACGGGTGGTCGATGTGCTTCCAAGATAGTTCGGAAACGTGAACCAGACCGTCGACGCCGCCCAGGTCCACGAATGCACCGAAGTTGACGATCGAGGAAACGGTACCGGTACGAACTTGGCTCTTCTGCAGTGCCTGCAGGAAGTTCGAACGGGTTTCCGACTGGGTCTGCTCCAACCACGCACGACGTGAGAGCACAACGTTGTTGCGGTTCTTGTCCAGTTCAATGATCTTGGCTTCGAGCTCTTGACCGACATATGGTGCCAGATCGCGAACACGGCGCATTTCGACCAGGGATGCGGGCAGGAAGCCGCGCAGGCCGATGTCGAGGATCAGACCACCCTTGACAACTTCGATCACGGTACCGGTGACTACACCGTCTTCTTCCTTGATCTTTTCGATGTCGCCCCAAGCGCGCTCGTACTGTGCGCGTTTCTTGGAGAGGATGAGGCGGCCTTCTTTATCTTCCTTGGTCAGAACCAGGGCTTCAACCGAATCGCCAACTTCAACGACGTCATCTGGATCGACGTCATTTTTGATGGACAATTCGCGTGAAGGAATGACACCTTCTGTCTTGTAGCCGATGTCGAGTAACACTTCGTCTCGATCGACTTTGACGACGGTGCCTGCAACCAGGTCGCCATCGTTGAAATATTTGATGGTCTCATCGACAGCAGCCATGAATTCTTCAGCTGAGCCGATGTCGTTTACAGCGACCTGCGGGGCGTTGCTAGTAGTGGTCATGTAGTAGGGACTCCGATATGGATTAATATGGTTGATAAACTTACTTTGTTTTATAACGCAGCAAACAGAGCTGCATCACAATCATTTTTGCGCCAAAATTGGCAGCGTTTAATATACTACGGTATTCGTCCTGTCAAAATCAACGTAAGACGTGCTCACTTCATTAGCGCTCTGATGGCGGAATCATGCGTCTTCCAGGCAATTTTACTGACAGTATTTTTGTCAGCATAGGGTTCCGCCGGTCTAATGTGCTGCCTCATGCCAGGAGTACCCCTTCCCAACCTGAACGTCCAGCGGAACAGTCAGCGTTGCTGCAGCCGACATTTCTTCAACCAAGATCTGTTCTGCTGCATCGATTTCAGAGTCAACGACTTCTAGGATCAGTTCGTCATGGACCTGCAGGATCATGCGGGACTTAAGACCATCGGCTTCAAGTCTGGCCTGGACACCAAGCATCGCTTTTTTGATCAAGTCCGCCGCAGAGCCCTGGATGGGCGCGTTCAGAGCGGCGCGTTCTGCCATCTCGCGAAGCTGACGGTTATCGGACTGCAGGTCCGGTAGATACCGACGGCGTCCCAACATAGTTTGGGTATAGCCGTCCTTGCGCGCCTGCCGAACCACATTCCGCAGGTAGCGTTGGACTGACCCAAAGCGATCAAAGTACGTGGTCATTAATTCGCGGGCTTCGTCGACCGAAATTCGCAACTGCCGCGACAGTCCAAAAGAGCTCAGACCATAAGCCAGGCCATAGGACATAGCTTTAACTTTGTCACGCATAGAGGTGGTGACGTCTTCCGGTTCTACTTCAAAGACTTGAGCGCCTACGAAACGGTGCAAGTCTTCCCCAGCCCGGTAGGCCTGGATGAGGCCTTCGTCCTCGGACATGTGGGCCATAATACGCATTTCGATCTGCGAGTAGTCTGCCGTCAACAGCGTGGTGGTCTCGTCTGAATACGGATTCGATCCCGCCACGAAAATGTCACGAATCTGACGGCCAGCAGGTGTCCGAACCGGAATATTCTGGAGGTTCGGGTTCAAAGAAGACAACCGCCCGGTAGCCGCTGCCGTTTGAGAAAAGCGCGTGTGAATGCGGTTGTCTTCGGCAATGGAATCCAAGAGTCCTTGGACCGTTTGACGCAGTTTCGTCGCGTCCCGGTATGACATGAGATTGTGCAAGAACGGGTGGTCAGTTTTTTCTAGGAGGTCGGCCAGCGAATCGGCGTCAGTTGAGTACCCGGTTTTTGTTTTGCGGGTCTTGGGCATGTCCAACGTGTCAAACAGCACCGTTTGAAGTTGTTTTGGTGAAGCCAGATTGACCTCTTGACCACCGATAGCGGCGAAAGCAGATTCTTGTGCCTTCTCAACTTCGTTGGTGAAGCCGTCCAGGAGACTGTCGAGGCGCTGACGGTCGGTGCCGATGCCAATCAGTTCAACTTTTGCCAGCACTACCGAGAGTGGGATTTCAAGGTCATGGAGTAAACCGACGGCTTCGCGTTGCTGGAGTTCCTCATCCATGGCTTCATTCAACCGGTGAATCATCCAGGCGTTCCGGGCGTATTGCGCGAGCTGCTCGGCGTTATCGTCGGTAAAGCCTTCGAGTTCTAGCTGACCCTGATTTTCGGTGGGGGCTACAGTTTCCAACCGAGTTTTCAAATAGGTCTGGACCAGATCGGCTAACTCATAGCCACGACGATCGGGCTGCAGAATGTAGGCAGATAGTAAAACATCGTCTGCCACCGACACCAGCGATGTGTTCACATCTGTCAAAGGTTCCAGCACAGATTGCGAAGGTGGCGTAGCCAAGGCCTTCAGGGTCGCTTTGAGGTCATAGACCACCTTGGAGTACTCGGGATCGCTCAGGAACTGCGTGACTGCGGAACCTAACGCGGCACTAGCGTGGTCAAGGTCAATGACTGCGGTGGTGTCGGCCGTGGCTAAACCGAGCGCACGAATCTCGCCGTAGTCCCCTGGAGCAGGAATCTTCCGGCGTGTGATGGTGGCGGGCGGATTGATATGGAAGAAGACCGAGATCCGCTGATCGATGTCAGCCAAGAACGTTTGCCATGCCTCGACGTCGTTGATCACGGCCGTTTCGGGCATTTCTTCGGGTGGTTCGGGCTCTTCCGATGAGCCCAGGTGTTGCTCGAATGTCGTGAAGACGCGATTGCGAATGTTGTCGAACTCCAAGGCGTCGAAGAGCTCAGACACCATGTTGCGGTCTGGGTTTACCAAGATTGCTTCATCTAGCGTGATGGGAAGTTCAAGGTTGGTCACCAGAGCATTGAGCTCTCGGTTACGTTTAACCTGGTCGAGGTTCTCGCGCAGGGCTTCGCCCTTTTTTCCGCCAATGTCGTCAATGTTGTCGAGGATACCTTTGAGGCTGCCGTATTTTTTCAGCCAGCGTGCAGCGAAGCCGGGGCCAACGCCAGGAACACCGGGCAGGTTATCAGCGCTCTCCCCCACTAGGGCCGCGAGTTCCGGATATTGCAGTGGTGTGACACCGTAGCGTTCCACAATGGCATCGGCGTCAAAAGGTGGTAGCTCTGACACCCCTCGCATCGGGTACAAGACTGTGACGTTGTCTTTGATCAATTGGAATGTATCGCGGTCACCGGAGACAATGCGGGCGTCCCAGCCAGCTTCGGCTGCAGAAGTCGACATCGTAGCCACAATATCGTCTGCTTCATACCCATCAACTTCGATGGAAGGGATCTGCAAAGCGTCCATGACCTGTTTGATCAGGTCGATCTGGCCGTAGAACTCCTCGGGAGTTTTATCGCGTCCCGCTTTGTATTCCGGATATTGTTCCGACCGAAACGTCGGAGTTTCTAAGTCGAAGGCTACAGCCACATGAGTGGGTTTTTGCTCGCGGATCATGGCCAGCAACATTGATAAGAAACCGTAGACGGCGTTGGTGTGTTGGCCGGTAGCGGTCTGAAAGTTTTCGGCTGGCAGCGCGAAGAACGCGCGGTAGGCCATCGAGTGGCCATCGATGACCATCAGGGTGTTGGAGTTATCTGAAGCAGTAAGTTTGGAAGCAGTCACGGTCTCTAGTCTAACGAGCACAACGTGGCTCCGGTGCTTTTATCCACACTCCGGCGGGCCTGGTGTGCTGGGGCTTGGTCAACCGGGGAATTAGTCAGTGGATTCGTGCCCAGCATCACTTGGGATGTCGTCGGTATCATGCGCTTCGTCTTCGTCCGGGTGCACTGTTTCGTGAGGGTCGAGCTGGTCTTCGCCCAGGTGGTCGAAGTGACCCGGCTGCATTTTCGACCCGGTGAGATAGGCGGAGCGAGCGATGGCCATGGTCCCGATGGATGAGGTGGCCAACTGCAGAAACAAGATAATCAGCAGTTTGACGAAGTTGGGCCAACTGGGCA
>Ga0079225_10001286_pt1 | contig 13992 bp, 12 predicted proteins | sample Poulit2012_FD_76344 | JGI IMG/M metagenome (GOLD analysis project Ga0079225, IMG submission 76344) | Agricultural soil microbial communities from Georgia to study Nitrogen management - Poultry litter 2012 | ecosystem: Environmental > Terrestrial > Soil > Agricultural land | place: USA: Georgia...
GTTTGACGACTGAAAGGAGGAGTTTAATAAAAATAGGTTTTAAATGGTTGACAGGTCGCCGAAAAGCACTGGGCGCGCTTCTTTTGGTTAATTTCCTCTAAAGAAATTGACAAATAAAGGGAAGCAATAAATACTGTTCATCAGTAATAAAACAATTGCTGAAAAAAAATTTCAATCATTTTTTATTTCTGATTTGCTTGATTAAGCATCATATCTTGAAAATGCTACTAAAGCCAAGGACAATATTGCTAAAACCAAATTCATTTTAATCATCATCAAAAATCCTAATTTCCAATCTATCTATCTAAAAAATCCTTATCTTTATCTATTAATTCCTAATAACTTAATGACTAGTACCACAAATATAAATTTTGAATTTTAGTCGGAGCGTCTTAATCCGGCTTCAAAGTCATTAATATTTGCCAAAAATTAAAACCTTATTACCTTAATATACTTGCCGCCCATAGTATTAAAAGTGCTTTAAAACCTAAAAGCCAAATTCAAACCAAAGCCACGAATTGCCCAAAAGTTAATAGAACCCTTTGCAATGATATGATCACCTTGTCTTTCAATAGAAGGTTTAAATCCCCCTAGTTCAAAATCTTCAATAGATTCTTCAAAACTGGTTTTATCTTCTTCAGGAATATTTTTTCCTTCTAAATCAATTTTGATTTGTGTATTCCTAAAATAAGGTCCTAAAATCCACCAATCTAAATACACATTTCTGCTAATTTTAAATTGCGAACCAATCATTATACCAGCTCCATAAGAATTGAAATTTATAGCGGTACTTGCTAATCCTATATCATTATAAGATGTGGTATATTCCGTTTTAGCATGAAAATTATTTTGCTCATAACGTAAAAAAGGAGCTAAATAAAAACCTTTTCCAGTTTTACCTAAATAAAATCGAAATTCAGGTGTTATAGCAAATCCTGATAAACGGCTGCTTTCTAATATTTCTTTAATATTTATTTCATCTTGTGCATCCATTTCTTCATTTAAATCTGTAAAATCAATGATTTTATTAAGGAATGGGATCTTAGAAGAAGGTGTATAACGAATTCCCAGAGCTGCACTCATCTTATTTCCTAATAAATATTCGTATTGCATAGAAATAGTACTGAATGGTAAAGAGCTAAGGTTTAATTTCACAGTATGATGTAAATTTTCACTATCATTAAGTTTAATATTAGATTTTATAAGATAGTTATTTGATTTACTGTAACTTGAGGATACAGCTAATAGAAGTAAACCGAATAAAAATAATACCTTGTTTCTCATTTTATTTGTTTTGTTTTAACAAAGTTAATAAAATATATTAATATTTTCTTACTTGATATATTATTTTGTTTTTAGTTTAGCCTATATTAATTAAAAGGTTTTTGATAATGTTTTAATATTCAGCTGTAAAGTATAAGGACAGGATCTGAGGAAAAAAGCTATATTAAATGCATTTCCTGAATAAAACGGGTTAATTATAAAAAAACAGGAATTGAAATTGCAATTCCTGTTTTTAAAAAAATATTTTTTTGTTAATTATAAAGCATCAAAAGGATTGGCTTTTTGTTCATCTGTAATATCTGCGGACAAAGATTCAAAGAAAGCAACCATATTATCAACTTCTTCATCTGAAAGTTCCAAATCTCTTTGTAAACGCGCCATGATTTTTATTGCATCTCTAATATCTTCTACGGAACCATCATGGAAATAAGGAGCAGTATGTAATATATTTCTCAGGCCAGGAACTTTAAAGAAGTGTTTTTGATCTTCATCGCCAGAAATTTCGTATAAACCTAAATCTATAGTTTTTGAATTTGTTTCTTTCCAGTAGTCAGAGAACAATCCGAATTTTTGTAACATTTGCCCTCCTAATGCAGCGCCTGAATGACAAGTGATGCAACCCGCATCAATAAAAATACTTAAACCTTTCTTTTCTTGCTCATTTAAAGCTGTTAGGTCGCCATCTAAGTAATGGTCAAATCTACTTTCAGGAATTAATGTTCTTTCAAATGCACCAATAGCACTGGTTAAATTCTCAAAAGTTATAGGGTCATCACCACCAAAAGCTTTTGCAAATAATTCATCATAAAAACCTTCTTCTTTAATACGTTGAATTAATTGCTTTTCATCTTTAATATTATGTTCCACAGGATTTAAAATCGGACCTCTAGCTTGTTCTTCCACATCAACAGCTCTTCCATCCCAGAATTGCATTTTATGGATTGCAGCGTGAAAAGTAGTAGGAGAGTTTCTATTTCCTAAACTACCATCATCTCCTGGAGAAACGGGTAAATTATCCACGCCATAATTGTCTAAACCGTGGCAGGAATTACAACTAATATTTCTATTTAATGATAATCCAGTATCAAAATAAAGATATTTTCCTAATTCCACTTTATTTGGATCTGGCTCTTCTAATTCTAAAGAAGCAATGGATTGAAATAAATTACTAGCACGATTGTGCAGTTCATCCATCTTAGCAGAATCTTCTTTTGTTTCCTTATTTGCTCCAGAGTTACAAGCAAGAATAATAGAAGCACTAACAATACATAAAACTATAAGTTTTCTCATTTGGTAAATTAATTTATAATTAAATAATATTTTTAGTTTTTAAAACCTTTATTGTTATAAAGTTACGAAAAAATGGAAATACATTCACCTTTCGGACAAGAAATTTTATATTTTAATAAGGAAGTTTTATTTTGCTTGGATGTATAAAAGAATAATCATTATCATCTATTATATAAGATATAGGATCGTTTGGAAAATCATAGATTATATGCATGGGAATGCCCCAAGGATCCCACTGTCCTCCTAAAACTTTAGCATAGGTTTCATTATTCCATTCGGCATACTTTTTTAAATCTTTAAAAGGATCTTCTACTAAAGAAAAGATAAGTTTATGATCCTTTTCGACAATTTGATAATCTGGAAAATCCCTTAATATATAATTCGAATACATGAAGCGAGCGTAAAGTTCTTGAAATTGTACCGGATGCAAGGGAGTTTCTTCAATTTTTTCTAAAATTTCGGCATTGTATTTTTCTACCTCTCCATTATCTTGTAAACAAGCGATAAAACCAAAATCGTGCATACCAAAACAGAAGTTCAATTTTCGAGGTTCATCTTTATAATTTAGAATATCCTTGGAAATTTTAATGGGAAATAATTGCATTGACCAAGGTTTAAAATTTACAAATTCCACTGGTCTGATTAAGGATTGAAGCATTAAGTGCAAGTTCTTTAACTTTTGTCTCATTAGGTCTGAAATCTTAAACTCTTTTTTATTTCTTTCAGCTTCCTCTAATGCCAAGACAAAATCATGATATACCATACCATACATTATTCTTGCCATTAATTGAAAAACACGAATTTCTTCTACTTCTTTTGCACCTTCATAACCTTTTTCAAATGCATTTTGTAATTCTAAATCTAATTCTTGTATTGCATGTGCAACCTTTGTGGAGGCAGGAAGAACTAATTCTCTATACATCATTCTAATACCACCCATCATTAATATTAGCTTTTTTTCTAATTCATACCTTTCCATAAGCCAATTTGGAAATACAGGAACTAAGAAACTATTATTTTCATCTAATTTTTCACCGGATAAAAAGCAAATTTGAGGACTAAATTCTAAATTTTCTAAAGGTTGATACGCAGTAATTGTCATAAAATAAATATCGTACTGATTTTTGACGAAGTTAAGATTTTTTGAGCCTATGAATTGTTTATTTTAAAAGTATTTTATCAATACTCTTATTAGTAAACTTGATAAGTCATTTGAAGGGTTTTTATTAAAAATGTTTCTTTTTTAAAATTTTATTCAAGATTATAATATTTTTAAAAAATATGTTTATATTTGATTGTTAACCATAGAAAATATAAAATATGTCAGGATTACTTATTGGAATCATTATAATTGCAGTACTTGTAATATGGGTTGTTGCGATTTATAATGGATTAGTTAGATTAAGAAATAACAGAGAAAATGCATTTGCTGATATTGATGTTCAATTAAAACAGCGACATGATTTAATTCCGCAATTAGTTAGCGCTGTTAAGGGTTATATGGAACACGAAAAAGAGGTTTTAACTTCTATAACGCGTGCACGTCAAAAAGCAGTTAATGCTAGCACTATTAATGATAAGATTGAAGCAGAAGCGGAATTATCAGCTGCAATGCGCAATTTTAATATTCAAGTAGAAGCATATCCAGATTTAAAAGCAAGTGCTAATTTTATGCATTTACAAACTGAAATTTCTGATGTTGAAAATAAACTAGCTTCTGTTCGTCGCTACTTTAATTCTGCAACTAGAGAATTAAACACGTCAATACAAAAATTTCCTAACGTTGTTTTTGCAGGAATGTTTGGATTTACAGTACAACCTATGTTTGATTTAGGAACAGAACAAAGAGTAGAATTAGATAAAGCTCCAGATATTAGTTTTTAAATTAAAAAAACGAATATTTTTACATGGAATATATAGGTATTCAAACACAAATTAATAGAAATAATAGAAAGTCAGTTTTACTATTACTTTCTTTTCCTTTATTAATTTTTGTTGGTGTTTTTCTTATTTTATACTTTACAAGTGCAGATTATTACGGTAATTTAAGTGCATCAAGAGCATTTGATCATTTTATAGGTACCATCCCTTTTGTGCTTATAGGTGTTGGAATATGGTTTGGTATTGCATATTTAGGACATAGCTCAATGATTAATATCGCAGCAGGATCTAAAACACTTGAACGTAGAGATAATATGCGTGTTTATAATCTTACTGAGAATCTTTGTATGAGTGTAGGAATGCCTATGCCTATGTTACGCGTAATTGAATCTCCAGCTTTAAATGCTTTTGCAAGTGGAATAAATGAAAAGAGTTATTGTGTTACTTTAACTACTGGAATTATTAATAGCTTGGAAGACGATGAGTTGGAAGGAGTAATTGCACATGAGTTAATGCATATCAGAAATAAAGACGTAAGATTATTGATTATCTCTATAATATTTGTTGGGATATTTTCATTTGCATCACAAATTGCATTTAGGGTTTTTATTAATTCTAGTTTATATGGTGGAAATAGAAGGAGCAATGATAATAATAGAGGTAATGGAATGTTATTAATCCTAGTGATAATGATAATTTCCTTCATAGCATATTTTTTGTCTATATTTTTTAAACTTGCATTAAGTAGGAAAAGAGAATATATGGCAGATGCAGGTGCTGCAGAAATGACGAGAAAGCCTTGGGCATTAGCTTCTGCATTACGAAAAATTTCAGGAAATTCTAATATTGAGAGTGTTACTAATCAAGATGTAAAAGAGTTGTTTATTGATAATACCCCCGATCCTAATAATAGAAGAGTAAATTTCCTTTCGGAAGTGGGGCAGTTATTTAGTACGCATCCTCCTATAGAAAAAAGAATAGCTGTCTTGGAGCAGTTTTAGTATTAGAATAATTGACGGTATTTCATTTCAAATATAAGATAGGTGAAGATTTTAAATTTAAAAAAAGCATGTTATTCTTAAGATAACATGCTTTTTAAATATTACATAATAATAGTATTTTTATTTTAATTCTTGCATTGCTACCAATTGTGCATATTCTCCATTTTTAGCAATTAATGCTTCATGTGTTCCTGTTTCAATAATAATGCCTTCTTTTAAAACTATAATTTCATCTGCATTTTGAATGGTCGATAGTCTATGTGCAATTACAATGCTCGTGCGATCTTGCATTAAATTTTGTAATGCTATTTGCACTTGTCTTTCTGCATAAGTATCTAAAGAGGATGTAGCTTCATCTAAAATTAGGATTGGAGGATCTTTTAAAACTGCTCTTGCAATAGTTAATCTTTGTCTTTCACCACCACTTAATCGAGAACCTCTATCTCCAACTATAAAATCCCATTTCCCTTCTTTCTTTTGAACAAAATCGTAAGCATTTGCAATTTTTAAAGCTTCAATAATTTTATCATCAGAAATATTTTCCATTCCCATGACAAGATTATTATAAATAGTATCATTAAATAAAATTGGATCTTGAGAAACTACACCAATTAATGCACGTAAAGACTCTAAAGTATAAGAGCGAATATTTTGACCATCTAAAGTTATTATACCAGCATGCAAATCATGGAATCTTGGTATTAAATCTACCAATGTGCTTTTGCCAGAACCAGAGGGGCCTACTATTGCAATAGTTTTTCCCTTGGGAATTACTAAATTTATATTTTTTAGAACTGCTCTTTCGCCATAATTAAACTGTACATCTTGGAATGTAATTTCAGTATTAAAGCCTATTACATCTTTTGCATTTTCAATATTTTGAACAGTAGCTTCAGTGGCTAATAAGTCCTGTATCCTATCTAAAGCAGCACTTCCTTTTTGGATATTATAAAAAGCATTTGAAAGATTTTTTAAAGGGTTGATGATTTGATAAAAAAGACCAATGAAAGCAATAAACCAAGGGCCTGTTAATGAAGTATTATTTGTTTCAAATATTAGGTAACCACCATATAACAAGATGATACACACAACTATAATTCCTAAGGTTTCTGACATTGGTGAACCTGCTTCCCGTCTTAAAGCAATCTTATTTTTAGTTTGATAATGCTCTTCATTATATACTTCAAATTTTGTTCTTTGATTTTTCTCAGCATTAAAAGCTTTAACTATCCGCATTCCTAATATGGTTTCATCCATAATTCCCATTATTTTAGAAAGAATTTCTTGCGCAGCCTGACTGGGTTTTTTTAAGGATTTTCCAACTTTTCCAATTAACAAAGCTGCAAAGGGTAAGAATAAGAATAAAAATAAAGTTAATGAAGGGCTTATTTTTATCATCAATGCTAAAGTCAAAATAATAGTAATGGGTTCTCGAATAATTGTTTCCATTACACTTAATATAGAAACTTCCACCTCATTAACATCATTAGTCATTTTAGACATTAAATCTGATTTTCGTTCTTCATTAAAATATCCGATAGGAAGCATCAAGATTTTATCGAATAATCTTGAACGCAAATCTGCTAAAACACGATTACGTATAGGATTTAATAAGTACTGCGATAAGTATATAAATAAATTTTTAAGAATAGTTGCTATGACTACAATACTTATTACAATGATTAAGGTTTTTAAGTGTCCTTTTTCGATTATCCACTCATTAATTAATGCTGTTACTTTTTGTATGATATTAGCAGTTTCTCCAGACGCTGAAGAGTCCTCTCCAATGAATAAAACTTGGAGTACAGGTGCTAACATAGAAAAAGAGAATAAAGCAAATACTACTGCTAATAAACTTGTTACAAGATAGAGAATTATAGATTTGCTATCTATTTTAACGCGGCTTATTAATTGTATTGCTTTTTTCATATTTCAAATATAAATGGATGAAGAATATATCTTGCAAAAAACTTCGGGTTTTTCTGCTTTGCTTTAATATGCTTTATATATCATTCTACATAGCGTTTGATTAAACGAAGTTTATGTGTTCGCTGTTTTTTCTTAACACTTATTATTCCTCCATTATCGATTTTGTCTACAACTACTTTTCCAGCAGTATCTGTAGCATGAATTATTGTATTTTGATCCAAAAGAATTCCAACATGATTTATTTTCCCTTCTTCATTATCAAAAAATGCTAAATCACCAATTTGAGACTCCATCAAGAAGTGTATAGTTTTTCCTTTTTGCGCTTGTTGGGAAGCATCTCTTGGAATTTTTATATTGAATAATTTATACAAAATTTGGCTTAATCCTGAACAGTCAATTCCATGTATACTTCGTCCTCCCCATACATAAGGAGTGCCTAAAAATAGCAAGCAATAATCTAATAGAGTACTTGCCTTAAAAGTGTTATTTTGAAAATCTAATTTCTTTCCTTTAAACTTATAAGGTATTGGTTTTTGCCATTTAAATTGTCTGCCTTGTAGTTGGAATAAATTGCTTCCTGGACTTAAAGATATTTCTTCTTGTTCATTAAAAAGCAAATCGTTTTTTGAAATGCTTAAAAATTTATTGCTTTTACTGTATTCTTTCTCATTTATATATAGGATTTGGCTTTTCTTTATCCAGCCGTCGTAATGATCCCATTCAGATCGAATGAATAACCAATCATCTTTATTTTCTTCAAAAATAATACACTTCTCCCCAAAAAGCAACTCACTAACTTGTTCAGAGCGATGACTAGGTTCTGCTCGCATTATTGCTGTAGCAACTTCTACTATTCCAAATGCAACAACCATATAAATTATTGTTGATTTTCAAAATAATGAATAATTGCATCCGACATTGATGGGATTTCTGGTTGAGGCGCCTCAATATCTAAACGTAAACCCTTGTCACGAACTGCTTGACAGGTATTAGAACCAAATGCTGCTATATACATATCTCCTTGTTCAAAATCCTTATCGTAGTCAAATAAAGTATCAACACTAAAAGGGCTGAAGAATACGATTAAGTCTGGATTTTTAGCCATGGCTTCAGAAATATTATTATTTACTGTTCTATACAATGGGATTTCCTTAAAATGAAAATCCTCTTCTTTTAAGACAGGGCTTAAATCATTTTTTGTATGTTCAGAAACAGGAAAAATAAATTTTTCTTTATTTTTATGTTTGCGTAAGCTTTCTAGTAATTGTTCAGAAGATCCATCTTCTGAATAAAATACCTTACGTTTTCTATAGGTAATAAATTTTTGTAAATATAAAGCAACGGCTTGCGAAGCACAATAGTATTTCATGCTTTGAGGTATTTTTATTTTTATTTCCTCACAAATTCTAAAGAAGTGATCAACAGCATTTCTACTAACAAGTATCACTGCTGAATAATCTAAAATATTTACATTTTGTTGTCTAAATTCTTTAGATGTTAAGCCTTCAACACTTATAAAAGGAGAAAAAGTCAATTCAATATTGTATTTTGCAGCCAAATCATAATAAGGAGAACGTCCACTTGCCGGCTTTGGTAAGGTTACTAAAATACGTTTTAGCTCTCTTTTATTTGATTGATTTTTTGCCTTATCTTTATTTTGCATGTTCAATGAAATTTCTTTTTTTTAATGTATTTTTATAATAAAAACTCCTAGAATACTTGGAGGATTTTTAAAAATACAAGAACCGGAATTATTTCTGAGACACAAAGATATAAAATTAATTGTAACTTACTTGAACGAAAAAAATATTGAAATAAAGGCTTTGTCCGTAAATATCGAATAATTAATGATACGGCAATTATAAAAAAAGAAATACTTATTAAAATTTGCTCAAAAAAACTATCCATAAAATATAGAGCAAGTGATATTGGAATTAAAATTAAACCTAAAACCTTTATAGTTAGGAAAAATTGAAATAAAGTATCATCTATGATTTTAGGAATTCTAAAAAGATATGCAATTAATTTTTGAATGATGTATTGGAAAATTAATAAAAGTAGTACAGAAGTTAATACTAAGACGAATAAATATAAAAAATTAAAGTTGTAAAAAAGGGCGCCACCATTGATTTGTAACACTTGAAATAAATATAAACTAATTGACAAAACAGCTATTCCATTCAAGATAAAACTATTCAACTTATCTTGTTGAATCATTTCTTTTAATTGTCTATTTGTAACGTTGGGATTTTTAAAAGCCTCTAATAAATGAGAAAAAACTATAGGATTTTTATAGTAATAAATAGAAAAAATAAATAAGGAAAGCAGTGAAAAAATAAAAGCAAATTCTTTTCCAGCATTTCTGAATCGAAGTTTTTCTTTTATTCTAGATATTTTTTTATTTTTTGTGGTAAATACAGGATGTTCTTTTTGATCTATTGGAAAAAGAAAATCATACTCTTTAGGAATGTATTTTTCTTTTATTTCTAAATTTACATTTCCATCCTCCTGCTCTTGAGTAATTTCCCTATTTTCATTATTGTTTTCTTTATTATTGTCTGAAGAAATTTGATTTTCAATAGTAATTTCTTGGTTATTTATTTCATTATTATTTTGTCCGTAGCTAGAATAAAAGCTACAAATAATTAAGATGAATGTATAATAATATAAAGAAAGTTTTAGTTTCATAGCTGCAAAATAATTAAGAACGCATTATTATTCCTAATTTTGTTCGATATTTGTATATATTTAAAACAAAAGTAAAAGATTAAACGATATTTTCGATGACTGCAAGTGAAATTAGAAAAGTTTTTTTTGATTTTTTTATCTCTAAGCAACACCAAATTGTGGACTCTGCTCCTATTGTGGTAAAAAATGACCCTACTTTACTCTTTACTAATTCAGGAATGAATCAGTTTAAAGATTATTTTTTAGGAACGAAAACTCCTAAATATAAAAGAGTGGCTGATACTCAGAAATGCTTAAGAGTAAGTGGAAAACATAATGATTTAGAAGAGGTAGGCGTGGATACATACCATCATACTATGTTTGAAATGCTAGGTAATTGGAGTTTTGGAGATTATTTCAAAGCTGAAGCAATCGCTTGGTCATGGGAATTATTAACGGAAGTATATAAAATTCCTAAAGAAGATTTGTATGTAACTGTTTTTGAAGGTGATCCTAAAGAAAACTTACCATTTGATCAAGAATCTTATGATGAATGGAAAAAATGGATACCTGAAGATAGAATTTTAAAAGGATCTAGAGGATAATTTTTGGGAAATGGGTGATATTGGTCCCTGTGGTCCTTGTTCGGAAATTCATGTTGATTGTAGAACAGAGGAAGAAAAAAATAAAATTGATGCACGTGAATTAATAAATGAAGATCATCCGCAAGTAATTGAAATTTGGAATAATGTCTTCATGGAATTTAATCGTCAAAGAGACGGTAAATTGCTCCCTCTTCCTGAAAAACATGTGGATACAGGAATGGGCTTTGAACGTTTGGTACGAGTCTTGCAAAAAAAGCAAAGTAATTATGATACTGATGTGTTTTTACCATTAATTCAAGAAATTGAAAAATTAACAAGAAAGAAATACGAAGGAAGTGATTCTTTGAAAGATATAGCTTTCCGAGTTGTTGCTGATCATATTAGAGCAGTTGCTTTTACAATTGCAGATGGACAGTTGCCATCGAATGTTGGTGCTGGTTATGTTATTCGACGAATTCTTAGAAGAGCAGTGCGTTACTACTATTCTCATTTAGGATATGAGAAACCATTAATTCACCAAATGATTCCATTTTTATCAGAAAGCTTTAAAGGAGTTTTTGATGAATTATATGCACAAATTGATTTCGTTTCAAAAGTTATCTTAGAGGAAGAGGAGTCTTTTTTAAGAACCTTGGATAAAGGATTGCACAAAATGGATATTTTGATGGAAAAACATCAAAAAGATAAAATAATTCCTGGAGAAGAAGCTTTTGAATTATATGACACCTATGGTTTCCCTTTAGATCTTACTACTTTAATTGCATCAGAATATGGAATAAATGTTGACTTGAAAGGCTTTGAAAAAAGTATGGAAGAGCAAAAAAATAGAAGTAGAGCTGCAACGACATTTACTGCTGATGATTGGCAAATTTTAGATGATGGAGAAGTGGAATTTGTTGGATATGAAGACTTGTTGGAACATACTAAAGTTTTACGCTATAGAACAGTAAGACTAAAAGGAGATAAAGTACAATTTCATATAGTTTTAGAGAAAACACCATTTTATCCAGAAGGTGGTGGGCAAATTGGAGATCAAGGGAGTTTAATCTTTGATGAAGAAGAAATAAAAGTGATTAATACTTTTAAAGAAAATGATGTAATCATTCAACAGGTTGCACAATTTCCTAAAAAATGGACAGATGAAGTTAGCGCAAAAGTAGATTTTGAAAGAAGATTGAATACAACCTATAATCACTCTGCTACACATCTATTACATGCAGCTTTACGAAAAGTTTTAGGGGAACATGTGGCTCAAAAAGGATCATATGTAGGTCCCGATTCTTTGCGTTTTGATTTTTCTCATATTGCTAAAATGAAAGACGATGAAATTCGAGAGGTGGAAAAATTAGTAAATGCAAAAATTAGAGAAAATATTCCTGTTAAAGTGCAATGGTTGAGCAGAGAAGAAGCAGATAAAAAAGGCGCAATGGCACTTTTTGGAGAAAAATACGGAGAAAAAGTAAGAGTAGTTACCATGGATGATACATACTCCATCGAATTATGTGGTGGTACGCATGTTAATCAAACAGGTATGATTGGAGTCTTTGTAATTACGCAAGAAACATCAGTTTCAGCTGGAATTCGCCGTATTGAAGCATTGACGGGTGCAGCAGCAATACAATATGTTTATGAAAAAGTTCAAGAAAATAAAGAAGTCGTTAATTTACTAAAAACTAAAAATCCATTACAAGCAGTTGCAAAACTATTAGAAGACAAACAACAATTAGAAAAACGTATTCAAAGTTTACTGGTAAAAGAAAACCAAAGAATCGTTGCAGAGTTAAATTCGCAATTTCATGCAATTTCCACTTCGAATGGAACAGTGGAGTTTTTAGCGAAACAATTACAAGTTGAAGAGGGTGAAGCTTTAAAAAGTATTGCTAATGACTTAGTAAAAAAGAAAGAAAATCCTGCTGTTGTAGTCTTAGTTGCGAAAATTAATGATAAAGCACAAGTTGCAATAGGTATTAATGATGCAGCTTTAGAGAAAGGTTTTGAAACTGCTCCAAATATGATGCGACAATGGGTTTCGAAAATTATCCGTGGAGGAGGTGGCGGAAGTAAAAATTTAGCCGCTGGAGGAGGACAAGATAGTAGCCGATTGGAAGAGGTATTAAATACAGTAAAGAAAAGCTTAGAAGAATGAAAAGTTGGGAAATGAAAACGAAGATAATGGAATGAAAAAAAATAGTAAATATAAAACCTTTCATTTAATACCAATTATTGCTATTATATTAATTTTCATTAAGGCAAGCTTTTCGCATTCCTATGGTCAGAATGTTTTGGAAAGAAAAGAATTAGATGATAATAAATATACAATTCTGCTTATCCAAGATGATTCAACCGAATATAAATATATTTATCAATTAGTAGATAAAAATAATAAAGTAATTACCAAAGACGACTTAGAAATTGGTAATTACTTTTTACAATTAGGAGAAAGAAAGGAAGCTTCTTTTTCTTTTGATAAAAACACTCATATAAACGGTCAAATATTTTTTAAAAATACAGGAGGTGATATTGTAAATATTTTCTATATTAAAGATGGCTATTTAACTAAAATGTACAAATTTGACCATAAGTACAAAAAACGTACTGAATTTTTTTATCAAGTTGATAGTATTACATCTTATTGGTATACAGATGGAAGCTTGTATAAAAAAATGATTTCAAAAAATTGTGACAAAAGACGACAGGCATTTGAGTATAATGAAGTCTATACTCCTCAAAATGAATTAATTTTCAAAGAAGATAGAGTGGATGAAGTGTATAAATATTATATTAATAATAAAAAACGCTTAGAAATAGATGTGAAAAATAACAAATTGAAGCTTTTTGATGAAATAGGTAAAGGGATTAAAAGTTTTAAAGATATTGAGGATAATGTTTTCAGAGTGGAGGAATTAAATGAAAAGAGACTTATTTTAGTTTTAAATAAGGAGGAAAAATACCATTATTACTTATTTGAATATGGAATTTTTCAACAAAAGGATATAATTGATTTAAAAGAAGCTTATATAGAAATATTTAATAAAGATGGAAAACTTAAGGAACAAGGAAACATTTTAAAAATACCATCCAGTATAATGGGTCCGACTTTTTTTATGAAGCTAATGAAAACATTAAAGAGGAAAAAGATCTAAATTCAGAATTAAATTGTGAAACAGAAAGATAAAAGTTGTATAATAATTTGCTTGAAGAATTTTATTAAACTTAAATTCAAGTCATAAATGCAACACGAGGTTTATTAGATATTGATTATTTTTTCAAGCGAAAGAGGACAGAGTCCTCCTCCGCATGAATGGTAAAATAATCCTTATCTTGTCCCTCGACCA
>Ga0079225_10001287_pt1 | contig 13988 bp, 15 predicted proteins | sample Poulit2012_FD_76344 | JGI IMG/M metagenome (GOLD analysis project Ga0079225, IMG submission 76344) | Agricultural soil microbial communities from Georgia to study Nitrogen management - Poultry litter 2012 | ecosystem: Environmental > Terrestrial > Soil > Agricultural land | place: USA: Georgia...
GCTGCTGTGTTCCATGTCGATTTCGACGCCGACCTCATATTGTTGGGCGGTTGCGAGCAGGTCTTCAAGGTTTTCGCGACACAATGCGGGATCGATGAGCATCCCCAACTGTGAAAGTTTCACGGAGATGGTCGCACCGGGGGGAGACTGCCGATAGCTCGGAGAGCGCGTGCCGGTACTCTTTCATAGCGGCACGAGTCTGCTCGACATCAAAGGCCGACTCACCGAAAAATCCAGACTGACATCAATGCCGTTAGCTTTGAGCTCTCTCGCGACGTTCCATGCATCCTGGACCGTATCCCCGGCAACATAGCGGAGCACGATCGGCCGAGTCAGCCGGTGGCGCGTCGTCAGCGATTCAAGTCGTTTACTCTGCGCGGCCTTCAATAATAAGCGATTCGGCATGGTGCCTCCCGAGCTCGCCCTGCACTCCAGACCCTGCTGGTTCACGGAACACCTGCCCCGCGAGGGTGATGTCCGTCACAGGTCGCGGCTGTAGCTTCACGCTAGTCGATGGCGTCTGTGGCAGCAAGGGAAAATTGGGCCACTAGGGCTTGCGTGTGGCGCAGAACACTACTACTGTGATGGTCGTTACGAATAACTATCTACATAGTTAGTTGGTTAGTTGGTTGGTTAGTGGTTAGCGCCCTTTGGAGGAACATCTTGGACCTGCGTCAACGCATCGACACCTCACCCATGTCGAGTTATCAGTGGCTCATCATCGCCCTGTGTACATTTCTCAATGCACTTGATGGTTATGATGTGCTGGCCATATCCTTCACTTCCAATGCGGTCACTGAAGAGTTCCAGCTGACCGGCACGGGGCTGGGTATTGTCATGAGTGCTGCACTATTCGGCATGGCACTCGGCGCACTGACGCTTGGGCCGGTTGCCGATCGCATTGGCCGACGTCGCATGACCATTGTGGCGCTTGTGGTCAATGGGGCAGGCCTGTTTCTTTCCGGAATGGCTCACTCCGCCGTTGAGCTCGGTCTCTGGCGAGTTGTGACCGGCCTAGGGATCGGTGGGATCTTGGTGGGCACCAATGTGCTCGCCGCTGAGTACGCATCTCGAAAACATCGCGGCCTGGCTGTGAGTATTTACGCGGCAGGGTACGGTATCGGCGCTTCTTTGGGCGGGACCGCTATGGTGGGACTCATCAATGCCTTCGGGTGGCGCTCGGTGTTTTTCCTCGGCGGGATCATGACCGTTGCGGCTTTGCTCCTGGTGCTGGCCCTGCTGCCCGAATCGGCTTCCTACCTGTATAACCGTCAGCCAAAAGATGCTCAGCAAAAAGTTGATCAGATTGCACGACGTTTAGGCTATGACGAACCGATCGATCTGACTCCTGCCAGTGCTCCCGAGCAGGATACCGAGCAACAAACCGGCATCAGGAAGCTCTTCACCCCGCAGAATCGCCGCGTCACCATCGTCATATGGATAGCCTTCTTCGTGATTATGTTTGGGTTCTATTTCGTCAACTCCTGGACGCCGCGGCTTATGAGCGCCTCTGGACTCAGCGAGAACCTTTCAATGATGGTGACGGTCATGCTCACGCTCGGCGGCGCGATTGGTTCCCTGGTCTTCGGCCTGTTTACCGCTCGTTGGGCGACACGAGTCGTATTGAGTCGCTTCACTGTGCTCGCGGCGGCGCTGATGGCGATCTTTGTTTTCTCCGCGCAGTGGACCGCCGTGGTGTTGATACTGGGTGTTATCGTTGGCCTGTTCATCAACGGTTGTATCGCCGGACTCTACGTGCTTACCCCGCAGTCTTACTCCTCTGGGATGCGTTCCACTGGCGCTGGCTGGGGCATCGGCATCGGTCGGTTTGGTGCCATCATTGCACCGACAGTGACCGGTGCGCTCATGGACGGTGGGTGGACGCCGGAGGCCATTTACGTTTCAGTAGGGGTGTTGATGTTGATCGCCACCGTCGCGCTGCAATGTATGCGCGGGGTCGATGTTGAGGCCAACCGAGATCCCTTAGAAGACCTATCGAAAACAGCGTCTCAATCCGCGAGTGCCGCATCGTGAGCACCTTGGAGACAATAGGCGGTCAGTGCTGGTACCGATCGTGAGTTTTTGGGATCTCAAGCCCATTGCGCAAAGGGTATATGCTCGCTAGGCTGCCCCTACATTGTTATCTTGGTCACAATGTGTTATAGCGTGTCGAACGTTTGGTCCTCAAAGGGGAGGCCGCCATGAACTGGCATCCAGAAATTCTCTTATACACTCGGCTGCGCAAGTCTCCGTACTTTCATGCATCCGGTAAGCATGGCGTGGAAGCCTACAGTGTGGTGAATCACCAGTATCAGCCGCGTCGTTATGGTGACCCAGTCGAAGAATACTGGGCCCTTGTCAATGACGTGACGCTCTGGGACGTCGGTGCAGAACGTCAGATTGAAATTACCGGCCCTGATGCCTTCGAACTCGCCAATATCACCATGCGCGATCTCAGCGGTCTGGAAGTTGGGCAGTGTAAGTACGCGCTCATTACGACGCAGGACGGTGGAATCATCTCGGACCCCATCCTGTTGCGGCTAGCAGAGCATCGTTTTTGGTTTTCGACCGCCGAACCCACGCTCATCGTCTGGGCCCTGGTAGCTGCCCACTGGTCTGGACTCGATGTCACAGTCAAAGAGGCCGACGTCGGCCCGGTACAGGTGCAAGGAAACAAAGCACTCGAGGTGCTGATCGATCTGTTTGGTGAATCGATACGAGACAGCCGCCGATACTGGTCGAAACCCTATGAACTCGACGGTATGCAAGTAGTCGTATCCCGCACCGGGTTTACGAATGCGCCCGGGTACGAGATCTATCTGGAAGAGGCCAGTATGCATGCGGATCGGTTGTGGGAAACCGTCTACGAAGCTGGTCAGCCCCACGGCCTGCGGGTCACGGGCCCGATCCACATCAGTCGCATCGAGGCCGGGATTTTGTCCTATGACGCGGACATGGACCTCAATACCAATCCCTTTGAGGTGGCGTTTCATTACCCGTGGCTGAACGAAATTGACCAGGAGACACCATTCATTGGACAGCCCGCACTACAACAGATCAGAGACGAAGGTGTCGACCGGAAACTCGTGGGGGTAGAAATCGACGGCGAGCCGCTGGGGTCGTATGTTGATGGTTCGATGCCAGAACCTTTTCCTGTCCTGTCCGATAGACAACAAATTGGTCAGGTGAGTTCGGCCTGCTATTCGCCGCGGCTAGAGAAAAATATTGGTTTTGCGATGGTACCTGCGGCACAAGCCGAAAACGGCAGCAGTCTGCAAGTTGAAACCCGAAGTGGCACGGCGACCGCGACCGTCGTGGACAAACCCTTCCTGGCCTACCAGGGGTGATCGGTGAACGCTACCGCAGACGAAAGTGCGACGATAGGCTAGCCTAGCTTCGTGACTGTCCAACAACTTCGCGCCACTCGATCTCCATGGGTCGCCTTTGCCGTCACCACCTCGGTGGCGGTGTTGACGATCCTTGACGTGGTCAAAGTCAATGTTGTACTGACCCCACTAGAGGAGACGCTGGGAGCAACACCAACCCAGACCAGTTTGGTCGTGGCCGGGTACGTCTTGGCGTTCGGGATCGCGCTCGTCCCTTCCGGGCGACTGGGAGATCAGTGGAACCGCAAAGCGATGTTCATGATCGGTCTGATCATTTTCGCTATTGCCTCATTAGGCGCTGCTCTAGCCCCAAATGCCACATTGTTAGTCATCGCTCGCATCCTGCAAGGCGTTGCAGCAGGCACACTTATGCCTCAAGTGCTTGGGATGATTCAAACCCTTTTCCAAGATGAGGCACGGGGTAAGGCCTTTGGCATTTTCGGCGCGGCCATTGGGCTGGGCACCGCATTCGGCCCCACACTCGGTGGGGTTTTCCTTGGCGCCTTCGGTTCAGAGCTTGGCTGGCGCTGGACTTTTGGCATGAATGTGCCGCTGGCGTTAATCATCATTCCCTTAGCACTGTGGCTTATCCCAGCCGCCCAACCCCGCGAAGGACGTGCCGATCTCGATCTGGTAGGCGTGAGCCTGCTGGCCATGAGCGTCTTGTTCGTGATGCTGCCATTTGTGCTGACCACCGGATCGGGCGATGATCCTCTGCGCTGGGTGTTCCTAGTCCTGGGGCTCATCACGGCGGTGCTGTTTGTCCGCTGGGAAATCCGATACCGAAACGCCGGCAAGAGCCCGGTGCTGGACTTCACCCTGTTCGGATTTTCGTCCTACCGTAACGGCGTCATCATTACGACGTTATTCTTCGCCGCCATGCCGGCAATGTTTTTGGTAATGACCCTGTTCAATCAGCAGGGTCTCGGCCACGATCCCGTTGTCGTCGGCCTCATCACCGTCCCGTATGCCATCGTGTCCGCGATCGTCGCCGCGGTCGTTGGCCGTTACACCTTCCGGCACGCGACGAGTTTGATCATCTGGGGCTTCATCATCTTTATTGCCGCCCTCATCGGTCTGGTAGCTGTCTCCGCCGTCGTTCCACCAGAACACAACCCGCTTGCGATGGCCATCGTCTTAGCAGTTGCCGGCATCGGCCCCGGATTCATCATGGCCGCAAACCAAATGCGCACCCTGATGGATGTCCCCGTCACGCAAGGTGGGGTCGCTGGCTCATTTCAACAAGTCGGTCAGCGCGTCGGCAACGCCATCGGTATCGCCGTCGGTTCAGCTATCTTCTACGCTCTGGTCGTAGCGGTGCCCCGTGACGCCTCAGGACTGCCGGACCCCACCGATCCCGACAGCATCGCAACCTATGCCAACGCTTTCCAGATGGCCATGGCAGTACTGATCCTGTTTTCCCTTGTCGCACTCATCTTCGCCGGCATTGATCATCGCGCTCGCAGCCGACAACTGGCAGAACAAGCTCTCACCGGATCGCGCACAAAACACTGACGACGACGCTGCGCCAATCTAGTCTCAGCGAAGGTTATCCACAGATGATGCTGTCGTAGGCGTGTCGATGACGCCGGGTTCTTTAGTCTCGAATGCATTCCTATTGCATTAGGCAATCGATTGATTCGAGGAGACACATTTGAAGAACACCGTCTTGGCGTCACTGGCCACTATCAGTCTGGGTGCCGGCCTGCTGCTACTTCCCGGTATAGCGTCCGCAGCTTCGTTGGAGGCCTCAGAAGAAGAACTTACCGCCGTTATGGGGCCAGCGCAGGAATATCAACGCGGTCTATCCGTCAATGGCGTGGCACCGACGCTGCGTTCTGTGGTCGTAGGCGAGGAGAGTATCCTGGCATACTGCATCGAATACTGGATCCGGGCTGCTGACCCCGACCACGAATCGGCCGTGACGGGTTGGGATGAATTCACCGGAGACAATAATTTCAAAACCGATCCACAAGTGCGTCATAGCGTTGCCTGGATACTCCGGCACTCGTATCCCACGCTTTCACTGGAACAGGTCGCACAACAAACCGGTGCAGTGGGGCTGTCTGAGGCGGAGGTTATCAGTGCAACACAGGCTGCGATCTGGCATTTTACCGACGATTTTGTGCCCGATAAAGAACTGCTCGTAGAGGATGCTCCAGACGGCACGGCTCGGACGACTGATCAGTCAGCAGCTAATGTTCAGTCCGTTTTTGACTATCTCACGGGCAGTGACAACACCGGGCTGACCGAACAGGAAGTCCAAGCTAGCGTGACCTTGGAGGACGCCACCGACCCGGATGCCAGCATTCCTGAACCAGTGGCCTCGGGTATGACAAGCGAAGCTGACCATGTCTTCGGGCCTATCCTGTTGAATGCTTCCACAGACGAAGTCGAGCTAGCAATGCGACCCATCGATGCTCGCGTGGAAGCAGACCAGATCACCGTGGTGACGAGCGAAGGTGAGCCTCTGGACCTCGCCGAGCCAGTGAGTGCTGAAGAAGTCTGGGTCCATGTACCTGCTGACCTAGAAACCGGGGCGGTCCGATTAGCAGCAGAATCAGTCGAATACGGTTACACAGGGCGCCTGATCATCCCAGAACCTGATGGACAACGCCGTTTTCAAACGATTGTGGTGGTAGACCAAACCACTGACTCGGCCGCAACTGAGCTTGAACTGACATGGGAGAAAACAGTGGTCGAAAAGCCGGACAGCCCCGCAGAGTCCCCGCTGGAAGATGCACCGCCAGTAGAGGAGCCACGGGAAGAAACACAGCCAATAAAAGCGCAAGTGGAAAATACTTCGCCCTCAGAAGCCCCGCCATTGCTGAGTGAAGAACCGGTAGCTGTCCAGGAGAATTCCTCGGTGGCGGCGGTTGAAACAGAACGACCCACCCCGACACAAGATAATTCAGAAAAGAAGGCTTCGACTCAAGAGGCAGTGGAGACTAAACCCGCCGCTGAATTAGCAACGACCGGGGCACAACAGACCCGCAATGTGCTGGTGGCGCTTGGAACTGTCGCTGTTGGGGCATGCTTGATGGTCGTCAACCGCTTCAGACGCTCACGAACATGAAAACACCGGGTGATCTTGAGGGTGAACTCCATAGGATTCGGTAGATGGTTGCAATTTTAACCTTAATGTAAAAGCAGTTACCGAATCATTGAACCCAGCGACAACATGCCGGGTTCTATAGGCCGAGTGTCTACCGCACAGACTTCAGATTCGGTGCGCTGTTAGAAGGGAAAGAGATTGACTTACATTACTGGTGAAATTGATGAACGCGAGCAACTCATGTCATTATCCTCTGAAGAGATGGATTTCTGGCACCGAGTCGTGGCCGTCTACATGGGCGTCCTGCCAGCGTTAGAACGTGATCTCCAACGCGCCGGGAACGTCAGCTTCTTTGAATTCCAGGTGTTGGAGCACCTCTCCTCTGTTGAGGGCGCTATGAGCATGACCAAGCTTGCCGCTCGTTGCAATTCGTCGCTGTCTCGCCTCTCGCACGTGGCACGTAAACTTGAAGGGCGGGGACTGCTCACGCGACGCCTGTCTGAACATGATAGACGCGTGACCGTTGCGGAACTTACCGATTCCGGGCGACGACTGGTGGAGATCGCTCGAGATGTGTATCACGACTCGATCGAGAGCCGAGTTTTAGAGTCCCTGTCGCCAGAAGAGTTACGACAAGCCACCAATCTCCTGGATACACTGCTTCGTCGGAACAACCCCGATCATTGGCTCTTTTCTGCCTAATCGCGAGGAATATTTCGTCCTCCTACGGGCATGCGTGAGTATGCCCGTACAGTTTGCTTAAACGCTGTAGCCATATTAGACTGTGAGGCTGTTGTCTGTACTGTGCCTCGTTTAGCTTGACCATGGCTGAATGATGGCGACGGAGGCGTGCAGTCAATGAAAATTGGCTCTCTTTTGAAGCGCGAGCGACAAAAGGGACTCACCGTCTTCACCCTAGCGATTAAAAGGGCACTTCGGTTGGTTCTCACCCAGCCTGGTATTCCTTCGAGAAAGTCGCAGTAAGAGCGCGGTGTAACAACTGGTGGCGAAATGGGTGTTGATTTTCGATACCATCGCATTTCGCCTGTACTTTTACTACTGCTTAATACCGAGGAGTGATCATGGCAGCACACTGCCAGGTAACCGGGGCTGGACCGGGAGTTGGTAATCAGGTCTCCCACTCGAACCGCCGTACCAAGCGCCGGTTCAATCCGAACATCCAAAAAAAGAGTTACTTCGTCCCATCGTTGGGCCGTAAAGTAACTCTGAACGTATCCGCACGCGGTATCAAAGTTATTGATGCACGCGGCATTGACTCTGTCGTTTCAGAACTCATCGCTAAGGGAGTGAAGCTCTAATGGCACGCGAAAAGGGCTTGCGCCCCATCATCAAACTGAAATCGACTGCTGGCACTGGCTACACTTACGTCACTCGTAAGAACCGCCGCAACAATCCAGATCGTATTACATTGAAAAAATACGATCCGGTAGCCCGCAAGCACGTTGATTTTCGAGAGGAGCGCTAAGCATTGGCCAAGAAATCTATGATCGCCAAAAACGAGAAACGTAAAGAAATCGTAGCTCGTTATGACGAACGTCGTAAAAAGCTGAAAGCACAGCTGATCGACCCAAACGCTACAGACGAAGAGCGCGAAGAAGCACGCGTTGGCTTGCAGAAGCTGCCACGCGATGCCTCGCCAGTTCGTGTTCGTAACCGTGACTCCATTGACGGGCGTCCACGCGGTACCCTGCAGAAGTTCGGTATCTCCCGTGTGCGCCTCCGTGATATGGCCCACCGCGGTGAACTACCAGGCGTAACTAAGTCTTCCTGGTAATCTCTTAAACTTCTCAAAACTGGCCAGCGGTCTCCGCTGGCCAGTTTTGTATTTAATGCTAGACGGCACGCGCCTCCAAGACGCGATCCAGAGATGAACAAGCCAGAGAACTCGATGGGTTATCCTTGCCATAGCAGTTGATTAGAGGGAAGGCGGCACTTATGTCAGCGTTGAGCTTCGTGGCCCTCTCTTTGCAGACCACGCACTTGGATCCTGCAACCGTTTGCAAGGCCTCCTACATTAAACTTGTCGACGGCAATATCACACGACTCGATGCCATCCCTATTATCCCTCCCGGTACAGAGCCGGAGGACAGCTCCGATAACCCTCAGGAGGCTACGACCTGGGACGATGCGCTAGCTCAACTCAGAATGATGGTCGGCAAACTCCCGGTTGTCAGTTATTACCGCGACGCAGATAAAGAAATTTTCCAAGCTGCCAGCCGCCGCACCGGAGTGACGCCTCCAACCTTCCAATGGTTAGATTGTCGCGCTTTGGCTCGTGAGCTTCTGCCGGATCTTCCTGAATACCAGCTTTCTACAGTGCTAAAAGCGCTGGATCTCTACAACGACCACGCTGATAGCTCCACCGTGGAACAGACAGCTCATATTGTGCTGCAACTTGCCGAAAGACAAGGCGCTACCACGGTGAGTCAACTGTGGGGCGAGCTCTACGACCAGCCAGATGAGCTCTTAGATTTAGAGGCAACTCTCGAAGGCCTCTCCTCTCCTGAAACCTCAGATGAGGGGATCGACGACGCGGAAGGGACCCCGGCTGCCCCGAGTGCCATAGGTTCTGCAGTCCCGGTTGTCGCAGCTATTTCTGAATCCGGATCGCCAAGCACTGCTGCCTCAAGCAGCGTTTCAACTGCCCAGGACGAACCGGAAGAGGAATCCTCTGTTGAAGCCGCAGGCAGTGACGCACTCAATGATGAGCCTGCAGACGAAGCCGACGAGATACCGGAGGATGAAGAGCCTGTCGAACCCCAGGAGATTCCGGAGGAGGGGCTTGCTGACGAGGCGGAACCGCACACGACGCCCCTAGAAGCTGGGCATGAACCTAGCGCAGAGGCAACGGAGAGCGCTGACAATACTGATACTGTCCTCCCGGAAACAGAGACAGAAGCAGAAGACGAAACGCTAGACGATGTTGGCGATTCTACGGCGCAATCTGTCATCGAGAGTGAAAACCTCGAACAACCCGAATTTCTGAAAGTTCCGATCCACGACGAACCTGCAGAAGAAGACCTCCACCGCTACGACCACGAACAGACGTCCTCCGAATCTGAGCATCTCGACGACGAGACAGTGAAAGAGGAATCAACTGAGGCTCCGGCAAACCTCGAAGAGCAGCCAACGGAGCCGATTGACACCGAGCTTCTGAACGCCACCGAGCAGAGCGATGAAGAACCACCCGCGCAGACCGCGCCCATTGAAACCATACGGCCCCTCGAGGAATCACACGCTGAGGAGGCACGCGCTCCGGAGCCTTCAAAGGACCCAGAGCTTACTCCAGCAACTGAGCAGACTTCAGCGGTCGCAACGACGCAGTATGTAGAAGTTCCCCCCGCGCAACAACGTGCTAGCGAAGAAAAGACCCCCTCGCCATTCACGGCCGCCCGAATCTTCGGTCTGTTAGGGATGATTGTCTTTGGGGTCCTCACGGTAGTTGGGTTAGTGCTGACCGTCATGGCGACGTTGTTATTCTTTACCTCAAATAATCTGCTACTTGAGACGAAGATCGCTGGCGTTGTGCTTACCGGTGCTATCACATTGCTCAGTCTGCTGATGACGAGTTTGAGTTACCGCAGTTTCCGTCGAAAATAATACGGAAGAGATCCGCGTGGTCTCGCGGAAAAGCCCAGATGTTTGTTGAAATCTCCGCGAGAATAGTTCCACAAAATGGCATGATTGCTGGGAGGAAGCTGAGATTTCGGCGACATTTTGCTTGAAATCGTCTAATTTCCGCGAAATTCCGCAAAAATCGCATCGAAAAGCGCCACAAAGCTTGTCAATGGTGGTAGCTTTTCCAAAAGGAGCCCGGCGAACGTCGGGTTTAAAACAACCCACAGTCCAGGAGGACATATGGCTATGAACCGCAGTGAACTTGTAGCAGCAGTCGCCGAGAAATCCGGCAATTCTGCCACCGCCGTCAATGGTGTGCTGGACGCCGTATTCGAGGTCTTCGCCTCGCAGGTTTCCAAAGGTGAGAAAATCACCATTCCAGGTTGGTTCTCTGTAGAACGCACAAACCGTGCTGCACGTACCGGTCGTAACCCACGGACCGGTGAAGCAATTGAGATTCCAGCCGGCCACGGTGTGAAACTGTCTGCAGGTTCGAAACTGAAGGCTGCCGCCACCGGCGAGAAAAAATAAGCTATAGTTCTCTTCGAAGAACCAAGACGCTCCGGTATTGACCGGGGCGTCTTTTGCTCTTAAGATACATCCGGCCTGTACTCAGAAAAACATGGTTTAATAAGGGCGATTACCCCACAGGATCTATAGCGCAACTGGTGCGCTCGCCCAGGAGAGTACATGTCGGACAACGCTGTGTCGTGGCGCAGCCTTGGCTCCGGTGCTGCTCGTTTATGGCGCGGTTGGGCTGTTGCCGTCCTGGCAGTGGTCTTAGCTGCCGGTGGCCACCAGGCCGCCCATACTCTCATGTACGGGGCCACCGAGCCGATCCCGTGGGAGGTATTAGGTTTTTCAACGGCCCTGACCGCACCGGTCGCCGTCCTGTTGGCAGGCAAGCGTCTGCCAACATGGTCTACCGCTGTGACGACAGTCTTTGGCCAGCTAGCCTTTCATGCGTTGTATTCCCTGCCGTATGCTGGCACAGCAAGTCATTCCAGTGGGCATCATCAGGGACACCATGCAATGCCTGTGGCGGCTGATGCGGCGTATCTGACGCACGCGGCGGAAAATACCGCAGCCACCGATATCGCTATGTTGGTCGCGCACTTTTTGGCGGCCGCGTTGACCACACTGGTGATCCTGCACGGTGAACGCAGCCTGGTCGCGATTGTCGCCTGGCTGATGCTGGTGCCGGTCAAACTCGTCTTAGCCACCCGTCCGATGAGCATTGCTCGGCCTAAGATAGGCCTTCCCATTGGGCAGGTGTGGATTCCCCATCCGATGAATGTCGCCAAAACGCACTGGACCCGAGGGCCTCCTGTACTAGCGTAGACGTGGCCTACCTGTGGGAGTGGCCCTCCCACGTTCGTTGGAATAACCCAAGCTCACCTTGGGGAGGAAATATGCAAAAAACATTATCCACCCGATTTAGCGTCTGGTTTGTTGTGCTGTTGACCGCTCTAGGTCTCATGCTGGCACCATCGTCAGCCCACGCGCACGATGTGATGGTGGAATCGACCCCAGAAGTGGGCTCCACCGTTGAAACCACACCGGAAGAGGTCCGCTTACAGTTTTCCGGCACCCCGTTGACGGGTCAAGGCCTCACCAACATCATTCGCGTCACTGATACACAAGGCAATCAGTGGCAAGACGGTGAGGTTGCCGTGGAAGGTTACGAGCTCGCCGTCCCGTTGTGTGACGGTCTGCCACAAGGCGACTATAACGTCTCCTACCGCGTGGTCTACTCAGATGGACACACCGGCGAAGAGCAGTTCAGCTTTACTAATGCTGATCCGAATGCGCCAACAGAAGGTGCACCTGAAAACTGTGGCGAAGCCGCAGAAGCAGACACCGATACAACACCGCAAGACACTGATACAAACGAAGCACAGGACACGTCGAACGCTGAAGCCAACGCCAATGAAAATACTTCAACGTCGATTCCCGGATGGGTCTGGATCGTCGGCGGTGTCGGCGTCATCGTTGTGGCGGCAGTCGTGATCTGGCTGTTGCGCGGTAGCCGCACTGGTCTGGCATCCGATGACTCATCGGACGACTAGATACCTGTGTAGGAACGTATTGATGAAAAAATTTTTGCCCGTCCTGTCGACTGCGGCGCTCACCGGCCTGTTGTTGGCCGGTTGCGCGAGCCAAGAACAAGCCGAACCAGCCGGTGAACACGCCGCTGAAGGCGAATTCTTTGCCGTCGAAGACCCCTGGATTAAAGCCACCGAGGCATCCATGGACACCGCTAGCGATGACACCATGACCGGTGCCTTCGCGCACTTGACCAATGTATCCGGTGAAGATCAGACCATCGTGGGGGCCAGCGCGGAGATGGCCGATGTCGTGGAGCTGCATGAAGTGGTTGATGACGGCGGCGTCAACGTCATGCAGGAAAAAGAAGGTGGTTTCTCGGTCGCAGCTGATGCACGATATGAGCTGAATCCTGGTGAAGACCACATCATGCTCATGGAATTGACCGATGACATTCAGCCCGGCGACGTCGTCGAAATCACGCTTGAGCTAGACAGTGGTGCAAATCAGGCCATCGAGTTTGTTGCCAAAGAATTTGTTGGGGCCCAAGAAAACTACGGTGACCTCGAGCATCACGACGAAGATGCCCCAACAGACGACGGACACTAAGGACGACGATACCCAGTGACCAACACACATAAATCCGCTCACAAACAGCCTGAACAGGGTGTTTCGCGGCGTGGATTGTTGTTGGGCGCCGGGGGAGTGGTCGGCGGAGGCTTGATCGGTGCTGCAACCGGATTTTCTGCGGCATCGATCGGGTCCGCCGCACCCGGTGACCTCCAGGATCCAGTAACCGTCACGCCCGGGATTGCCGATACGCAGGTTACGGTGTCTGAGCCCTACGGCACCGACACGATCCCGTTCTACGGGCCCCGCCAGGCCGGCGTCGATACTCCGTTGCCGGCGCACGGGGTGTTCATCGGACTCAACCTGCACGAAGACACGGACGCTGATCGGTTGGAATCCATGATGCGGTTACTGACCGATGACGCCGCCCGGCTCACTCAGGGCCGCGGTGCACTGGCTGACCTCGATGAAGAACTGGCCGCAGCCCCGGCCAGGCTGACCGTGACGTTTGGTTTCGGAACCAAGGTCTTCGACCGCACCAAACCAGAGCTGAAACCATCCTGGCTCAAACCACTACCCGAATATTCAATTGACCAGCTCGATCCGGCATATACCGGCGGCGATATGGTCATCCAAATTCAAGGCGATGACCCACTGTCCGTAGCACACGCCCGACGCATGCTGCTCAAAGACGCCCGCGCTTTTGCCTCGATTGCCTGGATCCAAACCGGCTTCACACATGCCAGAGCGTCACACCCTGACGACGTCACCATGCGAAACCTCTTCGGTCAGGTAGACGGCACCGGCAACCCCGAGCCCGGCTCTGCAGAAGCCGAACGCATCATCTGGGGTGTCGGTGAGGGGGACGGCAAGGGCACCAAAAACCTGCAACCGTGGATCGAAAATGGCACCTCGATGGTCATCCGGCGCATCGCCATGAACGTTGATGAATGGGATGAACTGGACCGGCCGATGCAAGAAGACGTCATCGGGCGAAAACTCGGTTCCGGTGCACCGCTGACCGGTGAACATGAAGACGACGAACCGGACTTCGAGGCCCTGGGGCCGACCGGGTTTCCGGTGATTTCCGATATTTCACATATCCGCCGTGCGCGCACAGCGGACTCCGATGAGGCCATGTTTAGGCGAAGTTTCAACTATGATGAGCAACCGACCTCTTCGGGAAATGCGGTGCACGGTCAAACGGGAATTTCGGAATCCGGGTTGGTCTTTGTGGCCTTTCAGTGCGACGTCGACCAGCAATACACGCCCATTCAGGATCGGTTAGCGGA